>Ga0208181_1000553_pt1 | contig 18123 bp, 16 predicted proteins | sample MalvirDeepMed_s6_FD_184244 | JGI IMG/M metagenome (GOLD analysis project Ga0208181, IMG submission 184244) | Marine viral communities from the Global Malaspina Expedition - Malaspina viral metaG DeepMed_s6 (SPAdes) (version 2) | ecosystem: Environmental > Aquatic > Marine > Oceanic | place... | reverse complement strand
ACACCAAACTGCTGCCCAGGAAGATTGTATGCTCCCGCAATATCTCCCATAGATTTAAAAAGTCCAGGCTCAAAAGCTTTGTACATGGTTTCCACACCGCTTCTAAAGTTTTGACCTGCCGAATCTCCCTCTGCAAAAATCTCTCTTCCATAGTTATCCCTGTTAAATGCTATATTGGCTATGGATTCTGCCAGCATTGAAGGACCAAAGGTTTCTTTCAGAGGACGCCACACCGACTCAACGATAGCATCATCAACAGCCAGGTCTGGATCTGCCCCACTGGACAAGGCTCTCATTCCAGCACGTATGGGGTCCATTAGCTGCGCCCAGGGATTTAGATAACTTAAATTAAGCCTTCTGACCTTACCATTCTTAGGCGCACCAAGATAAAGAAAGGTCGATCCTTTTTCCCAGGGCTGGTCAAAGGCTTCAAATCCTTCTCTTACTGTAAAGGGCAGTTCTTTTCCATTCTCATCTACTGCTTTATCTTCCATACCCCAGGCCATAGACGAGGCAAGAGCCAGAGCAGGAGCCGCTGATTGAGCAGCAATAACAGAACCAAGCCTACGTTCACCAGCCTTTGCCTGTGCCTGTCCTTTTAACTGTCCCGCAATAACTCTTTCCACCATGTTACCTTCAGCATCCTGAACCATCTCTGTTGCTGGTTGCTTCAGTGCCATAAGCTTACGACCTTCTCTCATATCTCCAAAAGCAGTCTTGATAATATTTTTCTGTGTTCTTAACATCTCCGTTGTAAAAGCCAGGAAGTCAGCAGCAGGAAGAAGTCTCATGGCTCTTACAAATTGAGGAACACCTGCATAATTCTGCATATGCTTCGACACCTGATTACTTGCATACTCATCCAGCCTTGTTATACTTACTTCAATACCATCTCCAGTTCTAAATTTTCGCACAATCTGTTCGGGGTCAATACCCTGATCTACAAGAACCTGTCTGTAGGTTGCCTTCTCATTCATAAAAGCAAACTGTTTCCACATATCATCCATTGACTGATAGAGCTTAACTGCTCTAGTATTCAACTGTTTCGCTCTGGCAGTTAAACCCTTCTTGGATTTATAGGCAGAATTTGTTAAATCCCAAAACGAGTCATCACCAGCATCTTTCAGGGCTGCTCTGAATGCTCCTATATCCGTACCACTCTGAAGATAACCAAGAGCTATTCCTTTTTCAATCTCAGCATTGAGAGCTTCATCAGAAAAAGTAGATAAACCTTTCGCTACTTTAGCAATTTCTTTTAAAGCTGCTGGTCGCATATAGCCAGCACCTATAGACATCCAGGCTGCTCCAAGAAAGTTACGGGCTATTGCTGTCGGACTCCAAACAGTTTTAGCTGCTCTGGTATGTCCCTGTAGTGCCAGATACCCTTGTAATGCTTTAGGAATTTTCCAACTGATTTCATTGCCATTTAGTATGGCATCAGCAATTTCTTTGTGGGCATACATTCCTGTTAATGGACTTTGTATTCCTTCCTCTGATACTTCTCTGGCAAAGGGATCGTTAATACTGCCTCTTGTTGGAAGCTTTGATTGAAGTTCCACCATCTCCCTTCCAACACCTTTTGCAACTGTGGGAGCAACAGCCCCTTCTATTAAACCAGCATTAACAAGATCAGCAATTTCTTTTTCGTAGTTACCCTGTTCTACAGTTTGACCAAGCCTCATCATGGTCCTGGAATAGTTGGTAAAGGGATCTTCATATTCACCCATTAAAGCCCTGATTGCTTTTGGTACATCCTCTCTCTTGCTTAATATTTTAAAGGGAGCTTTCCCTAACGCAGCATTATCAAATATTTCAAAGAGGGCTTCCTCTCCATTTACATCAAGAATTTTATTAATATTAAAATTAATAGAACCATTCTGACCCATATAAGAATCATATAGTTCTTTTTCAGAAACAGTTAGAGAATCCATTCCTTCAGACCTGCTCTTGGATAGCACTTTTGCAAAGGCAGGATTAGAGATCTCTGCTTGCCCTATGAAGAAGTCACTGGCCTCTTCCTTTACTTTATCGGATACAGTGTTTCTCCAGTTAGGATTATCAAAAACTTCATAGGAACGGGTTACATAAAGCTCTCCCTCTCCCTTTAAGTTAGCCCTTATTTTTATATCAAGATCAGAGCCTTTCTTTATTACACCACTTTTTAATAACTGATCCTGCAACTCAGAAGTGTCTGCTCTCATTCCCCTCAATTCTTTAAGAACATTAACTTTTCCTGCTTTTGTCAAAGCATCCAAAGCTTCCTCATCACCAGCATAAGCCCTGTTAAATCTTTTCATCTCTTCTTCAGAAAAGTTTTTCAAATTCTTTACGGAATAATCCTCTTTGATTGCATTGGTAAATCTTTTAAATCTTGTTGCTATTGTTCTTTCCATTCTTGCTCGTTCAGTATCAACCCTTCTACGTGCAATGGCAGCTTTTTCAGTTGCCTCATCAGTTACGCCCCTTATTGGATTAGTATATATACCTCTTTTAACTCTTGCAATAGTTTTTTGTAATACTGTACGTGGTTCAACAGGAGCGTCTGGCACTGCTCTGGGAAGATGTCTTATTTTTCTTGCCCTATATCTACCGGAACCAACTTTTTCCAATACAGCAAAACCTTCTTTAAAGAGAGAACGATCTACTTCTTCAAAAGTTTCCTTGGATAGATTACTACCAGTATTTAAAAATAGATCTCCGTCCTCACTTAAATCTCTTTGTGCCTCTCGTATTATTTTTTGTATTTCAGCCTGACCAGCACTTCTACTCATTTCAACATCAAGTCGGGGACTAAGCGGAGTAGCTGCTTCTTTCTCAAGATTCTGTAAAACTTTATTTTCTCTTAGTGCTTTACCCTTCATAAGTTTTTGAGCGGGTGAACCCAAAAAGGGGACATATCCACCAGAACCTAGAATAGCATAGGGGATACCACCAACCAAAGCTGTAATTGCAGCCTGACCATAATCAGTTTCCTCCCTTCCTCTACCTACATCAATATCAAAAGACTGCTGCATTAAATCATACGTACCCATCTCAGCCACACCAACCGGATAAGCAACCGCAGCCCGATTAATAGCTAGATTTTTTGCAGCCTCTTTACGGGAAGCTTTCAAAATGGATTCATCAACAGCAGCAACAGCACCTTTTTTATGGGCAACCTTCTCAGCTACCTCTTTAGATACTTTTCTTTTAATCAATGATTTTTTTAATTGATCCTTAAAAACAAACTTAGCCGCAAGAGCCGCACCTTTCTGACCAAATATTTTAGGCAGAATACCTGTCCCAAAGGTGGCCGCAGCAGCCGCTACTGTTGTAGGATCAGTGCCAACCTGATAAAGAGCATTGAAGAAAGAACCAACAGTAGGATCTGTATTATCCCACATATCCAGTGAATCAACCCATGCCTGTTTAACTTCGTCTGACCAACCACCAGTATCCATAGCAGTCAAACCAAGGTTGGTTAAGTCGTTGGCAAACTTGGAATGTCTGTTTCTTAACCAGTATCCAAGTTCTTGATTTGATCCTCTGAAGTCCTCACCCTCTTCATTCTTGAAAATTATCTTGGCATTCTTTAACCAATCCCTGTTTCGATCAAGACCTTCCATTGTAAACTTCTGATCTGTATCAGCTTCAGGTGTTGCTCCTACTTCTGTGCCTGTACCTACGGCAGGCATACCAATAGGATTCTCGGCCATGAATTTATCTACATCAAATCCTGTTTCTACAGTAGTTGAATCTGGTGTTCCAGAAACTCCTGATGTCATACCTATAGGATTTTCGGCTATGTATTTATCTACATCAAATGATGGCGACTGAACCATTATTATTAATCCTTTAAATTATATAAAGCTTACTTTATTTCACCTTTTTCTATCTTGGTAGCTAATATCTCCATATATCTTCGATATGTTGCACCTGCCGCATTAGTACTTTTTGTTGCTATATAAGCTTTGTTAGCCTTTTCTCTAGCCGCTGCTCTATAGGATGCTATTGCTGGACTAATTGCTGCACCCTTTATCATACCCAATCCAGTTATAGTATTATCAATCCTATCATATCCTATATTTAAATCATTGGTTTGCTTAGGAGTTAGCAGACCCGCTTGACCAGCTTTCGCTAGTGCTTCCTCAGCTAGAGCCAGTTCCTTTTTAATTTGAGCCTGTTTAAACTCATATTCTGCATCAGATAACATTAGTTTTCGAATCCGTGCTGCATTTTCAGCAGGTAGTTCTGCAAGTTTCTTTTCTAAATCAAATTTATTAGTCAACTTCTTAAGATCTAATTTTTGTTTCTGAGTTAGGTTAGCAGCCCTGGCTGTAAGAGATTTTTCTTTTGCACTTATTCGAGCAGTACCAGTCTCCTCCTCAATATCCCTCATTACATCTTCTCTTTCATCTTGAGCTTTTGTAAGAGCTTCACTACCAGAAGCAGCACCTAACATTACTCTTTCCAGCAAATTCCTACGAGGAGAACCTGGTGGAGTAACAGCCAGTAATTGTTGAATGGCAGCAGGAGCAAAGTCTTCACCAAATATACCTCCTCGTCTCCTTGTCTCACCTCTCATCTTGGATGCTCTGTCAGCTATAGCAGCTTCTCGTTCTTGATCTGCCGTTGTAGCAAATGATTCTCTATCTCTTAACTGAGTTCTCCCAAGCCTATCTTTTTCAGCAGCCGTTCGTTCCATATATTCTCGTAATCCCCCCACAGTCCGTAAAGGATTAGGATCAGCTTTCTTCGTTTTATCATCTTCTGGTTTTGATCGGTAGTCAGGATCAAGAAGTTCTCTTCTTCCTCCCTCTGTAAGAAGATCCATATGTGGTAACTTCCTAAAACGGGTATACGCAGGATCATTCTCTATAACTTTTTTATCTGTCTCAGCGGCTCTTATAACATGAGGCATTCTTCCAGGATCTGTTTCTTGTTTCATAGATTGTAAGATAACTTCATCTATAACTGGATTACCAATGAATTCTTCTCCTACCTGACGTTCAGGAAGTGTCCCATACTGATCTCTCAAAGTGTCCAGTGCAGCCGTACTCCTATCTGGATGAACTGGATCTGTGGAAGAATCTCCTTGTCCAATTTGACGAAGAATTCTTGCTCTTCTAGCTGCTTCACTTACAGGCCCCAAATTTACTTGCCCATTTTCTTTCCTATATACCATAGGTAGGGAAGCTATACCTCCTCCAGAAGCACCAAACAACTTGGCCCAACTGAAACCATCACCAAACCCACCACCCTGGGAATATAGTTTACCAGCAGTCATGCCAGCACCCAAAAGCTGAGCGCCCAGACCCGGACCCTGCCCCATTGGGCTTGTCTTGGTTACATCTCTCTGACTCATCAGTGGATTCCCATAAACAAATCCAGAATATTCAGCCAGTTTTTCTTGCGGATATGCCTGTTTTTCCAGGAACTTGTAGTAAGCTTCATCAAGAGCCTGTTGTCCCAATGCCTGTTTCTGTTCTCCAACTGTTGACAATGCTCCTAATTCTTGCAGTTCAGAAGCTCTCCTCGCACCCTGAGTCTTTAGCATATCACTAGCTTGCATTCTTTCTCTTTCTTTTTGTCGTGCAAACTGACTTTGAGCATCTGCATATGCTCTTTGAAGTCCTTTAGCTTGTATATCTCCCAGTCGTTCCGCTTGAACGCCTCCAAGTTCTGCTGCCTGAATCGCTGCTCTGCTACCAAGACCTGACATCCCTCCCGCAGAAACAGCCTGTTTTTCAAACTGAGGCATAATCCTGCTTGAAAAGTCTTCCATCGCCTTACGTTTTTCAATATCGGTAACTGCCTGTTGATATGGAGACATATACTCTTGTGCAATATCACCAGTAAACTTTTCACCTAAACCTTCTGTAATTTTTGATACATCCGAAAAGGTTTGATCAGAACTGCCATATAGTCCTGCCAAAGCTCTTTGCGCCTGTTGCTGTTCAGGAGTAAACGCAGCTATCGTATCTCCAGTATAAGGAGTATAACCAGCATCTACCTGTGATCCATAAAGAGCTTTCGCCTCTTCCAAAACTTCTTTTGCAAAAGGTGCTATTTCTTCAGGTAGTTTTGAAGTTTGAATTACCTGTTGAGTGGCTGGCCTTGACCCACCTCCAATACCAAAAAATGATGATAATGACATTTTCTAAACCCTTTCTATTAATGGTTTTAAAGCAGCCAATCCACTTATTTCACTAGGCTGTTTAGTTGTACCATATGCTTGCTGTCTTATATCCTTGATTGCTTTATCCATTACCTTTGCACCTGCATCCGCACTACCATTTCCAAGGGCAGACATTGTATGTGCATCAACTACATATTCATCAGGACTGACAGCCAGTGTTGCTACCTGCTGTCCTTTCTGTTTCTCTACTATAGGCATATAAACATTATCTTCCATCCCATGCCCTTGACCTGGAACCTGCCCTGAAAAATTACCACCTTCGGCAAGTCTGATTAATCCACCACTTTCCATCGCCATTGTTGGATTAATAGCAGAACGTGCAATATCCTGAATTGCTGGATTATTCATCATGGCTATCTTTTGTAATTCATCCTGTTCTTCTGCTTCTCTTTGAATATCTTCTCCAATAGCATTGTTAGCTAATTGAAGTGCTGCCATGTCAGCGATTTTCCCCTTCAGACGTTTGTTTAAACTTACTTCTTCCTCTGGAGGAGGTGCCATAGAAGGTTGCATTTGCCCTGTTTGCTGTGGCTGTTGAGGAGGCATTGGAGGAACCTGTCCGGGTGGTTGGCCCCGATTGGCTTTCATTGCCAGTAACTGTTGCATGGGATCTCCAACAACAGGAGTTCTTGAGGGTGGCATTGGAGGACCAGAAGGAGGAGTCATTTGCACCATTACTTTAACCTTCCATAAGTAAATTGTGGTAAAGTCTGTTGAGAAAGAAAGTTACTGTCATCCTGTCCAATCTTTTTGATCTTTGAAAATTCCTCTCTCTTTTCGTCTAACCTACGATGAAAAGGATCAATAGCTTGTCCAGTATTATAATTACCATACAGCGTACTTTTATTTATCAAATTAAAATGTTCACCAAAAGTCTTCATTAGTTTAAATCCTGCCAAGATGTTTCTGATCCAAGACTCACATATCCTTTATACTTACCTGTGCTTGCTGAATATGCAATATCTCCTTTACGTGGTCTACCAATATTTGTTATAGTTGTAACTGTGTAAATATTTGTTGATGGTTTTGAATCCGCTTCCAGATCTCGACTATCAAGTTCATTGACTAATATAGAACTCCAGCGTTGTACCTGATTATACATTTCTTTCAGTTCGTTATTGGTTATCAAAAAAGGTAGTGTAGGGTATCTTGCCATTAGCGTCCACCATCTCCCTGTAATCCAAGTCGGATAGATCCCCATCTCCAACTGGCATTGTTTGAACCACAAGATACCCTAACCTTTGCCTGCCTTCCTCTAGCTCTAAAGTCTACCTTCTGTGTTGTATCAGTAATATCAAATTCTTTCTTAATTGCATCTACATCTGGCTGTTCTGGATACTGTTTGGTTGTAATCTCCATTTTAATTTTACCACCTGAAAGATCAAAATCAGGTATAACCCTGTCCATGAACATGAGAGCATTACCATCTGCTACATCAAAATCACCTGACTCTACATATGAAGTAAGTGTTGATCCACTACCTGTGAAAACTTCAGGTGGCTCATTATTATAAATATTATTTCCAGAAGCTGTAACACCTGTAGTAATTGTATTTCCAAAAACTTCTTTATCTGCAAAAGTCGTAAAGATCATTTCTCCATATACCCAATAATTATCTTCTGGATTAAATATGACATATTTATCACACTCTGTTTGACCTGAAGAACAATACAACCAGATAATCTCTCTGAATTCTGAATTGATTCCTGCATAGATCTTGTCATAATAAGATGTATTTATATCATCAAATATATATCTTCGTACTGTACAGGGAAGAACTTCGACCTGGCCAGTAAATCTGTAGAAGTTATTGTAACCCATCCAGTAAGTTACACCATTATAATCTACTCCTGAATGAGTGCTGAGAAGACCACAGTTTGTACCTGCCTGCTGAAAACGAAATGTAAAGGGTGGTCCCGCAAATTCCATTAACCATAATGCGTTATCTGTCCATATATTAATAGCATTCTTTGAACGTACAGCACCAACAATCTCTGTTCCATCTGTTAGAACAACCTCACCAGCAGTTGAACTTATCGATGGAACCCAGTTGGTGCGATCATCCTGATCAGCCCACCGTACCAGCATGGGATTAAATGTACCGCTAACAGTAGCTGAAGGTGAATACTCATTAGCTCCCAGTGCAATCAGATGGCGGTCATTTGGAGAAACAATAATTGAATTTACACTGACAGGAGAAGTTGTAACAGACGTGGCTCTATCAGGAGTAACTGAAGCATCAGAATCAAAATAGAATATGTTACTTCCACTACGATTTGCTATGATATCCTCACCCCAGTTATCCAGACTCCACTGTGCAATCTTAACAACAAGCCCGGAAGCACTTGCTGAGGCAGGTTCATTCCATGCTCTGTATGGTGCAGCTACACTACCAGCTACTTGTGGATATATACGTGCAGTTGTTTTAAGATTGGATGTTGCATCCTCCGTAGCTGATGCAGCAGTATTGACACTTACTATAATTTGAGTACCATTTATGGAGACGATTGTAAATTCTGGTCCTCCCACATTAACAGATCCTACTGAAGACTGTGTTAGTATAAGATTACCTCCCACAGTAACAGGATGTGCAGAAACAGATGAAGGTATGAATATGACTGTATCGTTGGCGGCTCCGTTGTGAGCGGCAGCACACGATACTGTTACCAGTGTATTGCTTCCTGTAGTCGATATTTTACTTATACCTACTGAAGTTGGATTAGCAGCATTGTACTTTGCAGCAGTATAACCAACACCAGCAGCCGCTACTGAACCTCCTGTTGGAATATAATAGTTGAATGTAGCTGATCCAACATCACTTGCTGTTGCATTGGCTGCATCTGTAACTGAAATGGTAAATACATTATTACTTTCAATTGAAACAATAGGATATACATTACCACTAAGACTTACATTATTGAATGTGGCTGTTGAGGTAAAGTATACATAGTCTCCTACAGCCCGTCCATGCGCTGCATCAGAACAACATACTCTTGTTGTACCAGAAGAAGTACCAAAACAGTTTGCCAGAGTAACAGCAGACTGAATGGGCGTTATGTCATATATCTGATCACCATCATGTTCATATAACTTGTCAGGTGTACCAAAGATTGCTCTTGATTTAACAGTTGAATCTGTCCATGTTATTAAAGCTCTGGCAGATCCATCAAAGGTTGTAGTTGATCTTGTCTCATAGCCTCGCATATTCTGGGGACGACCAGCACGAAAGCGTACATAGTTACCGTCATACCACCGCTGGCCTTCAGCATACTGCGTGGTTTCTCTATTGAAACCTTGCTGAAAATCAAATTTTGAGAGTTCAGTAGCCATTAGTGTTTGATCACATAGTTAACCATAATAACAGGAGGAATATTACTATGCACTCCACCGCCACCTGTAGCACCAGTACTACCTAGAATCATTACAGATACTCCATTAGCTTCACTTCTTTGAACAGCATGAACACCTTGTTGAGCAGCATCGCCACCATTAACAAAATGTAAATTGCCAGAATCATGAGTATGTGATGGTAATTGAGCTTCAGTTATTGTCACTGCTTGAATACCACCTGTATTAGCTATCAATGCACCATCAACCATATCACTAGATACACTGGTTAATCTACTTGTAGCAGCGTTATAACCAGCCATAAAACGACCTCTAAGATCTGGAACATTAAACGTGGAAGAACCATCACCATTACCATACAGGCTGGAAACTACAGTAAAGAGTGCTGAATACGTACTTCGACTTACAGCAGCACCGTCACAAAGAAGATAACCACTAGGAGCAGCCGTAACAGCATAAGGCATAATAGCACCTGTAGGCATTCCACCTGTTAAGTTTGATCCATCACCATAAAATGCAGAGGCACATACATTACCTGCTACTGATACATTACCTGCTACAGCTACATTACCTGAAACTGATACATTTGTTTTAAAAATTGCATTACCACCTACTGTTACAGTTTCATCAACCACAAGATTTTTAAAAGAATTATGAGTAATTACAGATGTACCATTAGTAAGAACAAAGGATGTTCCTCCTGTTGGTACAGTAACACCAGTATTACCAGCAACTTTCATAATAACATCTGCACCAGCAGAAGAGTATGTAATACTGTTTCTTACAAGATATGTCTTGGAATTATTTGGAATAAGAATATTAATTGCACTGTGAGAACCGCCAACAGAACCTTTCAGTTCAAGAATGGCAGAACGGGATTGATCACCAGTACCCTGGTTCTCAGTCAAGGTAACTGTAGCTGCACTACCTATACTTACAGTGGTATACCCGGCAATGGCATCATCTGCCAGACTGATAACTCCATCATTGAGAACCTGACCCCATGTATTGGGATTGTCTCCATCGCCCTGCTTGGTAAGACGAAGGTTAGTTGTATACGTGCTGGCCATTTATCTTTCTCCTTGGTTCTTTTTTCTGTAATGTATTGGAAGCAGTTCCTGCTGGTCCTCCAAAATACATACATGATATTCCATTTGCCGTCTGTACTACTATTGACCAAAATCCATTCTCATCTTGAGACAGTTTCATAATAGTCATTTCATTCAGAATTCCCATAAACAGTATGTTCTCATCTTTCTGTGCTTTATTAAATCCTTTTGTGGGCGCACACAGACCCATTATATTCAGATTCATTGGGGCTAAACGAACATTATTTTCTTCTTCTTCTTGTGCATAAGCCCCACCTGTCAGGAAAGTAATTCCCAGAGCCAGGCAAAGTATGCGAATAAACATAATATCTCCTTAGTTAAGATTTGGTTGAGGTATTGCCTCTTCTTTGGTGTTCTCTTCCAAAGCCTTGATTAATTCTTCTGTAAATCTTTCCTGTGCTACAACAACCTGATCAAGTTGAAATCTTAAATTATTGGACTTTAACTGAAGATCACGAATCTGATTGATAAGATATCTCTGCCTCTCATCAAAATCATCTTCAATATAATCTGTACCATTAATACTTACGACATTACTTTCGGGTTCCATGTTTTACTCCTGTTGTTATCCAGCAACGTAGGCTTTACCAGCCGTTACTGCATCCGTGTAAGGTGTTTTCGATTTGCTGGAATCGCTATACCAGTCTTTTGCCGCCTGGATTTCCAGATGATCCGTATTACGTGTGACCATAAGCTTGACTTCAGCGGGAGTGCCAAACTGCCTCAATGCATCAGTATCATCCGCAACAGTTGCATTAATGAGCGTTACACTGTCATCCATAGCAGAAAAGTGTTGAGCGATCTCCTCTGCTGTTGGTGTTATGTCTACCATTCTACTCTCCTTTCAAGAGTTTAATTTCATCTTTTAGTTCTTTAATCTGTGTGGATAGTTCTTTAATCGAGTTTACCATTGCCCAGAATATCGGGTCAGTATTTACACTTAACATTCCGTAGTCGTTTCGTTCTGTTACTGCTTCTGGGAACGGAACCTGAACTTCCTGTGCAATGGCACTTGTTACTCTTTTATCTTGAGGCAGTCCTTCGGCACAACCTACAAACTCTGGAATCTCGTGAAGTTCTTCATCAGACTTGTAGAGGAAAGTTTTTGGATCAACCTGACATATTTCCGCCAAACCTTTTGTGTTTGGTTGTATGTCCTTTTTAATCCTGCGATCAGAGGTTTGCGCCCAGGCTGTCCCGTTATCACCTTTATATACATTTCCGCCAGCTACTATGAAGCCAGTATTTACTCCCTTAGCCGTACCTGGTCCAATAACAAGTTCATGGCCCCCTACATCTGCTGCACTTGCCAGCGCTCCATATCCCAGGTAAATGCCGCTGCCGCCTGTTGTTAAGTTACCACCAGCATTTACTCCGATACAAATTGTATTTGTTCCTGTAGTCTGTGCGCCTCCTGCACCACCACCTAGATGGGTATTTCCTCCACCCGTTGTGAGGGCATCACCAGTGAGAAATCCAAGGAGAGTATCATTTTCTCCTGTAGTTATTAATAAGCCAGCACCCTGACCAACAGCAGTATTCATGGTTCCCGTTGTATTTGCTCCCAGAGCATTCATGCCAACCGCTGTGTTATTAGAAGAAGTTGTGTTAGCATCGCCAGCATAAGCCCCTACAAAAGTATTCGAAGAACCTGAAGTAACCGCAGCACCAGCTTGTGAACCAAAGGCTGTGTTATTTGTTCCATCTACACACACTAGAAGAGCGTTATGGCCCATTGCCGTGTGTTGTCCTGTCGTTGCACATGCACCTAACGCAGAATAACCTACCGCTGTATTTTGTGAAGCAGTTGTATTGGCATCTAGGGCAAGGTGACCAAGGGCAGTATTCTGACCTCCCGTTGTGTTTACATACAGAGCGCCTGTACCCACCGCAACATTGGAAGCGCCAGTGGTGTTATTCTGTAGGCAGCTATTTCCGACAGCCGTGTTATCAGCCGCTGTTGTATTTTCAAATAAAGCATATCTGCCAAGAGCAGTATTACCAGCGCCAGTACTATTTGTACCTAAAGAGTGGATGCCCAATGCTGTGTTATTAGCTCCTGTTGTAGTGGCATCACCAGAATAAGCGCCTACAAAAGTATTATCACCGCCTGTTGTTACTTGTCTACCAGCATCATATCCTACTCCCGTAATAGAAGAAGCTGTTGTAAGCGCACCTAATGCACCTGCACCTACAGCAACATTTAATGTACCTGTATCAGCCGTATATAATGCATAATATCCAACAGCCGTATTTGCAGTACCTGTTGTTACTGCACCTCCAGCACCCCATCCAATAAAAGTAGAGTTATCAGCAGTTGTTAGAGCATCACCTGCTGAATCACCAATTATTACGTTGTAGTTACCACCTGATTCAATAGCAGCACCAGCATTGACACCAGCAGTAAAGTTACTTGTTCCTGCTGTTTTCTTTACTATGTCAGCCGTAAATACTGCATCATCAACCACTGTAACCGTAGAAGCAAATGTAGCTGCACCTCCAACAGAGACAGTACTTTGTAAATGAGTAGCACCTACAATAGTTGTTGTACCGCCTACTATTAAAGCACCCGATACTGATACGTCATCTTCAAACTCAGCTTTGCCTGTAGTCAGGAATGTACCACCTACTGACGTATTACCTGCTATATTAACAGCACCACTTACTGATACAGCATCTTCAAATATGGCAGCACCTGCAACTGTTACAGTAGATGCAAAATGTGCTGCTCCACCTACACTTAATGTAGATGCAAGACTGACAGCACCAGCTATTGTTACAGTAGATGCAAAATGTGCTGCTCCTCCTACACTTAATGTGGAAGCAAGACTTACAGCACCCGCAACTGTTACAGTACCACCTATATTTACATTACCACTTACTGAGACATCATCTTCAAACTCAGCTTTCCCAGTAGTTAAGAAAGTTCCACCTACTGATGTATTTCCAGCAATATTTACATTACCACTTACTGATACTGCACCTTCAAATATAGCAGTACCCGCTACAGTTACAGTACTACCTACATATAAAGTACCACCAATAGTGGCATTATTAACAGATATATTACCTGTAACACCTCCTGTTACATTAGTAAGATTTGATCCATCACCATAAAAAGCTGATGCACATACTTTGGCATTTGCTGCCTGTACATTTGTACCTGCTATTGTCACTGTGGAAGCAAAATTTGCTGCACCTCCAACACTGAGAGTTGAGGCAAGACTTACTGCTCCAGCTATAGTTGTAGTACCTCCAATATTAACATTACCAGAGACAGATACACTATCTTTGAATGTTCCTGCACCTGCTACTGTTACGGTTGATAGAAAACTTGAAGCACCACCAACACTGAGAGTTGAAGCAAGACTCACTGCACCTGTAACACTGAGAGTACCTCCTATAGATACATTACCACCTACAGCCAGATTACCTGATACTGATACATCACCATCATGGGTTATACCACCTGTTACAAATAATGTACCACCTATTGATGTATTACCTGCTACATCAAGAGTACCACCTACTGTTACATTACTCTTTAAAGCTGCTGCTCCTACTACTGTTACTGTCGAAGCGAAGTTTGAAGCTCCTCCGACACTCAGAGTAGATGCTAAACTTACTGCTCCAGCTATAGTCGTAGTCCCACCTATATTTACATTGCCACTTACAGATACATTATTATCAAATGTTGCTGCTCCTGTAGCCATGAATGTACCGCCTATGGAAGTATTACCTGTTACATCCAGTGTACCACCTACTGTTACATTACTTTTCAGTGCAGCAGCACCTACTACAGTCACAGTAGATGCAAATGTAGCTGCACCTCCTATGGAAGCAGTACTTTGTAAATGAGCAGCACCTACTACTGTAACAGTACTACCAAAATTAGCAGCACCTCCTACTGTTACTGTACTTTTCAGGGCTGCTGCTCCAACTACAGTTACCGTAGAAGCGAGATTGGTTGCTCCACCCACACTGAGAGTTGAAGCCAGACTTACTGCACCTGCAACTGTAACAGTACCACCTATATTGGTATTACCGGATACTGAGACATTGGACTTGAATGTGGCTGCACCAACAACATTGGATGTTCCACTGACTGATAGAAGACCGCCTATGTGTACATATCCTGATACAGATACATTATCAACAACACCTATTGCAGCCACTACATTTGTCAGATTTGAACCATCACCATAGTAATAGGGTGCCGTTACATTACCTCCGATGCAGACACCACCTTCAATAATCATGCTTCCACTTACAGAAACATCATCTTTAAATGTGGCTTTGCCGACTGCTTTTAATAAACCACCAACACATACAGATGTGGCTACATCAAGCCGTCCACTGACTGATACATCATTACTGAATTCTGTCTTGGATGTAAATGTACCTGCCCCAGCTACATTAAGAGTACCACCCACAGATACATTATTCTTCAGTATTGCTGAGTTTTCCACAGTAACGGTGGACTTGAATGTGGCTGCACCAACAGCCGTTACTGTACTTTGAAACTGTGCAGCACCTGCTACGGTTGCAGTTGATCCAAAGTGTGCGGCACCTCCTACTGTTACGGTGGACTTGAATGTAGCTGCACCAGAAACAGTAGCTGTTCCACCTACATATAATGTTCCACCAATTGTTGCATTACTGACAGATATGTTACCAGCAATAGTCGCAGTAACACCTGTTATATTGGAGCCATCCCCATATAAAGCCGAAGCACATACTTTGTCATCCACATGAAGATTACCATCAAGAGATACATTACCAGTAACACCCAATGCTCCAGTAATCTGTATGGCATTTGTTGCAACCTTCAGGGCAGTATTAGTTCCATCACCTGTCTGGACAGCTTTCAGGGAAGTATCCACACCAGTATTGCTGGTGGATGAACTTACCAGAATAACCTGTTTATAGGTATTGGATATTAATTTGCTTGTTAAGTCTGTCATATTGTATTCCACCAATTATCTGTTGATCCCCAGGCAGTTGTAGCTTCGCTCCAGGTTAAACCTCTACCGCCTGTATCGGGACGAGGATTAAGGATAGCTGGATTATCTCTGACATCTGGTATCTTATTCTGAGGATGATTCTTCAAATCAAACTGTCCTTCAAAATCTTCTGGACATACCAGCATTCCATAACTGTTCATTTGCATTACTCTATGTGGATATACAAACCCACATACATCACACATAGCCAGAGCATTTTTAGTCGTTGCCATTAAATAAATCTCAACTTAGGTACAACTCTCATGGTTGCTCTTTCCCTGTCTTCCAGCATGGCTCTTCCAAGTTTTTCTTCATAATTTCCTTTAAGCATCTGTATTCGTCCTGCTTCTACTCCCGGTCTTTTCATGGACATATAGTAGGAAAGACCACAAGTCAGGGCAGGCAAGAATCTTTTGGGAAGATCTGCATTCTGAATAGCTGATTTGTTTACATCCTGTAACTCACTGAATATTTCCATCTTCAGAATATCCGTGGAGTTCTCAGGAATAGGCCATACAGACATGACCGGATTATCCCTGCCTCTCCTGATGGAGTATTGCATTGGTCTGCCTGTCTGGGTTTTATTGGGAATAAGAAGGTATTCTTCAGGAGATATGCGAGTAAGTTGTATGTCTGTATCATCTCTATTAAGTACGACTTCCAGAGCATCTATGGTAGAAGATGAAAGATCATATGCTGTTGTACTGGCAGCTACAGTTACAGAGGAAACTGAAGTTGTCCACAGAAGAATACCCCTGTTCTGCCAGTCTTTAAGCATAAGATTGATTGATCTACGTGCAGAAGCAGGCTCATGACCAAGAGTATCTTCACCCCCAATCATTTCCATTGCTTCCTGTATTACTTCATCTATATCCAGATTGAAGTCATATGTTCCAGAGACAGCCATTATTCTTCCTTACAGTCACAATTCTGACAGGAACAGTCACATTGTTCTTTATCACAATGGCAGTTACATCCACAATCATTACATTCTTTGTCTGTCATGTTTTTCTATACCTTGCTGTTTTTTGTGCTATTTTTTTAGGTTGTCTAACAAATTGTTTTCCAACAGCTTTTCCTTTTCTTTTTGCTTTTGTAGTTGCTGCATATTCTTTAGAGGATAAAGCTTTTATTGCTTTTTCAGGTAAGTATCTTTCTCCTGTTTTTCCTGATGGCTTGCCTGATTTAGTTCTCCATTTTTGCTTTGTCCATTTTGATAGTTTATTAGTTGTTTTTTTCTTGCCAGAGTATGTACCACCAGAATCTTTATAATATTTGACCGCTAGTTGCATTGCTCTGGCAGAATGTTTTCCTCCCATTTTAGCTTTAGCTTTTGCTTTAGCTCTAGCCCACTTAGCAGGATCACGCTTCTGGGCAACAACCACTAACGTCCTACCTTTTTCATTGCTTCTTTATGAGCAGCCCCAAAAGTTTTTCCTTTTCGCATTGCTGATCTCATACTAGCCATATGTTTTTTTGTATGATGTACAGAATGTTTTTTTAAAGTAGCTTGTTGTCTTACCGTTAGTTTCTTCATCGACATCTCCATCTTTTTCTAGCTTGTCTTAATCTACTGTTAGGGTTTTTTGCAGCCTTTGGAAACTTCTTCATCTGTCCAGCAGATCTGGCACAATATGATTTACGTCTGGTTGCACGTTTTCCTGTAGGTTTCTTTTCTGTTACAGCAGTTTTAAGTTTAGAGCCTGGGTTTTGCCTGCGATATTTGGCAACACCCTTCCTTGTAAGTCCAGCACCACTCCTGGTGGGACGCTTATGCCCCCCTCCAATAGTCATGCCTTTCATATTACTTTTTTTTCGCTTTTGTACCATAAGTATATCTATATTTTTCCACCAGATAATTTACAAGAGCATTCCAGTAATCTTCAAAAATTTCGTAGTCTTCTTTTTCTGGTTTAACCTGATCATAATCAATTAAACTATAATCATTATAACCTTCTTCAATAGATTTTTCATATTTCCTGAGAAATGCTACACTCATTTAATAACCACGAAGGGCTTTTCCCCACCCACGTAAAGCAGCACGTTTGCGACTCTTGGCTTTTTTCTTTGTTTTCCTGACTTTACCACCATGTTTACGACCTTCATACTCAGGCTCATCATCTGCTCTAGTAATATCTAATGAACCTAACAAGTCTTTAAAACTATATTCTTTAGGTGCATCTTCTCCGCTTGGCCGGCCTGTCACAGGATCATAACCTTCCACATCATCGGCAATTCTTTTTTCTGTAACTTTCTCTTTCTTAGGTCCAGCTTTCCGAGCAGCCAGTGCAGCATCAAATCCCATTCCAGGTTTCGGTGCATCTGCATGTAAATCAGCAGAAGTAGTTTTAGGTTTTTTTGTAGCTGGAGGAAGTCTCATTCCAGATCCTCCAACTCTACCAGGTTCAAATGTAGCAACAGATTCTGCTGCATCTACTCTTTCTTTAGGATCTATAGCCCGTTTAAATGTAGCAACAGATTCTGC
>Ga0208181_1000552_pt1 | contig 18184 bp, 23 predicted proteins | sample MalvirDeepMed_s6_FD_184244 | JGI IMG/M metagenome (GOLD analysis project Ga0208181, IMG submission 184244) | Marine viral communities from the Global Malaspina Expedition - Malaspina viral metaG DeepMed_s6 (SPAdes) (version 2) | ecosystem: Environmental > Aquatic > Marine > Oceanic | place... | reverse complement strand
ATCTGAGCGAGGGACTGCTTCACCCCATTCAAACCCACTTTCACTCCGCCATAGGCCGCTCCAGCGGCGGCAGGAACTGCAAGCAGGGACAGTAATGTAGCCATTTCAAGCTCCATCGTCCTCATCCCATGGCATATTGTGTTTCGTTTCATGGGTAGGAGTGATCTGTTCGGCTATCTTAGTATCGAAGCTCGCTTGCATGGCCGCGATCTGTTCCTCGCCAAGATCCGCTTCCACCCAACCCTGAATATCGGCCTCCGTTAAATCTTCATACGGAATAAATGGATCTGGACCTTCTGGGTCGTAAGTCACGGACGAGGTGCCGATAAATGAGGCTTCATGCCCCTCACCATCATCAGCGGAATACCGCCAGTGGATTATGTAAACAACGTTTTCCAGCCCTTCTGCATCTTCGATGGTTACGTCCAACGCTGGGTACGACCATGAATATGAGATCGCCATTATTCTTCTTCCTCTGGTTTCTCAGGCTCGACAATTATGTAGCCTTCGTCATCGGTAACTGTACTTTCTATGATCTTCGGATCACACCGCTCTGCACAGACCATCCAACTTACTGTGTCATCGGAGTCCGATTCAGCACACTCAATCGTGAGCGTGTTGCCTTCGACTGAACCTCGTACAGCACCCCATCCTGTGTCATTCTGTATCCAGCACTGGGGATCACGACACAGAAGCTCCCATGTGCCTTCGCTCATCCCAGACGCAGAGTCCAAATCAACCTGTGCCCAGCCAGAAACGAGATCAGTGCTACCTCTGTAAATTAGGTCTGCTCTAGGGCCTTCAATACATGAGTGGACGAGGTGGTGTGTGTCTTTCTTTTCTGGTAGCGGATGGTCGATTTTGAATGTCTTGGTGCCAGCGGTAAATGTGCCATTAACATCAACCGTGCCATTGTCAGCTATGCTCATCCGTTCTACGACAGTGGGTGAGGTGGCGGTGGCGACGCCCCTTAACGAGAGCGGACCGTAGAAGTCGAAATAGCTAGTCGTGGAATCCGTAGACATGTGCATTGTAGGAGAGCTTTTAATGGTGCCACGACTCAGCATGAACCCCGCAGTGCCACTTGTGTTACCGATATGGAGTTGGGCTTGAGGCCCTGTTGTCCCAATACCCATAGTGGTATTAGATGTAGCTCGCCAAACCTCACCACCAGCAGAACATCGCATATTATTGGCGGCTGGATGATCGAAATAACTGTCCCCACCACCATCTAGATAGAGCTTTTTGGTAGTTGGCAGGAGCAAACCACTGGCCTGTACTTGGGTGACCCAACTGCCATTAACAACAGTCTGTACAGTGTCGGCGGCAGATTCGTGGATGTAAGTATTGCCGCCGCCGTCTAGGTAGAGCTTGCCCGTGGCTTTCAGTGATACGTTCTGCGACGAGTCGATAAGGAGGGCCTGAGTACCAGTGCGAGTTGTAGTATTAGCACCTGTATTGAACGTGATCGAAGTCGCGGAATTGTAGCCCGAATTACCACCGCCAAGGTCGAGACGGTTGACGCTAGAACTAGAGTGGGTCTGCATCATCATAAACCCTTCTGTCTCAGTCCCGCTGTCGTACTGACTGGACAGGAAGGTGGCCGCCTTATTTGTGTCATCGGAGATGGTGTCACCCGCCTTCATAACCCCCACCAATTCAAACGTCTGTGTAGGTGCGGCAATTCCCACTCCAACCCGATCATTACCACCATCGACAAAGAGCATATGGGAGTTGCCGTTGCTCTCTACCCTAAAGTCTATATCTCCCGATTCTTGATTGATGACCACCTCAGAGGTGTTCACGTTTATCTTGTCCACGCCGCCAGTTCTTAGTTCCCAAGAGTTATCCATATATCTCGTATATGTGTCGCTGTCACCCGCGTGGTATATGTACTGAGCGACTTGGACATCACCATCGAATCTACAGGTCCCAGCGTCCACTAGCATCGCGTAGTTATTCGTGGCTTCGGTTGCCGCACCCGATATATAAAGTGATGCACTGTTGGTAACGGTAGCCCCAGAACCTACTGTGATTTCCGGTTCGTTGATTATTACTTGAGCAACCGTCGTAATAGTTTCTGATACCGCTTGTGTCGTGATTGAGCTTACAAACCAAGCACCAGCTAGGTGCTGTGTGTCACCCGATGCTCCAGTAAAGGCACCCTGTACCCGTAAACACTCTGCTGTATTGCTAGACCCATCAGAAGTGAAGGAACCATCCAGCAGGAAGCGAACTCGTCCAATTGCGGAACCACCTATTGCGTGTGGCCCTGTACCAGAGACAACGAGGTCGCCAGAGACAACGGTATCACCCGAAGCATCTACCGTGAATACATCTGAACCAGTTCCGATACCAGTAGAGTTGACCGTGAACTTGCCGCTAGAGCCAGAAGAGATACCCGCAGTTACATATCCAGCCCTTGAATCGTGAGCGTGACCGTACAGGCTAATTCCACCACCATAACCCGCAGATCCAGCACCAGCTTGAATATGAAGAGCCGTCTCTCCGGTGGCGTCTTCATTTATCATTATAAAACGCTGTGCATCTGGGTTACCTGCAATGAGTATGTTCGTGCCTACGGCGAGGGCTTTGGCGACACCAAGACCACCATCCGTATGGACTGACCCAGTAGTGCCCGAAGTCGAGTCGGTTGCGTCATCTACCGACAAGACGCCAGCCACAGTCAGCGTACTAGCCATATCTACCGCACCGTCGATGTCTACTACGTCTAGATTTGACGTACCGTCTACGTCTAGGTCGCCATTAAAGTCTGCGTTACCAGCTAGAGTTAGTGTAGAAGCCATATCAACAGCACCATCAATGTCTACGATATCTAGGTTTGCAGTGCCATCTACATCTATATCGCCTGCTAGGTCAATTCCTGCGGCACCTGCTAAAACCAAGTCATCAGTAGATGTGTCCCATAGCATGTAAGCACTGGCTGTATCACCAAAGAATTTGACATCGTACCCAGTGTCATCGACACCAACCGTAACCGTTGAGTCAATCTGTACTGCGCCATCAATGTCTACTGCGTCTAGATTTGTAGTACCGTCTACATCCAAAGCTCCATTAAAGTCTACGTCACCCGCTACAGTGAGTGTGCTACTCAACTCCAGATCAGCGAACGCATCCAGAACAGCCGCGCCAGATCCGGCACCATCAGTGAAGATAGCCGCGACCTTGCCGTTACCGATTGTAATGTTGGCCCCGGAACCCTGACTTATGATGATGTTCTGAGAGCCGCTTGTAGCGTTTTCAATGATCCAGAACTTGTTGATCGTATTTGGTAACAAGGAAATGGTACACGCTGAATCCAGTGTGCCCGTATACTTCATGTATATGGCTCTACCTTCGTCAGCCGCACCGTCTGCTACGGTAGTGCTATGAGTGTCGGCATTCGTTGTGATAGCCTCAGTACCAGAACCGAAAGCGTCTGCTATAAGCTCTAGGTTCGTATTGGTGGAAGTACCCCAAGTACCCGATTCGGCACCTGTGGCAATTTCCTTCAGTCTCAGATTGTTGACATATGTAGCCATGTTCTATTCCTATAGCGTCCAAGTCCAAAGATGTATCAAGATAGGGCCAAGGGTATCCATGATACCATCAATCCCCCAGCCGTAGGGCAGATCCCACTTTCCCGGCGTACCTTCCTTCGCATGGTGACGCCAATCATAGACCTCCCTCGTTCCGTAAAGTGCAAGCGCGATACCTGATCCAATCCGTGCGCCAGCAACCCAACTGTCTGGTAGAACTATCGCCCAGAGTACAACGTAGAGCGTGATGAGTGCCGCGATCAGCGCATGATGTACCCATGTTGTCCATTCCTTACCACTCTTGAGTACCCAAGGCAGGTAGGGTTGCAGGTATTTGTCCGCCCATCTGTTGAGTGTGGCAAAGTCATCCACAACAGCTACCCATATCAAAAGCGGCACATGAAGAGCCAAAACGATACACGCAAGATTACTTAGGTCCATTATACAGGTATTAACTCCCAATCAGGTGTTTGTGAGTCCGAAACTTCAGACCATCCGGGTGTCTGAGCATCATCTATCGCTCCCCAATCCGGTGTTTGTGAATCATCTATTGGACTCCAAATCTGTACACTTGATGTTGCGCCTGTTCCTGCTACTCCGGTAACGCTTACAGTGACTCCGGTTCCGGCAGTTACCGTTACCGAACCCACACCACCTGTTGCCGCAATTCCGGTTGGGCTGACATTTGCATCAGCCGTTACCGTTACTGAGCCAACTGCGCCCGTCCCAGCCAAGCCCGTTACCGTAACATTTGCATCTGCCGTTACAGTGACGCTTCCTACACCACCCGTAGCCGCCAAACCAGTGACAGTTACGTTTGCATCTCCGGTAACTGTGACCGATCCTACCGCCCCAGTACCAGCAACTCCCGTTACGGTGACATTTGCATCTCCTGTTACCGTAACACTTCCTACTGCACCCGTTCCAGCTATACCCGTTACATCAACGGGAACTGGCTCGCCCCAGGTACTAGAACCCCAGGTAGAACGGCCCCAGCCAGTTACATTTGCCATGCTACGCTATACGAATAATCGCGTTACTCGCATCAGCCGCAGGAAAAGCAATCGTGAACGTACCAGCAGTGGCCGTTTTCAATGCACCAAAATCTAAAATAACAACAGACGGATCACCGCTCGCACTATCATTAAAAATCATTGCACCCATAGCCGAAAACGTAGCAGTAGTCCACGCACTATCAGCGAAATCGGTGAGAGCAGTAGTTCCACTGCTAGAAGGGTCTATCCGCGTTAGCGTGTTTCCCTTGGCAGTGTAGTTCGTGCCAGTGATTTCGTTACTAGTGGTATACGCCGTGGTAGCGGCAGTGAATGAAGAATTATCATCATACAATGCAATCTGGAATGTACTTCCACCGGAAAGAAGGAAGTTATGCTTTGCCTCCAGCAATTCCTTTTTGAAAGAGGTACACATGAAATTTCCTGAAAACGCCATTATAATTTCTCCACTGAATTAGCTAAGTCACTGTGGCCTGCTGAACGTAGCAGGGTGATTACCTTGGAGCGATCCTCTTTGATCGCCTCCTTGATATAATAGTTGAAGACATGGCGAATACGATCCTTGAACGCTTTCGCCTGATCCACAATCAAGGGATGCGCGTCTTCGCCTATTGAAATAACCTGTTCCGTAGCGCGGTCAGCCCAATGTTCCGGTCCCAGATTACAGTGTTCTGTAGTCGTTACGATCACATTCCCAATCTCACCGTTGATCATGCTACAGCCACCCTTATCGTGCCATCACGATATTCATCACCAGTCATGCGACCTTCCGCTTGCATTTTCAGTAGATCCAATGCTTCCTGATACCTCTGCTGATACAACTGCATCATGTCCGCATCACCCTTCATATAGGTGTATGCCTCTACAAGAGAGCCATAGAGCAGAACCGTATCTGCATTAGTGCCCAACCACGATGGACTCGTATCAACAATTGAAGCTGGCTGATAGTAGTAGTGAAGCTCTGTCACATAATCCGCATCAGGTGTAGGCCCAACAATGAATGTGTCACTAGCAAAGGTACCGTAATATTTAGGTGTGCCCTTAGTCGATGCGTTTGGATACGTCGATCTGATGAAGTTCGCATCCTTATTCAATAAAAATATCTGGTTGCTGGAACTTGTAATCGACAAAGACAACGGAAACAAAAAGTCCGTAGGCATAGTCAGATACGCATTGCCGTCAGTCATGTTACCTGCCTGATTCTTACGATTCACGGGCAGATTGACCGAACGATAGATACGCTGTTCAGCTTGCTTCACAAATGTAGGAATCGCCGCAACAAAGGCTGTTTCAGTGTTGTTCGTGTAATCCTTGATAGCGGCTAGAAGTTCAGCGTAGGTCATGTAGTCACCTTCACGATGCCCACCTGTCCATGTGCTATAAGGTTGCCTCCCCCGCCTCCACCTCCGTTTCCTACTGGATCAAACGCAAAAAGCCTTCTGCTGGTATCCTGTGCAATATCAGGTCGAGCATTTCTAAGAGCTTCCGGGTCAGCATAATCACCAAGCCTACCTAAAAAGTTCTGCGGCTGATCTTCGTCCAACATATCCTTGCCGACCATAAGGCCCGTCATACGTCCAGCCTTAATCTGTGGCACAAGATCCTTGATCTTATACCTGAACCCAGTGCGGTCGCAGAATCCGAAAGCATACTTCCCATTAGCATAGCGAGCCATCAGGAATATCCTCCAGGGACGAAATGCACAGAAGCTCTATCACGATCTTCTTGCTCTGCTAATTGCCATTGAAACTCGTACTCAGCCTTGAGTTCAGGAGAACGCACGAATGCTTCCGGGTATTTTTGCGAGATACGAAATGCCAATCCAGAAACCAATGCAGGAAGAAAGCGAGCGGGGACATCAGGATTCGTAGATCCCACCGCTCCCGTGTCTTCTATACGCCTGATACGCTGATAGGCGAATGTGTAGACCTTGTCTGGTGTCGGCCATAGATACGCAACCGGAGCGGCACCCTGCTTATCAATGTAGATATTTACAGGACGCCCTTCGGTAAGCTTATTGGGTATCGTGGAATACTGGGATACGCTGAAACGTGAAAGAGGCAAGTCGTTTTGCGACGTACCCGTTCCGTCACGAATCCAATATTCGATAAGATCAACCGTATCTGCTGGTAGCGTGATTGTGGAAGTGCTCGCGGTTGTGCTGGCAGTTCCTTGTTCTACGCACCAGAAGTTGAGTCCACGGTTCGCCCACTCAAGACTCATTAGATTCAGAGAACGACGAGCCGTTTCGATATCGTAGCCTGTCTTGGACTGAAGGCCACATCTTTCGAACGCCTCTTCAATAACCTCTGCAATCTCAAGGTTGAATGTCGCAGTACCTGACGTAGCCATTAGCTATCCCTGAATTTATTTTTAGATTGCTTCTTAAATACGCTAACCTTTCCAGGCGTCAAAGAGCCATTACCAATCAGGCCACCACTTCTCATTGCCGCGAAATCCTGCAAGGAACCTTTTTTAGCAAATTCATCTTTTACAAGACCCCCAATCGCTTTCTTTTGCGCTTCTCTAGCCCATTCACGAGCCATATCAGGCTCGTTAGCGAACATCCATTTTCTTTGTTTATCGCTCTTGAAGGGCATCAAAAAGCCCTCCAATTGGGATATTCCAAAGCAATATGACTAGTATGAGCCACTTCTTCCTCATGATCAGGGTAGTTTTCGGCCAACCTACTGTAATAGCCCCAATTATGATCAGCATCAGCCTTCTTTTTAGCGATCTCGTTGTATTCGGGAACGCTACCTTCTTTCTTATCAGCCATTAGTAGCTCTTCCTCAGAGCCACCAGCACGGTATAACGATCCCCGCTTGAGTGGCCCGTAGTGGTGAAGTTGATGTCTCCCGTCTTGCCGCCACCTGAATTATTGGTGAGCGGACCAGCCTGACGGAAGTCGTAAAATCCATATCCGCTGAGAGTCCAGCAAATAACATCCGTACTAGCGTCCCATAGAATATCTACGGTCATACCGGAGCAGTCATACCACATCTGCTGGATCGTAACACCAGCGCATGACTTTCCAGTACCGGATTCGGTCTGGAGGGCAGAAACATCCACCTTGGTCACAGCACTTTCGCCTGAGCCATCGGAGATGTTGGTGAACTTCATAACAGCGATTCGGTCGCCGTCTTGGATCGTTTGGGACGTTACTGCGTCAGCCATCTCATTCTCCCCGCGAGGACAGGGCTTCTAGCCCCGCTCGCAATAGGAAATATGACCACCCACCCTTAGATGGGTGGCCTTATCTCAGTTAAACATTACGACAGTGCCGCAATCGGTACATATTCGATAATGAATGTGAACGATCCCGCAGTAGTAGCATCTGCAGTGTTTGTGATATTGCAGTAAATCGTCCGTTCAGAAGCGGTATACTGAGCCGACACGGGAGCCGTAGTAGTACTCTCCGTTGTGGCTACCAGTGTGCAACCTACGACATTACCCACTACGACTGTCGTTCCACCATCTAGGATTTGATCGGTGATCGCCGCAACAATCTGGGCACCGGAACTTGATGTTCCAACCTCAAACCCAATGTCTCCCGTTCCGATAACCGGAGCAGTGATACATACAATTTTGATTGCGGTGATAACAGTGTTAGCTGGCTGAGTAAACTCACCAATAGCTGGGCTGTCGCCTGCCGTTGTGTTGACTGTAACGCCTGAAGCGTGTCCAACACCCTTACCTAGAACGACTCTAGTAGTAACGGCACCAGTTGTACTGCTCTTATCAACGGATTGAAATCCGTTTTCCGATCTTACTGGTCCTGAAAAAGTTGTGTTAGCCATGATTTCTCCTGTCTTGGCTAGTGTCTACCAATCTCTTGATAGTCAGGAAAAAAAGAAAGGGTGGGAACAGTCCAAACATAGAACCGTCCCCACCCCCTACTCACTATGCTCCGGGTGAACCCCAGATCCCTAATGGATCTGAGACACCAAAGCTGTACCGCTCGCGAGCCTTGTAACGCACGTTTCCGGTGTCAAAGTCACCGTCCATGCTCGTCTCAAGTGCAACACGATTAAAGTGCTTCATTCCATTCGGAATATCGGTAAGAAGGAACCACGCATCCGTATCTGTCAAATAGTGATTCACAACTGTTCCGCCAGGAACAACACCCATCGAACGCACAGCGTTGATATCGTTGTCCGCAGTTGAAGGGCGAAGCTCAGATTTCATTACCCTTTGCGCTACAAATTGTAGATCGGGCGGGATAACGAGCGTCTGGGGACGAGCAGCGATCAATAGACCACGCTCATCTGTCCATTTGCCAATCTGAATTACAGCGGCCTCAAGAGAGGTCTCGTTGAGATCTGCCGCTGTGGCCTGAGTGTTTGAGTTCGTTCCACCCGAAACAAGCGGGTGAGAAGTCGAAAACAATGCTACACCGTCACCACTTGAATAAGCCGTGGTAAAGCCATTGTTCAACGGAACAACAGATTTCACTTGCTTAGTGTGAGCCATGGCACGAGCCAAGGCTTTGGTGTAACGAGCCGACAAGGAATCATAAAGATTGTCTTCCATGGCTTCTTCTGTAATAGCAAAGCCCATGGCAATCGTTTCATGGTTGTACCGCGCCGTGAAAGATTCCTGTGCAGCGTCATACGAAATTGCCGATCCCTCATCCTTGACGGGAGCAGCATCGAAGCCCGAAAGCTTCACTTCTTCTTCAAAAGACCTATCTGAACTTTCCGTCTCATAGATTTCGCTATGCTCCGCATCGTAGCGAGCATACTCCAATCCAAAGAGCGCGTTCAAGCCCGGAAGTAGTTCCTTGAGAAGTTGTGCGCGTGATATAGCCATTGATCAATCTCCTATTATACGCCAGTGGCGTTTAAGTATGAATGATTGGAGGCTGACCCACTCGACGCCGCATTGAACTTAACGATAACGTCGGGATAAGCATCACTCGCCGTGGTCCCTTTCGGGGGCAAACTCTTAGGTCCATCAACAAAGTCGATGATCCGAAGTGGAAGCGTGTTCGTTGTAGCTGGTGTGCTTCCATCCAAAGCATTCTTGGATTTACCAATAGAGGTGCTACCAGCCGTTTGAACCACAGAAGCATTAAGACCACGATCCGTGGTGTTTAATGCTTCATCGGATTGCATCTGAAATACAACATGCGGGTCATCTATAACGTAAGCCATCGCATCAGTTGCCGTTGTAGACGCAGGCCACTGCGTGTTAAACGTCTTCTGATTTGTTGTGCTTGGCGTATAGGAACATCCCACAAAAATTCCTACTGCTGTTAGCGCAGTGGTGCCAGAATCCAACTCAACTTCACCATCTGACGCTAACTTCACAAAATCACCGTTAAAAATGGCGGTGCCATAGGTACTACCTATCGGTAAGTGCCTCACCTTGCCCGTATATGAGCCGGAAGCACTTAGCGTACCAATTGGCCTCGCGCCATACGGTGCCGCTGAAGTAGCCATAATAATTTCCTAATTAAATTTAGGCATTTAGCGGCCTTCGCCGCCGAATACCACACGAGTTTTACGATTTGGTGCAAGAACGGGCATCCGTGGATCGTTCTCACGCATATAATTGTTGTCAACGGCCTGCATCTGGGATTCAGCATGACTCTTGTAATAATCACGCCTCTTCTCCACTTGTTCCTGTGGTGCCTTACAGAGCAGTAGTCCACCGACTTCAATACCACCCTTCGTACCCCATTCAGATTTATGATCACTCATAATATGAAGTTCTGGATGATCTTCGGCACGAACTGGTTCCCAGCCTTCACGAAATTTCTTAGAAACATTCGTGTTATCAGGATTACCAATCATAGATGTTCGTATCCATCGAAAAACCCAGCCATCTTGCGGATCGGGGTCTGGAAGTAATGATGCGGGTTCCCAGGGCGTATCACGAGTTTCATTTTCACGAGTCTCAAGATCACGGGGTTCCCGTGTAGCGCGTTCTTCAGCCATTAGACCATCTCCTTCATTAACTGGGCCGCATATTGCTGAGGTGAAAGTCCCAAGCGTTTCGCGAGTCTGACTTGGGTCTCCGTCAATCTGACGGTGCGTGGTTTAGCTCCGCTATTTCTAGAAGCAGATGCTACCACGGTCTTTCTTCGAGGCGGTGCGGTGTCAACAACCATCGTAGAATTGGTGCGCTGGCTGCTACTACCGAATTGCGTAGGAAAAACTTCTTTCATACGAGAATCAATCAATTCATAATATTGTTCAGACTCAGGGTCAATACCTTCATCTCCAACCAACTTTTCATGTACTCCATAAGCAAAGCTGGTCATTTCCTTATCAACACCAAACCACTGGTTACGTTCCTGCCATTCCATAGCCTTCACATCCGGCTGAATCGGCTCTGGAATGTACTGTTGTTGCTGTGCAGCGATCTGTTGGTTCTCTGCCATCACCTGTTGCTTCCAATTATCGATAATTTTCTGCGAAACAGCAGGCGCATAGGCTTGAGCAAGCTGTGCATTGGTCAAATGTTGCTGTGCAAGGGTAATTTGGTCGGAATCACCCGATTCATGTGCTCTTTTGAAGTTTTCCTGGGCAATTACGAGTGAAGCATCTGCTTTATCCCTACTTTGCTGCGTTAAAGCGGTCTGAGAGTCCTGAACAAGCTTCAAAAGCCGCTGATTTTCGACTTGAAGGTTCTGAGTGTAGTTAACAGCCTCATTTGCAAGCCTATCCGACGATTCTTTGGCTCTACGCTCTTCGTGGTACTCCCATTTCAGCTTTTTTATGCGTTTTTGGGCACGTTGACCTAATTGTGCAAGCTCTTCGTCCGATGCAGCCCCGTCATCTTCACTTTTTGACGCTGGAGCACCCCTTTGGTCATCTTCAGGGCGGTCATCCACGACCTCAATGTCGATTTCACCTGTATCGGCACTCGTCTCCGTCTCCGCAGGAGGCTCAATAGTAGTTCTAACGCCTAAAAACTTGTCTTCTTCGCTCATTCTTCCGGTTTCTTCACTCATTTTAGGCCCTTTCCACGCCTCTGGGGTCTTCCACGACCGCCTCTACAGTGTCATCGTTGATTAAACGGAATTCTTTACCATGTATTTTGATTCTTGTGCCACTGAATGCCCTAAAAACCACCCAATCACCTACCTCACAATATGGTCCATTAGGAAATCGGTTGTAATTGACGTAGGAGTCCGGCCCCATTGACATAACCCAGCCCACAATCGTGGCGATAGCCTCTTCATGTTGGGACTGCGCCGACTTTATGATGCCACCTTCGGTGGCTTCTTCAACTTCGGGGAGTGCAATCAGCAGTTTGTAGCCTTTTGGCTCCGGTAATTGCGATGCGTAACGAGAATCTTCTTCTTCAACATCTTCTTCTGGTAATACCATTTGGTCCAAAACTTCTTTTGCGAGTGTAGCCACTATGACCTCTCGTTGAATTGTTGCGCCCCGAACGGGCGTTGCGTCCTACTAACTAAAATTCTCTAAGTCGATCTTCCAAATCTATTACTTCTCGTTCTGCCCATGCTAATCCTTCGATAATACCGCACATCTTGCGATATTCTTCCATATTTTTTGCTGAACCAAGGGAAAGCAAATCGGCTATTTCGTTCATCTGTTTTCTTAATTTCTTTCTGAGCAATGATAAAGGATCATCACTCATCCTTGCTCTCCTCTTCTTGCTGCATCTTTAGATTAAGCTTCACGCCTTCAATTTCCTGTTCAGCATCAAACCTTTCCTGCTCCAAACTAAGCTTCATACCCTCAATCTCTTTTTCAGCATTAAATTCTTCTTGATCTAATTGAGTTTTGAGCAGCATCTCTTCACGTTCCTGTTCCAGCGCAGCAGCATCAGAGCGTTCCTTGGCAGCGAGTTTCTCAATCTCAAGTTGCTGTTTTGCCTCATCAAGTTGCTGTTTTGCCACATTAGCCTGTTGTGTAGCCATAAGTCTCTGTTGTTCAAGCTGAGATTTGAGTTGATCAGCCTGCTGCGTGGCCGCGAGTCTCTGTTGCTCCAACTGGGACTTGGCTTGATCAGCTTGTGCCCGACGCTGAACATCCTGCTGCCTGATCTGTAGTTCCTTATCACGCTGCTGCACGATAGGATCTTTCTGCATCTTCGCGTCTTTCTCTGCTTTAGCCTTGGCTTTCTTTTTACCCAGCATCTGTTCAGCCGCATCGGCAACAAGTGTACTAAGCCGCTTTTCAACATCTTCAGGCAGAGGCTGATTAGTCGGCGGAAGCGGAACACCAAGCTCTTCTTCGACCTGATCACGAAAGATGAATGCCAGATGTTCGCGGATATGTGAGTCCAGGGCAGCGTTCATCGCGCCACCCATCTTATTGTTCTGCATCTGTTCTTTAATCTGCGGATCATTTTTGAGTACCATATGCACTTTCATATGTGCTTCATGGTCTTGGTACTCAAATGCCTTCACAGGTTTCAGTGTAAGAAGATCCTCGTTTTCACTAACCGGATCTGTAGGATTAATCTCATCCGGCATTGGAACAATCTTATCTGCATTCGGAATGCCAATCAAATCCATCATCTCACGATGAAGAAGTGGCATGTCATACAAACCAGGCGATTGCTGTGCTAATTGCATTGCCGCTTGGTATTGCATGATCCGTTGTGCCATAGTGGACGCATTGGGGTCCGAAACAGGCACAACATCAATACGGTCATCAAAATCTTCAAGTTTGATACCCTCCCCTTCTTCGGTCTCATAAGGATAATCCGGCGATGTATAGTCGCGGATCACCTCAGAAAGAATCTTATACTCTTGTTTCAGACTGGCGTGAATTCTAGCCTGAATAGCAGACTGCACTTTCATTGCCCGTTCCATGATCGCAAGAGTGGTCCCAACGGGAGCCTCTTGATTCATATCTGCTACTTTAAGGTCGGCCATCGACGCAAAGCGTCGGCCTTCCTCCACGATATTACCCAGAAGTTGATATAAGACCGAAGAAGGTTCTTTATAAGGAAGGAAGGTGATATTGTCCCTGATAACGCCGCCCGGAACATCGACATCTCTAAATTCTCCCGGCATGATGGGCGTATCATCGCCCTTGATTCTGAGTCCACGAGTTTTCAAGCCCCCAGGCAAATTCGACAAGGTGCCCGCATCAACGAGTTGACGCAACAGACTCGTCGCTGATTTCGCGAGTCCGCCGATCATATGAATTAATCCCAGATTATAGAACCCGATCCCAGGAACGTATCCGTAGTGAACGAAGTGTTGTTTTTTTATTCGATGTGGATCGTCTTCGGCCCAGTTCCTGTAAATCGATAGAATTGTGGAACTGCTTTTATCGATAGTGACAACGTAAGGCAGTGCAACTCCATCGGGGTCTTCAAACCCTGGTACATCAATATCACAATGCATTTCAAGAAGTTGGTGCCGTTCGTTATCATCCCACGAAGGACTGACGCCACCAATCTCGTTGAACTTGCTTGTGATCGGATTATCTTCGATATGCGAAGCAGTGAGTTCCACATCACGGTAAAAGCCACTGACTTGAAGCTTTCTAACCTGATTAGTGCTACGATTCATGACATGGGTATAGCGTTCCGCATGTTGTAGCTCAGATTCATTGTATGACACAACAAAATCCTCCGCCGGAACAAACATCGAAGTCGGTCTGCCCAACGAAGGATCAAAGTAGATTTTACGGAATGCCGAACCAGCAAGTGGCAGGCTGAACAGAAGCTTTTCGGTTTCAGACCGATATTCGGTCATCACTTCGATAAGCTGGTAGTTCATGTACTCCTGCACACGCCGCGCCTGCTTCTCACGATCATCGGTAAGAATACCCCAGATCTGTGTTTTGACCGGACCCTTGGCTGGCATGATTTCCTGAATCGTCTGCGCCTGGAATCGTACCACGGCTTCGGAAAGCATCGGATGGAAAACGCCGCAGGCTCCAGCCCACGGAGTAGTACGGTCTTCGATCTCAAGACCTAGCTGGTCGAGACCTTCCTTGTACGTTTCTTCCCAATCCGAACGACTGCTTTTGTCGGAATCGAACATCCCGATACAGTCGAGTGCCAGGGTACGAAGCTCGTCATCATCAACATACTCAGCCAGATTGGAATCGAATTCCTCTGCTCCGGCACCCATGAGATCTGCCATGGGATCGAAATCGATCTCAACACCGCCGTCTTCCAATTCGGTGATCAAGGAATCGCCAATAGGCATTTCCTCTTCTGCAACCATAAGCCCTTCTGGACCCATATCAAAATCATCTTGATCGAAAAGTCCGTTAAGGGGTTTATCTACAGCCATCTACGATCTCCATCAATTTTCAAAGCGCATATCGTAACGGTCCTTCCACATCCGATATCTAGCTGTATCCTGATCTATCGAATCCAACAATGACTGCATGACATACTGATAGTCTTGTCTATCCATAAACGTTTCCGACTTTCGTTCATGCTTCGCATTAACCGCAGGATACAGCAACAATCCCTGTTCATCACGACGGTTATATGCGCCCCTCAAGCCCTTGGATACAAAAGCTTGTAATCCTTTCTCAGCCCATGCAGGATAATACCCAGCTTCCATCAAGTCTATTGTTGCTCTGACAATGCATCGTTCCACTTCCGCCTTTGTGTGACCTACACCATCTGATTGAACATCATCGACAATTGCAGCGAAATCCAGTTTGTCTGCACATAATACATCGCTATCTGGAACATACTCGCTGGAAAAGGAATCTAGTTGCTCTGACATCTTAACTCTCCATCAGGGTTGTGAGACGTTCGATAATGCTATCAACTTCTGAAAGCCAGCGATGTTTCGGGTCCAATCTAGCAAGTCCCCGTCTACGTTCTGTAGCCACCGACCGGATAGCCAATACAATTTTGATGTCAGCAGGAATAGGAGGCGGTAGCTGTGCAGCCGTTGTTCCAGCCAGATCCCGATCATACTGATCACTCGACTGCGCCAACACCTTTACACGAGTGCGTTCCGGCTGACTCATAGCCGTAAGGTGCATTGCCATAGCCAGCTTTTGGGTATGATTCGTTTCTGCCTCGTTAACCAATTCGGACAGCACTCCACGATCATCATCATTTATCTTTTTGAGTGCCTCGTCCAACTCAGCAATCTCAACTTTCTTTTTTGCTTCTTTCAATGACATCGTTCCGTTGATCACAGGTTCTACGAGTTCAGGCTTACGCTTCCGTATCTTCTTCGCATCCTGCACATACTGGTGGTTCGTCTGGAAAGTTTTAGCGGCTTCATCGCGTGACTGAGTCGCTTCAGCAATTTTTTGCTTAAGCGACTTTCCATGAGTCGTTAATCCATGCGCTTGCCTTTCGCGAGCTTCCGCTTCCAAGATATCCAAGATATCTGGATCTGACGCGATCATAGCACGTTGCTGACTTGTGAGATGTCTGCGCTGAAGATTTGTCGAGACAATCCACTCGCCAGCAGTTACACCATCAGGGGCATCCCATTCGATTTCCACGGGTGCAATGTTCAACTCATCACAGGCCCTGACACGATTGCGTCCATCAAGTAGTTGATTTTCATGGATCACTACAGGATGTAGTTGACCATGATCTCGTATGTCCCGAACAAGCTCTTCGTAATCATGACCCAACAGCAACGGAAACTTGTCTGCTACTGGGTGAATATCAAACATGAACAGTCACCTCCTCTTAGGTTGGAATCAATAATAGTCTGCCTTACGGCCTGGTAGCAACTCATCCATCGGATAGTCGCTATTCATACTGATAAAACCACCCTGCCGGAATCTTATAAGTGCTTGCGTAGACGAATCTACGAGATCGTCGTGGTCGCCGTAAGGAAATGCCGCGAATTGTTCTATGACCTCTTCGGCCCAACGCTTTTTCGGAGCATAAACGTGCCCACTGAAAAAGAGATCAGATACAGCATTCACCCTGGCAACCTTGTCCTTACCTCTACCAGGCGTGTATTCCGCAACAGGGATTCCAATTCTGCGAAGCTCGAAAATCAAAGGACTACCCGCCGCCTTCGCTTCCACGATAAAAGCATCGGGATCGTATTCCTTGTACATCTCATACGCACGAACCTTGAGATCGGGAAACTCTAGTCGTTCCTGCAACGCATCCAACAAAACAATTTTTGCATGACCATCTTCCGTATAGAAAACACCCCACGTTGTGCAAGCACTGTAATCGGCGGTTTCCTTCGCAAGAAACGCCGTATCCCAGGATTGGATCACGAACTCACATTTTGGTGGATCTTTTTCCGTCCATTCCTTCCACCACTCACGTTTAATGAGTGCGCCTTCTTCCGAAGTCGGATCTTGCTGGTACTGAGCACTCCATTTTGGAACCGGAAGCTCTGCTCTCAGAGATTCAAGCTGATCCAGGGGCCAGAATCCAGGCCATAACGGTTTACCACTTGGAAGGATCGCAGGCAATTCGATGATTTCCCACTCGTCAGAACCACCTCTTTCGATAGATGCCTTCAGAATCCTGCCCGTTAGATCCTTGGTTGACCAACGAGTCATCACCAAACAGATAGCCCCTCCAGGCTGCAACCTCTGACGAGGACCGGAAGTGTACCACTCGTAAGTTTTGTTATAGATATCGGGATCGTTCATAGCAGCTTCCTGCTCTGAGTGGGGATCATCCACAATCAGGATATCCGCACCCTTACCAGTTACCGCACCACCAACTCCGATAGCGAAGTAGTCGCCTTCTTTGTTCGTGTTCCAGCGTCCAGCAGCTTTCGAGTCCACACTAAGCGCGACACCCGGAAATATCTTGGAATACTCGTTAGATCCAACAAGGTTACGGACTTTACGTCCGAAACCAACTGCTAGTTCCGCTGTATGAGCAGTTTGAATTACCTTGCGATCAGGAAACTTCCCAAGATACCAGGCAGGGAACAGATGAGATGCAAATTCCGACTTGGTATGGCGCGGAGGCATGTTGATGATAAGTCTTTTCAGTTCACCAGCCGCTATACGGTTAAATGCATCTGCCATGACACGATGATGATTACCTTCTATGAACGCAGGCCAGACCTCACGAACGAATGCAAGGAAGTCCTTGTTGGATTCAGTACGGACACGGGCATCCGCCAACTCATCCAGAAGAACGAGCACTTCACGCTTCTCACCAGGAGGCAGAGTGTCTAGTCGCTCTGCTATCGATTCAATATCCACTTTCAAAAATTATACAAAAATTTTTCTCCAGAAAAGAGGGGGGCCTATTCCTGAGAAAAAACTCCCCTTACTAGTACTAGTATATACTAGCTAGTAAGAACTAGACCAGATACATACTAAAAAACAAAAAACCTAGATTAAACCAGCTAGATAGAATCTATGTACCACGAAAACGAAAATGACACGTTTGAGAACGTACTTCCGAAGTACAAGATCACGCCAGAAGAAGAACTGGCAATCAACAAAGCCGTGATCGCATACCAGATTCACAAATTTAAAAATAGAATCGTGCGAGACAAGAATGAAAAATGGTCCAGCGAAGATTATCTGGAAGCATATCCAGAATATTTCGAGAGACACGGCAATAATAAACTCAGATCGAAAGGAAAAACCGCTTCAGACATCATAGATGACTACTTCATCGAAAAAGGCGAAGATACAAACAACAGACGTTGGTATAACTTAGTAAGATGTGTTATAGCAATAGGTGAACATATAGCAAAGTATGAAATGGAGC
>Ga0208181_1000545_pt1 | contig 18320 bp, 30 predicted proteins | sample MalvirDeepMed_s6_FD_184244 | JGI IMG/M metagenome (GOLD analysis project Ga0208181, IMG submission 184244) | Marine viral communities from the Global Malaspina Expedition - Malaspina viral metaG DeepMed_s6 (SPAdes) (version 2) | ecosystem: Environmental > Aquatic > Marine > Oceanic | place... | reverse complement strand
TGCCGGCGCCTGCGGGAACGTCTGTGCTGATCTCTAGCTCCTTCAGCATCTCGTCGACGGCGATGGCAACCACGTCACCGGAAGCGACGCGCGCGCGGAATTTGTCGATCGCGGCCACCGAGGTGCGAACCGAGTTGATCCCGACGAAATCTTTGGCCTGGGCGGCGAGATCTCCGCGCGCGATCACTGCTGGTACGGCTTCGGCTCCAATCAGCGTGGCGGCGAGGGCGCGGTGTTGGCCATCGATGATGGCATAGAGCCCCTCATGCACCTCGGTCACGGCAATCGCACCAAACTTTGACCAGGAGAAGTCGCTCACGATCTTGCGGATGCGTGAACGTGAGCCATCGCTGGTGCGGCGCTGGTATCGCCGATCCACCGTCAGCGCCGACACGGGGATGAACTCCAGGCGGATGGCGTCCCCGGCCGGCGGGGCCTCCGGGCCTTGCGGCTTCCCAATGCGGGCGAGCTCCGGGCTGTCGGTGATCGGTTCGAGATCTGGCAGGGGCATAGTCTACTCCATCCCAAGCGCGGCTTTATACATCTCGAGCACCGCCTCTTCCTCGGCGATGTCGTCCTTGTCGCGCTTGCGCAGCGCGATGACCTTCTTCAGGACCTTCACGTCGTAGCCGCGGCCCTTGGCCTCGGCCATGACCTCCTTCTGCTGGTCTGCGATCTCCTTCTTCTCAGCCTCGAGGCGCTCATAGCGCTCCACGAAACTCCGAAGTTCGCCGGCGGCCACGCCGTATGCGTTCGTCGCGGCCTGTTCGAACTCAGGGTCTGATTTCATGGGCGGGGAGCCGCGCGTCTTCTTCCTGGCTTCGTCGGCCCGGCGCATCTCGGTTGCTGCGGTTTCTGAGATCTCGTCCAGCATTTCATCTCTCCGTTCAAAGGCGCATGGGCATGAGGACCCAGAGCGCGTCGGGGTCATCCGATTGGATCCTCGCCGGATCTCCGGGGCTCATGGTCGTAAGCGTGAAGGTTGGCGTGACAGCCCCTTGGTCGCGCAGGTAGTTGAGATTGAAGCCTGCGCACTCGTGGGTGCAGGCCTCCTCCCGCCTTGCTTGCAGGGGCATTGTGATTGAGGTGTCATCTGTGATGCTCGGACCTCGGGCGCTGATTTTCCCCTCCTTGAAATTCATCTCCGCGATTGGCCGGTAGTTGCTGGCCATGGCCTTTGCCGCCTTATGCATCCGGCGAAGTGCGCTGCCGCTCAAATGTGCGACCAGAGCCTTGCTCTGAGGTGGGATGACACGCGTGTAGTCTGGATATGTGCCGTCGATCGTCTTCGCTCGAATTGAAACTCCAGCGACCTCAGCGGAGAGGAATGTCTTTGCGAACCTGAAGGTGACCGGTTCGTTGCTGCCCTTCTCGATGATCAGGCTGAGGAGGTCTGCGGTCTTGGCTGCTACGATCAGGACTGGACTGCCGGTGCTGCTGAAATCGACCTCGGCGTCTGCATCGATCACCGCCATGCGATGTCCATCTGTCGACACCGCCCGCAAAGAGCTCTCATCCGGCCTGTTGGTGAGGAAGATGCCATTCAGGTAATAGCGCGTCATCTCGGTGCTCACGCAGTGTCTGCTCAGGCTGAGAAGCCGTTCCACTTGATCTTGGCTGAGGCTCAGGTGCGCGCTGCCGCATTGGAGGCTCTCCGGCGCCTCTAGCCGCGGAAAGTCTTCCACCGGCATGTGGTCGTTCAGCCGGATCAGCGTTTCGCCGTCGCTGAGGAGAATCGTATCCGCGCTGCTCGCGCCGCGCTGCGGGCCATTCGCTGTGATCGATACAGTGATGGCGCCCGATGCAATGGAGGTGAGCCCGGCGAGCACAGATTTTCCAACCATGAAAGCTGCATCCCCTGTGGTCTCCGCCTCAAGCTCCATAGTCACAGCGTTGTCCAGATCGGTGGCCTCGAGGGTGATCCTGTCGGATGCGATCATGATTTTGACATAGGACAGCACCGGGATCGTGTTTCTGGGCTCGACGACTTTGTTAAGGATCCTGGTGGCGCGCTTGAGGGCGTCGAGCTGGATCGTGGCGCTGGCCTTTGTCGCTGTAATTTCCTTGCGATGGTGGAGCATGAGGCCCTCCGTCTGATGAGTGGCCCCCTGCCGCGCGCACCGGCCAAGATATGTGCGGCAGGGGGATGCGGGCGGAATGCCCGGCATTCGGTTATCGGTGGGTTGCGATCCGGCCCGTCCAGGCGTCGAACTCGGTGGTCAGGACGCTGAAGCGGGCGCGGGCTTTCTCGTCGGTGTCGAGCGCGCGGCGGCTCCCGATGCGGCAGAAGCCGCGCAGATACTCGGCGGCGGCGCTGGCGCAGAACTGGCCATCCTCGAAGCCCGAGCGGGCCGCGGCGAAGCGCTGGAACCTCGCATCGTTGCAAAGGATGCCGGCGCGCTGCGCGAGCGGGGTGTCAGACGCTGTCATGCTCACCTCCGGCGCTGGCTATCTCCCCGATCAGGACGGCGGCCAGCTTGCGCGCCGAGGCGATCTCGTCGGGCGCGTGCGACAGCGCGATCACCGTGCTGCAGGCCTCGAGCATCACGTCATCCGGGATCTCGCCAAGCTGCCAGCCGGGCAGGGCGCGCAGCTGCCGGGCATACCACAATTGGTCGCCCGGCAGCGGGACAGGCGCGTATCCGTGAGTGATGGCGGGCGCTGTCATTCGAAAAACCCGGGGGCAGTGTCGGGGGCTGGCGGTGCGTGGACGATCTGAAGGATCTGGAAAATGGTCCACACCCAGACGAGGATCGCCGCGATCACGATGAGGAGCGGCGGGCGCCAGACGAGATCGTCGTCGGTGTCGCGCTCGAAGGTCTGGCACATGCGGCCGTCTCCGGCGGGATCGCGGGGCCGGCCGTCGTCAACTGCCCCGTCAAGGCGGATCAGGGCGTCGGTGTGCATCTGGATCTCGCGGCTGCCGCTGGTCGGGCCAAGCTGGATGTCGGAGCTGCTCATGCCGCGTCTCCGCCGGGCCCTAACTTCGCCACCGCCGCGCGGATTGCGGGCATGGCGCGGCGCAGGCCGGCCTCAGGCGCGCTCGGCGTCGGGGCCGGGATGTCTTCGAGATCGGCGAGGTCGATCACCTCGACGAACGGGGCCTCGGGGATCGCGGCGTGTCCGGGGTAGTGGCTCGGCATGGCCTCGAGCCGGGCCAGCTGCGCGGCGCCGAGTGCCTGGCCGCGCGCTTCCTTGGCGGCGAGCCACGCGTTCTGCGCGGCGGCGGGTGCCAGATGCACGACGCCGGGCGAGCAGAGTGTGCGCGAAACGGCGGTGAAAGTCCCTGTCTTGAACATGCGTCCCTCCCATCTGAGGTGTCAGAACCCGCGATCGGCCGGGTGGCGTCTTCGGCGGGGATGGGATGTGTAATACGTCGAGCGTATCGAGCGGTCAATACGTATCGCGTATAATTGTCGAACTTAATACTGACGCGGTGCTGTAGCTATACTAGAACGAAGGTGGAACTTTCAGGGGATATTGATGTCGTCAGATTACGAGCGCCACATTTTGGCAGCGACGCGATATGTTGAGACTGGTGAGGAGGAATCAACTATGAAGGATCGTTCTCAAGTAGCGTCAGAAGCGCGGCGCGCCGTTCTGGCGTTGCTGCGCGAAAGGCTTCCAGAAATCTCTGTTCCAGCTCCGGGATGCCGAAAAGCTCGACGGTACTAACGCCCAGAGCCTCGGCTATCTGATCTGCGACTGCGAGCGATGGGTTGTTCGTGCCGCTCTCTATGCGTGAGATCGTTGCCTGCTTCACGCCGGCTGCTTCGGCTAGCGTCGCCTGCGACCAGCCGCGGGCGGCTCGTATGCGCTTGAGGTTCTTCATGGCTGCTATGTCGCAGACCGGCATGGAGTCGGCTATTCCCGCAAACGGATAATTATTCGCCTGACGGATTGACCGTGAAATACGCTCAGCGTATAAGTCGCTCATGAGCATCCTCGCAGAATATCTCAAGGCCGCCGATATGACGCAAAGCGCATTCGCCGCGGCCGTCAATGTCAGCCAGCCTACCGTTAACCGATGGCTCGGCGGCGCCAAGCCGTCCTGGGAGAAGGCTGCTGAAATCGAGCGCATAACAGGTGGCGCGGTACCCGTTTCTGCGTGGGTCTCGCCGCCCGCCGAGAAGGCTTCCTAGAATTTCGTGCTCTTTCATGCCCCTTGCATGGCGCAACACCCTGTCAACCCGAAGGAAAAGGCCTTTCAGATGCAGTCCAAAGTCGCCGCGCAGATGTTCAAGAACCTCGTGACCGAGGCGGGTGGCAAGGAAGCTGCCGCTGCGGTCATCACCTCGGCTGTGGGCCACTCCATCAGCATCGGCACGCTGAGCCGGATCGAGCACGGCAATGCCGAGGTGCCCCTGCTTTGGGCCTGGGCCCTGCAGGACGCCACCAAAAACGCCTGCTTCGACAGCTACAGGGCGCAGACGCACAACGCGCCGGTCAACGACTGCCCCTATGACCTGATCGGAGAGATTTCGAAGGAACACGGTGAGGCCGTTGAGGCGGGTCTCAAGGCGGCGCGGTCATCCAGCGAAGAAGATTGGAGCCGCGCCGTCGTCGAGCATCGAGAAGCTGCCGAGAAGCATCGCGAGATGGCCGACCTCTGCGAGTCGCGCGCCAAGGGGGCCGTGCCGATGCGGGCAGCCTCGAAATGAGCGCCGCGTCCGATCTTCTCGGGCGGCCGCCGGTCATGCGCCCGTTCGAGCGCGGCCCGCGCGAGGACCGCAAGCCGCTGGCGCGCGAGACCCGCGATGGCGTGACGATCGCGCATGTGCCCTACGCCACCACGAACAGCAGCGTTGCCCTGGCCGCGCCGGTCACGATGCCGGCGGCGCCGTGGGAGGTGTTGACGTGACGCTCTCTTTTCAGAATTCGAATGCCCGACCTGATCGGGCCTGCCTGGCGAGGATCCAACCTCGCCAACTGGTGCGCGGGGCTGTCCCCGAGCTGGTTGTCTCCTCCCCAGTTGCCAGCATGCCCTGCGCACCCTTTTCAATCCCGAGCGCCGCGGGGCCTCGGCGCACCTCCCTGTTGAACCTTGCCCCGGTGTCGCTTGCGGCGCCGGGGTCTTTCATGGGGGAGGTCTGACATGGCGTCGACAGCACCAAGTCGGGCCGATGACGAAGGCCTTCTGCATCTGCTCGATCTAAGAGACGAGCACGGCCTGACCTTCACTGAGATGGCGGAGCGCACTGGGCGGACGCGGTCCTCGATCGCGGGTGCGTTCAAGCGCTTCCGGGATGGCGACACGAAGTTCGTGCAGCGATGCGCCGACCAGGGCTTGCCCTATTGCGCGTGCCAGAAGCCCGAGAACCGCGACGGCGGGATGCCGGTGCGCTGGTGGAAGGCTCCGGGAGGGCGCAATGGGTGAGACCAGATACCGCGACCTCGAGATCAGGGGCGTGACATACGAGACCGCCGCCGCTGCGGCAGCGGCGCTCCGCGTGTCTTCGGACGCGGTGCGTATCGCAGCCAAGCGTGGGACGCTTCACCGGGTCGGAACTGGTCGGGTTGGGCGCGAGCCCATGCCTGTGCGGATCCGCGGAGTGGACTTTCCCGACGCCCATGCGGCAGCAGAACATTTCGGGGTCTCCCCGCACACGGTTTGGGCGGCAATTGGCATGGGTGATCCGGATCGGGTCGCCAGAAAGGTGTCGCCGCCGCTGCCGCGCCTGAAGCCGGTGACGCTCTACGGAGTGAGTTTCCCGTCCTGCGCTGAGGCCAGTCGGCAGCTTGGTTTCGGCTGGTCTGGATATGTGTCGCAGGCGCTGAGACGTCAGAACCCCGTCGCGCAGGAGCGGATCAGGGCGGCGGTCATGAGGCTGGTCGCTGAGCGTGAGGTCCGTGCGATGCGGCGCGTGAGCGCAGCATGAGCGGGCAGGGCGCACAGAGGGTGCCGATCGTGCACTCGGTCACGACGAAGTTCGGGCATCTCGATCTGCGCCTGCACCAGCTTGAGTGCGGCACGCGCGGCTGGTCATTGCGGCCGGGCGGTTTCCAGCCGGCGGAGACGCGTCCTGTCGTGAATGGAACGCTCGACGGGCGCGCCGCCGTGGCCTTCCTGGCTGACCTTGAGGCCGCCGCGGCACTCCTTCGGGGCTTCATCGAGGATGTCGGGGGATCAGAATGAGGGGCGCTCCGGGTCCGCGCGCGCGGCTTGTGACGACGGCGACAGCTGTCGCCCTGTTCCGGGGTGGCATGGACCTATGCCCGGACTTGTTGGTGCGCCTCGACGCCGTTCTGCGGGATCTGGGCGGTGCGCCGGATGAGGATCTGCGCGAGGTCGCGGGCGCCAGTCGAGCGCTGTGCGATGCGCGCCTCGATGGCGACGTTGCGGCTTTCGATGACGCCAAAATGCGCTTGTGGCGTGAGCTGGCGCGGTACTGGGCCGGTCGCGCGATCCGGTCCTTCAATGAAGCGGGGAAGACATGACGACGGCGACGATCACGCTTGCGCGGGACAACACAGACCTGCCGGAATACCCGCTGCCCTCCGGGACGCGCCTTGAGGCGCACTCCTACTTCAAATTCCACTATGACCGCTGGCTGAACAGCGATTTCTACACCCGCGCAACGCAGCGCAACGAATGGGCCGTCCTCGCGATCGCTCAGGCGCTCTGGTGCAAGTCTCGATACCAGAACCCCGTCGGAACGCTCCCGAACGATGACGGGCTGCTGGCGGGCTTGGTCGGCATGTCCGTCGAGGCGTGGCAGGGCTGGTCCAGACGCGACATTTCCCCGCTCTACGGTTGGCGGCTGTGTCGCATTCCCGGCACGGGCGAGGTCAGGCTGATGCACGACGTGGTGGTCGAGGTCGTGCTCGACGCGATCGAATCTCGGGATAAGAACGCGGACCGAGCCGCCGCCGAGCGCGAGCGGACGGCGTTGGCGAGGCTCCGCAAAAGCGTGGCCGATCTCGGTGACGAGCGACTCTCGGGCAACCCCCGCTTCATCGTCCAGCTCCACCACTGGCTCAACGACACTTACCCGACAGGCAACCGCACAGTCGCGCGGATCATGGAAGGAATGGAAGCGCTCGGCGTGACTGCCTGGCGCATCTGAACTTCTGTCCGGTTCTGTCCATTTCTGTCCGCGTGACAGTTTCGGACGGAATGCGGACAGAACCGCCGACATTCTGTCGGCTGCATGAGAGGAAAGGAGAAAGAAATGAAAAAGAAAAAGACAGGAGAAAACCGTCGCACTTCGATCCGACCGTGCAGGCTGTGGATAAGTCCGTCGCGCAGCTTTGCTGAGAAGGGGGCCGGTCATGACGGATGAGCAGACCATGACCGCCGAGACCAAGCGCGACCGGGTGCGCCGGTTGCTGATCGCTCCGCTGACCGAGTGGGGCTTTCGCAAGCCCGGCGATGTCCGCGAGGAGAAGCATGCCAAGTTCCTGACCAACCTCGCCGACAGCATGGCGTACATGACCGACGCGCAGCTGGAGCAGCTGCGGGACTTCCTCAAGACGCGGGGCGAGGGGAAGGACCGGCGCGGCTGGCCGCGCATGGCGACGATCGTGCCCTTCGCCGAACAGGTCGCGCCGCGTCCGCTCGAGGAGCACCCGACGATCTGTTCGTGGTTCGGTTCGGCGCGCGGGCGGCAGGCGCTGGCCGAGGGTACGCTGGTCTCCGAGTTCCTGTTCCTCACGAAGTTCAAGCGCCCGCCGCTGACCGATGGCGACTGGATGCGGGTGCGGGGCAGGGCGCAGGAACTGGACAGTGAGCGGCGGGTGAAGGCCGACCGCCGCAGGCGCGGCGTGGCCAGCCACGATGATCTGCAGTTCCTGGCGTGGATGGATGAGATCGAGACGCGGGCGATGGCCCTGCTGCCGGAGGAAAGGACGTGAAGCCAATGCGAGCGAACGAACACGATGCGGTCCGGAGCTTCCTGACCCTTCAGGTCGGCGACACCATTCCGACCGAGGGCGGCGCCGCGCCGCTGTTCGAGGCCGGGTCGAGCTGCTGGTACGCGCTGCTCTGCCGGCCGCAACAGGAGCGTCAGGCCGAGAGTTGGCTTGCTGCGCGCGGTGTTTACGCCTTCCACCCGGTGACATCTCGGCGAACTCGGGTGCGCGGTCGGGTGCGTGAGTATGAGCGCCGGTATCTGCCGGGCTATGTCTTCGCGCGCTTCGGAGGTGTGCCGGTGCCTCACCGTGTGCTCACCTCGCCCTTCCTCACCGGAGCGCTCTGCCGATCAGATGGTCAGTGGGGCGTGCTTGGTCCGAAGCGTCTGGCCTCGCTCCATGAGATGCGCGCGCGCGATCTCCGGCAGGAAGATGAGCGGCAAGAGCAGAGGCGCAAGGCAGCAGCGGCGCGGCGTGTGCGGACCGGTGATCGGGCGATGTTCCGGGCCGGGCCGTTCGAGGGCTTCCAGTGCGAAGTGGTCGAGATCGACGCGGCGGGTGGCGTCAAGGTGCGCTTCGAGCTCTTCGGTCGGGAGAACTCGGTCACCACAACCGGGGAGACGCTCATGGGGTTGGCTCCGAAAGAGAGTTGACAGTGCGACGCGGCGATCCCTATGTTGCCGCTACAGGCCTCATGCTCCGAGTGCTCTCCCGAAGAGGGACAGATACCGGAGCGGGTGGGCGGCGAGGATGGGTTCGAACGCCACATCTGACACGCCTGCACTGTGTCCCGAGCCCCGCCATCGTGCGGGGCTTTGTCGTTTTTAGGCTATGGGCATGGACCTCTTCCCACAGGCAGCAGCCGGGCACGGCGATGCGTAAGCTCTGCGCCGCGCCCGGCTGCGAAGAGATCGCACTTCCCGGCAAACCTCGGTGCGCTGAGCATCAGGCGGAGCAGGATGAGAAGCGGGCCGGGCAGAAGGCAGCGGCACAGGCCACGCCTCACGCCGCGGCGGCGCGCGCGCTCTACGCCGATCCGAGGTGGAAGGCGGCAGCGCGGCTCTTCCTTCATCGGCATCCGTGCTGCGTTGACTGCGACGAGCTTGGGGTGGTCGAGCCCGCTACCGACGTCGACCACGTGGTGCCGCACAAGGGCGACCGCTCGCTCTTCTGGGATCGGTCGAACTGGCAGGCCCTGTGCCACCGGTGCCACAGCCGGAAGACGGCGCGCGAGGTTTTTCATGGGGACCGGGGGTAGGTCAAAAATCTGGGCTGGGGAGCGGAAACCGACACCCCAACCTTTCTTTTCGCGCCGGTGAATTTGGAGAAAAAAGCCCACCTCTAGGGGCTTTAGGAGGTAAGCCATGAAGGGGCGGAAGCCGAGCATGGAGAACGTGGTGCCGATGCGGGAGGAGATGCCCAAGCCGGTTCCCGCGCCGCACGATCTCATGTCCGACGCCGCCAAGGAGGTGTGGGAGCGCCTGGCGCCGGAGCTGGTCAAGTTCGACCGGCTCAAGCCGCACTTCGAGGACATGTTCGCCGCATACTGCGAGTCGGTGGCCGACGTCATCGAGTTGACCAGCTGCATCGTGATGGACGGGCGCACCTACTCGGTCAAAACCCGCAACGGTGAACAGCAGAAGAAGACGGCGAACTGGCAAGCGCGGCAGGACGCGCTGGCGAACATGCGCCAGCTCGGCGCGCTCTTCGGCATGACACCGGTCGACGAGGCGCGCCTCAGCTCGGGGGCGCAGGGCGATCTCTTCGACGATCTCCTGCGACAGCTTCGTGGAGGCGATTGATCACCCGGTGAGCCGGTACGCGCTCGACGTGCTCGAGGGCAATATCGCCGCGGGGCCGCTGGTCCGGATGGCGTGCGAGCGCCACCTGCTCGACCTCGAGACCGGCGCGGATCGTGGTCTGGTCTTCGACACCGACGCGGCGGACATGGTGATCCGCTTCGCCAAGGTGCTGCGGCACACGACGGGTTCAATGGCCGGCGCTTCGCTGACCCTGCAGCCCTGGCAGGTGTTTCGGCACGGATCGGTCTTCGGCTGGAAGCACGCCGAGACCGGACTGCGGCGCTTCCGATCCACCTATCACCAGGTGGCGAAGAAGAACGGCAAGACCACCGATACGGCGGTGCCGATGCTCTACACTCAGCTCTTCGACGGCGAGGGGGCGCCGCAAGGCTACTGCGCAGCGACCACCCGTGATCAGGCGGGGTTGCTGTTCAACGAGATCAAGCGGATGATCCGCGGGTCTTCGGCGCTCTCGCAGTTGCTCGACGTCTACAAGACGCAGATCCAGTCGCCGCGCACGAACGGCTACATCGCCGCGCTCAGCCGCGACGGCAACAGCGCCGACGGCATCAACCCGCATTTTGCGGCCCGAGACGAGGTCCACCGCTGGACAGACCGCGAGCTTGCGGACGTGGTGACCAACTCGATGATTGCCCGGTCGCAACCGATCGACTGGGCGATCACGACCGCCGGGGCTGATCGCGCGAGCCTCTGCGGCGAGATCAGGGGATACGCCGAGCGGGTGATGCGCGGCGACGTGCGCGACGACAGCTTCTTCGGCTTCGTGGCGGAGCCGCCCGAGGATGCCGACCCGTCGGACCCGGCGACCTGGGCCATGGCGAACCCGAACCTCGGGGTTGCCTTCACCGAGGCGGATTTCCGGCGCATCCACGACGAGGCGCAGGCGATCCGGGGCAAGATGCCGAACTTCCGGCGCCTGCACCTCAACCTCTGGACCGAGGGTGCGCAAAGCTGGATCGCGCGGGATGTCTGGGACGGCGGTCTGGCCAAGGCGCCCTTCGCGCTCGAGAAGCTCTACGGGCGCAAGGCGTGGGTCGGCCTCGACCTCAGCCGCACCACAGACCTGACCTCGATCGTTGTCGCGGTCCCGGTCGAAGGCGTGATCTACCTGCTGTGCTTCGGGTTCATCGCGGAGGGGCCAAAGGGGTTCGTCGCCCGGGCGCAATCAGAGAACCGGGACTATGTCGCATGGCGCGACGACGGCTGGCTCGAAGTACACCGGGGTGGCGTCATCGACGAAGACCAGGTGATCGAGCGCATGAAGTGGATTCGGGCGCGCTTCGATCTTCAGGAAGTCGCCTATGATCGCTGGGGCATGAAGTACGTCGCGGGCGAACTCGACAAGATGCGCTTCCCGCTCCTCGAGTTCGGCCAGGGCTACGCCAGCATGTCGCCGGCCACCAAGCGCTTCGAGCGCGCGGTCATTCAGAACCGGCTGCGCCACAACGGAAACCCGCTGCTGGCATGGTCGGTTGGCAACGTGGTCCTCGATCAGGACGCCGCCGAGAACGTGAAGCCGAACAAGAAAAAGGCCACCGGGCGTATCGACCCGGCAGTCGCTGCCATCATGGCCGTGGGCCGCGCCGAGGTCGGCGAAGAGAAACGCAAGGCAAGGGACGTGGTGATCGTATGAAGTTCTTCGGACTGGACATCTCGCGCAGCCGCCCGGCCGACTTTGCGCAGCGCGTCGAGCCGCCCGTCTCCGCACCGGCGGCGGCAGCCGTCAGCGACGAAGGTCTCCTCGCCGTGGGCTGGGGCTCGCTTGGCGGGCCGACGGCGGTCCGAGGTCTCCCGCGCGTCACGCCGGAGACGGCGGTGCATCACGGCACGGTCTTCTCCTGCTGCAACAATATCGCCGGCGATCTTGCAAAGGTGCCGCTGAAGCTCTGGCAGCGACAGGGCGACGGACAGGATAAGCGCGTGCGCCAGCATGCCGTGTCCGAGCTGCTGAACGGCGAAGCGGCCCCCGGCGTTCCCGCGCTATTGGTGCGTTTCGCCGCGGTCTACGCTTACGCCCTTCGCGGGAATGGCCACATCTACGGGCCCCGCGATGGCGGCGGCGAGCTGATGCGGCTCGACATCGTGCGGCAGGGCTCGGTCTCGATCCTGCGCGACGGGCTCGAGCGCTTTTACCAGTTCGAGGACGGCGCCGGGGTGCAGCGCCGGGTGCCAGCCCGGGCAATGGCTCACCTGCGCTACATGGCCGAGGATGGCTGGACCGGGCGCAGCCCTATCAGTGTCGCGGCCGAAAGTGTCGGCATTGCCCTTGCGGGGCAGCGTGCCGCGGCGCGCAACGCCGCAGGCGGCACCACCAAGGGCGTGATAAAGCTCGGCGATAGCTACGAGAGCGAGGAACAGCGAACGCGCAACGCCCGCCGCATCAAGGGCGCGATGAGCGATCCTTCTGGCGATGGGTGGATCGTCACCAATCCCGAAGAGGACGTGAAGGCGCTCGATATCTCGGCTGCCGACCAGGAACTGCTCTCCAGCCGCAAGTTCGACCGCGAGATGATCGCGGGCATCTACCGCATGCCGCCCAGCAAGCTGCAGATGCTGGAATACGGCGTGAAGGCCAACGGCGAGCAGCAGGCCATCGACTATCTGACCGACTGCCTGCTGCACTGGTCTGCCCTGGTCGAGGCGCAGTTGAGCGTCGCGCTGCTGACCCGCTCCGAGCGAGATGCCGGGCTGTTCCTGCGCCATGACTTCGGCGCGCTGCTGCAGCCGACGGTCAAGGAGCAATACGAGGCGCTGAACCGCGCGGTGGGCGGGCCCTTCATGCTGCCCAATGAGGCCCGCATGAAGCTCGGCCTCACGCCGGTCGACGAGGGGGCGCAACTCAACCCGGCGCCGAACATGACGCGGACCGAACCGTCCCGCACCCAGTCCGAAGGAGACGACGAATGACCGCTCAGACCGTTGCGAGCCTCTTCACCGGCACGCCGCTGGCGATGTCCCGCACCCACGGCGCGCCGCTCCTGCAGATGGCGATGCCGGATGGTGTGGGCGAGCCGCAGGCGGTCGAGACCGCCCTTTCGGTGCGACTCGAGCCGGGAGAGCGCTATGCGATCACGCGCAACGTCGCGGTGGTGCCCGTGCGCGGCCTTCTGACGCCCAACGCCTTCCTGCTCGAGCGGTGGTTCGGCTGGTCGACCTACCACGGTCTCGAAGCCACGATGGGGGAACTGAGCGCGAACGAGGATGTCGCGGCCATCGTGCTGCTTTGCGACTCGCCCGGCGGCTATGTTCTGGGCATCGCCGGGGCGGCGGCGGCGGTTGCGGCCGCGAAGGCGGTCAAGCCCGTGCACGCGCTGGTGCATCCGCTCTCCGCCTCGGCCTGTTATCACATCGCGAGCCAAGCCACCGACATCTCGCTGACTCCGGGCAGCGTCGTCGGTTCGATCGGCTGCATGCGTATCGACGCGGCACCGATGCAGCCGGGCATGTTCGGCGAGCAGACCTTCATCACCACCTCGACCCACGCCCGTGCAAAACGGCCTGACCCGTCGAGCGACGAGGGACGCACGGAAATCCTGCGCGGGCTCGACGAGATGGAGGCGGACTTCCATGCAGCGGTGTCCGCAGGCCGGGGCATCCCGCTCGCGGAACTGACCGAGCGTCTGTCCGCCACCGATGATCCTGCCGACGGTGGCGCGATCTTCTGGGGCGAGGACGCGCGGTCGCGTGGCCTCGTGGATCGGCTCGAAACGGCCCGCGAGTTCTGGGATCGCATCGGCGCAGCCTACGCACCGCGCCCGACCCGGCAGGCCGGCCGTGGCGCGCGGGCGCAGGCGCTTGCTGCCGCGGCAGCGGCCCGGCTGGCCAGCTGATCTGACTTTCCGAAATCCGGCCTCGGCGCTTGCCGCGGCCTGAGACTGCCCTGCCGGTGCGCGGCGGGGTCTTTCTGCTGCGCGGATCGCGCGGTGCCCACCAAACAGGAGAACTGACCATGGGCGATATCAACGACCTGCGCCGCGCCCGCAAGGCGGCGGCTGAAGACATGCAGGCCAAGGCCGATGCTCTGACCTCGATCGAGGATCAGGAGAGCGCCGACGACGCTGCGCTGCAGGGCGCGCAGGCGGCATTCGACGCGGCCAAGGCTGCCTTCGACAAGGCGAATCGCCAGGTGAAGCGCGCCGAAGAGGTCGAGGCGGCGAGCGCCTCGGCGGCGGTTCCCGAGCCCGGCTCCGAGCCCGATGCGCCGCGCGGTTCTGCTATCGCGCAGCCGAAAGAGAAGGGCCTGCAGTTCGGGGCCATGCTCCGCACTCTCGCGGCGGCGGGCGGCAACGTCCACACGGCCCGGGTCATCGCCGAGGAGAATGGCCAGAGCGGTCTCTTCTCGGCGCAGAACGTGTCCTCGGCCGCGGCCGGCGGCTTCCTCGTTCCCGAGGACGTCAGCTCCGAGGTGATCGAGCTGCTGCGCCCGGCCAGCGTGGTGACAGCCATGGGACCCCGCATCGTACCGATGCCCGACGGTAACCTGACGCAGAACCGGCGCGCGAGCGGCGCGAACTTCGGCTATGGTGACGAGGGTACCGATGCGCCGGTGACCGGCTACACCTACGGTCAGATGAAGCTCTCGGCGAAGAAGATGCGTGGTATCATCCCGATCTCGAACGATCTTCTTCGCACCGCCTCCACCGCCGTCGATCGCATGGTGCGCGACGATGCGATCGCGGATGCGGCGCAAATTCAGGATCGCTACTTCCTCCGCGGCGCGGGCACCGAGTTCGCGCCGAAGGGCCTTCGCTTCCAGTTGCTCGGCACCGCCGCTGCCGCGACCAACATCCTGGCGATGACCGGTGGCACGAATGTGCAGGCGGTCAACAGCAACCTCGGGCGGATGGAGCTGGCGCTGGCCAATGCGAATGTGCCCTACGCCGGGGCGCATTGGATCATGTCGCCGCGCACCGCGATGTTCCTGACCAACCTCGTCGACGGCAACGGGAACAAGGCGTTCCCCGAGATGGCCAGCGGTCAGCTGCGTCGCAAGCCGGTGCATGTCACCACCGAGATGCCCTCGAACCTCGGCGCGGGTGGCAACGAGTCTGAGATCATGCTGGTGCACCCGATGCACGTCGTCATCGGCGAGCACATGGGCATCACCATCGCGATGTCCGACCAGGCGGCCTACCGCGACGACAACGGCCAGCTGCAGTCGTCGTTCAGCCGCGACGAAACCCTGATGCGGATGATCATGCAGCACGACCTTGGCCTGCGCCATCTGCCCGCCGTCGCTGTGATGACCGGCGTGACCTGGGCGGACCAGTAACCCCTGACGATGACCCACGGGCGGGCGTTCGCGCCCGTCTCCACATCCTTTTGAGGACCGATCCCATGATGCAAATGAAGGATATCGGCGCGCTTCTGAAAGTGCTGCGCGCCGCCGGCAACGCCGCGGTGACCGCGGGCGGCGCCGGGGATGACACTGCGGTGGCGGGCGCCATCATCGACCGCGCCGAGATCAGCATGCCGCAATCCGGCGTGCTGGCCATCCCGTTCACCGCCACCCTTGCCGAGGGCGAGACGCTGAGCGTCGCGTACACCGTCGAGGAAGGCGAAGAGAGCGACCTGTCGGACGCGGTCACGCTGGTTACCGAGACGGTGGTTGCAGCAACCGGCCCGACCGGCGGCGGCACCGTTACCGGCTGTCTCGAGATCGACGTGAAGCTCCGCGCCTGCGGTCGCTACGTTCGTCTCGGCTACACGCCGGATCTCAGCGCCAGCGGTACCGACACCGCAGCCCTGTCGGCTGTGCTGGTCTGTGGCGGCATGGACCGCCTGCCGCAATGAAGGCGGTGAAGTTCAACCGGACCCACCTGATGTATCAGCGTGGTGAGACTGCCGGTTTCCCCGACGATCACGCGGACAAGCTGATCGCAGCGGGGATCGCGCGCGACCCGAATGCTCCGATGCCGAAAGTGCTGCCCGAGGTGGACGAGCCGAAGGGAGGCGAAGAGCCCGTCGCGCCGACGCGCGAGCAGGGCGAAGAGGACGGCGAGCCCAAAGCCGACGATGGCAACGGCTCGAAGCCGGACGCAGATCCCGGAGCTCCGCCCGCGCAGGGCAAGGGCCGCAAGTAAGAAAGGGCCGGGCGCATGCGTTATATCGGGGACGATGAAATCCCGCCGGTGGTCAGTGTCTCGCAGTTCATCAATGCAGTGCATGGTGAAATGCCTGGTGCCAGCGAGCAGGCCTCGATCGAGATGCTGCTCGGGGCCGCGCAGGACGTGGTCACGACAGCGGCGAACATCCCTCCGGCGCCCGGCCTCTACGAATTCACCTATCCGCTTTACGGCTGGCGCCGCTGGTGGTTTCCCTGCTGCCCGGTGACATCGCTTTCCGCGCTTGCGGTGACCGATGACAATGGCGCGTGGGTCGATCAGCCCCTTGACGGCGTGATGCTGGTGCAGGGCGAGGACGAACCGCAGCTGCTGCTTCCCGAGCGCTGGTCGGGCAATGAAGCGGGTCGGACGCTGCGCATTCGGGCCGAGGTTGGCGGGGTTTTCCCTCGCAACCTTTGGCGCGCAGTCGTCTCCCTGGCGCGCGAATGGCGCGATGCGGACATCAGCGTCTCGGGAGATATCCAGCCGCCGCGCGCCTCGTTCAACGTGCAGCGGCTCATCAAACAGGAGCGTTACGTGCGCCCCTGCGCCTCGGCGGGGTGCTGACATGGCCGGGGGACGTCTGAGTGACCGGATCACCGTTCAGCGCAAGGTGAAGGGCACGGTCCGGCCTGGCGTTGTGGCAGAGCGTTGGGCGGACCTCGAGCTGGAGGCCGGCGTGCCGGTTCAGCTCTGGGCGGATTTTGCTGAGCAACCCGGCGGCGAGACCCTTGTCGCCGGACGCGATGAGGCGGTGCGGCTGGCGAAGGTGCTGATCAAGGATGGCCCAGCGGCGAGGCAGATCACGGCGGCGGACCGGTTGGTCGCGCGGGGGGCGGTCTGGAAAATTCGCAGCACGCCTGCGCGATCGCGAGAGCGGGCGGACGTGCTGGAGATGTCCTGCGAGGAGTGGGTTAGGGCACCGGAATAGCCGCGCGCTATTTCTTCCAATCTTGGTAGTTGGCGAGACCTGGCCTCATGACCGTGCCGTCCTTCTTGTCGACGACACATAGCATCACTCTTTTCGATGATCCTGATGCCTGATGTGCAAGCACCTCAAAGACGAACTTCCCCTTCTTGCGCCACACGTCCGAAATCTCAGTGGAGCGGCCATCAGCAAAGTCCTCGGAAATCCACTTGGCGCAAGCCTGACCGATACCGCTTCGGTCGGCTTCGGTGATCTGGAAGAAGTGCCCGTAGGCTAGGACGCCTCCCATGACCGCAACGAATGCGCCCAGAACAATCAGCGATTTCATAATGGAGGCTCCTATGGCGGTGATCGGTGCTGATAAGGTGATGCGAAAGCTCTCGAAACTGGAGCGCCGCGTCAAGCAAGAGGTCGATGCGGGAAACCGGAAGAGCGGCGAGGAACTCGTCCGCACGGCCAAGGTTCTGATCCCGGTTGGAGAAGACGTCCACGAAGACGGCCACGAGCGGGAGAAGATCAGGGGCACCCAAAATCCGGACGGCAGCTACCTCGTGGATTTCGGGCCGAAGTCGAAAGTCATCGAGGGTGACCGCGGGCCGCGTGCCTTCGTGAACCCTGCTCTCAAGGTGCTTCGAAAGAGGCGGCTGAACCGCGCCAAGCGGGCGGTGAACAAGGCGGTGAAGGAGAGCTTCCGTGGATGAAGGGCCCGTTCTTGCGCTGCAGGATGCGTTGGTCGTCGCGCTTCTCGCTGACGCTGGGGTCGCGACTATGGTCGACGATCGCGTCTACGTGGAGCCCCAAGAGGATGTTGTGTTCCCCTACATCCATCTCGGCCGGCAAGATGCCAGCGCTGACCGGATCGGCTGCTACACAGACGAGTCGATCTTCTTCTCGGTCGAATGCCAGTCTCGCCCGGTTTCGGCCCGGGTCGAGGCGCTCCAGATGGCCCACGCGGTCAGGGTCGCACTTGACGACGCCGAGTTGCCCCTGACGGGCTACACGCTCGACTGGTGCGATTACCTCACCCACGCCGTCAGCCGCTCGAAGGATGGCGACACCTACACTGCGACGGTCGCCTTCGAGGCCGCTGTCGCACCCGCCGCTTAACGCCCTTCGGCAAGGCGACCAGGGCGTGAGCCCATCTTCTCAAACAGGAGGCCATCATGGCTAAGAAAAAGGGGCGTACGCTTCTCATCAAGCTCAGCGACGGACAGGCGACGCCGGAGTTCGAGACGCTCTGCGCGCTCACGACGAAAACGCTTACGATCAACAACGAGGAAATCGATGTCACCACGGCGAACTGTGATGCGCCCGAGGGAGCTTTGTGGACCGAGGTGCTTGACGGGGTGAAGCGGGTCTCGGTTTCGGGCAACGGCATCTCGAAGAAAGAGAACGCTGAGGCGCGCCTTGCGTCAGTTGCCATGTCGAGCCCACCGGTCATCGCGGCACAGGTCATCGTCCCGAACTTTGGAGCTTTTGAGGGCAGCTTCTTCATCCAGTCCGGAGATTTCGGAGGCGATCAGACGGGTGGCGTCACCTTCAGCCTTTCGGCGGGGTCGACGGGGGCCGTGACCTTCACGCCCGAGGCGGCGAGCTGATGTCGATCGCCGGCTC
>Ga0208181_1000538_pt1 | contig 18566 bp, 18 predicted proteins | sample MalvirDeepMed_s6_FD_184244 | JGI IMG/M metagenome (GOLD analysis project Ga0208181, IMG submission 184244) | Marine viral communities from the Global Malaspina Expedition - Malaspina viral metaG DeepMed_s6 (SPAdes) (version 2) | ecosystem: Environmental > Aquatic > Marine > Oceanic | place... | reverse complement strand
CGTCCAGCGGCGAAAGTTGCGAAGAAGGCTTACAAAGCTGTTAAGAGTAAGATTCCTAAATTATCAGCAAAAGCACGTGCTGCCCATCCCACATTGCCTGTCGAAGGGGGATGGGGGAATATTGGGAAGAGAAGCGCCAAAGAAGTCGAAGAAGGAACAAATATCATTGATACAAGAACGGGCGAGATTATTGGCGAAATCAATCCTTCTACAGGAAAAAAGACTTATCTGGTGAGTCGAACACAAAAGAAGCCGCCTGCACGGATGGAAGTCCACGGTCGCACTCAGTATGTAACGGAAGGCGATTTGCCTATTGAGGGTTTGGCGGCTTCTCGAAAAGAAGCAGCCTTGCGGAAATTAAATAGACAGAGAATGACTCGTCAGGAATACGCTATTAAGGCGAATCAGAAACGATTGGACAAGCTGCAAAAAAAAGCGGAAAAAACTCCGGGCACAGCCGCTTATAACAGAAAACAGGCAGCGAAAAGAGAAGCAGCAGCCCGTCGGGCGAATGAAAAAGATCGTCTTCGAGAAGACCCAGGTCGTCTGAGGACACTTCCAGACTTGAAACCTGGCGAAGATTCAGTGGAATATGCTCGTAAACTGATGGATAAATTGAAAGTGTTTAAGGACTAATAGCTTGGAAGGGCAACAGCAGGCGCGGCACATGCAGGCCACTGTGTGAACCCTGAAACTGAAGAGGCAGGTGACACGACCCCTTCTGAGCTTTTTTAAAGGACTTAATCATGCCAAGCAAAATACGCAAAGCTGGTGGAGCGAAAATACGCAAATATCCGGTTAGACCCTATAAAAAGCCTGATCTCAGCAAGGGTCCGACTCCTCCTATTGCTCCAAAAGAGTTTAGGGAAGAACCGCTTGATACTGGTCAAAAATATCTATTAGCAAAGGATGTGGGATCACGAAAAGTAGATAAGAGGACATTACCGTCTGGCGGCTTTGCGCAAACCATACGACGACGGGACTCGGAGCAAGATAATATCAAGGCGATCCGCGAAGTCGATGTTTGGAGGGCTTCTCCAGGTCGAAAAGATGACGAGTTGAGAAGACGCGATAGAGAGAATCGGATGAGTCCAACTCAGAGGGTTGATCGGCGGAAGAAAGAACAAAAAGAAAGAGAACGAGAAGCCGCTGCTAGGGCTAAACAGGCAGAACGTACTAGAGCGTGGAGGGCAGAACGTCAAGAATCACGTCAGCGTCAACGTGAGGCTGAACAGGAAGTGGAAGAAAGAAACCGAGCGTTTCGTGAAAAGATGAAAGGTCGGAAACAGTAGTATGATGGTGTCGCACCGACCACAATGAGGTGCGGGAAAGAGAAACAATGGCTCCTGAAATAGAAGAAACCACGCAAGACGCAGTTGAAACCACGCCAGAGGCTCCTCCGGTTGCCCCGGAAGAGACGGGGGCAGAACCTTTTGAAGTTCCTGTTAGTGTTTTAGCTGAATTTCGGGCTGCACGTAAGGCTGAACGGGAAGGAGAATTGGTTGAAGAGGAGGCTCCTTCAGAGTCGGTAGCGCCGCAGGCCGATGGTGATTCGACCGAGGAACCTGCGGTTGAAGTCGAGAATCAACTCCTTGATCCTGATACTGGAGAGGTGCTGGATCGACGAACGCGATCTGCAAAACGGATTGAAGCATTATTACGAGAACGTAAAGAATTACGTCAGCAATTAGTTGACCAGAATACTGTGTCTCAGGAATCGGTTTCGGAACCGGTTGCCGAGGAGATTCCACAGGAACCAGAAGCACCTCCTGAGTTGTCTGAGTTTGCTCAGGAGAAAGATCCTTATGAGGCATTTTCAGCGGCGACAGCCCGGTGGCACGCCCGTGAGGAATTTAGAAAACAAGCAGAACTTCAAGCTACGGCGGATCGTACCGCGCACGTAGAGGCCAGTGTCCAGCAGGCACAGTCTGATTGGGATGGCAAATTAGACGAGGTACGTAAACGATTGCCCGATTTCGACCAGGCATATACCGCAATGTATGAAACGCTGCCGTCCGATGGCAAGCAGCGGCCTTTGGTTGAAACTTTGTTAACGTCGCCCATCGGTCATGAAATGGCTTACTATTTGGGTAAAAATCCTAAAGTAACCCATGACTTATATAATAAGCCTACGCTCAAGGCGCATATCCGAGCGATTGGAAAATTAGAAGCGCAGGTTGAGATGGCTCTTCATGCAGTCAATAATCAATCTGCATCCTCTACTTCCGTAGGCACGCCAGCACCACCAATAAATCCGGTGGGGGGTGGGTCTACACCCACAACTTATAACAGTCAAACAGCTTCACTCGCACAATTTCGTAAACGGCATGGCGTGCGTGGAGGTCGTCGGAGTGTTTAAGTGGGATTTTTATAAAGGTAAGTGATGGCGAATAATCTACCCACAATAGATGACATCACATTAGCCGCACTAGATGTGTTTGAAAATAACCTCTATGCAGCTAAGTGTTGTAGTCGAAAGCTCGAAGATGATTTCGGGTCGAAGGGTGGTCAGATTGGTGACTCGATCCGGATTCGAAAACCGGCGCAGTTCACCGTTCGGACCGGCCAGGCGTGGGCGGGGCAGGACATTGAAGAGCAGACCGATACGCTGACATTGGATCGGCAGAAAGGTGTGGACTTTTCGATGTCTTCAAAGGAGCGCAAGCTGGATTTGAACAGCTTGACACAGCAGGTGCTCAAGCCTGCGATTGTCCGACTGGCCAATGAAGTCGATGCCAACATCTTGGAAGAGGTGAGTAAATCGACATTCAATGCCGTGGGCACTCCGGGAACCACTCCCTCCACGATGCAAACCTACATCGACGCAGGCGTCAAGCTGACGAACTTCACCTGTCCACGGGGCAATGGTGAACGGCACTTGATGGTCAATGCGGAGATGGAAGGTGACATTGCCTATGCGTTGAGAGACTACTTTCATCGCGCAGGTAAAATTAGCGAGGTGTTCGACAAGGCAGAGGTCGCGGATTACGTGGCAGGCTACAACTGGTATACCGACCAGAACGTCTACACGCATACCGTTGGCACCTATGCTGGCACCCCGTTGGTCAATGGTGCCAGTCAAACGGGATCAAGTCTGATCACGGATGGCTGGTCCAGTGGCGCGTCCAACCTCACGGTGGGCGACCGCTTCACGATTGCTGATGTGTTTTCAGTCAATCCGGTCACAAAGGCAACGCAGTCTGATTTACAGCAGTTTGTCGTGACCACGGCAGTGAGTGATAGTTCAGGTGCGATGACGATTAACATTTCGCCATCCATCGTGGGACCGGGTGAACGGTTCCAGAATGTTAGCGCACTCCCGGCCAATGATGCTGCGATTACGGTGTTCGGCACAACCGGGAATGTGTATTCTCAGGGCGTGGCGTTCAACGAAGAAGCGGTAGCGTTGGCAATCGTACCGTTAGAGCGCCCCAAGGGTGTGAATCAGGCTTCGATGAAGTATGATGCACAGTCGGGTGTCGGTCTACGGTATATCGAATGGTATGACGGCGATTCCGATATCTGGAAGAGTCGTTTTGACGTCCTCTATGGCATCAAGACCCAGCGACCAGAGTGGTCGGTGGCGATTGCAGCCGCTTAACAGAAAAGGAAGGTGTAGGATGCGTAAATTCTTCTTTGTTCTGCTGGTGGCTGGCTTTTTCATGGGCATGTCACAGCAGGTTGATGCACAGACATACATGACACGCACAACCCTCAGTGCGGCCATAAATAACTCTCAGGGAACGATTACGGTCGCTTCCGGGACAGACTTTACGGCTGGACAGTTTGTGTGGGTGAATGACGAAGCGATGCAGATTTCGTCCGTGTCTGGTACGTCGATCACGGTCATTCGAGGTGTGCTAGGGACTCGCGCCCAAGCGCAGGCGAGTGGGGATGCGGCTTTTACGGGTGCTGGCAATCATTTTCAACAGATTGATCCAGAAACCGGCGAGGCGTGTTCAGAAGGCACAGGGCAAGCTCTGTATCTTCCGTGGATTAACGTGCAACGCGCTATTCTCTGGCAGTGTTACTCCAGTGCATGGCGTGGGGCGCGTGCGGCAATTATCGTCGAGAACTCAACCCCGACAACCTTGCCGTAGCGTATGAAAGCAGGAAAGGTTCTGGTGGTGGCGCTCTGCCTAGTGTGGAGCGTCACCACTGTGAATCAGGTCTTTCGGTGGGGCCATCCGCTGCATCTGTGGCGGCAGGCCATTGAGGAGTCTCCCGATAAACCACGTCCGTGGAATAATTTGGGGGCGCACTACCTCCTTGACCGCGCCGAACCTTTTGCCATTCACTGTTTTCAGCGCTCGACCCGCTTGGCGCAACATCCCCATCGCTCACACAATGAACGCGCCAGTGGCATTTCGGTCGCTCAAACCAATCTGGCATTGCTCGAAGCGCAACACGGAGAATACGACCGGGCCTTGGCACGCATTACCCCGGTGATGAACTTATACAGGTTACAGGAAACGATTGCGGCGCACGCATGGATTACCAGACAGAAGATTATCGCCTCTCAGTAGCCCTGTTTGTGACCTTGGCCTTCTGCATGTATTTGCCATTGAAGGCTGCGCCATTTGTCTACGAAGATGTACGCTGGTTGGGGGCGGTGAATCAGGAAATTCTCTGGACGTGGCCGAGTCGCGCTTTCACTAATTTTAGTTTTCAGCTACAGGCGGAACTTCCGGCATCTTTTGGCTGGCCGGTGAGTCCGACGTGGTTTCATGTGCTGAATGTCGGTGTTCATTTAGTGAACAGTGTGCTGGTAGCGATTATTGCGCTTCCGATGATTGGGCGCTTAGGGTCCATTTTTGCCTCCGGGATGTTTGCGATTCATCCGCTTCAGACCGAAGCGGTGAGTTATGTGGCAGCGCGAGGGGATTTACTGCTGACATTCTGTGCTTTAGTGGCCTTATGGGGACTTCGCAACGGACAACGGGGCTTGATGGTGACGGCTGTCGCTGTGATTCTGGCAGGCTGGACGAAGGAAATCGGGGTGGTGGTCGCGGCCTTGATGCTCTGGACCTGTCTCATTTATCGACAGCATCTCAAGCTCATGGCGTATGGGGCCGGTGTGGTCGCTCTGCTCTGCTTGGTGCAATGGCCGACGTTTCTGGCGTGGATGACACTTCCTGAAAATGCTGGAGGGTCATCGCTGTCATGGGCTGCGTTTGTTGGCACACAGGTAGGTGCGTTTTCTCGGTTATTCGCACTGGCACTCTGGCCGTTTGGATTTACGGTGGACCATGATATGGCGACCTTGAGTTTATTATGGCGTTTTGTCGGAGGATGGTTGATGTTTCTGGCGATTCTTGTCATGGTGAAGACGTGGCAGCAGGCACCAGTGTGGACGTGGGCGGGTGGCTGGATATTGCTCTCAGTCTTTCCACGATTGGTGGTGCCGCAATATAATTTTTTCAGTGAACACCAGATGTATTTGCCGATGGTGGCAATCAGTGTGCTAGGCGGGATGATATTGGCACAGTTGTGGCAGGGAAAGGATTCATCGTGGCTGATGCAGGTCCGTATGTACATCAATCATATCCGAGCGTAAGATACCACCGTGACGGCGCGACACGGATGGTCTATTCTGAGAAAGAAGATCGCGCATTAGGGTCGGAGTGGGCTGAATCGCCTGCGGTCTGGACTGTTGTCTCAAAAGCTCCAGCAAAACCCAAAACGAACGCTAAACCACGACGCAAAGCGCGTCAGAAGGGCTAGTTATGATAGCTGCTCCTCTTGCTCATCGCATTTTTGATGCGGATGGTGAAGATAAAGTGCTGGATGTACGGGGATTGGGGGGTGTGGCCCTCCAATTAAGCGGGACATTTAGCATGACCGTCCAGTTTGAAGCTACGACAGACGGACAAACGTGGGTGTCTTTGCGGATGCTGCCAAGTAACAGCACGTCAGCGGCGACCAATGCAACATCAGCCGGTGTGTGGTCTGCGAATGTGGCGGGTTTCAAGCTCATGCGGGCGCGAGTGAGCGCCTACACCTCTGGTAGTGCCGATGTGACGTTATTAGCCGCTTCCGCCTCCGGGCGTGTTGGAGCGAGTGGCGGCGATGCCGAAACACTCGATGGTGAGGACGGCTCCTACTATCTCGACGTGGACAACATGACCGCTGGCACCCTTGCGGTGGCCCGTGGCGGCACTGGCGCAGCCACCCATACCTCTGGCAACTATCTGAAGGGTGCTGGAACGGGAGCGATTACGAGTGCGACGGCAGCCGCGACCTTTGCAGATGTTTCCCCACTGACGACACGCGGGGACCTGCTCGTCGGCACCAGTGGAGCGCCGACCGGCGCACGACTCGCCAAAGGCAGTTCCGGGAACGTCCTGACGATGGCCGACGGCAATGATATTGGGTGGGCAGCAGCGTCTGGTGGAGGCAAGATTCTTCAAGTGGTCTATGGAGTAGATACGTCGGCGGCGTCGTCAAGTTCCAGCACGATGGCTGACACGGGACTCACCGCGTCGATCACCCCCGCAGACGACGATAACAAAATCTTGGTGCTGGTATCACACAACGGGGTGGGCAAAGTAACAAGCAACACTCGCGTCCATACGCAGTTGCTCCGCGATTCGACGACGATTGCGGTGGAAAATTCTCAAGCCTACACAGCGGATACTGGCACGATTTACACAGGCAGTTCGAGTTGGTCGGTGCTTGATGATCCCCAAACAGCCAGCGAAATCGTCTATAAAACCCAATTTATGAGTCAAGCAGACGCAGGTACTGTATATGTAGGTCTAAATTCCAGCACGTCAACGATGGTCCTTCTAGAAGTGGATGTCTAATATGAGTCATCATTTATCAGAAATCATACGGTGGAAAGAACCGACAGCGCGGGTGGTGACTCGCGGCTCTGGCGACGACGAGAAGATTGTCCGATGGGACGGACCTGGACGACAGCCATCGGCCAGTAAATTGGCGCAATGGGCCACGGAGTATCACGCACAGGGCATCGAGCAGGAACAGGCGGCGCTTGACCGGATCAACAGCAATGTGGCCATTCGGGCGCTCATCGCGGAAATTGCCCATCCACTAGGTCTGACCGAAGAAGAGTTTGGCGAAGCCGTGAAAGAACGGGTGAAGTCGATCCTGCAAGGTGGATCATGAGTCTGGCTGCGCCGATTGCCGATGATATTTTTGATGCCGATGGCGACGTCCTGCTCTTTGACGTCCGAGGCTTAGGGGCGGTGGGATTTCAACTGTCTGGTACATTTACACTGACAGTACAATTTGAAGCCACTGTGGATGGAGAAACCTTCGTGGGGTTGAACATGCTCCCATCCAATAGTGCGACGGCAGTCTCTTCCACTACTGCGGCGGGTGCGTGGAGAGCCAATGTTGCGGGGTATCGCTATGTTCGGGCGAGAGTGAGCGCCTTTACGTCAGGGAGTGCGAACGCGACATTTCTCGCGGCGAGTACCGGAGGCGCACACTAATGCAAGAGACGATACTGACTCCATCCGTGGAGAAGGATTTTAAGAAATGGTTCAAAAAGATAGCGAATGAGACTGGCATTAACGATAATCCAGACGATCCGCTTCACCACTATGATTATCGGGCTGCATTTTTGGCAGGAGTAAAACCAGACCCCGAACAGGGACACCATTGGCCGTCAGAGTACAAGCGCTATACACACCCGACGCTGATTCCTGATGTAACCTTACCAAGTGGTAAGCGCGGTCTGCCATTTTACTCGCCCACTGGCCAGTCACTCGCTGAACTGATGGATATACGTGGAAATATAGGGTCGCAGGCGGATTTGGAAGGCGCAAATCCTAATTTACCTTATAGGAAGAGACGCTAATGCCCAGTGCGAACGACTTCGCCACTCGCGCACTCCAGTCTATCGGGGTTGCGGATGCGATTGATACCATCTCCAGTGAGGACGCCGCACTTGCCCTCAACGTCCTCAACGAGTGGATCGACCAGCTAGGAATTCAGCGTAACACCATTTATACGGTAAAGCGCCAGACCCATACGTTAGCGAGTGGGACGTCGAGTTATACGATTGGCAGCGGGGGGACCATTAACGTGGCTCGTCCGATCTGGATCGAGAATGTCGGGTTGATTCTCGATACGGGTGCGAGTACGCCGGTTGAAGTGGAACGCGCACTTTTTACCGATGATGAATATGCACAAATTTCTCAAAAGACCTTGCAGTCGAGCTTAATACAGGGTGTTTGGTATGATTATGATTGGGCAGCAGGACTTGGCAACTTGCATGTTTGGCCGGTACCAAATGTTGCGACGACCCAGCTTGTCCTGTATCTTCCAACACCGCTTACGGAGTTTGCTGATCTCTCAACGGCCTATACGTTTCCGCCGGGATACGAACGGGCCATTCGGAGCAATCTGGCCGTCGAATTGGCTCCCTTTTATGGGATACCTGTCTCGCCGGATCTCCGCCAGCAAGCATTGAGCGCGATGCTACGCGTGAAGCGTGCTAATGTGCGGATGCGCGAGGTGCCGATTGATCCGTCACTGACGCAACGTAGCCGGACGATGACGAATAGCCAGTTTCGAGGAGGGTTGTTCTAATGCCGTCGTATCCCGGCTTCTGTGGTCCATCGTATGAGTCCCAAAGCCCCTTAGCCAGTTCTGAACGATGTATGAATTTGTACCCAGAACGGTTAGAGATGGGTAATCAGCAGCAGGTGGTTCTTTATTCCACACCAGGCCTGAAGGCGTTTTCGGAATCAACATCTGGTCCGTGTCGTGGACTGTTTGCTCAAAACGGACGTTGTTTTGTGGTTATGGCTAATACGTTGTATGAACTCAATTCAGCGGGTACTTTTACGAGTTTGGGCACGGTAGCAGGAGACAGTAATCCAGCGACCTTTGCCACGAATGGTGACGGAGGCGATGAACTTTTTGTTACGTCTGGGGATCAAGGGTATCTCTATAATCTGAGCACGGGGGCCTTTTCGAATCCTGTGAGTGATGTCACGATGGGGGGTATGCTGGATGGCTATTTTGTGGCCCTCGATCAGTCCACTTCGACCTTTAAGATGTCGGATCTCTTGGATGGGACTACCTGGGATAGTACTCAGATTTTGCAACGGAATGCCGCACCAGATACGTGGCAGGCCATGCTTGTCAAGAATCCGATTATTTTGTTGTTTGGCAGCGAAACGACTGAACCTATTTATAATGCGGGAGCTGCGCCATTTCCGTTTGCGCCGGTTCCCAATATGATTATCCCGCATGGGATTGCTGCGCCGTTTTCTGCAAAGGCTATTGGTAATACTGTGCTATGGTTAACTGAAACAAAAGATGGCAATCGACAGGTTGTAGCGATGATGGGGTATAACGCGCAACGTGTCAGCACGTATGCGGTAGAATTTGCTCTTTCACAGTACGATAATGTCGATGATGCGGTCGCGTATACCTATCAGGACCAGGGACATCAGTTTTATACGTTGAATTTTCCGTCGGCCAATGCGACCTGGGTTTTTGACCTGAGCATGGGGATGTGGCATGAACGTGGTAAGTGGAACGCTGATGCAATGGAATATGAAGTCTGGGGACCGGAATATCATGCGTTTGCGTTTGACAAGCATCTGGTGGGTGATCCCTGTAATGGGGTGATTTATCATATGAGTACGGACCTCTTTACTGATGTCGATGGGAAGGGGTTGCGACGACAGCGGATTCCTCCAATTTTACAGAGTGAGCAGCGTCGAGTTTTTCTGGACCGGTTTCAATTGCATTGTGATGTTGGCGTGGGTTTATTAAGTGGACAGGGTGATGATCCGCAGGTGATGCTGCAACTGAGTCGGGATGGGGGCATTACATGGGGGTCAGAACGCTGGCGGAGTGCAGGAAAAATGGGCGAGTATTTACACCGGGCGCAATGGTGGCGTTTGGGCAGTGGTCGGAATTTGTTGCCGTCTGTTACGATGACCGACCCAGTACCCTGGAGAATTCTAGATGCGTATATTAACGTCAAGGGCGGCGCACATTAGTGGCGAAAACCGCACCGATTCCGTCCGATTCTGTGTTGGTCGAAACGCAACTCGATCCACAGTCAGGCCGAGAAGTGCCCACGGGTATCATTTCCACCGCCTGGTACGAGTACTTTCTTCAGGCGCAGGATCGATTGAATGCCGGGGCCGATACGTTGACGACCGTGTTCGATTCGGTCATCAATCAGTCAGCAGCGATTCCGACGACTTCGATTCCACTGACAACGCTTTCGGTGGGACTCTATCGCGTTTCGACATATGCACGGATTACGCAAGCGGCCTCTACATCGAGTTCCCTGACCGTCACCCTGGGGTGGACGGATGGGACGGTGGCCTGCACATCGTCAGGAAGCGCGATGACCGGGAATACGACTTCGACAACACAGAGTCTGAGTGCGATGATACGGAGTGATAGCTCGACACCGTTAACGTATAGTGCGGCGTATGCCAGTTCAGGGGGTACTGCTATGACCTTTCGACTGGATTTAGCCGTGGAACAGATTCCTACATAATAAGGATATTCTTATGGGTAATGGATATACAGGACAGACCTGGTTAGGTGGTGGTGTTAGAAATCCGAATTTTCTATCGACGTCTCCTATCAATAGGGCGGTTCGTGATTTTTCACAGGCTGTTAAGTCTTCACAAGAGGCTGGTAAGCAGAGTCAGCAGACAATTGGAGGAAAAACTACTGAAGAATTGACAGGTGAGTTGTCAACTATTCAGCAGATTATGGCGGAACTTGGGATACCGAAGGGATACTTCGGTACTGATGATTCTGATAAATCTGGTGATGCCACTTCTGATAGATCAGGTAGAGGTGTCTATGAAGCGCAACCTTGGTGGAACACTGCCATTCCCAGTGCCATTTCAGGATTAACAACTTTGAAGGGCGCACAAATGTCATCTGATGCGGCAAACCGTGCGACGGAAGCGCAGGAACGGATGGCAATGCGTGGATTGGCAGCGGAAACGGCCTTAATGGGGCGATATGGGCTACCGTTACAGGGATATCAGGTGGGGGAAGCTCGAAAGGATGACGTTGCCTATAAAGAAGCGCCGCGATGGTTAGCGCAAGGTGCGGGAAAAATTGCTCAGGAGCACTTTTTAGGAAATAAACAGCTTTCCGAGGAAGAGATGGAGGCTTTACGGGTTGCGGAATTACCGGAGCATCTGACCAGTACAGAGCCGGTGGATGTCGGACAAATGATTATGGACGAAGTGAACAAGCTACGGGCCGCAGAACAGGGATCTGGTGGAGGGAGTCCTCAGTGGGGCAAGGGAGATGATCCGTATGGTGAGGCGATGGCCCAGCAGGCGGCTCATTATGAAGATCCGCGTTTTCAAGTCGGAAAAAGTCGATCACCTTTTGAGTGGGGTCGTATTTTGAATACCGCGAAGGATGTAGCAAGTATATATGGTTTGTTCAGCGGGATGGGTCTTGGAGGCGGCGGTGCAACAGCCGCAACATAGCCGGAGGATAGCATGGCCTTAGAAGATATTATTCGACGAACACGTCATCCAGTTACTGCGTTTGCTAATGATCCGATTTCAACGGAAATGGGTGATCATTGGGCTGAAACCGACCTGGAAGACTACTTTGGACAGAAGGGTTTTGGCGGGGACAGTGTATTAGGCGTTTCGGAACGATCTAATCTGGATTATACACCTCAGTGGACCTCTTCGTCTCGTAATTTTGCCGAACCGCTTGATATTGACACGGGATATGATCGAATTGAGCCAAAGTATAGCTCAAAGACGCCAATCAACACCAACACCAACACCAACACCAACACCAACACTAACACCAACACCACCAACACCAACAATAATGGTACTGATCCTGAGTGGTTGTCAGATGCCATTAGTCAGTATCCAGGAAGGTGGAAGCGGCCAGCCGGTGCTGATACTCCGTATCCTGCTGTGCCACGTTATACGGCTCCTGATCGTCCTGATTTACCGGACTTTTCTTACGAAAAATATGAGGGTATTGATCCCTTTCAGGCTCCTAGCCTAGAGGATGCACGCCGTGATCCGGGATTTGAATTTCGGATGCAGGAAGGTCAGCGAGCTTTGGAGTCAAGTGCTGCGGCGAAAGGGATGCTTCGTTCCGGGCAAACCTGGAAAGATTTGCAAAAGTATGGTCAGCAGATGGGCGAGTTAGGCTATCAGAATGTCTATAATCGCCAGCTTGGCGAATGGGATCGGGCAGCGCGTCAGAATTTACTGGATTATCAGCAGGGTTATGGGGTAGCACGCGATATTTCTGATCGAGCACGCCAGAATGTCTTTGATGAATATCGGTTTGAACGGGAAGCGGCGATGGATGAATTTGCTCCGCTAATGACAGCATGGCCCTATCAGTATCAGATGGCAGGACTGGATCGGGATCAGGAATATGATCGATCCTGGGAGGAATATTTACATGAAAAGCAGCGTTTCGAAGAAGCGCGTGATTTGAAAAGCAGTACGTTGGCCGGGTTAATGGGCATGGGGGCAGCATAACCAATGGCTCCTCCACGCTTTTCCAATCGTCCACGCGGGACTGGAATGCCGAGTCCACTTTCCGGTGAAAGTCTGTCTGATGCGTATATGCGTCGGGGGCAAATACAGGCGGCTGGCATTCAGGCGCAACAGCGTCCCTGGGCACAGGCTGTTCAGTCGATTGGTCAGCAGACCGCTGGAACATTAGCGTCAGCCATGAAAGAACGGCATGAACTCCCGGCACGTAATCTGGAGATGATGTCGAATCTAGCCGATTTGGAGTATCGACGGCAACAGACGGCTCAGTTAAACGCTAATAGCAGGATGAAAGGTCTGACCGATACGATAAATATCTTATCAACGATTCAGGGAATGAATGAAACGACGAGAAGGGCAAAACGGGAAGCAAAGCACGATGATATTGACATGATGAACAAACGCACCACATTTTGGGAAAAATTTGGTGCTACGATGCACAACACTCCAGATGTATCAAAAGAAACAATGCATAATGCGCTGCGCCGAGAAGGTATTGATGTAGGCGTGATTAGCGAGGACATGATCGGTGAATATGGTCCAATGCATGATGATAATTTTTATGCGAATCTGAACAATATAGGACAGCCGGTAAAAGAAGCGTTTACCTATGAATTCACGAAAGATGATACAGGAAGGTTGAAGGTAACAAGAGTAGCCAAGCCATTTAAGTTCGGTGACGAGGTTGAGATGGACCAGGAGCCGACGTTATATAGATTGGAATTAAAAGGAGAGTTTGGTGAGCCGGTGCCAGGAACGCAAATTGTGTATCCGAATGGCGAGACAGCTATTATGGATGCAGAGGGATATCAGGTTGAAAATCCTGAACTTTGGAAAGCACGTACAGCGGCAGGCGCGGGAATGCCGGGTGGGCCTCCGGTTCGAATGATGCTCCAGGAATATTATGATACGAGAACTGGACGGAATAAAATGGCTTGGGCGAATCCGTATACGATGGAGCTGTTTGAGTTGAATAGTCCAAATCGACGAATAACGGATGCCGATATTGCGTTAACTACCCAGCAGCAGGAACGCCAAGACCAAATGGAGACCGCTACTTTTGCATTAGCGAATCTGTTTAACGTGGCGATGACCAAGGAACACGCTGAGAGAATGCCGACCCTGACAGATAGCGCAGGTAATCCTATCCTATTTGGTAGTGATGATGCGATATTTACTAGTCCGAAGGCATTCCAGCTTGTCCAAAATCTGTTTGGTTATTTAGGAACTTGGATAGGCACGGCCCCGGTTTATAAGCAGTTTTTTGATTTTCGATTAGGGTTGGGCGGTGAGTTGGCGGTGGCATCGCAGGGATCACGACCGAGTGATGCGGATATTCTAAGAATATGGGGACCGATTATTCCTGATGGATGGGATACCGGGGAGTCAGCATTTCCCAAGATGGTGTTTATGGCTGGCTGGTTGCAATCCCGTGATATTAGACATAAACGGGCGAACGAGGAGGGAAGGGACCCCAATGCATTTGGTGTGGTCCAGTATAGTCAAGAGATGGTGGAGGCCAATAACGGTAAGGGTCGGTTTTTTGGCGATATTAGCGTTCCGAGTATGGAAGATACAGGAGGAAAAAATCCTGACGGATCTCCACTGATGGCCCCTGTCGTTCGGCGTTGGGTGCCTACACAGAAGGATTGTTATGATCCAGCATCTTGTCCAGGTGGGTGGACGTCGCAGGAAAAATGGGATGCAAATGGGTTTGATGATGAAGAGTGGCTTGGGAGTGAAGCCAATAAGTATCAGGCCCCAGAGTTTCCAGTTAATGAAAAAAATCAACGCGTAATAAGTGGGATCGAGGAGATCATGGAACCATTGGAGAATCTTAATTTATCAGGAGGAGTTCTTGGTGGCCCCCCGCAATAGTTTAGCAAATGCCTTTTTAGGGATACAGCCTCAATTTCAGCAGACGGGGGCACAGTCCTTTCTTCAGCGATCACTCGAAGGCGGAACGCCTCTTACTCTAGAAGAAAAACGAGCGCAAGAGATGCGGAATCTTGCGGCCCAGCGCGACCGTCGGACTGAGTTTGCGGGGCAAACAAATGAAGAACGGTTAGCGGCAACAGGAGGGTTGGCGGGGGCGGAGTCGCGTGAGATCGAGCGACAGTATAATCTGGCGCAGGAGAAGACGGCTGATTCCATTGAGGAGTTTGCGCAGGATTTGAATTTAAAGAGGTACAAGAAGGAGCATGCCTTTGATCGACTGTTTAACGAAGATTATCAAATACAGGCGGCCGGACTAAGTGATGCCATCCCTTTTAAGGAGCAGGGCCAGATGGTACTGGATTTTGCGCGTGGGGTTCCTGCGTCAGTGCTTGAGCCAGCGGCTCATTTGCAAACAGCCGGTATACCTAATATTGGTCTTCGTGCAATGAATACTTTGCGTCAAACTGGTGGGCCAGGATTGGGATATAAAGATATAAATCCGTTCAGGGGATCGTTCATGTCAGGAGAATTTGAGCCTGCTTATCCTGATCATGACGTGAACGATGAGGCTCAGTTTCAGTTGCTTGATTGGTCCGACGAACCCTGGTTTAAGGCGTTGGGGCCGGATGAGAAGAGTGCTGCTGGCAATGTGGGTCGAGCTGCCGGTATTATGGCGTCGTTTTTTGTCGGGTCGGGGTTGCTTGGAGCTGCCACGGCTTCAAGAATTTCTGGAACCGGTGCCGTGGCCAGGATAGGGAAACACTTAACCCATACTGGTGTGGAAAGCGGTGTGGATATTGCCAAAGCGTTGGCTTTGGGATTGCCACCGCATGAAGCACAGGGGGTTGGAGCGATACGTGCGTTGATTGGATTGGGGGCACCAGTCGTAACAGCGCCTGTCCAGCTTTTGTCGAAAACGCTACCAAAGGCGGCGTTTAATTGGTTAATGCGTCCTTTGGTAAGAAATATTCAGTCAGAGGCCGATCAATATATCTTGCATTATGGACCCGATGGGAACAAGTCGTTAACGAATGCGGATGTGAAGATTATTGAGGAGTTTAGGGATGGTTTAGCCAATCGGCTTTTTGATGATCCGACGTTGTGGAGATTTACGACGGGGGAGTTACAGAGTTTTTCACAACTGGCAAAAAATATTGTAGAAAAAGAGCTGAATGTCTCGTTAGGGAAGGCGTGGGCGCAATGGCAAGGCGCTGGTAAAGCGTTTCCATGGTTCGATAAGGCTACTGGAGAGACGGGAGAGGCGGTGGCGCAACGGTTGCTTCGGTGGTTGCCTAAAATTCGACAGGCACAGCGTGGAGGTGCAGTTGGCGCGGAGATTCCCACGACTCCATTGGGGCAGCGTGCTGATACTCTTGTGAAAAAATTGTTTAGAACAGAGCCATCAGGGGACCCTATCACACAGCGGATGATTACGAATCCGAATACCAAACAGCTTGAACCTGCTACTCGGATACGACTGAGGACCCCTATAAAGGATGAAAAAGGAAACATAACCGACTATCAGATTACTGAAACTATCGATGATTTCGATGGCATTCATTTGACTGATTTTGTCGATGATGCAGGCAAACTCAAGCCAAAGTATGAGCACGCCCAAGTCAAAGTAAGCGACGATCTGGTTAACCAAAATACCGGAGAAATTTCTCTGGAAGTCCAGTGGAGGCCGCTACACACTGCCAATCGTGTTAATGTTCAAAATGGCGGCGTGCCGATATTTAAGCCAGGGGCCATAGATGAGCTGACGCCAGAGGAAATACGAGAGGTAACAAAGATTTATAATCGCATGATTAGTTATCCAGATCCTGCCGACTTGGCCCTGCCACCAAATGCGATGGATGATTTGAAACATGCGCGAGCCAGCATGGCGGATGCATTGAAACGCTTAGATCCAGAAACGAATGTAAGGGCAGTGCCCCTCCATGCGCCTGAAGCGACTCAGTTCGGGTATCGTGCGAAATTAGAGAAATTGCGAGATTTGCAAATGTTGGATGATTTTATTGCCTCTACTGTTACGCAACCGGCACAAGCAGTTACGAAAACCGCGGGTGTAGTAGCAGCAGGATCAGCGAATACGGCGTTTGGTGCTCGTACCGCAGCGCGTGAAGCGAGTTGGCCTTTCTTAGCTGCTATTATGAAGGGTATTTCTAAACGAAGTATACAGGGCACGCCCATGGGCCGTCCTGAATGGTGGGTTGGGGACAAGGCTGCACAATTTTTCCGTGATTCGAAGAACGTGTTATGGGTTAAGCCCGGTCTAGGTAAGCAATGGACACGATACATGGGGGGAACGACTGATGAGTTTGGTCTTCCCATTGGGGCGGGTCTTCGAGGGTGGGAGACTGCTATAGTTACGGGCAGCGAGGGACGTTCAGATGTATCTTCTGATGCGTCGGGTTCTGAACGACGGGGATTTATCCCCCCAGGAGAATTATAAGTAATGGCCACTGGCACTGTAATGCCCGTCCCCCAGATTCAGTTTCTGGACAACGACGGGAACCCTCTTTCAGGCGGCAAGCTGTATACATATGTCGCCGGATCGACCACCAATCTTGCTACCTATAGCGATTCGGCGCTGTCATCCGCCAACGCCAATCCAGTCGTGCTCGATGCTGGAGGACGGGCGACCGTCTATCTCCAGCCGAAATCCTACAAGTTTAGAGTGGATAATTCGTCGGACGTCACGGTCTATACGCAGGACAATATTCTGGCCTTGCAGGGCGAGGAAGGCGCGTCGCTGGAAATCACCGGGACCGCTGGGGAAGCGCTCTCGGCTAATAACTTTGTCTATCTCAGTGACGGGTCCGGGTCACTGACCGCAGGCCGCTGGTATAAGACGGACTCCGATCTTGACTACGCGAACACCGATGCGGTCTTGGGCGTGGTAGCGGCAGCGATTGACAGTGGCGCGGAAGGACGGATTCGCATTGGCGGCAAGCTGGCCGGGTTCTCTGGCTTGACGACTGGTAAACCGCAATATCTTGGTGCTACGGCTGGCGCACGGACAGAAACGGCACCAAATCAAGAGCGTGTGGTGGGTCGAGCCACCAGCAGTGCGGAGATTCTGCTGGACTTCAGTCCATCACGGGTCGGGCTGGTACAGCCACAGGTCTGTGGAGGACGCTTGACGTTGGAAGATGGCGCACCAATCGCAACTTCGGACCAGACGGGGGCGACGACGATTTACTTCACACCGTATATGGGAAACAAGATTTCCCTGTATAACACCTCGACGGCCCATTGGACGATTCATCAGTTTGCCCAACTGTCCCATAGCCTCAGCGGAGAAACCGCCGATAAGAACTATGATGTGTTTGCCAAAAGCACGAACGGCGTGGTCAGTCTGGAGAGTCTCGTCTGGACCAATGATACCAATCGCGCCACCAATCTGGTGATGCAGGATGGGGTGTATTGCAAGACCGGCGCACTCGACCAGCGATATATCGGGACCTATCGCACCTCATCGACAGGCCAATGCGAGGATTCTCAGTCGAAGCGGTTTGTCTGGAACGCTTACAACCAGATCGACCGACAGTTGTATTATCTGCCATCCGCAAATAGCTGGACCTATACGACGGCGACGATTCGACAGGCGAACAATACGGCGGCCAATAAGGTTGAGGCGGTGTCTGGATTGGAAGGGAGTTCGATTCATGTCGATAATTGGGTAATGTGTAGCAATGGTGCAGCATCAGCCAGCACGTTCATGGCGGTGGGAATTGGAGAGAGTAGCACTACGGCCAATGCGACGGGTACGATTGTCATGCCTGCGACTGCACTGGTGGCGGATGCGATTGTGTACTCCTCAGCGCATTTGAAGAAACACAAAGCTGCCGGATATCACTACTATGCTATGCTCGAATGGAGTACGGCGGCGAATACAACAACATGGTATGGAGACAATGGTGCGCCTACGGTGCGTCAAAGTGGCATTTCAGCTATTTATAGGAACTAATTATGTTAGCAGCACAACTGATTTCGGCGCTTGAACGGATTGGTATTCCAGTCGTGGGGGTAAGCATTGGGAATGTGGACGACCGCAGTACATGGCGTGTCGATTATGATCACCCCACTCGCGCGCAACAGTTAGCGGGTGAGGAGTTG
>Ga0208181_1000534_pt1 | contig 18607 bp, 17 predicted proteins | sample MalvirDeepMed_s6_FD_184244 | JGI IMG/M metagenome (GOLD analysis project Ga0208181, IMG submission 184244) | Marine viral communities from the Global Malaspina Expedition - Malaspina viral metaG DeepMed_s6 (SPAdes) (version 2) | ecosystem: Environmental > Aquatic > Marine > Oceanic | place... | reverse complement strand
GATTTGAAGTTGCCTTCCAAATGATTACAGTCCCAAGAATCACGAAGGCCGCCACGACTGGCCCCAGCATCAGCAACGTCAGGAACTCTGTACCTGAGAGCGTTGTCGTTGCCTTGACCCGTAGGCTTCCAATCTCCTCTCTAGCCTTGGCTAGTTCTTCTCGTATGTCGTCTAGTTCTGCCACTACTCACAAACCAGTGACCTGTCGTGGCACTAAGGCCGATGGGGCTAGGATGGCCGCTTCGGACGGTGTGAGTATTTCACTATCCCCGTAATTGTTCTGCACCAGACCACAGTGCATACAGAGCCGCATCACAACCTCTGTTCCAGCGTTAGTCTCCCGTTCGCTGGGCCATAGAGGAGCGAGTTCTAATCCCTCATGGTTACACCGCGTGCAAATCATACCTTGCTTCTCCTAATTAAACTGCTCCAGTAGGAATCCCACCGTGTGCTGGTTTACCATCATAAGCGCGAATCACTCCGAAGTGCCTGTCGCTGTTATAGCGGTGTAGATGCTTTGGCTCGGCGTCCCTTTCAATGATGTCTCGTAACCGTTCATAAGCGAACTCCGGCAAAGGGTCTACGGTCACTACCCCGGTTATGAATACCTCATGATTTCTCAGAGGACATTTCCCAGGTAAGTACCTGTTCTCATATACTATCCAACCCTCGTGCCGTATGTGTCGACGTTCCTTCACCAAATCGCCCATGCGGGTAGGCCCATACATCGCTAGGTATTCATCCTCGGATAGATTGGTTCCGTGAATGACCGTTTCAAAATCCCTGGAAGCGGAGGTTTTGTAAAGATTGACTCCGCAACCAAAACTAAAATCTGTCGGCCACCAATCCCAAGAAATGCCATCCTCTATTAGTCTGTCACTGACGCGGTATCTCACCGGATACAGGAACTCACCCTTTGGCCCAGGAGTGTATACACCCTCCTTCTGGAACTGGATGAGTTCGTTATTAAGCACGATGCCCAGTTCTTCCACCTCGTCAATTAATTTATAGATACCTCTCACACTCAGATGTTTAGATACTCCCAACGGGGCGTGTTGCCCAGGAAATCCAGCGAACAGATACAACATACCCTCTGCGCCTTCAACTACGTCCTGATTTGTCCGTAGCAGTTCGTCCATTACGCTACAGCCCTTGAAAAAACGAACATAGAATCCATCGACGGGTCTGGGTCTGGGTCAGAGGTATCGATGTTTAATATTCTCATTGTAAGAGACGTAATAGTAGCTATCGGCATAAGGGCGTCGATAACTGGTTTTATACTCTGACCGCCTGAAGAGTTCTCTCCTGTAGCGGCTCCACTATTAAATTGATGGGCTATGATGCCCTGCTGATAGTTGGTTATCCTTGGTAGTAACAGAATCATCCCGCCGCCATCAGCCGCTAAACTACTGTTCTGAAAATCATAATATGAATTAACGCCATTAGCAGTCGCTGCCTCTTGGACAGTAGTGCTGTTTATTTTAAATCCAGCTATTGGTCGGGCTGCTGCCCCAGAAGTAGTTCTTCGACCAACGAAAGTGACATCTATCGGTGCGTCAGCAGCGATGCTTATACCGGCTACGGCGATTGAATCAGCGGCACTGAATCCAGTTTCCGTTACTTCAGTTGTGTTGCCCCCCACAAATGTGAAAGCAGACCCAATGTAGGTAGCAATCCTACTAGCCGCAGTCTTCCTGTTAGTCCCACCAGCACCGTCATCAATGATGAACAGGTCAGCGTCAACGATAGCCGCGCCGATGTCAGTGGCACCGTCGATGTCCAGATTATCTATTAACGTCGAGGCTGTGTTGAGCTTCCTGCCTGACGAATCATAAAATGTCCAGCCCATTACTACTCCCTATCCAGTAGCTCAGTAGGCCACTTAGCTTTTAATTCTTTCTGCATACTTCATATTCTCAGTCAGGAATATTTAGCCTACGCCTAACTTCTTCTAGCTGTTCTTCGCTCGTAGCTGCTAACCAGTGGAATGTTTCTTCTACTGGCAGATTATCGGCTTCCCAAGTGGTGCGGCGAATTTGCCATTCCGCAAAACTGATGTCTTCCTCAGAGACATCTTCGGCGGCAAAACCATTCACTATGGCATTATCAATTAGCGTTCCTGCTCTGGCGTTCGACTGCCACTCCAAGGGTCGTCCCGTCGCTTTCTCAAAACAACCTTTCATTTCTTATCCTATCGCCAAGTAGATTACTGTAATGGTTCCTGTGGGGCTTCCGGCCTTAGACCACGTTACGGTAAAACCGTCGGTGCCCAGCGTTGTCACCGACCCGTTGTAAGTGTTCCCTGAACTGTGAACATCACGGATGCTTCGGTCAGTAAAAACACCATAGGCATTGTTAGTATCGTTATAGACATCACCTATAGTGACAGGAGTGGTGCCATCATCAAGGCCCATAGACATTTCACCAGCACCTTCATCTTGTGTCATAAAGAAGATGACCGCTTTTACAGTAAAGCCTACCCCTGTAATTGCCTGTGTCCCCGAAGCAGCGGTTGTATCACGAGTAAACGAGCCAGTCTTAACAAGCGGACGAATGTAGGTTTTCAGCCTACTAGCCGCAGTCTTAACATTCGTGCCGCCTGCCCCATTGTCTATGATGAACAAATCGGCATCGACAATCGCTTCACCTACATCAGTGCCGCCGTCGATGTCGAGGTCAGTCAATGCCACTGGCCCAAAACTTGTTAGTGCCTCTCCGCTAGCGTTGTAAAACGTCCAACCCATATCTAACTCACATCTATCTCATCACCGTAGACGGTGATGGTAAGCTCTGAAGCCTGTTGGCCTTTCCCTGCAAGGATGTCATCAGCATCCATAGTGATAGTGCCATTGAACTCAGCCCATCCGCCAGCAGGTATAGTTGCCTCTGGAATGATGGTAGTGGCTTCATCGTAGGTCGTACCAGTTGAATGGAACAGAGTGAACCACAATGCTTCTGTGTCGTTATTAACTACAGTTATGTACTTAATGATAGTCTCATGATTTGCTGGACACCCGTGTATTGCCGCTTCCGATGTACCAAGCTGGGCTTGGGCTAGCATCTTAAAATTATCTGATGGCATCTAAGACTCCTATGAGAAGAAGAACGGATTGGGGATACCGCCACCAGAAGCAGCGATGCTAATCGAGCCGTCACCCACAGTGATAGTGACGTTAGTGCCTGCTGAGAGGGTTGCGGCTTGTGGCCCACTAGAACCACCGATGATTAGTTGCCCAGAAGTGGTCAAGGCCACGGAGCCAACAGTATCGGTGCCTGAGTCCTGGCTGATTAGAACGGCTTTGTCAGTGATGCTAGTGGCACCCGTGCCGCCATTAGCTACTGGCAACGTGCCAGTAACACCCGTCGTGAGCGTGACTTGCGCCCATGCGGGGTTGTTATTGGTGCCTGTGTTCGTAAGAACCCTGCTGTCGTTCGCATCTTTGTCCAGGCGGGATAGCACAGTCGTGCTGGTGGCGTACAGGATGTCGCCTTGTGCCTGTGAATCAAAGGCGTGTCCATCAGTCGCAATGAACTCTGCCTGGGTCAGTTCTGCGCCTGGGTCTTTGTGCTTGAACTCGTTAGCCATGTAGCCTCTCTATGCTGGTTCTTCGATTCCCCAGACCATGCCCGATATGGTGGCATTAGCCGTTACGTCCAGTGCCAATGTCCCGTCAGCGGCAGACAGCAAGATGCCGTCTCCCAGATCAGGGGAGTTGTGGACGCCAGCGATAGCCAGGAGGGGTGTCTGGGCTATGACGGTGCCGGACGCAGAACTGTCCTGGAACTCGATAGCAGTCGCTGCTGAGGCCGACAGGTTCCAGCCCAGGAGGCGTATCCTGCTCCCTGACTGCGGTGTCCAGACGGTCTCCTCCGTGCCTGCCGTGATAGCGTTGGCGTTTATCATCTTGAAGGTGCTGGCCCTATAGGCCGCCTTTCTGTCTGTCGGCATTAGAAAGGCTCCGTTACAGAGTAGGCCAGGTCTTGACGGCCAGAGCCACGGACGTAGATCAGGACACAGGTCACATCACTGGCATCATCAGAGATCAGCTTGGCTGTCTTGTTGAAGGTGTGAGGGATGCGTCCAGGGTGGCCCAGGGTTATCGGACGGCCTAGAGAGGAGGTGGGGTCTTCGCTGGGTGCCCAGTGGAGGCTGTCACCAGAGGGGCAGACCACGATGACATCACCAGCGTTCTGGGGGATGGTGGCACCTGCGTCCACCAGGTTCTCTGCGCTAGACCCTAAAGCTAGGGACTCAGCGTGGATGATCTCGTCTTTGGAAGGAATTACTTCGGCCATTTAGGCACCTCATGTAATTGTCCAACCCTTACCCCAGCCTGCTTGACGGAACCGCTCAGTCTCTTCACTGATGTACTTACGCTGCTCGTCAGGGTCAGAGTGAGAGGGGACATTGATTGTCGGGATGTTGTGGGACTCTAGCCAGTCCTGGATAGAACCTGGGTGGTCTTCATTGGGCCAGTCTCTAGCGGCAAAGATAGACCGGGCCATCTTAGCGATGTGCCGTATGTCGCCACCTTTTCTTGCTGCCGCCAGGATGCCCTCTAGTTCATGGTCTTCAGATACAGCCTCAACGACCTCACCATTAGCCCATTCTTTATGGGCCTTGGATCGATTGTGCATGGTCATCTGGGCTGAACTAAGGTTGGTCTTACCGCACGGGCAGTCAGTACGAGTCACCACGATATTTCTCCTTCGTCACTACAGCTGAATAGAGCCATCTAAACCACCACGGTGGCTTCTTCATGAAACCACTTTGGTGCTTGAGGATGGCATCCAGGTTTACTTGAAAGAAGGGTGAACTACTCTCTTGCACCGGGCGCGGCGTAGGAGGTGGCTCAGGCTGGGGAACCAGTTGACTCGTAATGTTATGCAGCTTTAGCAACTTATCGCGAGTCAACCAGAAATCAGCCAGAGGTGGACGAGAAGCGTCGGCTCCTTCCTCACGGACACTGAAGCCTAGTTGCCCATTCACCAAATCCACATGGACACAGGTCTTACCACCTAAGTCCGTGCGAAGGTACTTCGTACCATTCAAACCTAGACCACCAAGCAGCCCAGGTTCATGCCTAGAATCTGTTGTTCACCACCACCGACGCCATCTGGATCGATCAGGATGGAGAAGTTACGGCCTGGCCCCTGAAGTCCTGAGTCAAGCGCAGCGGAGACATCAAAGGTCACCAGCAGGTTATCAGCAGGAGTTGTCTCAGAGGTGCTGGCAGTGATTGCCGTGCCTGTGTCCTGGGCATTGGATGCATTGTCGTAGCCAGCTGCAACGCTGAAGTCGTAGTCAACAGCGGAACCCGCTGAGTTGTTGGTTACGATCCGCGCCATCTCCAGTTCGACAAAGTTGTCGGGGAAACGGCCTACGATGTAGGCGGTCTCAGAAGCACCGTCCAGACCAGGGCCAGGCCATCCATCCGTCACCACACCAAGACCAGGTTCGCCGGAGGTGTCATAGGCACTCACCGGGAAGAACTGGTTCTGGTAGCCTGGCATACGGATGTCTACCCTGACTGAGGAGGTGGATAGAGAGAACCCAACAGCCTGCTTTATTGCAGCGTTGGTCGTTGGGATGGTAGCGGTGATCGCGCCTGCGGTCTCTGACAGGTACATAGCTGCTCCCTGGGTGTAGGGGGCATCGATGTCAACTATGACACCACCAGTACAGAGTACGCCTACGTCACCGGAAGCGTAGGAGTTAACCGCCATCGCCTCGCCAAAGGTCGTGTGGGCAGAAGCGTCTGCGAGTTCCCAGTCGGTGCCGTCGAAGTAAACCATGTCTCCGGCGGTTACGGCTGTGGAACCGACAGTCGCAGCAAACACATTCTGTGCGTGTTTCACATATGGATCAGCCATTGTTGATACCTCATCATCAGATTACGGAACTATGCTCAACGAGGTTATGTTGTCGTTAGGCAGCGGAGTCGATACCAGCCAGCCCTGCACAGGACTTAGCGGAGTAGACGACTGCATTCAGGTAGACAGCCATCCGGTAGACATCTTCGTTCTTGTCGAACTTGGTGCCCAGCCGTTGGATGTCGGGATCGAGAACCGTGCCGTTGTGGATGACCGTCCATCCCTGCTTCTCCTGGCCTGTCTTGACGCCATAGATGGTAGTAGCAGTGGAGGAAGCCCAGCCCCCGGCGTTCTCGTATTGTTCGGAGTTCGTGATGTAGTCGTTGATGACTACGGGTATGCCATTATAGAGGACATACTGGTGACCAAACATGTCGGCTGAAGTCAGAACGACACCAGAGCCAGTGGCCCTGGCAAGAGAGGTCAGCTTCCGACGCATGGTCTTGTTCATCATCAAGAAGTCGGGCTTACCGTTCTCCACCAGGTCGATCATGGCGTCCAGGCGGTCAAGGGTAAGTTCGGTCTCTGCCCCGGCGATGGTGGAAGGCTGTGAGCCATCATCCATCATGAGGAGGCGAGAGTCACTGATAAGGAGGGAGGTTAGGCCCTCTGGCTCAGTGGAGGTGCTGCCGGAGTTGCCGGTGATCAGGAGGTCTTCCAGCTTTCGGACGATGGACTTCGCCATCTTGGAAAGGAGGACGGCTTCCTGGGACTGCACATTGTCGGCAGTCTGCATGGCAAAACGGTCAAGAGGGTGCTGCACGCCCACGGTGGTGAGGGAGACGGTCTTCTTCGTGTAGGTCGGTTCGGTGTCAGACCAGACATCTCCTACCTGGTGAGTGGCAGCGGCTCCCAGCGTGCTTTCCCGGTTGTAAACCAGGGAGTTGCCGCTGAAGCTGCTGAACTGGAGGAAGGGGGCCAACTCGGATGCGGTGATGATATTGTCAAACACACCAGCCGTGACATCGTCGTTAGCCAACTTCTGATATTCACTGAGTGTTGGCATCTCATAGTCCTTATAGGTTACGTTTTCGCAGCCCCCGTTCTATGAGGGCTGAACCACGGAGTTCTTCATTCCCGCCTGCGATAGCCGCTCCCGTGTCGAGATCGGCTACGCCTGCTTTCTCCAGGGCTTTCTTCCCAGCGTTCTTAGCTTCATCAGAGAGTTTCTGACGCTCGGCTGTGGCCCTGCGGCGTTCTTCCTGGACTACCATCTTGGCGGCTTCTATCTGGACATCGTAGATGCCCTCGTTGTCGCCGGTCTTGGCTCTTTCCCAGGCTGCTGCCCAATCGCTCTGGATTTTGATGGCATCGTCTTCACTGATGAAGAGATTGCCATCCGTGTCCTGAACGGTGGAAAGGAGGCGGTTCATCTCTTTGTCGTAACGCGAGTTGTAATCCCGCGTTGCTTGTCCTTGAGCCAACTCCTGGTTTACCGCCGATATTTGATCTTGCACTTCGTAGGTGTCTCCTTTCTGGGCAGCCTCCATATAGAGACTGAACACCTTACGCATTGCCGTCAACTCATCACGGAAGCCAGCGAATTCCGCATCCCTGTCCGTATCCCTACGGCGTTGGCCGTCCTTGGAGCGCAGGTCGTTCTCCATCTTCTTGACCTGGGCCTCCAATATGGCCGCCTTCTCCCTGTAGTCTACTTCTTCTTCAGGGGTCTCTTCGGTAGCCTCTTCAGCCTCTTCGGGGACAGGCTGTTCCTCTACCTGGGGTTCCTCTTGCGGGGTCGTTACCATGCGATGCTCCTTGTAATGGAGGGATCACTGTGGAAAAGTGTAAAGCTTGTCATCATGTAGTGTCAATTTACTGGGTCATCCCTAAAGCTTGAGAAATCGCCATCATGCTCTCCTGCTGTCTCCAACCAGCCATAGTAGCAGGTCTTACATTATATTGACGGACATAAGCTACATCGATACGAAAGTCTTCTTCTCTTTCGCCCCGCCTCATATTACTTATACCCGTATCTATCCGGCCAATGGCAGAGTTAGCCTCACGGAACTCCCTGGCAGCGGCTGGATCAAGCCTCTTGTATCTCTCCCACAAGGTACGCTCATAAGAACTAAACATGCCTAACACCTTCTCATCGACCTCCCACATGGGCTTCAAGGTCTCCATATCCGTGTGGTACTGGTTCAAGGCAGAGTCCACCATGGCATTCCCGGTGGGCATCCTGACTGTGATGTCAGATTCCTCCAGTCCGATGGCTCTGGCGTCAGCAAGTATCTCGGCACGATCAGCATCCCGTTGGTCATAGTTCAATGCGCCTGTATGCGGGTTTTCCAGTTTCAATTCTATATTCCAGTAGCGGTTACGAAGAATATCTATGGCGTTCTTAGGGTCATTCTTCTCTAGTTCCTGCTTGATCTCACCATAAAATACAGTCTGCCCTGCTATGTACATGGCCATCTTGTAGTCCTGGATGGCAGACTTCAGCAATTGCCCGTTCATCCCCGCACCGATCTTCGTGGCGAGTTCGTTGACATGTTCCGTCTTCGCTGACTTATAGCTGTCCATAGCAGCAACTACCCTGGACTGTAGGTCGGGTAGTCGGCTAGGCAGTTCCTCCCCCATCGCGACTATACGGGGGTCACTAGCAGCTTCATTCCTGATCTCAGCAGGGAGGTGATCATACAGGTAGTCCTGACCGCTGAGTCTGTCGTATGGAGTCATGTTCATGCTGTCCATGACCCGTTTGTACTTGGCAGGGTCATCCTTGGACAGGTTGGTCATGATCTCATCAGCGATGGTCTGCTTCATATCGGACATGTTTTCCAGGGAAGACTTGGCACCTAAGAACTCCAGGGCGACACCAGCCCCCGATTCAGCTGTGCCTTTCCAGTCATGATCCATGGCACGCTGGACACCTTGCAGGACGCTCTGCGATCCTTCTTCCATAGCGAATGGGGTGAAGTTAGATAGCATCCGTTTTCCTACGCTCTTGGGGTCATTCCACTTGACTTCATGACCTTCGTAATCAGACCCTGAGAGGAAGTCCCACATGTTGGTGACCACACCAGCAGACATGCCACGGACAGCGTAGAGGTCTGCGGTTCCAGCAGCTACGAGCAGACGGGCCAGGGAGTCGTATGGGCCTAGGAGGGTGATATCCCTGCCAAAGGCGTTTATACGGTTGAAGTTCGGGTTCCACCTACCATTGACTATAGGCCGCAGGTCGGTGTCCTTACCCTGCATCTTGTTGATGCTGTAGGTCATGGCTATCGAGCCGATCACCAGACGGAGCATGGTGCGTCGGGCCATCCTCTGGTCTATCTTGGCCCCCCAGCGTAGTCCCTTGCCTACGCTGGGCACAGGAATCATACCCATGGCCGATTTGAAGACAGTCTCCAGGCGGGAGGCAAAGTAGCGTGGAGCCAGAAGAACCATATCACCTAGATTCCCTGCAACACGGTGCCTGCTCCAGCCAGTCATGTTGTTCGATATCTCTGCTATCCTGGCCATATCCCCAGAGTCGATGAGGTTCTGTAGGCTCCTGCCCTTGGACAGTTCCTCTGCCAGCATATCGTCTGCAAAATGGAGGCGTTTGGCGTCTCCGAAGTAGCCAAATGCCCGGTTGGCACCTTTGACGAATGATCCTACTTTGGGTATGTTCTCTACCCCCTTGAACATACCGCGACCCAGAGCGAACTCTGTATTGGTGCCGCCCACACGCAGCCCATAAGAACCCCACTCCTCAGATACGAGCCTGCCTGCTTTACCAACAGCTTCATCGAAGTTGAAGATAAAGGCTCCCAGTACGTCGGGATCGGCCCAGGCCCTGATGTTGAGACTCAGGAGGGTCATGAATTCCTTGCTGGCAGCGGCGGGGAGGATAGCCCCTGCTGGGCCTTTACCACGGGTGCCGACTATCCCAGGTAGTCCCTGGATAAAGAGGACACTGTCGTCTGCGGTAGCCTTCAGACCAAGATAGAGGCTATTCAAGTCAGACCAGAGTTGGAAGATGAAAGGCAGGTCTCCACGTTTCATATCAGCTTCGACCAACATGTTGATGGAGTTGGACATAGCTGCTGGGAAGTCATAGCCCTGGAGACCGGGTACGGCTATTCGGCTCCGTCCACTTGGTAGGTCTTTACTACTATCTATAGCCCTCTGCCATACATCATTCTTTTCATCCAATCGTCCTCTGAGGGAATCCAGGCTCTCTGAAGTATCCACCAGCCTGTCGATGCGCTTCCCGTATGCTTGCTCCTGATAAGCTGCACGGCGTGCAGCACGCTTCCCCTCCATCTCAAGGATTTTGATCTCAACTTTGACTGCATTGATGGTCGTTTCACGGGTGTGAATAAGTCGATTCGTCTTTCTAGCATCCAGGTTATTGGCTCTAGCATCGTCGGAGAGTTCTTTTTTCAGACGCTGATTTTCAATGAGATCGTCCACCCTGGAAGCCAGCTTGTCGCGGAGGACGAGCAGCTTCTCTATGTAGTCGTTCATGACTACTATCTCATCTAGGAGGGTGTAATAACCTTCCACACCTCGCAGACGGCGTACTTCAAAGCCTATGTCTTTCATTTGGACAAGAGCAGCTGCTACCCAGGCGTCTTCTACCTTATCCAGCTTGCCCTTGGTTTGTCTTAGCAGTCCTGCTTCCTCTACTATCTCCCCGTGTAACGTCCTCCTTATCTCTAGAGACTCATCCAGCATGGTGCGTGCTACTTTTCGGTCTGCCGCCAGTAGTTCAGGCTGTAACTCTTCCAGTCTTCCTCTAGCAGCGGCGGTACGGGCACCAGTTTCAGTCACTTCCTGCTGTGCAGCTGCCATCTGCTTGGCGGTGACACGGGCAGCAGCTTCCTGGGTGCGTATCGACTGGATTCTGGAGCGCACATTGCTTTTGAGGTTGGTCACATCCTTCCTGAGATTGGGATGATTCCTGTCCAACCGATTCTTAGCTGTATCAGCCAGAGGCATATCTGTCTCTGATTTCAACCGTTTGATCTGATTGGCGGTGTGTACGTCAATGGAGCGGCTGCCTACCTGGTGGATGTAGGAGTTTATAGCGTCTCCTATAGATGCATACTGCAACTCACCACTGGCTACTCCCATAGACATCGAAGGGAACCTCTCAGCCCTCTCAAAGCCCTGCTTACCCCCTCCTATCGTCTTCACGCCTTGGACACGCCGTGTTAACTCCTGCCCTACCTCTACAGCATCGCCACGGGGTATGTAGAAGCCATTACCAGTCACATCCTTGCGGGAGCCTAGAGGTATATCCACCTCGTCTAGCAGCTGACGCCAGGGGACTAGAACCTTCTTGATAGCCATCAAGCCTTCCATCTGGCTTGCGCTCAGATGAGGGGCGAATATGTCCAGACGGGCAGCTACGTCATTGATGGATGGCATCAACTCTACGTCTTTGGCAAGTTTGTCATCGATCCCAGCCAGAGAGGGGATGAGTTGACGGTCATTGGTATCTGGGAATATCTGTTTTGCTATGTAGCCTACCTTCACGGAGGTGGCATTGGCCATGCTGTCCAAAGCACTGGCTCTCTCCTGGGCGTGTCGATATATAGGAGTGGTGAGATCGCTATGACGGACAGCACTGATCCCAGGAATCTTGTCAACTATTGCCCTCACGGCGTCATCTATAGCATCAAACCTGCTTAGGCCCGACTTCACGTTCCGCAGACCCAGTACGTTAGGGCCTATCTCGTTTATACATTCACTGAAGCATATCCTTGAGGCGTCATCCACCCTCTTCTGGACTAGGCGCACAACAGAGTTATCTAGGGCCGTCCCCGAAGCTACGACCAAGTTACCAGTGCGGGTGGGGACGATGTTGATGCCTTGTGCCCCATTCCTGATACCTGACCGGCCAGCCAGGTTAGTGACGCCAGTTGCTTTGGAACTTAGGCTAAGGGCCTTGAAGAAAGGGGCAGCACCTAGAGTAGCCACTGTCTCCAGTCCACCGCTGGCAGCAAGTTGGATGTACCACGGGCGGTCACGGAACTTGTCCAGGGCTGCGTTATAGCCGCCACCTTCTGAGAAGAGGGTAGGGGTTTGTCCTGATACCCCCGTTATGATAGGCAGACCAGAGGAGGATATATCCCAGTCTAGTGCTGATACCCCTTCTATGATGGTCTCAGCGGCTACATCTATTGGCTGTTGGATGGGTTCTATGAACTGGCCAGCTGTATATAGAAGCCCCAAGCCGACTGCTTCAAGATCACCGACGATGCCGTTTCGCCTCTTGAAGTCAATGGGGTCACGAAGGCCAGGAGGCTCAGTCCATCCAAGTTCTGCAAAGTAGCTGCCGGGTTCTGGCGGCCCTGTTATGCCAAGCCGCTCCATCTGCTGCCTTCTTTCTTCTTCTGAGGACAGGCGAACCCTTTCCCCCCTCTCCAGTGGGGTCTCAGGAGCAGCTTCAACTACAGCTGTTGGTATAGCTGCTCCCCTGGTCATCCTTACATCAGATATGTCCTGGCCTACGTCGGACGGAAGTAGTTCAAAAGTGGGTTCTGGTCTGGCTCCTACACGCATAGGGTCTACGGATGGGGTCATAAAACGGTTGATGCTTTCCCCGTATTGGTCTGCTTCAGCTGGAGAGAGGGAAGGGGTAACTCTAGGACGAGCATATGGACTCTGTGCCTCAAACTGCCTTATGCGTTCAGCCATCGTAGGAGGAGTGGAAGGTAGGGACAGGCCGGGAACAGTCGCGCCAAAAGGGTCTAATTCTTCTTCTGTTGTTGGGCGCAGTTTAGATGCTGAGCGTTCGACACTGCTCCAGAAAGGTAGATCGTAAGACATCTACTGTATTCCTCTGCGGCTGATAGGGGCGATACGGGCTACTGGCATCCGTCTGCCGCTGGGGATGGTTGTCGCCAGTTCCTGTGCGAATGATTTGCGTGGGATGCCTGCCTGGGCTGCCAGGTCTAAGAAGACATCACGGGATTCGGGTGTGATGTTCTGGAGGGCCTGGGCTGAAGGTAGGTTAAGACCTGCTGCCTGGGACAGGTAGCCACGGGAAGGGGTGATTGGGCGACCTGCTTGTAGTTGGCGCAGGCCGAAGGGTAGTTCACCGAAGTTGATAGTGCCGCCTGCCTGATAGGCGTGGCCTGTAGCCTGGGCTGCTCTGATGTCATGCTTGGTTGCTTTACCTAGGGGTAGGATGTGGGTGCCTGGGGGCATCATGGCTATCTCAGGGCCTTTCTCGCCGACCACGGTGATTTCACCTGGTCGGACGGTGCCGCCACCAGCACGCCGTCTAAATCCTCCTTCAGGAGGCTGAGCTGGGCCTGTAGCAACTGCCGTCTCACCTAATCCTAGTGCAGCCTCGATATCTGCAAAGGTGGTGCCAGCGGAATAGCCTGCTAGTGTCTGGGGGATGTTTTCAGGGATGTTTAATACTGGAGACGCGGGTATGGGAGTCATCCCACCTTCTCTCCCACGCCCCATTATGTCCAAGGTAGCCTCAATCTCCGCACGCGCGGGGGCACGTTGCTCAAACAGAGAAGGTGCTTCTGCTGGTATGTCCAATTTAACTGGGTCTTTAACTTGCTCTTTAACTTGCTCTGTGTCAACTGGGACAGGTTCTGGGCTTGCTCCGTCTAGGAGTGCGCCACCAAGTTCCCTACCTATATGAGGAATAGCTGTCCCAGTTGTCTCCAACGCCTGCGCGAAGTGGGTGTTTAGGTTACGCTTCAGTTCCCACATATTCTGTGATGTTGAAGCAAATGACCAAATCCCCCCGTCCCAGAGGTTGATTAAATCACGCTGCTGCTGACTAAGACCGGTATCCCAAAGGTCTTGGATATCGTCAGCAGTAGTTGCATCAGACATACTGAATGTCTTATCTGCGTCAGCTACAGTTTCAGTCGTTTCGCCTGGGAGAAATGCAGGCTCTCCTTGCTCAACATCGCCAGCCGCCGCAGTGGTGGTAGCGGCAGCAGCAGCTTTAGCAGTAGATTCAGCCGCTTTTGTAGCTTGTGTTGTGGCAAATACTTCCTGCGCTCGTCCTTGTTTAGCCTCTTCACCTGACACGAAGAGTTGGTGCTTCTCTTCTTCGCGGCGGTCTTTATTCCTGATAGCTTCAAGCTGGGCTTGTAAAGTAGGTTCTTGAGAGGCTCCAGCGATCTCTTCCCCAGTAGGTGCGCGGCCAGCCTGGGTGCGGCGTTGGAAGTCCTGGTATGCCTGCACGAGGAAGTCGGGCTGGGGGCCGACGCGCTGTATCTCGCCTGCTGGGGGCGGGGCCACGAACTGTTCGCCACGGGCGATGGCCGATATCAGGGTCTGGTCGGCTGGGGAGCGTGCGAACTGGAGGGCTGTCTGGAACGTCTCTGCGGCACTGGGGCGGTCACGGAAGTCCTGGAAGGCGAAGGCTTTGTCGTATTCCCCATCTATCAGGGCCTTGGTGATTATCTGATCCATGTTGGGGGGAGTGAGTTGGCCGACGGCCCCGGTGCGCTGTTGCAGCAGGGTCATGCCGTCTACATCTTCCACCATTGGATCGAAGCGGGGGTCTAGTTCAGACAGTGCACCTGTGTACTGCTGGAGGAAATCACGGTCACCTATAGACACCACACCGGGGTCGGCGCGGGGGGCTAGTTCAGTCCAGGTGCCTGCTGCGTTCTGTGTGAACTTACGCCCAGGAGCAAGGGGGTCTTCCACAACACCAGGTTCGTAGGTATCACGGACGAACTGGTACTGGTTCCTGGAGGTCTGGATGAGTTGACCACCAGTCACGGCTATGGTGTTGCCGGGGGTGAATGTCGCTTCGGCGTCTCTTACGAATGTGTAGTTGCCGGGGGAGGTCTGGTGGAAGGTGCCTCCAGTTACATCAAAGCTGTCTGCGCCTTCCTGGATGGCATCCCTGGCAGCACTCGACTTATAGGACTTGATCCTCCCACCTTCGTTATAGAAGCTTACGATAGACCCGTCAGGTAGAGTCTCCTTTTTAAGCAGCTGGATATCCCCTCCGGTGGGAGCATCACCTGCTTTAGGGGCTTCAGACAGTTGTATCTTATTGTTGGGGTTCTTCCTGTCGTATACCCACAGGCTGCCGTCAGTCTCCGTGTAAGGGGCACTGTAGCTGGTGGTATTAGGATCGCCTGTATCTACTTCTCGTATCCGGTACGGATCGTTTTTATCCCCTGTGTAATAGACCTCATGTGTAGCCGGGTAAAATTCATCCTTGTTCGTAGGTGATAGATCAGCACCTACATGCTGCCCCCACATATTCAGCCCTAAAGCCTCCCCCCCTGCAAAGGCTTCAGGGATGCTAGGCCAGCCCCGCTGGGTTGGGCCTGCGACTATCACAGATAGACTAATCGTGTTTCCTTTCGTTGATCTAGTCCAGGTAGTATTCTCCCCTGCTCTATCAAGACCATTTATTTTAAGCCACTCATCAACCTCGGCTTCATTAACAGCTGTACTTTGGGGTAGAACCCAATGACGAGACATTAGGCATTCCTCCCTTCGCCGCCACGCAGCATCTGCACGATAGACTCGTTACCGTACTTCTGGAGATGCTCCTGCTTCTTGGCCGGGGGCAGCCCTTCCCAATGCTTTACAGCTGCGGCACGGCTGGAGAAACGCTGCTCCCCGAATTTGATGGGGTTGGCTTTATCCGCGTCCTTGGAATAGCCCTTCTTCTCTAGACGGAGGGCGTCTACTATGTCGTGTAATTCATTTCTTCTTGGTGTGGTCATATTAACCTGCCATACTCGCGCCTATTTGGCTTGGATTTATCGTGTCTGGGGTGAGTCCTTGACGCATACCGCCTCCTCCACCCATGGTCTGGTCTAGGGGCATACCGTCTGGGCCTAGGATGGGTGCGCCACCTGCTGCTCCTGGTTGTCCTTCGCCGCCGCCTTCTGCCATCGACATGGCACGTTCTACGAGGGACTCGATGCCTTCTTCTCTGGCTACTTCCATGGCGAGGGCCTGGTGGATCATGGGGTTCTTCCTGACCCAGTCCATGAGCAGGCGTTTACGCTCACCAGAGGCGTCCTCCAGCTTGGCGTCGGCTGCCCAGTAGGTCTCCATGGACTTCAGGCCAGCTGCGACTTCCTGGAGGCCCAGTTGCCGCTGCTGGAGTTGCATGACGGGGTCAACGAGGTCGAAGCTGATGTCTACGGAGTAGTCGGACTCCAGGTAGGACGGTCTGATGTTGTGGCCCTTGACCGTGAGGTTCATGTCCAGGATGTCCACTAGTTGGAGAATCTGGGAAGAGGCGACTGAGGCCAGGTGTTCTAGCTGGCGGGAGACTGCCACGAACTTCCGGCCTGCTGCGGTGGATAGGATGGCTTGCTGTCCTACTGTGGAGACGCCTTGTTCACGGACGCCTGCTAGGGCGCGGGAGAAGGTGCCTTCTTCGATGTCACGGGAGAGCCATTCTTCTGTTTGGAACATCCAGCGGGGCAGTTGGGGTATCTCCATGCGCCATACGTCGGCGCGGTCTTGCATCTCGATGATGTCGCCCTGATCGAGTTGGTCACGGAGTTCGTCTGCGCCCATGCGGGTGCCGATGGGGTTGAAGCTGGCGTCCATGAGGGCGTTGTGGCGGCCAGATACGGCTTGGGCCTGGGCACGGAGGTCGGCCAGGACGGGGTCTAGGATGCCGACAGCCAAGTTTGCGGGGTCGATCTTGTCGGAACTGGTCGGTTCCTGACCGAAGCCTGCGTAGGCGTGGGCGTAGGGTACGAATCCCCAGGTGTTCTTCTCAGTGAAGAGGAGTTTCTTCATCGTGTGGTATTCGCGCCCGGTGCCGGTGACATGGCCGGAGACCATCATGGCGTGCCAGCATTCCGTCCAGTATTCGTCTACGAGGATCAGTTCAAAGGGGCGGTTGTTACGGACTTCCCATACGTCGGCAGCGCGGCCACGGGCTTTACGGGCCACGGTCAGTTCATGGAGGTCTTGAGAGAAGCGTCGGGCGTGTCTGATGGCGACACGGGGGCGTTTCTCCCAGGGGTCTAGGAGGATACGGGCTGGATGGGGGGAGCGGGTGCGGAAGGGCATGGCTGTGCGGCGATAGTGGTCGTGGAGTCGTTGTGCGGCACGCCATTCGTCGTCGGGGGTGTCTGGATCGCGGGTAGGTTCTTCGGCGCGGCGTTGGAGGACGTTGGAGTCCAGGCCAAGTTCGTGGATGGAATAGCCCAGGTGGACTAGGTTCTTGCCCTGTTGCTTCCAGGTGAGGGACGGTTCCAGGAGGGCGGCTTCGTCCAGGATGGCTTTCAGGCCGGACTCGACGCGGTCTGCGTTCTGACGGGCGTTCTCTGATTGGCTGGCCGGGTTGCGGTGGGGCGTGGGTTCGGAGGCCAGCTGGTGGTCTACGGCGTTGTCTACGAGGGAGGTGGCACGGGCTGGTTTCAGCCAGCCTGGGCGGTTGTGGGCCTCTGCGCCGTCCCAGACACTGAAGGTACGGAAGTAATAGTCGTCGTACTTCTCCCACTTCCGGTGTGCATTAGTCCAGACCTCCTTTAAATGGGAGCGGTACTGGTCGATTGTCGTGGGAGTGGGTTCTTCCTCAAAGCCGTTCATGTACGCCATATGTTATCCCCACCTTGACCAGCCGCGTCTGCGACGGCGGTTGGCACTTCTTTCGGGTCTACCGTTCTCGCCAGCTGCTGGCCGTGCGTATTGCCTCAGTTGCCAGGCTATACCTACGGCCATGGGGTAGTCGTCGTGCGTGCCTGATTGGGCCTCGATACGGCCCCGCTTGTCAGGGTTCCTTATAACGGTGAAGAACTGGGAGAGGCCCTCGCCGTTGGGCACCGTGATGGCCCGAAGGTGGATGGCCTCGATCAGGTCTCCCCAGAGGACGTAACGGGAGCCGTTGGACATCCCTGCGCTGTCGTATGTGTGCCAGCCAGGATGGTCTGCATCACGGTAATAGAGTTTTCTGTAGCGCAGTTCTTGAGCCGTGGTGATTGTCAGTATACCCCAATCGTTATCCTCGATGCCCCAGATGGGGGAGTCGTACATGTTGAGCAGTTCGACGGAGGCTACGGATAGTTGCTGGGGGTTTAATACCTGGGAGTAGATGTCGGCGGCGATGTAGCCGGTGACGGCGTCGATTATGACCGTGACGGCGTAGTCGTGGCCGGTGCCGTGGGAGGTGTCGGTTCCGGCGCAGTAGCGTTTGCCAGGCTGGAAGGGCTGGTAGATGTTGGCCTGGACGCCGTTGTTGGTGGTGATGCGCTCGATGGGTTCCCTTACGTCTTGCTTCATGAGGGTGAGGACATCGAGATCGAAGGCAGCGATGGCGCGGGTGGGGGCGAAGGCTTCTTCTTCGGTTTCAGGGTGTTCCTTCTGGAAGAGGGCCTGGTCGGGATATTGGGATTTGCGCTCTGCGTACCAGTCGTTGTCGCGAGTGGGACGGGCACGCCAGCCGTAGAAGAGGCGGGTGAAGCCGTTGTTGGGGGCTGAGAGGTAGAGGGTCTGGAAAAGGGAGGCCATCTTGTACGGGTTGACGGTGGAGGTGACGATGAGTTGGCCGTCATTGTCGTCGAGGCCGGGTTTGACGGCGTTGTAGGCCGCGTCCAGGTATTCGTGGAAGTCGGCCTCATCCATTACGACTAGGGTGGGGTTCAGGCCGCGTCCGGCTGCTTCGGTGGAGGGGAGGGTGATGATGCGGGAGCCGGAGGCGAATGACATCTGCTCACGGTTGTTGGTCTCCCCCAGGGGTTCTTGGAGTTCGGGGGGGAGGAACTCGTAGGTGGCACGGGATTTGGACAGGAATTCCCAGGCATCGCGTTCACCTTTGGAG
>Ga0208181_1000526_pt1 | contig 18789 bp, 24 predicted proteins | sample MalvirDeepMed_s6_FD_184244 | JGI IMG/M metagenome (GOLD analysis project Ga0208181, IMG submission 184244) | Marine viral communities from the Global Malaspina Expedition - Malaspina viral metaG DeepMed_s6 (SPAdes) (version 2) | ecosystem: Environmental > Aquatic > Marine > Oceanic | place... | reverse complement strand
TCAGACCCCCCACCCCCCTAAATATATTACAGTTACCTGACGATCATATATACATAGTGATTTGCACAGGATATGAGTAGTTTTTATGACCCCCCCCTATGTTTATTGCATTTTGCTAGCTTTGGTTGTATGGTATATGTAATTTCTATAGGAAAAGGCGTAGAGACTATATACCCCCCATAGGATTATTTCTAAATTTATGTTGATTTTTTTGTGAAGTCATGCAAAATGATATAATCCAGAGGTAGATATACCCTAATACTAGTAAGTATACACTTATTAAGTTTATACCTAATGGTCTTAGTAAGTTTTTATTTTAGTAAGTTATCTACTTATTGGGTATATACTTACTAAGTATGAATAAAAGTTTATTAAAACAGATTCAAAGTTTACCCAGTTCACAGCAACAAGAGTTCATTGGTTTGATTGATGAGTATGAGAAGTCAATCAACCGAGATAAGTGTAAAGATAGCTTTATGCACTTTGTTGGAGAGATGTGGGCTGCGTTTATTCACGGAAAACACCACGAGATAATGGCTGAGGCGTTTGAAAGAGTCGCTAAAGGCGAACTAAAGCGTTTGATTATCAATATGCCCCCTCGTCATACCAAGAGTGAGTTTGCTTCTTATCTATTGCCTGCATGGTTTTTAGGTAAATACCCCGACAAGAAGATTATTCAGACTGCACACACTGCCGAGTTAGCGGTTGGTTTTGGTAGGAAGGTTAGAAACCTAGTCAATAGCAAAGATTTTAAAGAGATATTTCCTGATGTTAGCTTGCAATCAGATAGCAAGGCAGCAGGAAGATGGAACACCAACAAAGGTGGAGAGTATTTTGCCATAGGGGTGGGTGGTGCGGTTACTGGTAAAGGTGCTGATCTGTTGGTGATTGATGATCCTCATTCAGAACAAGAGGGTGCAAGTGCCGACATCAATGTCTTTAATCGTACTTACGAATGGTACACTTCTGGTCCACGACAGCGTTTACAACCGAATGGTTCTATCGTTGTGGTTATGACAAGATGGCACAATAAAGACCTAACGGGTCAAGTGGTAGATGCCAGCATAAAGCGTGGCGGTGCAGATGAGTGGGAAGTTATTGAATTACCTGCCATTATGCCTTCAGGCAATCCTTTATGGGCAGAGTTTTGGAGCATGAAAGAACTCAATGCACTGAGATCAGAACTTCCGAATAGTAAATGGATGGCTCAGTATCAACAAGACCCTACTTCAGAAGAAGGGGCGTTGGTTAAAAGAGAATGGTGGCAGATATGGGAAGGCAGAGAGCCTCCTCAATGTGAGTTTGTTATCCAGTCATGGGACACAGCCTTTATGAAGAATCAAAGGGCTGACTATTCTGCTTGCACAACATGGGGTGTTTTTTACCAAGAAGATAAAGATGAGGGTAAGTTTGCACCGAATATTATCCTTTTAGATGCATACAAAGAAAGATTAGAGTTTCCAGAGCTAAAAGTAAAAGCAATGGAAAAATACACAGATTATAAGCCCGATGCTTTTATTGTAGAGGCAAAGGCTGCGGGTATGCCGTTGATCTTTGAATTGAGAGCAATGGGCATTCCAGTACAAGAGTACACACCTAGTAGAGGTAACGACAAGATATCAAGAGTCAATGCAGTGTCTGACTTGTTTGCTTCAGGGGTTGTGTGGTGTCCAGAGACTAGATGGGCTGAAGAAGTCGTAGAAGAGTTTGCTGGATTTCCAAATATGGAACACGATGATTTAGTTGATAGCAGTACGCAAGCTCTGTTAAGATACAGACAAGGTGGGTTTATCTCTTTGCAATCAGATGAAGAAGATGAGCCGTTAGAACATAATCGTATTGCAAATTATTATTAGGAGTTACTTTGGCTATTGAGAGACAACCTGCTACGCCTATTGAAGGTACAGTTGAGCAGGAACCACAAGATTTAGACATTATCATTGAAAACCCAGAGTCGGTAGAAATTGCTACTGATGATGGGGGCATGATTATTGATTTTGATCCCAATGCTCAAAGCGTTGGAGATGAAGACTTTAATTCTAATCTAGCAGAGTACATTGATGAAGATGAATTACAGAAACTGGGCAATGAGCTTATCAATGCTTACAGTGGAGACAAAGACTCAAGATCAGAGTGGGAAGAAACTTACACAAAAGGTCTTGATCAACTTGGATTAAAGATAGAAGAACGAACTGAGCCGTGGGCTGGTGCTTGCGGTGTGTTTCACCCGATGTTAAGTGAAGCAGTGATTCGTTTTCAATCACAATCTATTTCTGAAATGTTTCCAGCACAGGGTCCAGTAAGGACTAAGATTGTTGGCAAGATTACTGAAGATAAAGAAAAACAAGCGGAAAGAGTACAAGATTACTTAAATTATCTTCTTACTTATGAAATGACAGAGTATAGAACTGAAACAGAGAAGATGTTATTTTCTTTGCCTTTAGCAGGTTCTGCGTTTCGTAAAGTTTATTATGATCCTAGCTTAGGCAGACCCAGCTCTATATTTGTGCCAGCAGAAGAAGTTGTTGTTAATTATGGTGCAAGTGATTTAGAAACGTGCCAAAGAGCAACTCACTTAATGCGTAAGTCAACAAACGAAGTACGCAAAATGCAAGTCAGTGGTTTCTATAGAGACATAGAGTTGCCTGAATCAAATAGTAATTACTCAGATGTTGCCAAGAAATATGATGACATCACAGGTGAATCTCCTACATTCAATTACGATGATAGGCAAACAATCCTTGAGATGCAGGTTGATTTAGACCTAATTGGTTACGAAGACACAAATGATAGCGGAGAGCAAACAGGTATTGCTTTGCCTTATGTAGTCACAATGGACTACCCAAGCGGTATTGTTCTAAGCATTAGAAGAAATTATTACGAAGACGATCCAGCCAAACTAAGAAGAATGCACTTTGTTCACTATCAATACCTGCCTGGAATAGGATTCTATGGTTTTGGTTTGATACACATGGTAGGTGGATTGGCTAAATCTGCAACATCAATACTTAGACAATTGGTTGATGCAGGTACTTTATCTAATTTGCCTGGTGGATTAAAGGCTAGAGGGCTTAGAATTAAAGGAGATGATACTCCAATAATGCCTGGAGAGTTTAGAGATGTAGATGTTCCTGGTGGTGCAATACGAGACAATATTACCTTTTTACCCTACAAGGAGCCTTCAGGAACACTCTACCAACTTTTGCAGAACATTGTAGAAGAGGGTAGGCGTTTTGCTAGCATTTCAGATATGAAAATATCCGATATGAATAATCAAGCACCAGTTGGTACAACACTTGCTTTGCTTGAGCGAAACATGAAAGTAATGAGTGCAGTACAAGCAAGGCTCCATGCTTCTATGAGAAGAGAGTTTGAAATACTTGTAAACATCATTACAGACTTTACTGATCCAGCATATCCTTATGAAATGGATGAAGAAGAGTTTATTAAGGCAGAAGATTTTGATAAGAGAATAGATGTTCTTCCAGTCTCTGATCCCAATGCTTCTACAATGGCACAAAGGATTATGCAGTATCAAGCTGCAATGCAGTTGGCACAATCAGCCCCAGATATGTATAACCTAAAAGAACTACACAGACAGATGTTAGAAGTATTAGGAATAAGGAATGTAGAAGACATTGTTCCTATGGAAGAAGAAGTGCCACCTGTTGATCCAGTGACTGCGGTTCAGAACTTAATTAATGGCATTCCTGTTCAAGCGCATATGTCTCAAGATCACGAAGCGCATATACAAACAATTGTTTCTGCACAACAAAATCCAGAGATTATGGGATTGGTTGAGCAATCACCATCTGCCCCAGCTATTATGGCAGCAGCTTCTGCTTATATTAATGAGCATTTAACAATGCAATTTAGAAAAGAAGTTGAAATGGAAATGGGTGTTGAGTTGCCACCAGAGGGTGAACCATTGCCAGCAGATGTAGAAAAACGAATTTCTAGTCTTGTTGCGGAAGCAGCCAGACGAGTATCAGCAACCTCTCAAGCTCAAGCTGAACAAGAACGAATACAAGAGCAACAGCAAGACCCATTGATTCAAATGAAAGAAAGAGAGCTTGCAATTAAAGAAGGTGAGTTGCAACGTAAGGCTCAAAACGATCAAGGTAGGCTAGAACTCGATGCAATGAAGGCTAGTGCTAATGTTGAGATAGAAAAGAAAAGAATTGGGTCACAAGCAGAAATCGCAGGGGCAAACATAGGACAGCGTATTGCTAGCGATTTGCTAGAAGCAGAACAAATTAAAGACAAACAAGCCAGAGAAGATTATCAAAAAGGTGTTGACATTGGGATAGAAATCGCAAAAGATAGCACTACGAATGAAAAATAATATCAAAGAGCAAGCACAAAACATGGAAGGGCTATCTCTTTCTGGATTTTTAAAGAAAAGGCTTAGAGATATTATGAATGAACATGCCGATCATGTTTCGACAGGAGCTTGTAAAGATTACAGCGATTATCAAAAGATGGCTGGCATAATAGAGGGATTAGCCCTCGCAGAGCGTGAAGTTCTAGATTGGTTAGATAAGAACGCTTTAGAATAGGAACTCGACTCCCTATAAGTCGTGCAACATATGAAAAATGAAGCATTAAAAGATATACCCAAACCAGAAAGCATTGAAAGCCCTGTGGTTGATGAAGATGTTAAAAGTCAACTTCCTGAACCTAAAGGCTGGAGAATACTTGTTGCAATGCCTAAACCTGAAGAAAAAACAGATGGCGGTATTATAAAAGCATCTACAACTGTTAAAGATGAAGAGTTAAGCAATATATGCGGGTATGTTCTCAAACTTGGAGATGAATGCTATAACGACCCAAATAGATTTCCTTCTGGCGCTTGGTGTCAAAAAGGAGATTGGGTTTTGTTTCGTGCTTATTCAGGCACTCGTATCAAAATGTATGGACAAGAGTTTCGTTTAATTAACGATGACACTGTAGAAGCAGTTGTCGATGATCCTACAGGAGTAGTAAGAGCATGAGTAAGACTGAAATAATTAATGAAGAACCAGTAATGAATACTGAGCCTACTTCAAAAGAAGATAGTTTTTTTGGTAAAAGTACAGAGATTGACTCGTCTGTTGATGAGAATTTAGAAGTACAAGTTATTGACGACACTCCTGAAGAAGATCGCAGACCTAAAAAATCTAAAGAATCCAATGAAAAAGTTGATAACGATGATTTAGATAAAGAGATTGCAGATTATAGCCAAAGAGCTGCTGATCGTATTAATCAAGTTAAATACGAATACCACGAAGAAAGAAGAGCAAAAGAAGCAGCATCAAGAGAATCAAAAGAAGCTGTTCAAAGACTTCAAACAGTTATGTCTGAAAATGCAAGACTGCAAAAGATGGTAGAGCAAGGCGGTGAAGCATTAAATAAAACAGCTCATAACAATGCTTTGTGGGCAAAACAAAATGCTCAAGCAGAATTTAAAAAAGCTTATGAAGAAGGCGATGCTGATGCAATGGCTAAAGCACAAGAACTTTTATCTAAAGCAACATTAGCAGAGCAACAAGCTAATTCGACTGCTCAAAGGGTTCAAAATCATATTGTTGAAAATATGCCTGCTGAACCACCACAAGTTCCACAGCGTCAACTTGACCCAGATATGGAACAATGGGCAAAAAGAAATACATGGTTTATGGGAGGAGAACCTTTCCAGCAGAAGATGACTTCTTATGCAATGTATCTCGATCAAAAAAGTGAACACGATCCAGCAAGCAATCCAAAGGATTATTATGCTGAGATTGACAAGGAAATGAAAAGAGAGTTTCCAGATTTTTTCGGTGTTTCTTCAGATAGCAATTCAGAAATGGTTGTAGAAGAAACTCCAAAACGACAACCACAACAGGTTGTTGCAACCGCAACGAGGGATAGCGGTAACAAAAAACCCACGCAAATACGCCTAACCAAAACTCAAGTTAGCCTAGCTCGTCAACTTGGGATTTCACCTGAGCAGTATGCTAATCAATTACTAAAGGAGAGTTAAGATGGCAGAACAAGATAACACGAAAGACCAAGTGGAGGAAAGTTCTGTTGAGCAATCCGAAAACCAAGAGCGTACCCCTAGAGGGTTAGAAAGCCGAGAGGCTGTCCAGCGTAAAGTAAGCTGGGAAAATCCATCAAATCTACCTAATCCTGAACTTCAAGAAGGCATTGTCTTTAGATGGATCAGGACAGCTATTTTAGGAGAGACTGATAATCCAAATGTATCTAGAAGATTTAGAGAAGGATGGGAGCCATGCAAATTGGAAGATCATCCTGAGCTTCAAATACATATGATGGATTACAATTCTGAATGGGCTAAGAAAGGTCATGTAGAAATTGGTGGACAATTATTATGCAGAATGCCAAAAGAGATTGCGGAAGCAAGAGAGGCTCATTTTAACAATGAAGCACAAACTCAGATGGAAGCTGTTGATAATGTATATTTAAAAGAGAATGATCCTCGTATGCCTAAACAGGTATTTGAAAGAAAATCGAGGACCACTTTTGGTAAAGACTCTTAGAGTCTTATTTTTAACGATTAATTAGGAGACAATTATGTCATCAAGTGCAACTCCTCACGGAGCAATCACTACTGGTACTATTGTCGGATCAGCCTTTAGTAATAAAGTTACACATTATAAAATTAAGAATGCTTATGGCACTTCTATTTTTTATGGTGACTTTGTGAAATGGGGTGATGATAATCCAAATACAACTGTCCAAAAAGATACAGGCACAACTGCTTGTACTCCAATTGGAATTTTTCTTGGATGTTCTTATACCGACCCTACTACTGGTCAATTTACGCCTAATCAATATTTCCCAGCTTCAACTGCTGCGGATGATATTAGTGCGTATGTTTGTACCGATCCCTTTGTAATCATGCAAATGCAATGCGATGGCGCAGCAGACCAAGACGATCTTGGAAAAAACTGTGCTGTAGTGCAAACTGCTGGTTCAACTTCTATCGGTAGAAGCAAAAATTCGGTTGATATATCTACTGTCGCAACTACAAACACACTTCCTCTGAAAATCATTGACTTTGTTGATGGTCCAGATAGTGCTGTTGGCGATGCGTACACAGATGTATTAGTAATGTTTAACGCTGGTCATCAGTTGCTAAATGCAACTGGAATAGGCTAATTCTAGGAGATAAATCATGGCAGCTATATCAAGAGCGCAAGAGCTACATCAACTCCTACCAGGACTTAATGCCCTATTCGGAGAAGAGTACAACAATTACGAAAACGAACATGCCGAAATCTATGCAACAGAGAATTCTGAAAGATCATTTGAAGAAGAACTCAAGTTGTCAGGTTTTGGTGCAGCACCCGTAAAAGATGAGGGTTCAAGTATCAGTTACGATACTGCACAAGAATCTTTTGTGGCTCGCTACACCCACGAAACAATTGCAATGGGATATTCAATCACAGAGGAAGCTATGGAAGATAATCTATACGTTTCTCTCTCTGGTAGATACACCAAAGCACTTGCTCGTGCTATGGCTTACACAAAACAAGTAAAAGCAGCGTATCCATTAAACAATGGATTCTCGACTACTTTTTCTTCAGGTGATGGTGTTGCTTTATTTAGCACAGCTCACCCACTTGTAAGTGGTGGAACAAACAGCAATAGACCTAGTACAGGCGCTGACTTGAATGAAACATCTCTTGAAGATGCAATTATTCAAATTAGCAAATGGACTGATGAAAGAGGTCTTAAAATTGCAGCGAGAGCTAGAAAGCTTATAGTACCAACTGATCTTCAGTTTGTTGCTACAAGACTTCTACAAAGTGACTATAAAGTCGGAAGTGCTGACAATGACATCAATGCAATCAAAACTAATGGTGTGATTCCAGAAGGTTATTCAGTTAATCATTATCTAACTGATACTAATGCTTTCTTTATCACAACTGATGTTCCTGATGGCATGAAGCATTTTGTCAGAGCGCCAATGACTACATCTATGGATGGTGACTTTGATACTGGTAATGTGAGATACAAAGCTAGAGAAAGATATTCCTTTGGAGTATCCGATCCACTAGGTATCTTCGGATCACCAGGTAGTTCGTAAGGACACTAAGGGAGGCTCTACGGGGTCTCCCTTTTTTTCATATCTAGGAGTATTTTTAATTTATCTATCGACTGCCCTAGCAGACTTGCCAAGACGATAGGTTTTTTTCCTTTAGGAGGAAATTATGGCTAACACAACTTTTAACGGACCAGTTAGATCGGAGAATGGTTTTGAACAAATCAGCATCGCATCTGGCACAGGAGCCGTAACAACCAATTTAGATATTGACTCTAGCGGTAATATAACCACAACAGGTTATGTTTCTGCTTATTCAAATATCGAAAGCATTACAAGTGCTACACATGATGTTGAGTCAACCGACTCAGGAAAAGTTTATACTTTAAACAGAGCAGCAGGAATTGTTGTAACATTGCCTACAGCAGCAGCAGGTCTTAACTATACATTTATAGTTGGAACAACTTTTACTGGTGCAGGACAAATTAATACAGACAATACCAGTGATTTATTCTCAGGTTTTGCTCAAATATTTGATCCAGCAACTGCTGGCGATACCAATACTTTTATTCCTGATGCAAGTGATGATGATACTATTGATTTAGGTTCAGCAGCACAGGGTTGGCTAGTAGGCGGAATTATTCGTTTACACGCAACTACAGCAGCAGTATGGCATTGTGAGGCTATGCTTCATGGTGATGGTACTCTAGCTACTCCATTCGAGTAAGGGGGTAACTAATGGCTGATGCAGTAACTTCGCAAACCATCCAAGATGGTGAAAGAAATTGTATTATGAAGTTTACCAATGTCAGCGATGGCACTGGCGAATCCGCAGTAGCTAAAGTAGATGTTTCTGCTTTAGCATCTAACTCAGAAGGCAAATCGTGTTCTGAAGTTAAAGTGCTACGGGTAAGCCATGCTATTGTCGGCATGTCTGTTCAATTGTTTTTTGATGCTACCGCCAATGTTCTTTTAATGGAACTTGCTGAAAGCAGTAATGGACATATGGACTTTAAAGACTTTAGTGGTATTACAAATAATGCAGGTAGTGGTAAAACAGGAGATATTCTTTTTACTACAAAAGGTCATTCATCAGGAGATACTTATTCTGTTGTGCTGGAAATGCACAAAGTATATTCTTGATTTATTAGGAGATAATAATGGCAAAAATTAAGAAATATGTTATTTCTGAAACTGGAGAATTCCCAGCTCAATACATGGTTCTAAGATCAGATGATGATGGTATTTATCGACCTATCTTTGGTCCTGATCCTGATTTGCAAGATGCAGAACGCAAATGTGGTGAAATGAACGGAGACAGAGCTAAGGATTCAAAAGGGCATTATGTAGCTGACGATCCTTCTACGCCTGATGTTAATGAAGCTTATGTTGGCGGTAAAAAACCAACTAAGAAGAAAGCACCAGCAAAAAAGAAAGCTCCAGCTAAAAAGAAATCAACTGCTAAAAAGAAGAAGTAGTTTAATGTAATATTATCCATATACTCTTGAAATACAGAGTATGTGGATATTTAATTTATGGAGGGCGATATGCCTAAAAAAGATATGGGTCTTAAAAAAAAGAACCGAAGTATGTATATGGGTGGTGGTGTTTTTAAACCAAATGCTCCAGTCAGTAGTTCATTTAGAGGCGGTGGCGCAACGGAAGTTGGCACTGAAAAAAAAGTACAATCTTATAAGGAATATGCTAAAAAAATGTTTGGTGGTGGCGTAACCAAAAAAGCTTTAGGTGGCGCATTAGATTTAGGTGCCCCATTAGATGTAAGCGGACAACAAGGTGCCACCAGTAGCGGTAAATCAAGTGCTGGTTTAGGTAAAGGTATAACAGGGCGACGACTCGGCACAAAGCGACGACTCGGCAGAAGAGGACCTGCTGTTAGACGAACAAAAGCAGATGATAGAGGAATGTAATGTCCAGAGCGCAAAAAGACTCTCGCTTAAAAAGGGCGGGAGTTAGCGGATATAACAAACCAAAAAGAACGCCCAATCATCCAAAAAAATCTCATATTGTTGTTGCCAAAGAAGGCAGTAAAGTTAAAACTATAAGATTTGGACAACAAGGTGTTAAAACAGCAGGTAAACCAAAGAAAGGTGAGTCTAAAAAACAAAAAGCTAGGCGTAAGTCTTTTAAAGCTAGGCATGGTAAAAATATAGCCAAAGGTAAAATGTCAGCAGCTTATTGGGCTAATCGTGAAAAATGGTAAATTATGTCAACTAGAAAAAAAAGAAAATCTACTGTAAATAAAGCTGGTAATTATACTAAGCCTACGATGCGTAAAAATTTATTTAATAGAATTAAAGCAGGAACAAAAGGCGGTAAAGCAGGTCAGTGGTCTGCAAGAAAAGCACAGATGCTTGCTAAACAATATAAAGCAAAAGGTGGGGGCTATAAATAATGCCACCCCTTAAACAAAGACAAAGAGATTTAAAAGATTGGACTGCTCAAGATTGGAAAACTAAAAGTGGAAAACCTTCATCTAAAACAGGTGAAAGATATTTGCCTGATAGTGCTATAAAATCTTTAAGTTCTAAAGAATATGCTGCAACAACTCGTAAAAAACGAGAAGATACTAAAAAAGGAAAACAACATTCTAAACAACCTAAAAGTATTGCTAAAAAAACAAGGAGACATAGATAACAATGGCTACAAGCGGAACAACTACATTTAATTTAGACATAAGCGATATTATGGAAGAAGCTTATGATCTTTGTGGTTTGGAGTTACGATCTGGATATAGTTATCGTGGAGCTAAAAGAGCTTTAAATTTAGTATTTTTAGAGTGGCAAAATAAAGGATTAAATCTTTGGACTGTAGAACAAGGGTCTGCAACATTAGTAGCTGGAACAAGCAGTTATACTGCAGAATCTAGCACATTAGATATTGTAGATGTTTCTATTAGAACCAATGCAGGCAATGTTAATGATCAATTTGACCAAAGACTAAATCGTATTTCTAGAACAGAATACAATCATCAAGCTAGTAAATTAACACAATCTAAACCGACACAGTTTTATGTTGATAAAGACAATGATGCAGTAAAAATAGTTCTTTGGGCAACGCCCGATTCTGCTGAAACATATACTCTTATTTATGATTATGTAAAAAGAATTGAAGATGTGGGGACAGTTGCTAGTAATAACGCAGATGTTCCAACAAGATACTTACCATGCTTAACATATGCTTTGGCATATAATTTAGCTTGTAAGTCTCCAGAAGCAATACAAAGAGTTCCTATGATTAGACAAAGATATATGGAGCTATGGGATGAAGCTAGTGATGCAGATAGAGAAAAAGCTGCTGTAAGATTTGTTCCTGATTTATCAATTAGTGGTTACTAATGTCATATGCAAGAGCAAGTAAAGCATTAGGTCAGTGTGATCGTTGTGGTTTTACATACAAACTAAGTCTTTTAAAATATCAAATAGAAGACAGCAAAAGAAATGGATTAAGAGTTTGTCCGACATGTTTGGATGAAGATCAACCACAGTTAAAATTAGGTCAAGTAAATACATCTGATCCACAAAGTCTTTATAATCCTAGAGTTGATACTGGAAAAAAATCATCCACAAGTTATTCAGCTTTTGATCCTATAGGCGGAGGAGTTACGGCATTTGGCTCTAGTACAATGGGTTTAAATATAAAAGGTGAAATAGGAAAACTAACAGTGAGTACAGAATGAGTTGGACATATACAACATTAAAATCAGCTATACAGGATTATACACAAAATACTGAGTCAACATTTGTTGCTGATTTAGGAACGATGATTCAACAAGCTGAAGATAGAATAGTAAAATCAGTTGAGTTACCTAATTTTAGGAAAAATGTTACTGGTTCATTAACATCTGGAAGCCAGTATTTAACTGCTCCTGATGATTATTTATATCCATTTTCTTTGGCTGTTTTAGATAGTGATAGTGATTATAGTTATCTTTTAAATACAGACGTAAGTTTTATTAGAGAAGCGTATCCTTCTGCTTCAACAACTGGAGTTCCAAAACATTATGCACAGTTTGATGACAATTCTTTTATTGTTGGACCAACTCCAAATGCTAATTTAAATGTAGAGTTACATTATTATTATGTTCCAGAATCAATAACAGCAGCATCAAGTGGAACAACTTGGCTTGGAACAAATGCACCAGAGCTTTTGCTTTATGGAAGTTTAGTAGAAGCATATACTTTTATGAAGGGTGAGCCTGATATTCTTGCTAATTATGAAAAAAGATTTCAAGAGTCTTTACAAAAATTAACTTTATTATCAGATGGTTATAATAGAAAAGATGCTTATAGGGATGGGCAAAGAAAAATAGATGTTTGATAGTCCTAAAAAGGAAAACAAAGATAAAAATATTGCAATAGTTGGTATGGGCAAAAGCCAAATTGATTTTCATTTATCCCAAGTCCATAGTGTATCTTTTGATGAAGTTTGGGCAATAAATGCAATGATAGGTGTTTTGCCTCGTATAGATAGGGCATTTATATTAGACCCAATGGATCGTTTTTTAAATTCAGAAGATGCGGGTTCTATGACAGAAATGATGAGATTAGTTTTACCTACAGCATATTATCCTATTTATTCTTGTGAGTTAGATGAAAGAGTTCCTGCTGTTGAAGAATATCCATTAGAAGATATTGTAGAAAAACTAGGGTGTTCTTATTTTAACAATACAATTGCTTATTCGATTGCTTATGCTTTGTGGTTAAATGTCAAAAGCATTTCTATTTTTGGTGTAGATTTTACCTATAAAAGCAATATGCACTTTGCAGAATCTGGAAGGGCTTGTGTTGAGTTTTGGTTGTCTAAATGTATTGATGCTGGCATAAATGTCTCAATTGCCCCAACATCATCATTATTGGATACAGATATAGGCTTTAAAGACAAACTTTATGGTTATCATAGATTAGATGACCCAAAGGTTACTTATCAAAATGGCTCTGGAATAAAGGTTTGCAAGTTTTCTGAGGTTCAGATAGAAGAAAAGCTAAAGCCAGTTGGTAAAATAGACAGAAATGATATAGATTTAAATCCACCAGAGCCAGAAAAATACTAATGGAAACAGATTCTTTTACAATATCTATAGGAAATTTAGGGGTTAAGACAACTGAAAAGAGGGGTCATACTCCAGAAGAAGTTGCTGAGATGGCAACACAAAAGATTATTTCGGTAAGCGATACAGCACCACCGCAAATTAAAGCACAAGCACACGCTTTTAAAAATTTGTGCTACAAAATCATTGCTTATTATATGCATGAGGCGATTAAAAACCATATGTGTACTATAGGGAATCAATTAGAACAGCAAGGTCATAAGGACTTAGCTGAAATTATTAGGAGGCTATAATGGCTATAACACAAGCAATGTGTACTTCTTTCAAAAGTGAACTTCTGCAAGGCGTACATAACTTTAAAGCATCTGGAGGAAACTCTTTTAAACTTGCTTTGTATACTAGCTCTGCGACTATGAGTGCTGCTACTACAGCCTATAGCACAGGACAAGAAGCATCAGGAACGAACTATACTGCGGGTGGAGCAGCTTTAACAAACGTGAACCCGACAACATCAGGAACAACTGCGTACACCGATTTTGCTGATCTAACTTTTGGAACAGCTACTGTTACTGCGAGAGGTTGTATGATTTATAACGATACAGCATCAGGCGATCCAGCAGTTGCAGTGTTTGATTTTGGCGGAGACAAAACAAGTACAGCAGGTAGTTTTACAATATCTTTTCCAACCGCAGACGCAAGTAACGCTGTTATTAGAATAGCGTAAGGACAGCTAATGGCTGTCGGTTGGGGTCGTTCCACATGGGGTTCTGGCGCATGGGGTCAGCCTCACAATATGACTGTAAACCTTACGGGGGTTGCAGGAACTAGTGCTTTAGGAACAGAAACTGTTAGTTGTGATGCCAATGTTGCAGAGACAGGTGTTGCAGCCACTGGTGGTATTGGTAGTTTAACCGCTACTGGTACAGCCATTGTTACAGAAACAGGTGTCGTTGGAACAGGTGCAGTTAGCTCATTAACTGTAACAGGGCAAGCTAATGTTAGTGAAACAGGGGTATCGGCAACAGGAGCAGTAGATAGTTTAACTGCTACAGGCGTTGCAAATATATCTGTTACAGGATTAGCGGGAACTACAGCTTTAGGCGCAGAATCAGTTAGCGGAGATGCTAATGTCAGTGAAACAGGAGTAGCTGGTACTACTGCAATAGGCACAGTTGTTGCAAATGGTGTTGCTCTTGTTGGTGTTAGCGGTACAGCATCGACTGTTTCTCAAGGTGATGAGACAGTTACCTGTGATGCCAATGTTTATCCTACGGGATTAGCAGGAACAACATCGTTAGGCACTATAACCCTAACGACTAATAATATTATATCAGTCACTCAAGACGCTATAACAAGTGCGCTTGGTGATATAACAATAAATGCTCATTCAAATACTTCTATTACAGGAGTAGGTGCAACAGGAGCAATTACAAAATTACTTGTTTGGGGATTAGTTGATGATTCACAAACCCCAAATTGGTCAAATATTGATGATTCACAAACAGCAAGCTGGTCTGAAATTGATGATTCACAAACTCCAAATTGGTCAAATATTGATGATTCACAAACAAAAAATTATAGTAATATAGATACATCTCAAGATGCTGACTGGCAAGAGGTGGCTTAATATAGGAAAAAATTATGGCAACTTATGTAAACGATCTAAGACTTAAAGAAATCGCCACAGGCGATGAGTCGGGTACTTGGGGAACGAGTACCAATACAAATTTAGAATTGGTGGCGGAAGCATGGGGTAGTGGCTCAGAAGCCATCACAGGCACAACTCACACAATTACAATGGCAGATGGTGCTTCCGATGCAGCCAGAGCTTTTGTTCTGACGCTGACAGGATCAATCAGCGCTTTAAACACAGTAACGCTTGCTCCAAACACAGTTAATAAAACATGGGTGATTCAGAACTCTTCTGGATACGCAGTCTCGATTTCTCAGGGATCAGGCGCTAATGTTGTGATTCCGAATGGCGGAATCAAGATGATTGTTTGCGATGGCGCAGGAAGTGGCGCAGCAGTAACCGATGTATTAGACCTAACAGGTGGTACAGGCAATGTCGGACTGGGTTCTGGATCACTCGGCACAGCCATAACGACAGGAACGGATAACGTAGCGATAGGTGAAGCTGCCCTTGATGCAGTGACTACAGGATCGGACAATACGGCAGTTGGAGACAATGCTGGTGGGGCAATAACAACTGGTTCTACAAATGTAGCTGTCGGTTCAGCATCATTATTGGTTAACACTACAGGAGCCTCAAACGTAGCAGTGGGAGAAAGAAGTTTAGACGCTAACACCACAGGTAGTAACAATATAGCTATTGGTCAGTTGGCTTTGTCAGCAAACACAACCGCAGATAACAACACAGCTATTGGAAAAAGTGCTTTATTAGCAAACACCACAGGAACAGACAACGTAGCGGTTGGTGCTACAGCTTTAGACGCTAACACCACAGCAGACTATAACACAGCAATCGGTAGATCAGCTTTAACAGCAAACACCACAGGGCATTCTAATACAGCAGTGGGGAAAGATGCTGGACTGGCAGTCACTACTGGCGCTGGAAACACTTTAATAGGAAAAGATGCTGGACTTGACATCACTGAAGCCAACGCTAACACTTTTGTTGGTAGGCTTTCTGGTCAAAATACTACAACTGGTGGCTCAAACATAGCAATTGGTTATACGGCACTGAGCTTAAACACCACAGGAGACTATAACGTAGCTGTCGGTAGAGAAGCCTTGCAGAGCAATACCACTGCTAGTTACAATGTTGCGGTTGGCTATCAAGCACTGGAAGAAAACACCACAGGTGTAGACAATACGGCAGTCGGTGCCCAAGCATTAGATGCCAATACCACAGGCACAGACAACACCGCTATCGGTGATCACGCTATGGGTGGTAATACCACTGCCAGTTACAATACTGCTGTTGGAGCATCTGCTTTATTAGTTAGCAGTACTGGAGATTACAACACGGCTATTGGATATACTGCTTTAACAGCAAACACCGATGGCGGTGGAAACGTAGGTGTAGGTGGCTTAGCGCTTGAAGCTAACACAACAGGGTCATCGAATACCGCAGTGGGTAGAAGCGCTTTAAATGCAAACACTACCGCAGACAACAACACGGCAGTGGGTAGAAATGTCTTGTTATCAAATACCACAGGAACAGATAACGTAGCGGTAGGCGCTTATGCACTAGATGCGAACACCACAGGTAATGATAATACGGCTATCGGTGATGGCGCTTTGGGTGCTAATACTACCGCAAATTCTAACACCGCTTTAGGTTCATCAGCACTATTGGTTAATACAACAGGAGCTAAAAATATTGGTATTGGTATGCAAGCTCTAACAGATAACACAACTGCTGATGATAATATTGGTATTGGCTATAGAGCTTTATATGAAAACACCACAGGAACACAAAACATAGCTATAGGTTCTAGTGCTTTATTATCAGCGACCACAGCGAATTACAACACTGTGACTGGATATAATTCTGGAGATGCGATAACTACTGGAAGCGCAAACACTGCTTATGGTTGGGCATCAATGAGTGGTACAACTACAGGAACAAAAAACGTAGCTATAGGTGCAGAGGCTTTACAGGTAAGTACAACAGGAGATAATAACGTAGCTATTGGTTATCAAGCGCTTGAAGAAAATACAACAGGCGCGAGTAATATTGCTGCTGGTTCTAGGGCTTTAACAAACAATACCACAGCATCTAACAACACCGCAGTCGGTTATGATTCTTTATACGCTAACACCACAGGACACAGCAACGTAGCAGTGGGTAGAGATGCACTGGCATTAAATACGACAGCTAATTATAATACAGGAGTTGGTTATATATCTTTAGCAGCGAACTCTACAGGCACAGAAAATGCGGGTTTTGGTCGTGCCTCTTTAAACGCTAATACCACAGGTAGCTACAATACTGGACTAGGTACAAACTCTTTAGCTAATAATACCACAGCATCTAACAATACAGGTATAGGTAGTAATGCTTTAGCAGCAAACACCACAGGTGCATTAAACACGGCTGTTGGTACTACAGCGCTAGATGCAAACACAACCGCTTCTGAAAACACTGCAATAGGACACGCAGCATTAGGAGCCAACACCACTGGAGCTGAAAATACTACAGTGGGTGCATATAGTCTTGATGCAAATACCACAGGCGACTACAACACAGCTTTAGGAAGGTCAGCTTTAGGTTCAAGCACCACAGCCGATAGCAACACGGCAACTGGGTATTTATCTTTATTTTCAAACACCACAGGCGCAACCAATACGGCAGTGGGAAGAAGTGCCTTACAAAACAATACAACGGCTGCAAACAACACCGCAGTGGGTTCAAGTGCTTTATTTGCAAACACCACAGGAAAACAAAACGTAGCTATAGGTGCAGAGGCTTTAGACGCAAACACCACTGCTCAATACAACACAGCAGTCGGTTATCATGCTTTAACAACAAATACTACAGCGAGTGAAAACACGGCAGTTGGTCGAAGGGCGTTGTATTTAAATACAACTGGCTCTGACAACACGGCAGTTGGAATGAACTGCTTGGACTCAAACACCACTGGTATTGACAACACAGCCGTTGGAAATCGTGCGCTCGATTCATGCACAACAGGGGACTACAACGTAGCTATAGGTAAAAATGCATTAGGTCTTTCTACCACAGCATCTTACAACGTAGCAGTGGGTAACAACGCTTTAACAGCAAATACCACAGGTCAAGTTAATGTGGCAATGGGTTACGATGCTGGAAATTCAATTACCACAGGCAGTGATAACACCTGTCTAGGAACTGATGCTGGAAACGCTATTGTAACAGGAAGTTCTAACATATGTATTGGTTCAGGTTCTGATACCGCACACGATTCAGCATCTTCAATTACTATAGGACTATCTATTACAGGACAAGGCGATTACTTTAAATTTGGTAAAGCCAGTAATGTTGTTTCAAATCAATTTACTTCTAATGCAAATTGGTCACAATCTTCCGATGAAAGAATTAAACAAGATATTAACGATAATAATCTTGGTCTTAAATTCATTAATGATTTAAGGACTGTAACTTATCGTTGGAAACCTTCTAATGAAATACCACAAGAGTTTAATGACTACAGTGAAGAAAACCAAAAAGACACTGAAGTAGTTATGCACGGAATGTTGGCTCAAGAAGTAAAAGCAGCTTTAGACAAGGAAGGTATAGATACTTTTAATGGTTGGTCTGAAGACGATGATGGTATGCAAAATATTTCGAGAGAAATGTTTGTAATACCACTCATTAAAGCAATCCAAGAACTCTCGGCAGAAGTCGAGGAACTAAAATCTAAATCACACGATAAGTGTGACAAATAACGAGGAATAAAAAATGGCAACAGTAAGTGAAGTCTTAACAGCAGCTACAGACAGCGTAACTTTAATCAATGCAATCAACACAGATGCTTCTGCGGTAGATGCAGTTGAAGGTCTGACTCAAGCTGAAATAAATGCAGTGGTGCAACGTAATGTTGATCATCTAGAAATTATTTTAGAGTATGCGCCTGTTGATTCAGACGATGATACGCCAAATGTGAAAGGCTCTTCTTCCAGTAAGAAAACAACCTGTAGCACAGCGATCACCACTGGCAAAGCATATATTGCAGCAAACTAA
>Ga0208181_1000517_pt1 | contig 18985 bp, 17 predicted proteins | sample MalvirDeepMed_s6_FD_184244 | JGI IMG/M metagenome (GOLD analysis project Ga0208181, IMG submission 184244) | Marine viral communities from the Global Malaspina Expedition - Malaspina viral metaG DeepMed_s6 (SPAdes) (version 2) | ecosystem: Environmental > Aquatic > Marine > Oceanic | place... | reverse complement strand
GGTATTCCCATTGCCTGAAGATGCTGTTCCACCGGACATTAGACCTAACCGTACCAAGATGCTGGCTGATATTATTCGACATTATAAGTCTTCATCCTTTGTGGAAACAGGCACATGGAATGGTGGTCGAGCTATTGAGATGGCTCTTGCTGCTTTTGAAAGTAACGATGAAGTTACCTATACTGGATATGATTTGTTTGAAGATGCCACAGAAGAAACAGATGAAGAAGAATTTAATAACAAAGCTCACGTTAATATGAAGGCAGTTGAAAAAAGATTAACAGAGTTTAAAGATACCATGAAGAAGGATAAGAATAAAACCTTCAACTTTACCTTGGTTAAAGGGAACACACGAGATACTCTGGTTAAAGCAGCCCCCGATATAGCTTTAATAGGTGGTGGTAATAGTATTACAACTATCCAGAATGATTATGGTAAGTTGGAGAATGCTCGTATCAAAATGGTGGACAACTTCTTCAGTGAAGATTCAGATAAAAAGAAACCACCAAAGAAGTATCATGGGGTAAACGTACTGGCACAGACATTGGAGAATGTGAAGAGAGTAATACTTCCTTCTTCTGATCCTGTTAAAGATGGTGGTATTACTCACTACTGTATGATCTATAGTGAGGCTACTACTCCACCTCTTCCTGATAGTCTTCTTAATGTTCCCATCGTTGTACATCCACGAGACTGTGTGGATAAGGAATATATACAGAGTAACATCATGGAGAACATGAAGTTAATAGATAAGGATAAGTTCCTTGGTAAGTGTATACCCAATGATGGAGAAGTTATAGTTATATCTGGTGGACATTCCACTGACTTCAACAAAGTTAAAGAGCTTATGAAAGAAAGACCAGAAGCTAAAGTATTGTGTGTGAAACATTCCTATCCTAAGTTACTGGAGAATGGTATTAAACCGTGGGCCTGTATCGTACTTGATCCACGATCTATTGAAGGAGAGAGTACACATGGTGTAATACGTAAGGATCTATTCAAGACTGTTGATCCCACTACCAAGTTCTTTGTGGCATCCATGACTGATCCTTCTGTTACCAAGTACCTACTGGAGAAGAAGGCTAACATCTATGGATGGCATGCATTTACCGAATCACTCCGTAATGAAGAGGAAAGAGAAAAGGAGATAGAGAACCAGAAGGTACATGTAATGCCTAACCTTGGCATACCAGAAGGAGCTACTCTTATTACAGGTGGTACGTGTGCAGCCATGAGATGTCTTGGTATCATGCATACGATGGGCTTCAGAAAGTTTGATCTCTTTGGATTTGATTCTTCCATGCAGGAGAAGCCTACAGATGAGCAGATGAAAGAGACTACAGGTGCAGAGGATGAGGAACCAAAGCCAAAGTATCTACAGGTGAATGTAAGGGGGGAAGACTTCTGGACTACTGGTGAGCTACTGGCTATGGCACAGGATTGTGAACGTACCTTTAACGATTCATCCATGAACCTTACATTAAATGTACATGGAGAAAACTCACTGGTGACTGCTTTATGGAAGCTACATCTGGATGAACGAAAAGTACCAGAGTTTAAGAATGTCTTTGATGACTAAACCATCTAAAGAATACAATGAATTACTGGAAGAATATAAGAATCTTCATAAAGATCTCACCCTATTTCCGGGTAAGAGTGTACTAAAGTATGTACACTATATCAGATCTATACTGAAGGATAATAAATGTAAAACTCTACTGGACTATGGTAGTGGTAAGGGATACTTATATGAAGCAGATCATGCCTATACAAAGAAGAACTTAACTAAACCATTGAATAAGTTCTGGAATCTGAATGAGGTAACTTGCTATGATCCGGGTGTGGAGAAGTTCTCCAAGTTACCTGAAGGGATGTTCAATGGAGTAATAGCTGTTGATGTAATGGAACATATACCAACAGAGGATGCAGAGTGGGTACTGGATCAGATTATGAGCTACTCCAATAAGGTAGTATTCCTGAACATAGCCTGTTATCAAGCACTTAAAACATTTAAGAATGGTAAGAATGTACATGTGTCTGTACATCCCCCTGATTGGTGGATGGACTTATTGAATAAAGTATGGTATGATAAGCATAACAAGCGTACAACTGTTTATATAACCTTTGAAGAAGTGGAGGAAAGATTTGTCTCATCTGGAATATTTAAAACATATACTCTGTACAAGCATTAAGAATGTACTGGAGGAATGGGATCTGATCCTATGTTTATTTATTATTAGTTTTGTATTTATATTCTTTGGGACTATCTATTTAACATAGGAGAATCATATGGCTATAGGAATTATTGAATCGGTAGTGGGTGTGGTGGACAATGTCTTGGATAAGTTTGTCGAAGATAAAGATCTACGTGCCAAGTTAAACCATGAGTTGAAGACACAAGTACAACGGGCTAACCTTGCACAGATAGATGTGAATAAGGAACAGGCCAAGCATCCTTCTATCTTTGTAGCCGGGGCTAGGCCAGCTATCATGTGGATCTGTGCCTTTGGATTAGGTTGGCAATTCGTATTCCAGCCTATATGTCTATGGGCATTAGCTATATGGGCCAATGATGTAGTCATGCCTATCATACCAACAGAAGGACTAATGACATTAACATTATCTCTTCTTGGTCTTGGTGGTATGAGAAGTTTTGAGAAGACCAAAGGTATACAGAGAGACAGTCTGAAATAATGCTCACATCTAAACAAGAAAGATTTGCCCAAGCCTATGTGCTCCATCGTAATGCAACGGAAGCCGCAAAAACTGCTGGTTATGCATCACGATCTGCTTACAATCAAGGTTATCGGATGCTTAAAAATGATGAGATTGTAGAAAGAATAGCTGATCTTGAAAATGAATTAGAAACAAATATAGATGTTATAAATGAAATAGAAAGTCAGTATACATTTGCAAAGAATAGTGGGCATACAAATAGTGCTATTAAAGCATTGGAATTATTATCCAGAATACGAGGAGCAAAGAGTGATAAAACAAAGGACATGTCTAAAGAAGGATTAGAAACTTCTATCATAGAAGCGTTACAAGTGTTAGGTAAAGATAAAGTTAACACTCTTATTAATAAATGTAATTTTAAATGAGGAGAAAATAATGAAAATGATAATAGCTTTAGTAGCCAGTTTACTTTTAATCGCTGCCTGTAGTGAAGATAAAGAAGCACAAGCATCTGTAGAGTATAGCAATACAGAAGGTATATTCCTAGAGTATACTCGTAAGTTTTAACTCCTGTCCCTGTTAATTAGGTCAAAGAGTGTTTTGATTTTATCTTTTATAATTTGAATATCTGAATGCATCTTTGCCAGCACAATGATAAGAGTAGTAAGTGCAAGAAAGATGGGCCAAGACGTTCTGACAAATTCCATCCAATCCATTTATTACTCCTTATCGTTGTATTATTTATAGCTCCAAATGAAAGGACGAGGATTCTCACCATCAGGCATGGTATCTAAATGAATGAATCTTTTTTCATGGGGGCCATGTTGCTTTACACCTATACCTGTAAAGCCATATTTAAGTCCTAATTTAATTATATTATAAGCCCTTTTACCGTAGCATGCTACATCTACTGCCTTACCATATAGGTGAGGAGAGTTTCTAGATCCACCTACTACAGAGTTATAAGCTAGATGCCTATAACCTGATGTGATAATCATTGGTTGGTTGAGTTCTTTACGGAGAGCTATTAATTTTTGCATGAACTTCTCGTCCATGTCTATCTCACTTGTTCCTTTACATCGTAATTCGTTGGCGGTAAAAAATTCCCAAGCCACTAAACCTTGCCTCCTGCTTTGTATCCTATCATTATTTTACCACCACCCTTATTTTTTTTCTTTTTTCTAGGTGGAAATTTCCATGCTTTATATTGTTTATCTATTCTTTTTTTCTTTTTAAATCCTTCTGGATGGTATATTTCATAGATTGCTAAATCTTCTATTGGTGTCATCTTATCATTATTCTTACTCATAGTTTGTACTCCTATTTATCCATCCTCATGTAGTCATCTATCTTATCTTCAAGCCTATCGAACCTTGCCATAATCTGGTGTAGGTCATCTTTAACTTCTTGTTTAGTTGCATAGGTAAGAGCTATGTGCTCTCTATTAGCCAACCCTTCCTCACGTATTTTTGTAATGGATGCTGAAGTGGTACGTATCCACCATAGAAATCCACCAATAGCCATCGTGAGTATGGCATTCCAGATCATAGTCATGTCTTGCATGTGTAACTCCTTTAGTAAAATAACGATTGGAAACTAGCTGGATTAGCTATAGCTTTACCATCTAAAACATGATAAAGATCTTGTATTTCTTGGGCTGGAAATCTTACATGTGGACTTGTCACTTGTGCCGCTTGTTCTGCATTCTCTGATATCCAGAAAGGTTTATATCTATTTGATCTGGCATATTCCATATAATCCAAAACAGTTCTATTAAACTTTTTCTTTTCATTTTGGGTAGTTCCGTAATAGATAGCATTTTTTCTACTATCTATTAGAGGATGTTTTAGTTCTCTTAAACGAGCATCAGATAACAATTGATCATATGCATTTGTTAGTCCTCGTAATTTTTGAAACTCTTTTATTCTCTTTCTTTGTAAATCTTTAAATGTATCATAATATTTATCAGGTGTCCATCCACCTTCTCTACTAATTGCAGAAGTAAAAGCACCTGCTGATTTATCTATATTCATTACAGCTGCATTTAAATTTCTTCTCATTCCAGCAGAAATATCCATTCGTTGAGGACGGATACCTATAGCCTTTGCCCAAAATCCCGGTGTTCTATATTCTATCTCAGGCATTGTATAGCCATATGGAGTAATGGCTCCTTGATCTGGTCTTTCTCTTTGACTTTGTTTATACTTATGTCTTTTCCAAAAAAGATCTGCTACACCGGGAATAAAAGGTTTAATAATTTCATTACCTAATGACAACATATCAGGTGATAGTACTCCCGGTGCTAGAATTTTAGCTCTTTCTTCAGGTGTCCATGCACCCATAGCTGTTAATCCTGCTACAGTAATCATAGATGGATTTATATACATTCCCAATGCATTATCTACTACAGTTAAACCTAAACGCTGAAGATCTACATCATTTATTTCTTGTCCTGATTTTAGGGATGCAGATAAAAATTGAGCAGGAGTTCTTAAATAATGGAAAGGATCTAATGGTCCTAGATTAACATAATCTACACCAACATGTCCATTCTTATCTATATTTACTGGGCTTAAAAATATTTTTCTTGTATTCTGTTCCCATACTGGAGCTAATCTATTAATAGCTCGTTCATCATCTTCCGATATACCCATGATCTTTTTGGAATAATTAATTCCAGCGTCACCTGCAATAGCTCCTAAACTCATTCCAGCTGTTCTTCTCCACCCCATGTTAGCTATTATTTGTTTCTTTGCTGGATCAGTTACTCCCCATTCTTGTGCAGTTTTTCCTGTAATATCATTCCATGAATACTTAACAAGGTTCTTACTAATACGTGTCATCTCTGCTGAGAATGCAGGGAAATCACTGAATGGAGTTCGTCTTAAAAATTTAATAGCTTTCGGAACTAAATTATAATTAGGCATAAGATCTCTGGTACGTTGAGCTGCCATATCTTTTAGAGCATCATCAGTTACATTCAGATCTAACTTACGTAAATCATCTAAGGTTTTTTCAAAATGCATAAGTTTAAATATATCATCTTCAGCTTGATACAGTTGAAATGTTTTTTTAACTGTTTGACCTGCTATATTCTTTTCCTGCCTTTTAAGAAAACTATCAGGCCCATAATTAAAAGCATCTCCCGCTGTTTTCCTTAATGTCTGTGCTCTAACACTACTATCTATAACACCTCTTAACTGCATATCAGCAGTATATTCTCCAAGTTCTTTATTAGTCATCCCTGTAATACGAGCAACTGTAGTTTTCCACGGTGTTATTTCACCGGGGCCAAGTCTTGACCAAGGATTCATTCCATTAGCTAACATTATAATCATATTACCAAAAGTATTACGACCATGTGTTGCAGAAGATAAAACAGTTTTATTTGTTTGTGTTAGTGCTTTTAATTTTAAAAGACTTTTCCATACTGGACTAGTAATAGGATCAACTAACTCTGTACCCTGTTCTATAAATTCTCTATAAGCAGGACTAACAAATAAATCTTGAAAAGGATTAACTCCTTGCTTTTTACTTACTTGTCCTTTACCTATAACTTTTGATAATCTTTCTGCACCTACATCTCCTAAAGGTACATAACCTCTTGCTTCGGCTTCTTTTGGTGCTACTAGTCTTCGAGCTGACTTCTTACCTACCATCTCACCTGTAAGTGCTAGATCATTCTCTAATAAATATCTTTTCATACCATGTAAGAAGTCAGCTTCAGCTTGAGCCACAGACATTTTTTCAAATGTTCTGGCATAGTTCTTCCAAGGATCTTTTATTTCTCCCATTAGACTTCGTATTTCTTGTGGTATTCCTTTTCTCTTTCCGAATATCTTACTACTACCTGCACCAAGACCTCTAATATAATCCATACCTTGACTGAATTTAGTATCAGATGTACCATCAGCAATATGTTTTAATATCCATTCAGCATCATCTAGTTCAATACCTTGTTTTTCTAAGTAATCTAAAGCCTGTCTTTTTGTAACATCATCTAATTCATTCCATGCAGGAAAAAGAGGATCATCATAAACACCATAAGCTCTGTTTAAATATGTTCCCGGTTTCTTTCCTTTCCTAGAACTACTTTGTATTCTAGCACTGAGTTTGTTAGTAGCTAAAGGATTGTTACCTTTAACACCTGTCATTGTATCAGATAAATCATCTAGATTATTTCTCATTTGCATTAGAGCATCGTGTGTACCTTGGAATCCATTCTTCTTTAAATAGTTGAAAGCCTTAGTATTACCTTTAAGAGCTTCATTAATTACAGCTTCTTCAAAGGTATCTCCAAACTTAGCAAAGGGATGACCCTTGGGTAGTTTAGCAGTTAAATCTATTCCTTCTCTCTTTGCTTCTGCTTGTACTATTTTTTGACCATCAGCTATCACACCTGCTGCTCTGGATATAGCAGCTACATCAGCCTTACTATTCTTTAGATCTAAAGCTAATGTTGTATCATCCCCTCCAAATCGAGATGTTGTAAACTTTTTTAATCTACCTGTAAGAGCAGATAGAGGAATTTCTTCTTGTATTATTCTAGAGTTAGCTGTTCGTTTAGCTGCTCTTCCTATTTTTCCTACATCATAATCTGCTACATTTATACCCTTATTTAAAACCATACTCTTGGGAAGCATAGTTCCAAAGGCTGCACCTAATGGTACTTCAAAAACAGCATTAGCTAGAAAGGCTCGTATATATTCTTGAGCTTCATTATCATCAGGATTTTTAGCGAGAACTTGCAACCAAGGTAGTGACTCAGGAAACTGTTCCATTAAGTAATCAACCATATTCTCTTCTGGTCCTAAGATTAAAGTCGATGCACCTGCAAAACCTGTACCTTCAAGAGCACCCCATCCTAAACGTCTTTTTAATTTTCTTTGTTTTACTTTTCTTCGTTTAGCTGCCATAGTAAGTTTAGCTGCCATAGTAAGAGGAGCAGTTCTTTGGCTAAGTAGTTTAGATCTCTTTAGAAGATTCATACCTTCTGGCATTTTTGATTCAAGTGAACGTAATCCTTTGGTAGCACCTAGACCACCTCTCATTATAGCTCCGAAAGTTGTTACACCTTCTTCGATCTGACCCGTAAGGTTATCCCCATGATAAGGATCGAACACTCCATCTAAACCATCTTTAATATAATCAGGTATAGGAGCAACAAGTTTATCTGCTATCCTAGCAACACTTTCTTCTACCTGTTCTGGAAGAAGAAATTCTCCTAAAGATTTTCCGAATTGAAGTAGATCTCCTGCAAATCCACCTGCTATTCTACCGGGATCAACATCATAACCACCTTCTAATGGAGGTTGATCTTTACGTGGTATAAAATAAGATCCAGATCTAAAATCTCTACGTCCTTCATTATATTCAGATTCAAAATTTTTATAAGCACGTTTGAAATCTTCCATATCTTCACCATAGTTATCCACTACAGATCGAATAACATCAGGAGTTATTTTCTGACCAACTTCACTTAGTGAATTGATATGATTTTTTATATCATGAAATGATTTAGATTCAATACTTAATGCCATAATAATTCCCTAAATATATATTAGTATACTCTCGTATTTAATGCGTCTATAGCTGTTTGACTTAAAGGAGCAGCACCTGTCTTTTCTCCATCTCCTTTACCTCCTTTATTTCCTTTGTTTAGATCAGCTTGTCGTTGTCTCTTTAGTTCTGCAGCTACCAATCTTTGTACTTCCCGTTCTACTTCTAAGATAGTTTGCTCTGGAGTTACAATCGGTTCAGCATCAGGTCTAGAATATTTATTTATTATATTTTGTTTAGCTTGCTGTACCATAGCATATATTGCTACTTTATCCATAGACTTTATAATATCTCCATACATACCTGATTCTATATCAGCTACTAAAGAACTTGTATCACCTAATTCTATATTACCAAGACCATATGATAGTTTAAGCTGATGTTCATATTTTTCCATTTCTAAATGTATTGCTGCTGCTTCTTTATCTAAGGCAGCAAGTTTTAGTTTATCAGTTGTCTTAGCTCGGTTTAGATCTATACGTTTTAATCTATTTTCCCAAATCATATCATCAACTAACTTCTCTTCACCTCGTTGAGCTAATCGTCTATCTCGTGCAGCTTCAGTACTTAAATCTTCAGCAGCATATTTATCTGCTTGAGCTTGTTCAATACGTGGGAGTGTTGACTCTTTTGCTGAAATTGCTTGTTCTCCCCATGTTTTTCCGGGTTCTAGAAAATGGGGAGCAGCTGACCAAGCAGCCATTCCCATACTCTGCCCATATCGTTCTCCTATTTTCTTTTTGTTTTCTTCAGCTAACCGTTGTTCTTCTAAATAGAAATCTCTTATTTCTTTTTGTTCAGCTGCTTTTGTTTTTTCTGGACTGTCCTTTAATAATTTATTAATTAAGTTTTCAGTTTCAGTTACATCTGCTTGTAATAAAGTTTTCTCTCCTCTTAGTCTGTTTAGTAATTCCACTTGTGCTGCCATAAGCTCTTCATATGAAGTAAGAGGAGGATCGTCCTTAGGAACTTCAGGAATTACTACAGGTTCTGCTTCTGGAGAATCCTTAGATGCATATTCTTCCATAAACTCAGGACTAAATAGCTCAGTTGTTTTATATCGTGGATCTAATCTTTCACTTAATGATACTGGACCTTGTTTTGCTCTCTTAATAACTGATAACAATCCACCATCACTCTTAGTCTTGATATAATTTCCTAGATTAATATTAGCAAAAGGCTGTCTAATTTGTTGTGCTGCTTGATTAACAGCCCTGCTCCAGTTTCCACTTGAATCAATTGTTAATCCAAATTTGTCTTTTAATTGTTTAGCAATCTCTGGGTTCATCATCAATAATTTTAGATATCTATTATTACCACCAGCTTTACCACCACCACCACTACCAGCTTTACTACCACTAGTTACTCCTTCTTGTGGTTGTACTGTACCACCTTCAGCTAGTCCTACGAGACCACCAGCAGCACTAGCAGCAGGAGGAGGAGTAGGATTAAATCCTCCAAACATACCATACATACCAGCAGCTCCTAATCCAGCTGCTGTTAGCTGTGAAGCAAAAGAGGGAGGTCGTTCTCTAGTAGTTGTAACTTGCTGTTGGTTAGGAGCAAGAGGAAATCCTCTAATAAGAGAGGCATACCGTTGTAAAGCAGTTTGAGGAAAAGCCTTTTCTTGTTCAAATTCTCTACGTGCAATATCTAATGCTTGCTGCTGACGTTGCTGCTGAACTTCACCTATACCTGATAAACCTGCCAGATCAGATCGTGCTCGTGTTCCTGTTATATCTCCCAATGCTGCAAACTGCCTACCACCTGTCATCTCTCTGGCTCGTTGTTGTTCAGCTGCTCGTTGTGCATTCTGAAATGCCGTGGATAATCCTCGTGCCTGAATATCACCAAGTCTTTCTGCAAGATTTCTTTCTCCTTCAGCCTCTAATATAGCTTGTCTGGAACCACCAAATGATCCAGCTCCTACTGCTTGTGCTGCACGTTGCTGCCTAGCTAACTCTTCATCTCTTCCTGCTTCTCTCTTGGCTACATCTACCACATTCTGTATGAATGGGTCCATTCTACGTGCTATATCTCCTGTACCTATCTCAGATGTACCAAGTCCAGTAGCAGCTAATGCTGGTGTATAATATGTGCTTGCTTGACCAAGAGGTGTTCCAGCTAATCCTGTAAACTGTTGTCTACCTAAACCAAAAACAGCTAGTTGTTCAGGTGTAAATCCAGCAAGTTGAGAACCGGGAAATCTTAGATATCCTTCTTCTTTTTCCCTACCAAATTCACCCTTACCTTCTTTTAAAATATCTGTAATAAATGGTTTTATTTCTGTAGGAAATTCTGAAGTCTGTGATACTGTCTGACTAGAGGCTGGCGGCGGAGGAGGAGAACCACCACCACCTTTATACTCTCGTAAACCCGTTACTTCATTAATAGTACCAGATCCACCAAAAGATTTCAGAAGACTAACTTCAAATGTATTTACATGAGCAAGTTCTGTATCTCCTTCTATGCCATATCCTGAAAGTTCACTGTATAATTCCTTAAACAATGTAACTTTCTCTGGCATTCCCAAAGTTGATATAAGTTTTTGTGTATCAGTCATCTTTTATTTCCTTCACTAGAACAGTATAATACTTTTCGTATCCTTTTTTCTTTAATAATCTTGTCCATCCATCTCGACCAGCTGTTTCTAAATAACGTATTTCATTTTCTTTACAGAATTTTTCCATCGGTTCTATCCATTCATTAATCCAACTATCAATTGTATGCTTTTTTGATCCTGCCATGTGTATACGTAAATGTGATTGCTTTGGATATACATATATTTGAGTTGTTATTGCTAAAATAATTTCTTGTTCCTGCTCATCTACACCTAACCAAAGCTGTTGTTGGTTTGCTTTTAGCCAGTTTTTAATATCTTCTAATGTAATTTCATCTAACGTACGTTCCATTGGTTTCTTCAATAGAGGTTCTACATAAGGCCAAAGAACATCTATATACTGAGGTTCTATTTTTAATACAATCATTTTATGTTAGTCTGGATAGCTCCTTTCCTGCATTAATTTGAGTTTGTTGTTTGTTTGTTCCATGAGCTTTTTGTCTCATAGTCTGATTAAAATGATCTAATATTTTAGATCCTGCTGTACTACTACCATTTCCTAACATGGAAACAACATCAGCAGGTACAACATATTCATCGGTACTTAGTAAAGCTACATCAGGAGTATTCGGTATATCAGCTGGAGTCTGAGGTACTACATTAAAAGCTATCTGATCTGACATACCATCTCCCTGTCCTTGCACTCGTCCTTCAAATTCTCCACCTGTAGCTAATTGAATAGATCCACCATCAGCTGAAGTTTGTATTACAGGTTGTTCTTGAGATAAAGTAGAATATCTCTTCAATAACTCTGCTAATGCACCATTATCTGGAGATTCAGAAATTTGTGGTGTTTCTATAGCTCTATTTATTAAACTATCTAATTGATTCGTAATTCCTACTGGAATATTTAACGGTACTTTAGGTACATCTAAAATACTTACAGGATTAGATGTTCCACCTATCTTAGATAATATATCATCTACATTAAATGAAGACAATCTAGTTTGAAATGGTGCAGCAGATTCTGCTATTAGTTCAGGAGGTATAGGAGTAGATGGTCTATCTGGTTTTCTTGGAATACTTTGTTGTTGTCGTGATATTGCAGCTGGATGTCCTCCTGCTTTTGGACCACTCTGACCACCAGCTTGTAATGCTACAATACCACCATTAGAAGCTGTTTGACTAAAAAATCCATAGTCTCCACCTTCACTAGCTAAAAGATCTGCTTCTTCATCTGTTAGATCTTCTCGTACTATTCTAGGATCTTTCTTTATAAACTCTGCCTCACCTGCATCTTTTCCAAATGTAGATTCAGGTACTTCATAGCCTTCGTATTCTTCACCTGAAGGTAATAGAGAAGCTAGAGTTAATGCAGTAGCTCCTGTTCGATAAGGATGTTCAGTTACTTCTGACATTAATGTATCATAAAGTCCTCCTGTTTCTTTTTTTGATGCATCTTTTTCAGGAGAACTAAATAACTTTTCAAACCAATTAAGTTTTTGTTCTGGAGCTGCTTTAGGAATAGAACCTGCTATTTGTTGCTGTAATCCTTGAGTAACAGAACCCGTTGGGATCTTATTAGCTCCAAATAGTACGGGAGTAGAAGATGGTTGAGAAGCAGCAACCATATTTTGAGGACTAAGGCCAAATTGTCCAAAGCCTTGAGAACCTGCTACATTTTGAATGGCAGCTTGTTGCAGAGGAACATTGGCTCCACTTAATATACCTGCTTGTGTAGCATGAGGAATAAGACTACCACCAATTCCAGCAGTTCCATAAGCTGTTGGTATTAAAGTTGGATTAGCTAATTGTGCAGCTAAAGCTCCTTGTGTTAAGGTTGTCCCTCCGGTTCCAGCAAGACCAGCAACATTAGCAGCTGTTGTAGCTGCTCCTCCTGCTCCTGCTGCTGCTGGAGTCCCTATTAATCCTAATCCTGCTGGACCTATAGCTGCTCCACCCATTAATCCGATACCAGCACCACCAAGAATATTTTGTATCCAACTACCACTACCACCCGTTGCTTTACGAGCAGCACCTATACCTGCCCCTACAATAGCAGCTTTAGCAAGGAATGGGAGTGCAGCCCAGAATGCTTCAGGTAATCCTGTTTCTGGATTTATTGTTAAACCACCTGCTACAGAAGCTATACCTTGAACTTCTTCTGGATTTACATGCATTAGCATAGTATCTCCGAATCTACCTTTAGATGCAAGTGCTTGAGCTGTACCCGAATGTTGAGGTTGACCGCCTCCTTCTAACATAGATAACAATCCACCGGAATTTGCAGGAAAACTCATTCGCCTCATAGCTTGATATCTATCCATAGCATCAGGCATAACAGGTTGACTACCTATTTGATTTTGTAAATTTATTAATTGTTCTACATTGTATGCCATTATGCCATTCTCCGTGTATTCATATAATTTGATTGTGCCAATGTATTATCAGCTACTAATGTATTTTGGTTTGCATAAGCAGGATTATTCAAATCTACACTTGGTTGTAATAATTTTTGTATAGTTGTTCCTTCAAGATAAGAAGGCACTCCTAATCCTTGATTTAAATTTTGAACTAAAGTACTATCTAAAATATCTTTACTAATCATAGGAGATGTTTGTGATTCAGTACTTAAAGCCATACTAAGCAAGCCTCCCTCAGCCTTTTTTACTGGTGGTTTATACGATTTCTTTCTGGAGGCCAGTTCCTCTGTAGCTACTTTATTCAACTCTGTTACGTATGCAGCTAGTTCCCGTTCATATGGAGTAAGGTCACCTAGTTCTCCCGTCATCACTCCAGTAGCAGTTCTTGCATAGTCAACATTTTTTTCTTCAGAAGACCTGTCCGATTTACCTACTGGACCTTCACCCGAAAATATACCCTCTGATTTCCAAGGAGGAGATACTTTTCCTCCCCTCGTTCCATATCCAATTGCATCCAGTATCTGCAATATATCTTCTTCATAGAAACGGTTAGATCCTTCCGGTAGTTTTTTAGCCTCCCTAAGAAGTTGTATTCCAGCATGACCCAGTTCATGGGACATAACTATGTCTCCTCCTGTCTGATGCTGAAGTTCTGCATGTTCAGGACCAAACAGATCCACCAAATCTGTAACGTTTGCACGAACTATACCTGTTGATGGGTCATGAATACCTCTAGTCCGTGTGCCATAGATAGGATCTTCTGGATCATCACCCATAATATAGTCTTTCTCAGGGTTACCCATTACATTTTTAATGTATTGAGAAACATCTCCTCCTGACTTTTCTCTTATATCCCAGTATGCCAGTTGGCCCAGAGGAGTGGGTGCAAGTTCTGGGTCCAATTCCACTCTGTAGTCCAGATCACCAAGTCTGTGCTGATCGTCAGTCGTGACTGTTGGAGCTCGGTTCCTATCAGCTACAATTTTTTTCAAAAACTGCTCAATTATATTACTAGTTTTATTTTGTTGAGATCTGTCAGTCATTAGTTTAAATCCTGCCATGCTTGAGTTCCTGCCGTACTAACGTATCCTTTAAACTTACCTGCACTAACTGAGTAAGCTATATCACCTTTATCTGGCCTCTCAATACTACCTACCGTTACTACTGCATAAATATTAGTAGATGGTGTAGCATCCTGTATTTGATCTCGTGTATCCAATTCATTAACAAGTGCAGCACCCCATTGCTGAAACCTACTATAAATATAAGATACTCCTCTTTTAACATCATCAGGAAAAATTACTGGAAACTCTGGATACCTAGCCATTATCTCATCCCATCAGGTTGCATTGACATACGAATGGAACCCCATTGCCATTTCGTACCTCCAGATTCACAGGATACTCTTACTCTCCCCTGCCTTCCTCGTGCTCTTAAATCCACTTTACTTGTATTCTTTGCTATGGAGAATGGCCCTTTCTCCACCAGATCTGAATCAGGTTGATCTGGAAAATTCTTTGTCTTAATGGAAAATTTAATTGTTCCATCATTCATAGTTAAATCAGGTATAATACGATCAATGAACATTAACTCATTACCTTCATCTATATCAAAATCTGCTGACTCCAAGAATGAAGTAGCTGCTTCACCATTTACTGTAAAGATATCTTCAGGTTCATTATTATATAAATTATTACCTGCTACACTTACACCTGTTGTAATTGTATTATCAAAAGTTCCCTTATCTACAAAAGTAGTAAAAATACCACTTCCATATGTCCAGTAGTTTTCATCAGGTGACCATATAACATAGGAGTCACATTCATTGGAATCTGTAGATGGATATAACCATACTATTTCTTTAAACTCTGAATTAATTCCTGCAAATATTTTATCTTTCTGGCTGTCATTTAATCTATCAAATATATACCTACGTACTGTACAATCCAAAGTTCTTACTTGTCCGTCAAAGACATAGAAATTATCAAAGCCCATCCATGCAGTACGACCATCATAATCAACGGCTGCATGTGGTGCTATTAGTCCACAGTTGGAACCCATTTGTGTAAACTTAAATGTAAAGGGAGGACCAACAAATGTCTGTAACCATAGAGCATTATCCGTCCATATATTTACAGCATTTCTGGATCGTACTCCACCTACTATTTTATTACCATCTGTAATCTGTACTTCACCCGATGTGGAACTAACAGAAGGAACCCAATTAGTCTGATCTTCCTGATTAGCCCACCGTACTGTCATGGGATCATATGTACCTGATGGTGATGCTGTAGTTCCAAATTGATTAACTCCTAAAGCTATTACATGCCTATCATTAGGAGATACAAGCATAGAAGAAATTGTTGTGGGTGTAGAATTGGTAGTTCCAGATACCTTTGCTGCTCGTAAAGGAGTTGTTGATGCATCTGTATCAAACAGATATAAAGTTCCCTTTCTACGATTACATAGTATATCTTCACCCCAGTTATCCAGACTCCATTGTGTAATCTGACTTGAGAAACCTGTAGCTCCTACAGATGTAGGTTCATTATAAGCTCTCCCTGTTGTACTCTGAGGAAAGATACGAGCAGTCATATTCAAATTAGATGTTGCATTTTCTGTTGCACTGGCATTAGTATCGACTGTAATAATAATTTGTGTACTAGCTACCGATGTAACAGTAAATAGAGGACCACCAACACTTACTGTAGTTCCACTGCCATTTGTAACAAATGGTTTAGATAGTACTAAATTACCACCAACTGTAACAGGTGATGCATTAATACTCGTTGGCTTAAAGAATACAAAATCATTGGCAGCAGCATTATGAGCAGCATCACATGATACAGTAACTAATGCACTACTGCCAGTTGTTGAAATCTTACTTATACCAACTGAAGTAGGTTCAGTAGCAGTATATTTAGCTGCACCAAATCCTAAACCCGGAGCAGCATTAGACACCCCTGTAAATATAAGGTAATGTGCTGTTGCCTGACTTGCCTGAGATTGAGCAGCACTGGCTGTAGTTGCTACATCTATGGCAAATGAATTAGCTCCTATAACACTAACCTGAAAAACACTTGTACCTAATATTATATTACCACCTATAGTTACACCACCACTTGGTCCTGAAACACTGGTAAAGAATACATAATCTCCAGTAGCTCGTCCATGACCAGCAGCCGTAACAGTTACTGTAGTGGCTGATAGAGCTACGGTGAATGCACTTGTAATAGTTACAGATGTAGAGACAGGAGTTATATCTACAATTCTATCCTGATCATGTTCATATAACTTCTGAGGTGTACCAAAGATTGCTCTCTTCTGCTGATCATAATCAGTATAGGTAAGAAGATCACGAGCAGCACCATCAAACGTAGCAGATACTTTTGTCTCATACCCACGTAGATTCTCTGGTCTACCAGCTCTAAACCTTACCCTATCGGCATCATACCAAGAACCTTCCTCTGCATACTGAGTAGATTCCCGTCTAATGCCGGGAGCAAAATTCATCTTTCCAAGTTTAGCATTTGAAGAAGACATATTTACCTATCAAAGTTCTTGAGTAGTACTGCATCAATTGTTGCACTACTTCGTGCATTATATACAAGCATATCTACATCAGCAGCACCTGTACTTAAACTAGGTACAGAAGCTGATACAAATTGCCAAGCTGTATTATAACTTAAAGTTCGATCACCTGTGCCATCCTGTATAAAATATATATTTCCACCTTGTCCTACTGTACAATTGGCAGGTTTCTTTAAAGTTCTATTTCCTCCCACGGTAACTAAGAAGTTATTTCCCAGAGCCATATTAATACTAATACAAGCAGCATCTGTAATTGTTACTATTGGATTATATGCTCTTGCATTTGTACCTATAACAAAATTACCGGGAGTAGTTACCGAAGCACCTACGATAAATTTACTTCCTATTAAAGAAACATTGGAGGAAGTAGATACTCTTAGATATCGTATATCAGCAAGAGAAGTATCAGGTACATTAGTTGCACATACTCCGATATCTGCACTGGCTGCTGTACCTAAACTAAATCCTTTTGCATTAGTTGGTAGAACGGATGTACCATCACATACAACTAATCCAACAGAACCAAGTGGAATATCATAACCATCACCACCAGCAGTCTTCATCTTAACAATGTCTGATGCTGTAGTATTAGCTGATACTGCATTATTAACTACATATTGTTTAGATTTAGCAGGTATAATTAATGATATAGTATTATGAGAACCTCCTACTGATCCTTTAAAATGTAGTATGGCAGAACGAGATTGATCTTCTGAACCTTCATTTTCTGTCAAAGTAACTGTAGCTGCTGACCCGATTGATACTGTTGTATAAGAAGCAATAGCATCGTCTACCAGATCAATGACTTGGTTATTAAGAACAGTACCCCACGTATTGGGATTGTCACCATCTCCTTGTTTTGTTAGCCGTATTCGACTAGTATAACTTGATGCCATTATTCAACTCCTACTTAAAGTATGGATTCTTATCATAGGGAACACTCATTTCTCCTCCAATAAGTCCACATGTTACATTATCTGTATTTGATATTATCAAAGACCATCTTCCTGTATTTAAATTTACAAACAATTCGGCAAGATCATTATTACTTGTTAATCCCCACCAAACTTTCTTTTGTTGAAATCTATCTTCTAAATCCTTATGTACAAAATTACTTTCAGAACATATCATTTTCTTTTGAAATGTTCGTGGAAAAATATTTTCTGGTTTACTATCATTATCCTGACTACTTGATTTAGATGTAAATATAAATATTAAACCTAAACTTATAATTAGAAAAATAGTAATTAACAATGTCCTCATCGTTGATATTTCCTCACCTTATTTTATATTGCTAGAGTGGGTGCTACTCCACTTCCACCAAAAGGATGTTTGGCAAAAGCTACAAATACAAAAATACCATCATTTTTATTTATTCGATCATCTGTTCCTCGTGGTTTAAAACCATTGGAAAGAAAATCTATTTTCTGATCAGAAGCTGTTGCTTCTTCATTACTAGCATTAGGTAGTAGAAAGTTTTCTGCTGGATTATATGTATCTCTTGCTCTATCAAAAATAATCCAATCTTCACCAGCATCATCTGCTTTAATCATAACCATTTCAGGAGTAAAGCCACAGAATGCATATGGACCATCGTTCTCACCAGTACCTTGATAAGTTCCAAACTTAGAAAATCCTACTACTTCTACAAATGCATAAGCTGCATAAGTTCTGCTTGATCCATTTACATTAGCATCTGTTCCCAATGTAAAGGTTGTTGAAGATGCTCCTGTAACATGACCAGAAGAAGTTTCTGCTCCATCATTATCTTGAAGTTTCCACTTCTCACTATAGACAGAAATCCCTGTTTCCCAATTTGATGCAAGATGATTCTCTCCATTACTACGTGGAAATATCCAGACAGTAGTAGGAGTAACTCCTAAACCATGACCAACAGTTGCTGCACTTCCTGTTCCAGTATATGTACCAATACTAATTCCAGCCGTTGTATCTACATACGTTGTTGTTGTATTAATACTACCATCTGTATTGGATGATCCTGAATTACCAGCAGCCCAGTTCCATGCCACATACGTTCTACTACTTGTATTAATTGTTCCTGCTGACAATTCACTACCATCTCCAAGTGCAAAACCATCTGTATCAAAAGATGTTACAGCATCTGTTACAGCATCTTCTGTATCATCGTTATTCCAAAAGAGAGCCTTTCCAACTC
>Ga0208181_1000515_pt1 | contig 19045 bp, 24 predicted proteins | sample MalvirDeepMed_s6_FD_184244 | JGI IMG/M metagenome (GOLD analysis project Ga0208181, IMG submission 184244) | Marine viral communities from the Global Malaspina Expedition - Malaspina viral metaG DeepMed_s6 (SPAdes) (version 2) | ecosystem: Environmental > Aquatic > Marine > Oceanic | place... | reverse complement strand
TATAGTTTCGGTGTCTCCGATTGGAGGGGCTGGAGAGGAAATGCTGGAAGCTAAAGGCAAATGATATAGGGGGAGTGAGCTTATGCCACTTCCCTTATATTTTACAGAAGGAATTTAAATATGGCAAATACAAGAATGAGTCACGTTGGTTTATATCCTGCTGAAGAAAAAAGATCTGGTACGTTACCCGAAAGGAAACGTAAGAAGGGTGGAACTATGAAACGTAAAGCTGGTGGAACTATAAAGAAACAAGCTGGTGGTCTTACACAAGGCTATGATGCACGACTTGACGAATCATTAGCTGCTCGTCATCCTGCTGTCAGGGGAAATCTTGCAGCCCGTAGAGCAGAGAGTGAAGGCATGGAACGTGCTCTGGGTCATAGACCTTATTCTGCTGCCAGAACTATGGCAAAGAAGGGTGGTTCTGTATCTCGTAAGAAGGGTGGAACTACTTCTCGTAAGGGTGGTGGAAAGATTATGGTTGGTTATAAAGCTGGTGGTAAAGTTTAGGGAGATTAGATATGGCTGAATTGAAACAAACTGGAGATTTAAGATTTTGGCCTAAAGATGATACTAAACCAGTACGTCCAAAAAGAAGAAAATTTATAAGACCTAAAAAGAAATATTCCAGAGAAGAGATGACAAAATTACTTAAAAATAAAAGTGGTGGTAAAATAATGCAAGGCTATAAAGCCGGTGGTAAAGTCTAGGGAGATTAGATATGGCTAATAAAAAAAAGGGAATAACTAGAAAACATTATGTTGGTACTGATCCTCATAAATGGGAAGGTATCTCAAGTTCATACGAAGCTATACATAGAGATTCTCCTAAAAGAAAGACTACAGCAAAAGAGAAACATTGGTCAGGAATGAAAGTTCCTAAAAGAACTGCTGCTACTGAATTAGGTGATGTAGATGCCAAAGCAGAATTACAACATAGAGCACAATCTCTGGCTAATGCTAAAACTGATAAGCAACGAGATACAGCTTTAAATAGATTAAGAAGTTCTTTATCTAGTTTTGAAGAAATGAAAGAAAAATCTCCTGTTGGTAAAAAAATGGGATATAAACGAAGAATTACTAGAAAACGTGGTGGATTAGTATCTCGTAGAGGTGGTGGTAAAATAATGCAAGGCTATAAAGCCGGTGGTAAAGTATAAAGAGATTAGATATGGCTAGAAAAGAAAAGAAAATTCATCCTGATCAAATTCTTGGTAGAAAGTCTGATTATGATAAACCTTGGGGTCGAATAGCTGCTGAAGATTTAGGAGATGTTGAGCATCAATTAATGGTAAGGCAAGTTGAAAAAGAAGCTAGTAAATTGCCTACAAAAAGGGAACGTCAAAAATATATCCATAATAAACTTAAGAGTATAAATGAGTTATTAGTTCAAAGAGGATTATTATGGAAAAAAGAAGATCCACGATTTCAACGAGAATATGCCCAAGAATATTTAGGAGTAACTCCACAACTAAAACCGGGAGATATACTTAGAAAAAATAGAGCAAGTAATTTATCTAGTGGATCACGAGATTCAGCATTACAAATAGTTGAACAGAGTATAAAAAAAGGTGGTAAAGTTAAACGTAAAAGAAAAAAGAAAAAAGTTAGTAGGAAGAAAATAATGTATGGCTATAAAGCCGGTGGTAAAGTTTAACTAAAAGGAGAACAACATGGCTTCAAATCTTACAGTTGCAATGGCAACAGTTGGAAGTGGCCCACTTAAAAGGGTAGATACAGGAGCTACAGTAGGTGCTGATGGTACGACTACTCGTATAGTGGCTATTCATGCTACGGCAACTGTATCAGGAATGATTGAATTAATAGGTGAGCAGCAGATTACAAATCGGACTGCACAAGGAACAGCTATTCGACTAGCTATTCAGGCAAATGGAGTAATTGATACTTATTTCGGAGAAATTGGTGTACCTATTTACGGTAAAGTAACCGTATCTGCACCAGATGCTGGACCAGTAACTGCTATATTAGGATAACGTCCTATGCCTAATTATTCATTTCTTAAAACTGACCTTATTAATACGGCAGAAAACGACTCAACAGAATTTGCAAATCAGATTCCAAAGTTTGTTGAGAAGGCTGAAGATCGTCTAGTGAAAGAACTTGATGATCCCGGTCTGGATAACTTTGCCTCCTTTACATTTACAGCCTCTAGTCCCACGGTAAGTCTTCCTGTGGACTCTCTGATTGTGAGAAATGTAAGTTTTACTACAAGTACCTCTTCTCTTATTACTCCCCTTTTACAAAGAACTTATGAATATGCTATAGATTACTGGCCTTATGCCAGTGCATCTGTAGGTACACCACGTTACTACTCACGTAAAAATAATACATCTATTTATATTGTACCAACTCCTACATCAGCTTTATCAGGAGAAATACAATATACTCGTAGACCTATTCCTTTATCTTCTGCCACAGGAACAAGTGCTACAACTTCTAATTACTTTAGTGAATTTACCTATAATGCTCTGTTCAATGCCTGTATGGTGGAAGCATCCAAGTTTACCAAGAGTTGGGATATTGTACAAGTATGGGAGAGTAGTTATACAAATTCAGTAGATGCTTTGAGAAATCAAGCCAGACGTATGAGACAGGATGACATGGAGAATCCCCGTAATCCAGTGGGAGGTCCAGATACCGTATTACAAGGAGCACAATAATGGCAAAGAATAATGGAATAATTCGTAGACGTATAGGAGGTGTTTCTCAACAAACTGGTAAAGGAATAGATATCTCTAAACTTAAACGTAAACCAAAAAAATATGAAGGTATATCCAGTACCTATGAAGCTGCTAGGAAAGATAAACCAAAACGTAAAGTTACAACAGCTTTAGGGGCTGGAGCAAGAGGAGCAGGAATTGAAGCAGGTACAGAAGCATTACAAGAAAAGAAAAAAACAACAACAAAAAAGAAAACTGTAGATGCAGCAAAAGTTAATCCAACTATGTATGAAGCCAAAGGTAGAACAAAAACTAAACCAAAATATAAAAGTTTACAGAAAGAAGCAGATATAATAAAGAAACGAAGAAAAGCTAGAGGAAAAACAGCTAGAGATAAACTTTATACTGGTAGAAGAAAAACAGCTTCTCCAGATCCTCATACTCGTGTAGAAGTAAGAAAACTTAAAGATCCTACTATTAAAGAAAGGATGAAAACAGAAGAAACAGATAGAGGAAAGGGACCATTACGTGGTCCTGCTACACACACATTTGGAGGAACTTATACTGATCCTAGACAGAAAAAATATACAAGTTCTGGAGTTAAAAGAAAAGGACCATATTCTAGAGGAACTACAGCAGGTTTATTTACCCATGATAAACCAAAACTTACTAGAACTTCTGGAGAAACGGGAAAAGGTCCACTTCAAAAAGGACAAGTAGATATAAAGAAATTACGTAGATATCTTAAACGAGTAGCATCTAAAAAAGATATTGAAGCTAGAGGAGGAAGAACATCACCTGCTTCTGGAATTGGAACTCAGGGTATTTATAGAGATCGGAAGAAAGGTGGTACAGTATCTCGTTGGAAGGGTGGAAACCTTGAAGTTTCCCAATTTTATGATTAGTAGGAGATAGAGTATGGCTGATTGGAATATTGAAAAGCTACTAAAAGAACTTGCTGAAGAATGGGATGCTGATAATCTCCAAGGACATAAAGAAGCAGAAGATCAGGCTTTACAAGATATACAAGAAGAAAGACGTAGAAAACGTAAAGGTAATAAACGTGGAGGAACTGTTTCTCGTAAGAGAGGTAAGAAGATCATGGTTGGTTACAAAGCTGGTGGAAAAGTTTAGTAAAGGAGAATGAAATGGGACCACATACATTATTAAAAAATCCCCCTGATCTGGAAAAGATCAATGGGAAACCTACAGGGCAAGGCTATGGTGCAGCCAGAAAAGGACCAGATGTTGTAGGAACACCCCATCCTGTCGTAACAAATGAAAGTTATGAAAAGGGGAAATCATTCAAGACAGAGGACATGAGTGTTCCAAATATTCATGTAAAGTAGTGTGCCTTTTAAATCTGAGAAACAAAAGAAGTATCTTAAAAAAAATAAACGTAAGATTTATGATGAGTGGAAGAATAAGTATGACACAAAAGTTAAAAAGAAAACAAAAAGTAGAAGGAGAAAAACATGAATCATATTATATGTAGATTTAAAGAGCCTTCATCGTATGCAGCAATGGCAGCTATTCTTGCCATGATTGGTCTTATTTCACCAATCGGTCCGTGGCAGACTGTTGCTATGCTTGCATGTGGTGTAACAGGTGTTGTTGGTATCTTTATGGGTGAACATCACCATAATCATGGTAAAAAGAAATAGTTTAAAATGGCAACGTCAGGAACATTTAACTTTAACTTAGATATAGATGAGGTGATCCAAGAGGCTACGGAGATGATCGGGGGTGAACAAACCCTTGGTCATACTCCTGCATCTGCTCGTCGTTCTATTAATCTAATGTTGAAAGATTGGCAGAACAGAGGTATACTTCTTTGGACTACCTATACTACACTAGTTACAGTTTCGACAAGTGTTACTTCCTATGCATTATCAAGTGATACTTTGGATGCATTGGAAGTAGTATTACGAAGAGATGATACTGACTTACAATTACAACGAATCAGTTTTGAAGAATATCAAATTATTCCTAATAAGAAGCAAACTGGAAGGCCAAGTCAATTTACCATAAAAAGAAATAGAGATAATCCTACAATTCTGGTATGGCCTATTCCTGAGAATACAACTGATATTCTTAATGTAGAAGGAGTAAGAGAATTGGAAGATGTAAATAGATCAGCAGAACAAAATGCAGATCTTCCAAAAAGATTTCTTCCTCCTCTTACTTGTGGTCTTTCCTATTATCTTTCCATGAAGACTCCCGGTATAGAAGGAGATCGTATAGGAATGTTAAAAGCTAATTATGAAGAATTATTAGGGAGAGCACTGGAAGAAGATCGACAAAGAGCTAACTTATTTTTAAAACCTAGATTAAGTCCAATATAAAATGGCAAGTAATAAAAATGCTTTAGCAATGTGTGATACATGTGGATTTGTGTATCCACATAGAGTTATGAGATTAAATAGTTATGGAATGCTGGTATGCCCACAAGATTTTGATGGAGCATATGATTTAAAGAATAGTCCTTTAAACAAGGTTCCTGATGTAAGTGATAATCCAATAATACGTAACCCTCGTCCTGATACTGGTGGCAGACAAATTAATTGGGAAGCTGCTACTAATAATTGGGATGCAGAAGATAGATGGTGGCAAGCAATATGAGTACATTAACTGGAAGACAAATATCAGATACCTATAAGCAGATCGTAAAATTAGGTGTTAGTGCTAATAGAGGTGTAAGTGCTTCTCTTACCCAACTTCAAACTGGAGATGGAACTAATATTTCTTTTATGGTTGCTACGAATGCAGTAAAAGCAACTGGAAGAATGGATGTTGTAGGTTCTTTAGCTGCATCTGGAAATGTAAGTATTGCTGGTACAGTAACCATAGCTGGTGCAAATGTACAGGCAGCTAATGCTAAAGTATGTGCCTCTGCTTTTTATGGAGATGGATCTAATTTATCAGGAGTTGATGCTAGTGTAGGTGGGAATGTATGTGTAGGTAATATATCCGTAGTTGGAAATGCCTATGTAAGTGGAACTTCTCAATTTGTAAGTAAAGTAGAATTTGACGATGACGTATGTGTAAGTGGTAATACTATACTTGTAGGGAATCTTGCAGTAGGTGGAACCACAACTATTACAGGTGCAGTAAGTCTGGGAAGTACCTTGGATGTAGCTGGTAATGTATCCGTAAGTGGTACATTTAAAGGAACAGGTGCAGCTACTTTTGCAAGTACCGTAACAGTTTCAGGTGCTGGTACATTTAAAACAAATGTATCTGTATCTGGTAATGTTAACATAGGTGGAACAACTACTATAGGAGGAGCCGTCAGTGTTGCTGGTGCTCTTTCTGTAGGTGGAGCTACTAATCTACTTGGTACTGTAACTGTAGCAGGAGCAACTAGTCTTGCCAGTACTTTGAATGTAGGAGGTGCAGTATCTCTTGCCAGTACATTGAATGTGGCAAATACAGTCACCATAGCTGGAGCCGTTACAATGGCAGATTCTCTTGGTGTAGGAGGAGCTTTATCCGTTGTAGGTAATACATCTTTAGGTGGAAATCTCAATATAACAGGAACTGTTACCATAGCTGGTACTGGCATACAGGCAGCTAATGCTAAAGTTTGTGCTTCTGCTTTTTATGGAGATGGTTCTAATCTGACAAATGTTCCAGCTACTGGTGCTACTTCTGTTTCAGCTTTACGTATAACAGGTAATGCTACGATTGGTGGTACTCTTAGTGTAGGTGGTGCTGTTAATTTCCTGAGTACAGCTACTGTATCAGGAGCTACTGGTTTTCTTGGTACGGTTCGTGTATCAGGAGCAACATCATTAGCAAGTACTCTTGATGTAGCAGGTAATACATCTCTTGGTGGGACATTGGCACAAACAGGTATTGCTACCTTTGCTGCCAAGGTTGAGTTTGACGATGACGTATGTGTATCTGGTAATACAGTCCTAGTTGGTAATCTGGCTGTAGGAGGTACAGCAACAGTAGCAGGTGCTGCCAGTATTGGTGGTGCTCTTAGTGTTGGAGGTAATACGAATTTACTTGGTACGGTAACAGTGGCAGGTAAAGCTGAGTTTGACGATGACGTATGTGTCTCTGGTAATACTATTCTTGTTGGTAATTTAACTGTAGGTGGTACTACTACAATAGGAGGAGCAGTTAGTATTGCTGGTGCTCTTAGTGTTGGAGGTGCTGCACATTTTGCAAGTACAGTTACTGTTGCAGGTGCAGTAAGTCTTGCCAGTACATTATCCGTAGGTGGTGCTGCACACTTTGCAAGTACAGTAACCATAGCTGGTAACACAACTCTTACAGGTACATTAGGTGTAGGTGGTGCAGCTACATTTGCATCCAAGGTTGAATTTGATGACGATGTTTGTGTCTCTGGTAACTCTATACTTGTAGGTAATTTAACAGTTGGAGGTACAACAACTATAGGAGGGGCTGCAAGTATTGCTGGTGCTCTTAGTGTTGGAGGTGCAGCTAACTTTGCCAGTACTGTAACAATTGCAGGTACAAATGTACAAGCTGCAAATGCTAGAGTATGTGCCTCTGCCTTTTATGGTGATGGTGCTAATCTTAGTAATGTTCCTGTTGCAATTGAAGGTAATATATCAGTTGGTAATGCTACAGTAGGTGGAAATTTATTTGTAGGTGGTACTGCAACAATAGTTGGTAATACAACTCTTACTGCCAATCTTGGAGTTGGTGGTACATTTACAGTTGTAGGCAAAGCAGAATTTGATGATGATGTTTGTGTCTCTGGTAACTCTATACTTGTCGGTAATCTAACAGTAGGAGGTACTACTACAATTGGTGGTGCTGTAAGTATAGCAGGAGCATTAAGTGTTGGAGGTGCTGCTCATTTTGCCAGTACTGTTACCATAGCTGGTAATACAACTCTTACAGGAAATCTTGGAGTTGGTGGTACTGCTACTATAGTTGGTAAAGCTGAGTTTGATGACGATGTTTGTGTATCAGGTAATACGATACTTGTAGGTAATCTGACAGTTGGAGGTACAACTACCATAGGAGGAGCAACTAGTATTGCTGGTGCTCTTAGTGTAGGAGGGGCTGCTAATTTCCTTGGTACAGTAACTGTTGTAGGTAAAGCAGAATTTGATGATGACGTATGTGTCTCAGGGAATACGATACTAGTAGGTAACTTAGCTGTAGGTGGTACAACTACCATAGGAGGTGCTACAAGTATAGCTGGTGCATTAAGTGTAGGAGGTGCAGTTAATTTACTAAGTACATTAACAGTAGCTGGTAAAGCAGAATTTGACGATGATGTATGTGTCTCTGGTAATTCGATACTGGTAGGTAATCTGACAGTTGGAGGTACTACCACCATAGGAGGTGCTGCCAGTATAGCTGGTGCATTAAGTGTGGGAGGAGCTACGAATTTACTTGGTACAGCTACAATAACAGGAAATGCAGGATTCCTTGGTACAGTCAGAGTATCTGGTAATTGTAGTTTGGAAGGACAACTTCAACTTACCAAGAGTGCAGCAGCCGTTGTATGTGCCACAGCTATTAATGGTATAACTTCTGTATCTCTTGCATTTGGTACAGCACAAAACTTTTCTACATCTGTAACGGCAGCACATACATTGGCTAAACCTACAGGATGTAGAACAGGTCAAACAGGAAGTATTTTCTTAGTTCAAGATGGAGGTAGTGGTACGATGGCTTATAATGCTGATTGGAAATTTATAGGTGGGACTGATCCTACCTTATCTACAGATGATAATGCAGTAGATAGATTAGACTACATAGTTGTATCTGCATCTTCCGATGGTGTAGGTGGAGATATTCAGGCTATTATTTCACAGGCATATGCATAATGGGTATATTTCAAAATGCTTTATTAGCTGGTGCTGCTGCTGCTGCTACTTCTGGTGGTGCTGGATTTTCTTTATATGCATGGGGCCTTAATGGTAGTGGTGAACTAGGTCTTGGTGACACTACCAATAGATCATCTCCGGTTCAAGTTGGTACATTAACGGATTGGGCAGGAGGATTAAATATTCAGAATGGAATAATGTCACCAGGAGATGCCACTAATCATTTTGTTAAAGCTGACAATACTACATGGGCAACAGGAAACCAAACATATGGAGAAATGGGAGTTGGGAATTTAACAGATTATTCCTCTCCAGTGCAGGTTGGTTCCTTAACAGATTGGGATAGACTCACTGGTTCTCAAGGAGTTCTTGCTGTAAAAACTGATGGAACTCTTTGGGTATGGGGAGGAAATTATTCTGCTCAATTAGGTTTGGGTGATAAAACAAACTATTCATCTCCAGTGCAAGTAGGTTCTGATACAGGCTGGACTGATACGGGAATAGGAAAGAATACTGGTATGGGTATTCGTGATGGAAAGTTATTTACATGGGGTGGTAGGGAAGCTAATGGACAAGATTGGGTTACCTCTAGTTCCCCTGTTCAAATTGGATCGGCTACAAATTGGACAAGTTGTCGATGTGCTGCCGATAATTCTTTTGCCATTGCAGGAGGTGCTATGTATTCAACCGGCAATGGTGGTGGTGGAGTAAATGGAGATGGAACTACAACTAATAGGAGAACATTTGTTCAAGTTGGTTCCTTAACAGATTGGTCAAAAATAACTGCTCTTGGGTCTAATGGATATACTGTTGTAGTGTTAAAAACTGATGAAACAATTTGGGGATGGGGTTATAATTATAATGGAATGCTTGCAACAAGTTCTTCAGGTGCAGGAGGTTCTTATTCTTCTCCTATTCAAATAGGAGATAGTTCTGATTGGATAGATATTCAAATAGGAGGAGGGCATTGTATTGGTATCAGAGATTCTGGAGATGGAGAAACAGGAACTTTATGGACATGGGGAAGAAATGATGGTGGTCAATTAGGTCTTGGAAATACAACAGCTTTTCTTAGTTCTCCAAATCAAGTTGGGTCTGAGTCAGATTGGAGGGCTGTTAGTGCAGGTTATGATTGGAGTTTTGGTGTAAGATAGTATGGGAAAATTAGATGAACAACTTGATGCAGGTATTCATGGTGATTTTAAAAAGGGTTGGTTGATTGCTCAACAATTAAAGGAAGAGACTCCAACTTGTAATCGTGCAGCATTTAATCGAGGTTGGTATTTATTACGTCAAGGTAAATTATTGGAAGGACATAAATTATTAGATAAAGGTAGATTTGAAAATGTATTTGGAAATAGACATATAGGATCTAAACAACCTATTTGGAATAAAGAATCTGGAACAGTTTTATTAAGTTTAGAAGGAGGAATAGGAGATCAAATAAAAAGTTATAGATTTGCTTTTGATTTAAAAGAATTGGAGAATCGTGTTATAATTTCTTGTTCAACAGAAATAGCATCAATTTTTGCAGAAGAGTTTGCAGTAGTACAACATGATGTTGCTTGTAAAGTCTATCACGATTACTGGCTTCCTTCAATGTCTTCAATAGTAGCTTTAGGTTATGAATATAAAGATTTAAAAGGAACTCCCTATATTTCTCGTACTGCTGATACTATACCAGGAAGAATAGGAGTAAGATGGAGTGGTAATCCAAAATTTGAACATGAGCAACATAGATATTTTCCAGCTAATTTATTATTTGATGCAGTTAAAGGATATGATTGTGTTTCATTACAAAGAGATAAAGATACAGAATTAAAACCAGAATGGATGAAACAGGCTTCGTTAGATGATTGGCAAACTACTAGAAAATCAATTAGTGAATGTGAACTTGTTATTTCTTCCTGTACAAGTGTTGCACATTTATCAGCAGCAATGGGAATTGAAACATGGATTATAGTTCCAGTATTATCTTATTATATATGGGCATTACCGGGAAATAAGTCTCCTTATTATGATAGTGTAACTTTATATAGACAACAAAAATATGGAACTTGGTTAGATCCTTTTAAAAGTATTAAACAAGATTTAGAAATAAAATATAAATAGGAGTTAAAAATGTGGGCTTTAGTTAAAGATGGAACAGTAGAAGAAATATATTATAGTCCTAAATCTATTATATTGGATAATGTAAGATATCCATCTAATATGTTTACCATGTATACAAAAGAAGAAAAGAAAAGAATTCATATTTATGATGTGAAAAGAAAGACTTCACCAGATACTAATTTTTATGATATGGGATCTTCTTCTTATACGTGGAATGCAAGTGAAGAAACAGTTGATGAAGATTTTACGATAACTGAAAAAGATTTATCAGACTTAAAGATAAATAGTAAAGCAGCAACAGACCATGAAGCATATAGACAGATTCAATATTTTGCATGGTTAACTCAAAGATATGTATATGATAATACACAAGCAATTCCAAATGATGTAATACAATATGTTGCTTCTATTCGTACTTTTTGTAATACAATATGTACTGCTATAGATAATTGTAATACTTTAGATGAATTTAAAGTAGTACATTCAGAAATTTTTAATGAAGGTGAACAATATAATGTATGGCCTGATAGTACAAGTATAGAACATTATAAGAGGAACAGATGAAAACTTTATTGATAACTATATTTGCAATTATTTGTTTAGGAGTAATTTTTACTTTTGCATCTAATACAAATGCACAAGAGAGTATGCCAGATCAAACACAGATTTTTCCTCGTATGTTTCAAAAGAATATGATGTGTTCTCATAGTAATTTGGTATATCAAGATTTAAAAGATAGGTTACAAGTAGTTAAAGTTTGGTGGGGAATAGATAAGAATGGAAATCTTTCGGAATTGTTTTTAAATCAAAATTCTGGAAGGTGGTTATTTATGCTATCTTTTCCAGATAAAGTAACATGTGGACTTCTTGGAGGAGAGATGAGTGTTCCCTATGATAAGAACCCATATTTTAAGTAGGAGAAGAAAATGGCATCAACGTACACTTCAAATATAAGACTGACAAAACAAGGGGATGGTGATAATCCTAATACGTGGGGAACTGTTCTTAATGATCAGGTCATCAGTCTTGTCGATGATGCAATTGCTTCCTATACTACTGTATCAATTGGATCAGCAGCTACGGTAACTTTATCAGCAGTACAAGGTGGTGCTGATGTTCCACGATCTGCTTTCTTGGAATTGAAAGGATCAGTAGGTGGAGCAAATAATACTATATCTTTAGTAATACCTGCTAATTCTAAAAGTTATGTAATTAATAATAAGGTATCAGCCAATACTACAGCCTCTGATATTGTTAAAATAAAAACAGCCAGTGGTGATGGATATGATGTACCATTAGGTGCAGTAGGATTAGTTATCTGTGATGGTACGTCTGTATATTCTTTAAATGCAACAGGATTTAATCTTGGTACAGCAGCCAGTGCAGATATAGGAGTGTGTACTACCAATGTTCCTGACACTTCTCTTGCCGATATACGTTATCTTAGAGTATCTACTTCTGCCAATGTTTCCTTAATAGGAACTAAATATATTGTAGGAGCTTCTGCCAGTACTCCCGGTAATTTAATTATAGGGGCAAATGCAAGAGCTTATAATGCTATTGTAACTGTAACAGATGCTGCTTGTATCAGTGTAAACTTTGCCTTGGCAAATAACTTCCTTGTTACACTTGGAGGTAATCGTACTTTAAAAGCTCCTACTAATTGTACAGTAGGACAAGGAGGAAGTATATATTTTATACAAGATAGTACAGGCAGTAGAACATTAGGATATAATACTGCATGGCAATTTGTATCTGCTACTGTTCCTACTTTAAGTACAGGAGCAAGTGATGTTGATATGTTAGTATATAATGCTAGAAGTGCTACTACTATTGATGCAGTTGTATTAAAGGATTTTGATAGATAATTATGTCATCATCAAATGCAAAACTTGTAAAGCTAAACTTTACTCCCGGTATTAGAAGGGAATCTACTCAGTATGCAGAGGAAGGTTCTTGGTATGATACGGACAGGGTAAGATTTAGGGCTGGTAGACCACAGAATGTAGGAGGGTACGAAGTAAAAGTATCTGCCACATTTGATGGTACTGCTCGTGATTTAATTACATGGTCGGATAATGATCAAATTAAAAGAGCAATGTTTGGCACTCCTCAAAAGTTATATGAACATGATGGAGATACGATAACGGATATAACTCCTGTATCTTCTTCCGTAACACTTCAGAATGCATTTACCGTAGCCTTATCAGCCACTAAAGTAACAGTAAGTGCTACTGCACATGGTAGATCAACAGGAGATCTTGTATTCTTTACCAGTGTTTCAGGTCCAAGTGGGGGTGTAACCATAGGTGGGAATATAATACTGGGTACAAATATTTTTACAGTTAGTGTAGTTAGTGATAATGTATTTGCCTTTGATGTAGATACTACAGCAAGTGCTGCACAAAATAGTGCAAGTCAGGCAACAATACATTATATACTCTTTAGAGGAGTATCTGGTGCTGCCACTGGTTTTGGATATGGTGCTGCTGGATGGTTGGCTGGAACAAGTACAGCAGGAGCAAGAGCATATAGTGAACCTGCTTCTGCCGACTCTACAAATTTTCAAAGTGAGATTACTCAATGGAGTCTGGATAACTGGGGAGAAGATGTTCTGGCAAACAGAAGAAAGGGATCTATTTATTTCTTTGATGTTGATGCTTCCACCACTCCCATACGAGCAGCAAAAGTATCTGGTGCTACCAACTCAACACCCACCACAGTAGATGCAGTAATTGTTTCTCCCAATGATAGACATGCTATTGCTCTGGGATCTAATCAATTCGGTACAACAGCTTCTCCAAGTGGAACATATGATCCCATGACAGTACGATGGGCCAATCAGGAAGATTATACAAACTGGGTTCCTTCTGTTAGTTCCACATCAGGAGAGGTACAACTGACAGATGGAACAAGGATTGTCGGAGGAGTACGTTCCAGAAATGCAATTAATGTATGGACTGATAATTCACTTTGGTTACAGACTTTTGTCGGACCACCTTTTACATTTAAGTTTACACAGATGGGAACAAACTGTGGATTGATTGCTCCTCATGCAGCAGTAGATTATGATGGTCGTACTGTATGGATGGGATTTGATAACTTCTATGTATTTGATGGACAAGTAAGAACTCTGGATTGTACAGTAAGAAGGTTTATATTTGATCGTCTTGATTTAGATAATAAAGATAAGATCTTTGCTGGTATTAATTCTGAGTTTAAAGAAGTAATATGGTTATATCCTTCCACTGATGATTCAGGTGAATGTGATTCTTATGTAATATGGAGTCCAGATGAAAACTACTGGACTTATGGAAGTACCCTGTTTACCACCTTTAATGATAAAACAGTATTTGGAAATACGATTACTACAGGGGTGAGTGTAAATGGAAATAATATATATAATAACGAACCTGATGGAGTATTTACAGCCAATGGAGAAGCTATATCATCCTTCATTGAATCAGCAGATTTTGATATAGAGGACGGTAATCAATTAATGTTTCTTGATCGGCTAATTCCAGATATGACTTTGAATGATGGAACAATAAAGTTTTCCATTACGACAAAACAATTTCCAGATAGTGAACAGGAAACGGAGAAAGGACCATTCTCAATTACCAAGAGTACAAGTAAAATAGATTTACGAGCAAGAGGAAGGCAGGGGAGAGTAAGGGTTTCGTGTGATGCTGCTAATACATCATGGAGATGGGGATCTGTTCGATTAAGTATGCAGCAGGATGGGATTAGATAAGTATGAAGGGATATACTATAGGAGGTGGTCATAAAAGATCTACTAAGTCAGGTGCTGGTATGACTACAAAAGGAGTTAGAAAATATAGACGAGAAAATCCCGGTAGTAAATTAAAGACTGCCGTAACAGAAAAGAAACCAACAGGTAAACGAGCATCAAGAAGAAAAAGTTATTGTGCTCGTTCAGAAGGTCAAATGAAAAAGTTTCCTAAAGCTGCCAAGAATCCTAATTCAAGATTAAGGCAAGCAAGAAAAAGGTGGAGATGTAAGTAATGGCTAGGTATCCAGATTTTCCATTAATATTCCCTGATGATGTTAAAAGAGGAGTAGATTATGTTTATGGTCGATTCCAGCAATGGGGAGCAGCTTTAATTAATGAGATGGATACACGAGATCAAGTACAGGATGCAGCACCATCTACTAATATATATGCTGTAGTAACGGTAGGTAGTATTAAAAGTCCTGATAAGGGAAACATAGCTTATTCAGTTAGTAAAGGTAAGTTCATGGGTTATGTTAGCACGGCAGGTACACAAGCATGGGAAGCATTTAACTAATGAAGAACTCTGATTATATGAATCTTGTACAGGAAGGAACACTGATTACAAATTTAAATCAGGGTGCAGGTGTGCCTCCATTTCTGGAGAATCAAACTTTACAAAAATTAATACAACCACTAGCACAGTTTGACAATCCAGTGTATAATAGTAGTAGTACCATGATGGCAAATAGTACATTGGCACAGTCCAATTACATGAACCCACGGAGAATGAAGTAATGGCTTACGGACAAATATATGCAAGACCTCTTCCTCCTGTTGAACGAATGGGAAGAATGAAAGAATTAATTAGAGAACCAGACGAGGCTCCATATATAGGTGGACTTGATACACTGAGGGCTGCTAAACTATTGAAGGAAGCTCAAACTCCTGTTGTGTATACTCCAAGATCTTTGGCACAAGCAGCCGAACAAGTACGTTTGCCTGTTCCTTCTTCTCCTCAAAGACCTATTATAGAGGAAGAAGAAGAAGAAGTTATAACTGCTCAAGCTGGTGGTAGGGCTGCTATACCTCAACAAATAGAAAACTTGGCATCTAAAGGTAGGCATGGAGATACCATGCTGATGCATGTAAATCCAGATGAACTTAAAGGTTTGTCTTCTCTTCTGGGACCAACTACTACTAATCCTGATACTGGTTTACCGGAAGCCTTTCTATGGTGGTTACCTCTGATTGGTGCTGCTCTTGGTGGAATAGCCACAGGAAGTTGGAAAGGTGCTGCCTTGGGAGGTCTGGCTGGTCTTGGTGGTGCATTTGCTGCTCCTGCTCTGGGTTTAGGAGGAGGTGCTGCTGGTGCTGCTTCTCAAGCTGCTGCTGCTGCCGGGGCTACTGGAACTGGTGGTACTGCTTTAACACAAGGAGCTTTGGCTGCACAATTAGCTAGTGCTACACCGTGGACAGCTTATGCAGGAGGGGCTGGTAGTCTTGTTCCTGCTGCTACACAAGCTGGTATTTTATCTGGTGCAACTGCTCCTCTTGCTGCTTCTGCTGGACAAATAGGTGCTTTTCCACAAGGAGCTTCTCAAGGAGCTAGATTTATGGCAGGAACTCCTTATACACAAACTGCTGGAATTGTACCACCTGCACAACCTAATTTGTTGCAACGAGGAATAACTGGAATCCAAAATTTCTTTACTGGTGGTGAAGGGGATCAAGTTGTTCAAGGTGGTGCAGATACAGATATTTTAGGAAAAGAATCTGGTTTTCTACCTTGGTGGAAATCATTAAGTCCTCTTCAACAAGGATTAGGAGTAGCAGGTGTTAGTGGGTTAGCAGGATTAGCAGCACAACCCAAGCAGACTGATTTTGGTTTTCAATTACCTATTAAAGAAGTTTCTGAATTTACTTTTGAAGAAAAAGATCCACGTATACCTAAAACTAATATTACACAGGCACAATTAGAAGAGGAGGCTGAAGTTGGTCCTTTTTCAAGTTTCTTTGAAGAGGTTGAAGAAGCTGGTCCTGTTCCAGCTTTCTCTGCCAAGAAAGGTGGTATAGTTTCTCTGTATCTTGGTGGTTCAACAGGTGGATCGGGAGTTGGAATAGGTACAGCAGCAGGTACGGGTGGTTTATCAGTACATCCTGCTATTATTAGTGCTGGACCACAAGCAGTAGCTCAAGAAGTAGAAAGACAGCATATGGGTAATAGATATCCAACATCAGCTTTTGGAAATCCTCAAACCAGAGCAACGACACACCCACTAATTATAGATGCACTAAGTCAGAGATCAGATTGGCCTTCTAGTTGGGGAGGCATAGGAGCAGGAGGGGGTAATGGTGGTATTCCTGCAACAGTAGTACCTCCATTGAGCAACGACACACCCACTAATTATAGATGCACTAAGTCAGAGATCAGATTGGCCTTCTAGTTGGGGAGGCATAGGAGCAGGAGGGGGTAATGATGGTATTCCTGCAACAGTAGTACCTCCATTTGAATTTCCAGAGGTAACTCCATTTAGGTCTGTAGCTCCTTTTTCTTCTTCTGATAGGTTAGCAACAATAGCAGGACAATCTACTACTCCTGTAGATTTTTCTCAGATTACTGTAGAAGATCAATTTGTTCCTTCTACAAATATTCCTGATGTTGATGCTTTATCAGATTTGTTTTCCAGATTTGAACAAGCTCAAGGTGATCCTATTATAGATCTCGTTACTTCAACAGAAGCTATACCAGCACAGAACGGTGGGCTTTTGGGGTTAGCTAATGGAGGGATTCCTAATGTATTTGCAGGACATGTAAGGGGAGTAGGGGATGGAATGTCAGATCAGATACCATTTCGTGTAGTTCCACAAACTCCACAGGATATACCAAAGGCTCCTGACATGGCTGTATTAAGTACAGATGAATATGTTTTCCCGGCAGATGCTGTGTCTATGCTGGGAAATGGTAGTAGTGATGCTGGAGCAAAGATCTTAGATAATGCTGTCAAGAGTGTAAGGAGAGCATCTATTGGTACTCCTAAACAAATTACAGAAATAGATGGACAAAAGGTTTTGGGAGGAGCTTTAACAACCTAGATGATTATATATAGAGTAGAGGCTAGACATATAGATGTGATATGGCCTTATGTAGAACCTCTTCTACAGAAACCAATGGAAAGAACTTTAGATGAGAGTACTCTGGAAGACATTAAGAACTGGTTAAAAGGAGAAGCACAACAGCTTTGGCTTGGTATAGATGAAGAAAAACAGAATATTGTTCTGGCATTCACAACACAGATACATCAATATCCAAGACAGAAACATTTACGAGTACATTTAGCAGGAGCTAAAGATCATACAATTGATAGTTGGATTGATAAGTGGATAGAGCCTGTAGAAAGTTTTTGTAAAGAAAATGGAATACGTTATTTAGAAACTGCTGGTAGAGATGGTTGGACAAAGATACTAAAGAATAAAGGATATAAAAAATATTATACTGTTCTAGTGAAGGAAATAGGAAATGACTGATACACAAAAATATATTTCAAATTTAAATATGCCTGAAAAGATTTTATTGTTCAAGGAATTATACAATGAACTTGCAGGATATGGCATAGAGGGTGATACAGAGCTTGCTCATGTAAATACATTTGAAGCATCTCTACTGAAATCTCTTGGTGGGTCAGGAACTATCAATGAAATTACTGGTTTAAGAGAATATAAAGGTGGTGGTTCTCCTCCTCCTCCTCCTCCTGCTAATCAAACAGTTACTCAAACATCAGAATTTCCTACTGAATTAAAACCTTTTATTTCTGATATTCTGGGAGAAGCCAAAGGAGAATTTGGAAGAGAAAAAGCAGAAGGATATATCCCATTTCAAGGACCACAACTGGCTGCATTTACTCCTGAACAACAAGCAGCATTTGCCACAGGCAGACAACAGTTTGGAGCACAGGGACTTGCTGGTACTCCTTTAGGGGCTGCTGGAACATACTATGCTCCTGCCTTGGCTGCAACTGCTCTGGGTACAGCAGAGATAGGAGCAGGGGATATTGGTCGTAGGATGGACCCCTTTCTACAGAATGTAGTGGACATTGCCAAGAGAGAAGCCAGACGAGATGAAGATATAGCACAACAAGGAAGGGCTGCACAGGCTGTTGGGGCTGGTTCCTTTGGTGGTTCCAGACAAGCTATTGTAGAGGCAGAGGCCAATAGAAATCTGCAAAGACAACTGAGTGATATTCAAGCAGCAGGTTTATCTACAGCTTTCCAGAATGCTCAAAGGGCTGCTGAAGCACAAAGAGCCAGAGAGTTGGCTGGTGGTAGACAATTTGCTGGTCTGGGAGAAAGTGCTTTTCAAAGGGCCAGAGGAGACATAACAGGTCTGGCTGGTGTAGGAGAAGCTCAACAGGCTAGGAGTCAACAGGCTCTGGATATTGCTCGTAGAGAATTTGAAGAGGAGAAAGCATTCCCTCAAACAGCCCTGCAAAGATATGGATCTATTATCAGAGGCTTCCCTCTTACTCCTTCACAACAAACAGTGGTATCTCAACGAGAACCTCTGGCACCTTCCCTTGCCCAGACACTTTTGGGTGGTGTAGGTACTGGTGTAGGGCTATATGGAGCCTTTGGGGGTTTTAAGAAGGCTGGAGGACTTGTAGGTCTTTTGGGTGGTGGCACCCCCACGAACCCCCTTAGACC
>Ga0208181_1000510_pt1 | contig 19118 bp, 19 predicted proteins | sample MalvirDeepMed_s6_FD_184244 | JGI IMG/M metagenome (GOLD analysis project Ga0208181, IMG submission 184244) | Marine viral communities from the Global Malaspina Expedition - Malaspina viral metaG DeepMed_s6 (SPAdes) (version 2) | ecosystem: Environmental > Aquatic > Marine > Oceanic | place... | reverse complement strand
CGGCTTGGTGCTCCTTCAGGATGCCAATGATCTGCTCTTCGCTGAAACGGCTTTTCCGCATCGTCTGTCTCCTCATTTGGAGAACAGGCTAACCTCAAACCGCGGACTTTTCAGGGGAGCAGGTCAACTACGCCGAGAGGCACCTTTACCGACGTAAGAGCCCCTCCAGGAAGAACTCGCCTCTCAATGACGAACTCTTCCGATGGCCCGACCTTTACCTCTCCGCCAGCTACTGTCCTATTCATAACCTCATCACACCACCGCAGTCTCACAAGAATAGAAAGGCTCGCTGTTCAAGTCGCATTCTCCATATGCGATATGGAAATACCCATGCTGACCCCAACCGGCACCCCAGCTGTTACGGCAAATCCAAGCCCCCTTGTCGTCGTCATAACCGACGATGCAGATAGCATGCTGCCCCAGAAGAACCCCGGCGACGTGTCGATAAACACCGGACACGTAGGTCGAAAAGTCCTCATAAACAGACATCCCCCCGACAAGCGGCCCCATCTGCAAAGCTTTTTTCCTGTCATAGTCGTCGGTCAAAGCGAAGTAGCTAGTTACCTTTATCGCCGACGGCGCGCCAGAGCATTTCGGAGCATCGATCCATGGGGCCGCAGCCAGAAGTGACACGCCAGAATGTGCCGCGACCATGCCACTGGCGAGCCCCCAGCCATCCTCACACGACCCGCCGTTGCAATGGAAGAGCTCCGCTTCGGAAAGCTCAAGGTGAGTGCCGGTTGCGATTCGATGACGAGCCTCAATCGTAGCTATGGTGGCGAACGAAACGCACGCGCCACAACTCGTGCATTGGTCGCGCATATTCGAAAGCGCGCCTCCCTGTTCTTCCCGCCAATCAATTGCCCCCCCGTAGAGCCGGACGACCAATTGCACTTAAACTGCCAGAAGCGGGTTTCAGAACCGGTGGGCTCGGGTTCACCCTAAGACCAAACAAGCCCTTTTTTCCCACCCGCAGACAAGCGCTTCCAAACGCTGGTTTCTCCAGCGACCCAAGATTGGCCGCGCGACGCGATTTCTGCTTCGATAGCTTCGATCGTCAACATTCTGAAGTTCTACCGTTTCTTCCAAGACATCGAGATGGCAATATTGCCATCAGATTAAATTGCCTCATCAATGCATTCACGGTCAACATAAGATCACCGCGACTTGAAAGCACCCCCTGAGCTTATGGCATTGCAATCATTGTATTACGCTGCATAGAGCGATCCTTAGCTAGCAGCCCGATGTTACTCAAGTGCTCTACAGCCCGCTTTAAGTTGATCTTGGGCTCACTGCGCCCGGAACTAAGGAACAGAGTAGGTCGTTATCCGCCATGTGTCGCGGTATATTCGAACGTCCGTAAATGGACGAACCCATCACTGCACGACAGCCATGTAGGTGCACACATCTTCGCGCCAGTAAATCCTGCTCAAGTCATGTGGCATCGCCAAGAGGGCCACGTCTGCATTTCTAAGTCTCATAGACAAAGCGCCCTGTGGGCGCTGAGCGACGTCGGCAAGTTCGCCCAAAGATATGAAGGTTTCTTGGAACTGCATCAGACTACCAGCGGTAACTACAGTCGCCCCTCGGCGGTAGAGCTCCGCCGCATCCACCCCCTGCAGCAATCCGTTTTCAACCAGATATCCCACCGTCTTTGCGGTGACTCGTAGCTCCTGTGCGACGGCGCTGATGGAGAGATGGGCCTCACCCGCGGCTTCTTCGGCACCATGCGCCTCCACAGGCACTCTTGCGCCAAACCCCTTACAAGCTAGGAAGGACTTCTTCTCGCGTTCGTATGCCTCAAGCATTCGCTGCGTCACGAAGCCCATCGGAACAATGCAGCCATCAGCCTGACGCTTTGCGAGGCCGCGGCGCACCAAGTCCTCTGCGTTGCGCTTGGCGAAGCCATTGAGCAGAAATGACTTCTGCGCGTTCAACGAAGCCTTTCCCTCCGACGGCACCCCAAGCACCAGCACTCCTCTTCTGACAGAGAAATGGTCGAAGACGTGCCGCCGCACGACGTCACGCAGGGGTTCGAATTCGTCACCAAGGCTCCGGCTTTTCAGCCATGTGGTCCAGGGACCGAAAAGCCGACCGAAGAAACGCCCATCCACGCCCTCCTCACGCGCCATCGCCGCGAGGCAGTCTGAGAGGGCCACAGGGCCGTCTTTCAGCACGTCGTAGCCCACGGCACCGAAACTCCTCCAATCGGCCTCTCTGTGCCCCGCAAGCGAGGCGTCTGGCCCCTTGGCAATGCGCAGCCCCAGCACCTCAGACGCGCGGGACACCACATTGAGCTCGAGACGGTCGATCCATCGATCGCCCCGCCCTTTCAGGATGCGGTCGGTGAGGTACTGCTCGAAAGGGCTGAGGTCTGCGGGGATCATCGGATGATCCAAGATCCAGCAGTAATGCTTCCGAAGCTGCGCTGAAAAATCCCTGGCATCCTTGGAAAATTTCTCTGGCGGGAAGCTCACCAGCATGCAGCCGTGCTCGGGGCAGCTTCTGATCGACGAGAATTTCCACTGCAGGCGGCGCGGTACACGCCACGATTCAGCTGCAGACGGCGCCTCCGCCCTTACACACTCGGGACAGACACGGACACGCAAGCGCTGGAAGCTCTGGAGGGAGGCAAATTCGTCTCGCAGTCGGAAATGCCCTTTTCCGAGGTGGCGGACTGACACCCATTCCAACGCAGCCGCATCGCACCCGGCCAGCTGCGCCAATAGCCCTATCGCGACCTTCTCCCCGCAGAACAAGGGATCGATCGGAAAGGCAATGTCGCCGCAGAATCTTTGCATGGACCTTGCGCCGGCCCTCGCCGCGAGCGGGACAGCAAAGGCGATGCCGCCTCGAACGTGGCATATGGCACAGTCAGCGACAGTTGAGGAAAGGTATTTCCGGGATGGCAAGGAAGCGCTTGGCTAAGCGAGACGTCCGGGAACAGGCAAAGGTAGGGATGTCCTGGCCTCACGATCGCGATCTCACCTGGGGAACGCTATTCCGCATCATTAAATCCGGTCTGTGGGGTCAGGCACCTGACATCAAAGTCGGTTTCGCCTGAAACCCCACATCCGGAAACTGGCGGACCGAGGAGGATTCGAACCCCCGACCCCTTGATTCGTAGTCAAGTACTCTATCCAGCTGAGCTATCGGTCCGTGGAGGCAGCGTTTAGACTTACCCGCGAAGATGCGCAAGGGGGGCCGGAATGTTTTTCAAAGAAATTTCGGTCAGCCCATTTCGCCCATCGGCAAACGGATCTCGAAGCAGGTGCCGCCCTCGTCCGAACGCGCCAGTTGCAGGCTGCCGCCGTGGTTGCGCACCAGCTCGGCGACGATGGCAAGGCCGAGCCCCGCCCCGCCCTTGCGCACGCCGCCCTGGAAGGGCTGGAACAGGTGCTCCCGCGCCTTGGGCGGCAGGCCGGGGCCGGTATCGGTCACCTCGATCACCCATTCGGTATCGCCCGCCCAGGCGGCGACGCTGATCTCGCCGGGCTGGCCGGTGCCGGTGATCGCCTGCCGCGCGTTGCGCACCAGATTGCCGATCACCCGGTAGATCTGTTCGGGATCGCCGCGCATCTGCATCGTGGCGGGGATGTCCTCGGAGAGGCTCACGTCGTGCTCGTCGATCGCCAGCCGCTCGGCCTCGAGCACCTCGTTGACCAGCTCCGCGAGGTTGAACTGGGTCAGCACCGGCGCCGGCTCCTCGGCGCGCCCGAAGGCGAGCGTGTTCTCGCAGAGCGACACCGCGCGGGTGATCGAGCCCACCAGCTTCGGGGCCATGCGCTTGACCGACGGGTCCTCGGACATCTCGATGCGGTCGGTGAACAGCTGTGCCGAGGTCAGGATGTTGCGCAGGTCATGGCTGACCCGCGCCACCGCGCCGCCAAGCTGCGCCAGCCGCTCCTTCTGCCGCAGGCTCGCGGCAAGCTGGGTCTGCAGCGATTGCAGCGCCTCCTCGGCCTCGCGCAGCTCCTTCACGCTGGCCGAGGGCTTGATGATGCGGCGCGCATCCTCGGGCGCTTCGGCGAAGCGGATCATGTGGCCGACCACGCCCTTGATCGGCCGCACCAGCAGCCGTCGCACGGCGAGGAACAGCAGCAGCGCGGTGATCACCGAGATCACCGCCGAGAGCAGCAGGATGCGCACGCCGTAATCCAGCATGGCGCTGCGCAGCGGCCCCGCCTCCATGGTGATCTCGATGAGCTGGCCGGCCTGTTGCGAGGGGTAGCCAAGCACCCGGATGATCTCGGGCTCGGGGTTCGCCAGCCGCATCAGGGCGTCATGCATCAGAGTGACCGGCCCGGCCTCGCGCAGGTCGAAACTCTCGGCGACGGGCGCGGGCACCTGAGAGGACAGCATCAGCTCTCGGGTGGCGTTGCGCTGCAGGGCGACATTGTAGACCCCGGCATTGGCCAGAAGCTCACGCTCGAGGTCGGGGTCGAGCATCTCGTCGGCCAGCAGCGCCAGAGAGGCGATCTGCGCCCGCTCGAGCCGGTCGGTGAGATAGTCGGCGCGGAAGCGGGCGACGGACGGGACGAAGATCAACACCTCGGCCAGCATCACGAACACCGTCGTGAGGATCAGGAAGCGGCCGGAAAGAGAGTTGAGCATCAAGAGTACTGCTTGTCCCGTCAGGGCAGCCAGCGCTGCACCAGTCTTACAATTCTTTTCACTGTTTCGTTTTCAAACAGACGGGGAGAGAAATAGGTTCCCGCGACGCGTTTGTTAAGCTCTGCGATGGTGGGATAGGGCACAACCATCCCTGCGATCGCGCTCATTTTGAGTTTCGAGCCGATCGCAAGCGACCAGAGGCCGATCAGCTCGCCTGCCTGCGCGCCCGCGATCGAGGCGCCCACCGGGCGTCCCTTGACCACCATAACCTTGAGCAGGCCGGTGGTCTGGCGCTGCGCGATGGCCCGGTCATTGTGCTGATAGGGCAGACGGACGACCTCGAGCGCATCGCCATGCTCGAGCCGCGCCTCGGCCTCGGTCAGCCCGACCTGCGCCAGCTCGGGCGCGGTGTAGGTGGCGCGCGGCAGGATCTGGGGCTTCACCTTGATCGGCAGACCGAACAGCGCGTTCCGCACAATGAGCCCGCCGTGATAGCCCGCGACATGGGTGAATTGCGGCCCGCCGGCGGCATCACCGATGGCATAGACCCGGCGATTCGTGGTGCGCAGCCCCTCATCGACCTTGATGCCGGCCTTTGTGGTCTCGATCCCCGCCTTCTTGAGGCCGAGCCCCTCGATGTTGGCCTTGCGCCCGACCGCAACCAGCAGATGCGAGCCTTGCACCGTGCCGTTGACGGTTTCGACTTCGATGGCCCCGTCGCTGCCACGCACCCGCTGCGCCTGCGTCTCCTCGAGGATCTCGACGCCCTCCGCACGCAGCCGCTCGAGCACGATGGCCGACATCTCGGGGTCTTCACGGCCGAGCGCCGTCTGCGCCTCGATCACCGTCACGCGGCTGCCGAGCCTTCGATGCGCCTGCGCCATCTCGAGCCCGATGGGGCCGCCGCCGATGATCACCAGATGCTCGGGCTGCTCGCGCAGCTGCCAGAGCGTTTCGTTGGTCAGGTAGGGGACGTCGGACAGGCCGGAAATCGGCGGCACGAACGGCGAGGAGCCGGTGGCCAGCACGATGCGCCGGGCCGAGATGACATGCGCGCCCGCCTGCACCTCGGTGGACGAGATGAAGCGGCCATGCTCCCGGATCACCGTGACGCCGAAGCCCTCGAAACGCTCCTGGCTGTCCATCGGCTCGATTCGCGAGATGGTCTCGGCCACGTGGCTCTGCGCGGCGGCATAATCCACCTGTGGCGTCACGCTGGCCACGCCGAAGGGCGCGGCATGAACCATCGAGGAGGCCCGCGCGGCGCTGGCGATCAGCGCCTTGGAGGGCACGCAGCCGTAGTTGAGGCAGTCGCCGCCCATCTCGCCGCGCTCGAGCAGGACCACCGAGGCGCCCATCTGCGCCGCACCCGCTGCCACCGAAAGCCCGCCGGAGCCCGCGCCGATCACCAGAAGATCCGTTTTCATCGCCCTATTCCCTCAAATCTCGGATTGGCCGCGCACCGCCTTGATCACCATCGGCAGCGCGGCCAGCGCCGCAAGGCCCAGCAGCGGCAGGATGATATGCGGCGCCCAGAGCAGGCTCAGGTCGGGTTGCTCGCCACGATCAAAGACCTCGCCCACGCCGACCCCGATCGAGGTGAAGACCAGCGCGCCGGGGATGATTCCCAAGACCGTGGTCAGCACGAAATTGCGGAACTGCACGCCGACGAGCGCCGGCAGCAGGTTGGCCACGAAAAACGGCACCACCGGCACCAGCCGCAGCAGGAACATCACGCTGATCTCGTTCTCGCGCAGCCGTTCCCGCACCTTGGAGAGCTTGCCCTCCGAGGTGTCCATCTTCTCCGAGAGCGTGGCACCAAGCCCGGCGCGGGCGGCGAGAAAGATCAGCACCGCGCCCACGGTGGCGGCCAGCACGTTGAACACGGTGCCGGCGGCGAGCCCGAAAAGGAAGCCGCCGGTGACCGAGGCCACCGCGGCACCGGGCAGCGAAAAAGCGACGATGGCGACATAGGCCAGCACGAATCCCCCTGCGATCAACAGGTAATGCGCGTCCCGCAAGGCCAGCAGCGCCTCGCGATTGTCGCTCAGCGTGTCGAAGCTGAGGTAGTCCCGCAGCGTGAAGAAGCCGGTGACGGCGACGATCAGGATGATCGCCAACGGCAGGTGGCGGGTCAGGCTGCGCTTCGGCGTCTTGGCCATGTCAGCCTCTCGGGTATGGTGCGTGTCGGTCATGCCATCCAAGATGCGTCAGGCAGCCGCATCGCGACAGCCCTCTCACGCCGCCTTGATCGGGGGTGACGGGAAAGCCGGGCTTTTGACCTCGCCGCGGGGAAACTGTAACAAATGGAAAGCCTCCCGCACTGCCCTGCGCCGGAATGTTGCAGACCGGTACGATAGAGGTTTGACATGCGCCCCTCACCTCCCTATAGGACGGGCTTCGAATGACATGGCCCGGCGAATCCGTCCTGGGCTGCCCGAGAAACGGAGTAGAGCGCGATGAAACGCACCTTTCAGCCGTCGAACCTGGTTCGCAAGCGCCGTCACGGCTTCCGCGCCCGCATGGCGACCAAGGCCGGCCGTCAGATTCTGAACGCGCGCCGTGGCCGCGGCCGCAAGAAGCTGAGCGCCTGAGTCGCACGCTTCGCCTTGGCGAAGCGGGACGCATGGATCGACAGAAAAGCCGCTTTGGATGCGTCCGAAGCGGCTTTTCGTCGTTATCTGAGGGCAGCTGAATGAGCGAAGACATCAAGGCCAGACTGGAAACCCTGCAAAAGCGGCCCGAGTTCCTCGCGGCCGCTCGCGCCCGGCGGCAGCCGGCCAACGCGATGCTGGTACAGGCGCGCGAGCGCGGCGATGGGACTGACACGGTGCGCGTGGGGTTCACCTGCTCCAAGAAGGTCGGCAACGCCGTGGCGCGCAACCGCGCCAAGCGCCGGATGCGCGAGGTCGCGCGTCTGACCCTGCCCACGAAGGGCGTACCGGGCTGGGATTATGTGCTGATCGGTCGCCGCGACGCCACTGCCGAGCGGCCCTTCGAGCTGCTGATCAAAGATCTGGAATACGCCCTGCGCAAGATTCACGGCGCCTCGAAATGAGCCCACTGGCCCATGTCGTGGCCTTGCCCGTGCGAGTCTACCGGCTCGTGTTCTCGCCTTGGGTCGGCCATGGCTGCCGCTTCCAGCCGACCTGCTCGGCTTACGCGATGGAAGCTCTGGAGGTGCACGGCGCGGTCAAGGGCAGCTGGCTCGCCGCCCGTCGCATCCTGCGCTGCCACCCTTGGGGCGGCTCGGGGATCGACAATGTCCCCGAACCGCGAACGCGCGACTAGCGCCTCAGGAGGCGGACTCGACCACGCCGCAGGCGATGCGCGATCCGGCACCGGCCTCTTCACCGTAGCTGTCGGGCCCTTCATGGAGGATGAAGGCCGAGCCGTCCTCGTCGAAGATCGGCGCGGTATCGCCATCGAGCGTCAGCGCGGTGCTCGTCATCTCGGCCCTGACAGCGCCATCCGCCGTCGCGTAGACGTTCGGCAGATCGCCCGGATGCGGGACCTCGCCCGTCAGCAGGCCGTGCCCCTTGCCGTCCGGCGCATAGTGATCGCCGGCCGAGGAGAAGTCCGAGGCCGAGCAGTCGCCGGTCTCGTGCAGGTGGAAGCCGTGCCAGCCTTCCGGGATCCCGTCGGCCTCGACATGAATCAGGACGCCCTCGGCGGTTTCGTAGAGTTCGGCCATGCCGACGGTGGCGCCTTCGGCGTCCTTGAGCATGGCCATCGCGGCGGGCGACTGGCCGCCCATGGCCTCCTGGGCGTGGGCGCCGGCGGCAAGGCCGGTCGCGGTGATCGCTGCGAGAAGCAGGGATGCGGTTTTCATGGGATCCTCCTTGGCTGATCTCCCGCACAACGCCCGCCGCGCCCGCCGCGTTCCCGCAGAGCTCTTGCCTGACGCGCATTCCCCGCGTATCTGCCAGCCCATGTTCGATGAAGCCGACGATATTCACCCGCTGTTCTACGGCGCTCCCAAGAGCACCGAGTTCAAGAAGCTGCGCAAGCGCATCGTGCAGAACGCGCGCGAGGCGGTGGAGCAGTATGGCATGGTCGAACGCCGCGAAGACGGCAGCATGCCGAAATGGCTGGTCTGCCTGTCCGGCGGCAAGGACAGCTACACCCTGCTGGCGGTGCTGCACGAGCTGAAGTGGCGCGGCCTGCTGCCGGTCGAGCTTCTGGCCTGCAACCTCGATCAGGGGCAGCCGGGCTTTCCCGCGACGGTGCTGCCGAAGTTCCTCGAGGACATGCAGGTGCCGCACCGGATCGAGTATCAGGACACCTACTCGATCGTCGTGGACAAGGTGCCGCAGGGGCGCACCTTCTGCGCCCTCTGCTCGCGGCTGCGCCGTGGCAACCTTTACCGAATCGCCCGCGAAGAGGGCTGTTCGGCAGTGGTGCTGGGCCATCACCGCGACGACATCCTCGAGACCTTTTTCATGAACCTGTTCCACGGCGGGCGGCTGGCCACCATGCCGCCGAAGCTGGTCAACGAAGAGGGCGACCTCTTCGTCTATCGCCCGCTGGCGCACGTGGCCGAGGTGGATTGCGAAAAGTTCGCCCGCGCGATGAATTACCCGATCATCCCCTGCGATCTCTGCGGCAGCCAGGACGGGCTGCAGCGCCAGCAAGTGAAGCAGATCCTCGACCAGTGGGAAAAGAACAGCCCTGGTCGCCGGCAGGTGATGTTCCGCTCGCTGATGAACATCCGGCCCTCGCACATGCTTGACCCCAAGCTCTTCGATTTCGCCGGGCTGATGCGGGATGCGGCGGAGACGAGCGGCGACGATCCCGATCTTCCCGATCTGCGTTAAGTCCGGAGTTACCTCCGTGCGCTAGTCCTGCCTCCGCCGTCCACGGCAAGAGGGAGGCTGGCCATGAGACCGACACTCAGGGCCGCACTGATGCGGCACCACGCGCGGATCGCGCGCTGGCTTCACGGCAACCACATGCTGGCTTTCCTGCCGGCGCTGGCTCTGGCCGGCTTCTGGATCGGGGGCGAGGTTCTTCTGATCGTCATCGCCATCGGCGTGCCCCTCGTCTATGCGCTGGCCGGGCAGAACGCGCCCGGCACGCTCGATCCCGACCGCCCCCTGCCCGACCTCATCGACCTCGCCACCGCCACGGCGCTGGCCGATCACATGATCGACCGCGCCATCGCGGCGAAGCTCGGAACCGCCTGCGTCCTGGTCGAGGCCGAAGGGCTCGATGTCATCCGCCGCCGTGCCGGCGACACGGTCGCGCAGGAGCTTCAGGAAACCCTGCTGCAGCGGCTGCGCGGCCAGCTGCGCCGGGGCGACCGGGTGGCGCGGATCGGCGACTCGCGCTTCTTGGTGCTGCTCTCGCCGTCGCTGCGGCTCGACCTCGACGCGCTGCTGATTATGGCCAACCGCATGCAGCGCGCCCTCGAGGAACCCGCCGAAACCGAAGCCGGAACACATTTCCTCTCGGCCGCCATCGGTTTCTGCCCCTCGTCGCGCCTGCGTGGCCATGTCGGCGGCGCACAACTCATCGACGCCGCCACCACCGCTCTGTCCGAGGCGCTGGCCAATGGCCCCTCCGCGGTGCGCGCCTGGTCCGAGAGCATGAGGGTCCAGCGCCGCGCCCGCAAGACGCTGCTCGAAGAGGTCGAGCGCGCGCTGGCCAAGGGGCAGATCCGGCCGTGGTTCCAGCCCCAGCTCTGCACCTCGACCGGCGCCATCAGCGGCGTCGAGGTGCTGGCGCGCTGGCTGCACCCGGACCGCGGCATCGTGCCCCCGGCCGAGTTTCTCACCGCGCTCGAAGAGGCCGGACAGCTCGACCGGCTGAGCGAGGTGATGCTCGACCACAGCCTCTCGGCGCTGCGCCACTGGGACGCGGCCGGGCTCACCATCCCCCGGGTAAGCGTGAACTTTTCCGACGTCGAGCTGCGCAATCCGCGGCTCGTCACCCGCCTCAAATGGGAGCTCGACCGCTTCGGCCTGCCCGCCTCGCGTCTCGGGGTCGAGGTGCTGGAGACGGTGATCGCCGACGCGCCCGAAGGGGTGGTCGCGCGCAACATCACCGCGCTGTCGCAGCTTGGCTGCCAGATCGACCTCGACGATTTCGGCACCGGCCACGCCTCGATCACCGCGCTGCGCCGCTTCGCGGTGCACCGGCTCAAGATCGACCGCAGCTTCGTCACCCGGGTCGACCGCGACGAGGACCAGCGCCGGATGCTGGCCGCCGTGCTCGGCCTCGCCGACCGGCTCGGCCTCGAGACCGTGGCCGAAGGCGTCGAGAGCGTGGCCGAGCACGCGCTGCTGGCCCAGCTCGGCTGCGATCACGTTCAGGGCTTCGGCATCGCCCGCCCGATGCCCGCCGACCAGCTCGCCGACTGGGCCCGCGGCTATGCCGAGCGGGTCGCGGCGGCGCAGAGCATCGGACGCAGCGCCGGCACGGGCTAGCCCTGCGCAGCGTTGCGTCACCGGTCACAAAACCTGCCCCATACCCGGAATCGGCTTGACCTTTGGGGGTCCTGCCTGTTGAACCCGGCGTGACTTTTCCAAGGACAGGGCGGCGCCTTCGCATGGACGATCAGAACAAGAACCTGCTCATCGCAACCGGTCTGAGCTTCGTGGTGATCCTCGTCTGGTTCCTGCTCTTCCCCCCGCCGGAAGAGCAGCTGCAGGACCAGGCCGGCCCCAACGCCATCGAAACCGTCGAAGGTGACACCGCCACGACGCCCTCCGCCGCGCCGTCCGCGACCACCGGCGGCGGCGACACCGCCGCAGCGCCGGCCCAGGCCGAAACCGTCGACGCGCCGCGCGTCACGATCGACACCGACCGCCTTGGCGGCTCGATCTCGCTCACCGGTGGCCGCATCGACGAGCTGATCCTGAAGGACTACACCGTCACCCTCGACGAGGACTCGCCCAAGGTGCAGATCCTTGAGCCGGTGGGCGGCAACAACCCCTATTACGCGCTCTACGGCTGGGCCCCGGGCTCCGGCCTCGGGCTCGACGACGTGCCCGGCGCCAACACCGCGTGGGAGCTCGAGAGCGGCGACAGCCTGAGCGTCGACACCCCCGTGACCCTGCGCTGGGACAGCCCCGCCGGCCTGGTGTTCCGCCGCACCATCTCGATCGACGAGGACTTCATGTTCTCGGTCACCCAGTCGGTCGAGAATGCCGGAGACGGCACCGTCTCGGCCGCGCCCTACGGCATCATCGCCCGCCATGGCGAGCCCGCGGACCTGAAGAACTTCTTCGTCCTGCACGAGGGCGTGGTGGCCATCGCCGACGGCAAGCTGTCCGAGATCGGCTATTCCGACATGCCCGACATGGACGTGAACCAGAGCGAGGGCGCCCGCGCCGAGGTCACGCAAGTGACCGAGAACGGCTGGATCGGCTTCACCGACCACTACTGGATGACCACGCTGATCCCGCAGCAGGGCGCGCCGTTCAAGCAGGCCGCCAAGTATGACGAGCGCCGCGACATCTACCAGACCGAGGCGGTGCTGCCGACCATGACCCTCGCCCCCGGCGAGACCCAGGAGGTCACCACCCAGCTCTTCGCCGGCGCCAAGGAATACGAGACCATCCGCGACTACGAGGATGACGGCGTCGTGCGCTTCATCGACTCGATCGACTGGGGCTGGTTCTTCTTCCTCACCAAGCCGATCTTCTGGATGCTGCACCAGATCCACCTGCTGATCGGCAACATGGGCTGGTCGATCATCGGCCTGACGCTGATCATCAAGGCGATCCTGTTCCCGCTGGCCTACAAATCCTACGTCTCGATGGCGAAGATGAAGGAGCTTCAGCCCGAGATGGAGAAGCTCAAGGAGAAGGCCGGCGACGACCGTCAGAAGCTCCAGCAGGAGATGATGGCGCTCTACAAGAAGGAAAAGGTCAACCCGGCCTCGGGCTGCCTGCCGATCCTGCTGCAGATCCCGATCTTCTTCTCGCTCTACAAGGTGATCTTCGTGGCCTTCGAGCTGCGCCACGCGCCGTGGTTCGGCCCGTTCCAGGACCTCTCGACACCGGATCCGACCTCGCTGTTCAACCTGTTCGGGCTGCTGCCCTGGGCCGCCCCGGCCCCCGGCACCACGCTGGCGCTGGTCTTCATCGGCATCCTGCCGCTGCTGCTCGGCATCTCGATGTGGCTGCAGCAGAAGCTGAACCCGGCACCGGCCGACCCGACGCAGAAGATGATCTTCGCCTGGATGCCGTGGGTCTTCATGTTCATGCTCGGCGGCTTCGCCAGCGGGCTGGTGGTCTACTGGATCACCAACAACACGATCACCTTCACCCAGCAGTACCTGATCATGCGCAGCCAGGGCTACAAGCCCGACGTGTTCGGCAACATCGTCTCGAGCTTCAAGCGCAAGCCCAAGGCCGACAGCGACGCCAAGGGCAAATGACCGCAAGGCTCACCCAGATCGCGCGCTACCCGATCAAGGGGATCGGCACCGAACCCCTTGAGACGGTGATCCTGGACAAGGATGCGCCCATGCCCGGAGACCGGGCATGGGCGCTTCAGCACATGTCCGCCCCGGAAGAGCTCGGCTGGCTGCCGCGCAAGCACTTCCTGGTGGTCGCCAACGGGCCGGCACTGGCCCCGATCCGGGCCCGCACCGAGGCCGACGGCCGTATCGCGCTCTCCCACCCCGAGCGGCCCGACATCGCCATCTCTCCGGGTCGCGATGGCCCGGCGCTGATCGAGTGGGTGCGCCCGCTCTGGCCGGAGACCGCGCCCGCACCGCGCCTGCTGGTCCCCGCCCCGCCGCAGGGCATGGCGGACAATGGCCGCGCCGAGCTCTCGATCCTCAACCTCGCCAGCCTGCGCGCCCTTGAAGAGCGCATCGGCCAGCCGCTGCAGATCGCGCGGTTCCGCGGCAACCTGATCCTCGACGGGCTCGCGCCCTGGGCCGAGTTCGACTGGATCGGCGAGCGCCTGCGCATCGGCGATGTCGAGCTTGAGATCACCGAGCGCATCACCCGCTGCCGTGCCACCGAGGCCAGCCCGGAGTCCGGCCAGCGCGACGCCGAACCGGTGCGCGCCCTGCACACCGGCTGGGGGCATCGTGATTTCGGGGTCTATGCGCGGGTCACGAAGGGCGGCATGATCGCCGCAGGCAACGAGGTTTCCCTGATATGACATCGCTCCCCTTCCCGCTCGCCGAAGAACCCGAGGACGACGCCCGCGAGGCCGCGCGCAAGCTGTTCGCCGGCGAGGTCGAGTTCCTCAAGGGCGTGGTCGGCATGGACGGCCTGCCCCCCGACGACCGGGTCGAGGTCTGCTTCGCCGGCCGCTCCAATGTCGGCAAGTCGAGCCTGATCAACGCGCTCACCGGCCGCAAGGGGATTGCCCGGGCGTCGAATACGCCGGGCCGCACGCAGGAGATCAACTTCTTCACGCTGGGCGAGGAGCGTTACCTCGTCGACCTGCCGGGCTACGGTTTCGCCAACGCGCCGGTGGCGGTGGTCGAGAAATGGCAGCGGCTGCTCAAGCAGTATCTCTCGGGCCGGGTCTCGCTGCGACGGGCCTTCGTGCTGATCGACGCGCGCCACGGCGTCAAACCGGTCGACGAGGAGATCATGACCCTGCTCGACCGCTCGGCGGTGACCTTCCAGGCGGTGCTGACCAAGGCCGACAAGGTCAAGGAGAAAGACCGCGAGAAGGTTCTGGCGCAGGTGCGCGAGAAGCTCGCAAAGCACCCGGCGGCGTTTCCCGAGCTGGTCCTGACCAGTTCCGAGAAAGGCGACGGCATCGCCCTTCTGCGCGCCATCATCGCAGGGCTCGACTGAAAAAACTCTTCGCAGAAGAGTTTTTTGCCCGCCCGCCGCGCACAGAGATTTTTCGTACGAAAAATCTTGCGTCCCGCGCGGTCATCCCGGACACAGGAAGGCAGATCGACCGCATCGGAAGGATGCCTTCTAGACATGAAGCAGCAAAAGATGAACCGAGACTGGATCGCCACAGCCCGAACGCTCAACGAAGCCCTTCCCTACATGCAGCGCTATACCGGCGCCGTGGTGGTGGTGAAGTTCGGCGGCAACGCCATGGGCGATGACGAGGCCATGGCCGAGTTCGCCCGGGACATCGTGCTGATGCGGCAGGTCGGCGTGAACCCGGTGGTCGTGCATGGCGGCGGTCCGATGATCAACGACATGCTCAAGCGGCTCGACATCGAGAGCCGTTTCGTCCGTGGCAAGCGGGTCACCGACAAGGCCACGGTCGAGGTGGTCGAGATGGTGCTCACCGGGCTGGTCAACAAGCGCATCGTGCAGGCCATCATGGACGAGGGCGGCCGCGCGGTGGGTCTCTCGGGCAAGGATGACGACCTCATCGTCTGCGAGCCCGACGATCCCGAGCTTGGCTTCGTCGGTCGCCCGATCGAGATGAACGTGCAGGTGCTGCGCGATCTCTTCGACGCCGGGATCATCCCCGTCGTCGCGCCCGTGGCCACCGGCACCAAGGCCACCGAAACCTACAACGTCAACGGCGACACCGCCGCCGGCGCCATTGCCGGCGCGCTCAAGGCCGACCGGCTGCTGCTGCTGACCGACGTCTCGGGCGTCAAGAACGCCAGCGGCGAGGTCGTCACCGCCATGACCCCCGAGGACGTGCGCGCGATGACCAGTGATGGCATCATTGCCGGCGGCATGATCCCCAAGACCGAGACCGCGCTGAAGGCGATCGAGGACGGTGTGCGCGCCGTGGTGATCCTCGACGGCCGGGTGCCCAATGCCTGCCTGCTCGAGCTCTTCACAGAGCACGGCGCCGGCTCCTTGATCCGCTCCGCCGAGCTTCCGCCGGTGCGCCCGCTGGAGTAAACCGCGCGGCGCTGTGAGGCGCGCGCTCCTGTGCCGCTCCCGGCCCCTTTCGGCGCCGTGCTCCTGATGACATCCGTGCCCGCCAGCACCGTCCGCGCAGCGCGCCCGTGCCGCACTGCCGGGCGCGCGGCTGCGCCGAGCGCTTTCGCCTGATGTCGCAAAACCTTCAACGGCGGACCCAACAGGCGGCTTTTCACGGGGGCACCTTCGTGGGAAACTGCGACGACAGCAAGGGAGAGAGCGCATGAAACGACTGATCCTCATGCGGCATGCCAAGTCCGACTGGTCGACCGGTGACGCCGATCATCAGCGCCCGCTCAACACGCGCGGCCGCAAGAGCGCGAAGGCGCTTGGGGACTGGCTGCGCAGGCAGGGGCTGATGCCGGGTCAGGCGCTCTGCTCGAGCGCCACGCGCACCCGCGAAACCCTCGCCCTGCTCGATCTTGAGGTCGAGACACGCTACGAGGACCGGCTGTATCACGCCGGCCCGGTGGCGATGCTCAAATGCCTCTCCGAGGCCACAGGCGACACGGTGATCATGGTAGGCCACAACCCCGGCATCGCCGCGTTCGCCGGCGAGCTGATGTCCGATCCGCCCCGCCATCCCCGCTTTGCCGACTACCCGACCGGCGCGACACTGGTGGCCACGTTCGGGATCGACGACTGGTCCGAGCTCGCGACCGGCACCGGCACCACGGCGGGCTTCGTCATCCCGCGCGAACTGCTCGAGGAAAGCGAGGCCTGATCAGGCGCGCCCGGCCCGGCCTCACTTGCTCTCTTCGGTCATCTCGGGCGGGTGATCGTAAAGCGCCCACCCGTACTCGCGGCCCGATTCCGGCAGGTCCTTCCGGCGGATCTTGTCCTGCATGTAGGTCTTGGCGATGAAGTTCGCGGTGATCGGCGCCGTCAGGAACAGGAACAGCGTGATCAGAAACTCGTGGAACGAGAGCTGGTTCTCGATCAGCAGGAAATACAGCATCGAGCCGATCAGCGCACCGCCGACGCCCACCGTGGACGCCTTTGTCGGCGCGTGCAGGCGCTGCATGGTGTCCTTCAGCCGGATCAGGCCGATCGAACCCACCAGCGCGAAGAAGCCACCAACGACGAGGAAAAAGGCCACCAGAAGCTCGGCCAGCAGGGACAGGTCTTGGTCCATCGGGTCTTCCTCACTCGATGATGTCGCCGCGCAGCACGAAGCGGCACAGGGCGACGGTTGACACGAAGCCGACCATGGCAATCAGCATGGAGGCCTCGAAATATAGCGCGGTGCCCTGCGAGATTCCGTAGAGCACGATCAGCGCGATGAAGTTGATCACCATGGTGTCGAGCGCGAGGATGCGGTCGGCCTGTGTCGGGCCCACCAGCATGCGCCACATGGTCGACAGCAGGCCGAAGCCGAAACAGGCGAAGGCGAAGATCAGGGCGTAGGTGACGATCATCGGAAGATCTCCATCAGTCGGCGCTCGTAGCGGGTCTTGATCTCGTCCCGGACGGCGTCCGGGTCATCGGTGTCGAGCGCGTGCACCAGCAGGCTGCCACCATCGGCGGCCAGCGTTGCCGAGACGGTGCCCGGCGTCATGGTGATGGTGCCCGCAAGCACGGTGATCGCCTCGGGCGAGCGCAGATCCAGAGGCACCACGACCCATTGCGAGCGGATCTTGTCCTGGCGCTTGAACAGCACGATCACGGCGACCTCGAAATTGGCCACGATGATGTCCCAGAGCACCACGAGGGCGTATTCCACCGCCATCAGCGGCGCGCGCAGGGCCGGGCGGTTGGGCCAGTAGGGCGCGGTCATCACCGGGATGACGATGCCGAAGACCACGCCGAGGAACAGATTGCCCGACGTGATCTTGTTGACCAGCATCAGCCAGACGATCACCAGCGTCAGGGACAGGATCGGGTGCGGAAAGATGCGTCGCAACATGGTCAGTAGCCCTCCTCTGACGGCGTGCCGGCCTCGGCGCCGTCCGCATCATAGCCCTGCGCCCCGGCCTCCTCGTCGTAGGACGACTTGGACGACGGGTCCTTGGTGCCCTCCTGATCGGCCAGCACCGCGGTGACATAGGCGGTGGGATCGAAGAGTTGCTCGGCGGTGGCCTCCATGTAGCGCGAGACCGGTCCGGCAAAGATCGTCATCGCCGCCAGCGAGGCAAGCGCAAGCATGCTCGGCGCGGCCAGCATCGGGCCGATGGTGTTGGCGGGCGGGCGCTCTTCCTCCGGCGCGGGCTCGGGCACGGCGAAGGCCGCCGAGGTCGATTTCCAGAACAGCTGGCTGCCGGCGCGGGCGAAGCCCACGATGGTCAGCAGCGAGCCCACCAGCACCACGGCCCAGACCAGCCAGGTGTAGTCGGCCACCCGCAGCGCATCGAGCACCAGCAGCTTGCCGAGGAATCCGCTCAGCGGCGGCATGCCGGCAATGCCGATGGCGGCGGCAAAGAACAGCGCAGCGAGGAAGCCGTTCTGCACCGTCGCGGGTGCGGCCTCGAGCAGGTCGCCGCTCTCGCGCCGGGCCAGCAGCAGATCGGCCACGAGGAACAGCGCCGCCGTCGCCATGGTCGAATGCAGCAGGTAGTAGAGCGCCGCCGTCGCCGCGTAGGGCGTGAAGGCCGAGACCGCCAGCATCAGCGTGCCGGTCGAGCCCAGCACCGCGAAGGCGATGAGCGGCATCAGCCGCCGAGAGCCCAGCACGCCAAACCCGCCAATGGCGACAGTGATCAGCGCCGCCGGCATCAGCCAGTCCTGCGACAGGCTGCCGATGGCGTCGGCATCAGGGCCGAAGACCACGGTGTGCATGCGCAGGATGGCATAGGCACCGACCTTGGTCATGATGGCGAAGAGTGCCGCCACCGGCGCGGGCGCGTTGGCATAGGTGCCCGGCAGCCAGAACTGCACCGGGAACATCGCCGCCTTCACCGCGAAGACGATCATCAGCAGCATCGCCGCCACCCGCACCAGCGCCGCCTCCTCGACCGGGATCTCGCGCACCTTCACCGACAGGTCGGCGATGTTGAGCGTGCCGGTGGTGGCGTAAAGCGTGCCGAGCGCGATCAGGAACAGGCTCGACCCGGCGAGGTTCATGATGACGTATTGCAGGCCCGACTTCAGCCGCGCCTTGCCGCCGCTGTGGATCGCCAGCCCGTAGGACGCGATCAGCAGGATCTCGAACAGCACGAAGAGGTTGAAGGCGTCGCCGGTCAGGAAGGCGCCGCAGATGCCCATCAGCTGGAACTGCATGAGGGCATGGAAATGCCGGCCCCGCGTATCCCAGCCGCTGGCGGCGGAGTGCATCAGCACGATCAGCCCCAGCACCGAGGTCAGCAGGATGAGCAGCGCCGACAGCCGGTCGAGCACCAGCACGATGCCGAACGGCGCCGGCCAGGCGCCGAGGCGATAGACATGCACGCTGCCATCGGCCGAGAGCATGAACAGCCCCGCGGCGATGGCGGTCAGCATCACCGCCCCGGCCAGCGAGGCGGCGCGCTGCAGGGTGATGTCGTGGCGCATGACGAAGGCGATGATCGGCGCAAGAAGCGCCGGCAGCACCACGGGGGCGATGATCCAGTGATTCACGTGTCACCCTCCCCGTTCGCGTCCTCGGTGACGTCGACCCGGTCGTCGCCGGATTCCAACGCCGAGCCCAGCGCGATCAGCACCAGCACCGCGGTCATGCCGAAGGAGATCACGATCGCCGTCAGCACC
>Ga0208181_1000506_pt1 | contig 19206 bp, 19 predicted proteins | sample MalvirDeepMed_s6_FD_184244 | JGI IMG/M metagenome (GOLD analysis project Ga0208181, IMG submission 184244) | Marine viral communities from the Global Malaspina Expedition - Malaspina viral metaG DeepMed_s6 (SPAdes) (version 2) | ecosystem: Environmental > Aquatic > Marine > Oceanic | place... | reverse complement strand
GCCTCGGAGCTCAGCACGCAGAGGATGCGGTGCAGCGGGCGCACCCAGCGCAGGGTCCCCGCGCCCCAGCGCATCGACTTGGGCCACGGGAAGTTGCGGATCGCCGCCTCGAGCACCTCGGCCACGATCTCGGCCGCCGGGCGGCCCGGCTTCTCGATCACCGCGTAGAGGAAGGTGCCCTTCTTGTCCTCGCGCGCTTCGCATTGCTCGCGGCTGACGCCGGCGCCGCGCAGGAAGCCCTCGATGGCCTTCTCCGGCGCGTCGACCTTGGGGCCGCGGCGCTCCTCGCGGGTGGCGGGGGAGGCGTCGAGCAGGCCGCTCAGGGTCAGGGTCAGCCGGCGCGGCGTCGAGAAGGCGGCGGCGCCGGCATAGGTGAGACCGTTCTCCACCAGACCGTCGGTGACGAGTTTCTTCAGATCCTCGGCGGCACGCGTCTGCATGCGGGCGGGGATTTCCTCGGAAAAGAGTTCGATCAGAAGGTCGGGCATAGTCTCACCAAAGCATCCGCCCGCGCCGGGATCGGCACGGGCTGTTGTTCGCTTCGGTGGATAACGGCCCCAAGGGCCGAGGTCCAGCGGTTAGCCGTCAGGTGGTGGCTTCGTGCAGCTTGCCCTCGGCCTTGAGCTTGGCGCGGCGCGCCAGCGTCATCACGTCCTCGCCCGACCGGCGCGGCACGATGCGGTAGGCGGCCTCGATGAAATTCTCCACCGCGAAGCTGATCAGTCCCACGGCGATCACGGCAAGCAGGATGCGGCCATAGGCAACAGAGCGGATCTGGTCGAGCGCGGTGCCCACGCCACCGGCCTCGCTGGGGTCGACGGTCAGGCCGGCGTAGAAGATCGAGGCGCCGATGATGCCGACGACCACGCCCTCGGCCACCAGCCCGAACTTCATCACCGGATCGAGCTTGCGCGCCAGCGGCGTGACGCGGATGTCGCGCTTGTACTTTTCCTTGAGGCCCTTGTGCGCATAGTAGATCCCGGCCCCGATGGTCACGAGCCCGACGGCCATGACCAGCCACGGCCCCCACGGCATCGACATCAGCTTCTGCGTGGCGCTCTGGGCGCCGTCGCCACCGCCGCTTCCGCCACGCATCGCGGTCGTGGCAACCGAAACGCCGATGGCGCCGTGGACCACACCGGTGATCGCCTGGCCGGCGCGGGCGATCATGCCCTTGGCATCGGTGCCGTGGCATTCCAGATCCATCCACGCGTCGATGAGGCGCCAGACCATGTAGGCGATGAGGCCGATGGCGATGGCCCAGAGCAGCGCCACGCCCCACGGCACGCCGCGCAGCTGGGCCAGCGCATCGGTGGTGCCTTCGGCCTGGCCACCTCTCCAGGCGGCCAGCAGGGCAAGCCCCCCGACAACGGTATAAACGGCGCCGCGCGCGGCATATCCGGCGCGCATTACGGGAACGACCCATGCGGGGGCTTTGTCTGTCATCACTGATCTCCTCGGTTGAGGAGACAGCGCCCGGACCCGGTAAAAGGTTCCGTCCCGCCTTGTTGCAGCCGCGCAACCCCCTGTCTTCTCTGGTTCAAAAATACCTCGGGGGACTCGCAGCCCTGCTGCGATGGGGGCAGCGCCCCCGCATGTCGGCACGGCTTTGATCCGGCGCAACGGCAGGCAACGCCCCGGGGGGCTCCGCATCAGTCGCGGGGCGGGCAGTCCTCGCCGAGCGGCGTGCCGTCATAGGCCTTGTCGCCGCAATCGTTGATCTCTTCCCAGATATAGCCGCGCCCGTCCTCGGTCACCGCGACCACCCGGTCGATGCCGTACTCGATATTGCGCTGCGCGGTGTAGACATGCGCCTCGCCGGTCTCGACCAGCTGGCCGATGGCCTCGGCGTCGAAGCAGCCGAACCAGAACGGCGCGTTGCGCGGCTCGGCGCCGTCGTAGCGCTCGAACCGCGCGTCGAGCGCCTGCGGGCGCTCCGGCGTGGTGAAGCAGCCGCGGAAGCGGATCGGCGAGCTGGTGGCGTCGATGCCCTCGAAATCGCCATACGCGATATGCTCGGGCGTTCCGCCGTCGAGCGGTGTCAGGAAGACCTGGCCCGCGTCATCCTCGACGCGCTCGTAGTAGTGGAAGACCTGGAAGTAGTAGACCCCGGCGCCAAACAGCAGGGCGGTCACGATGATGGCGATGCCGAGGATCTTGCCGCTCATGTCTGCGCTCCGGTCGAAGGCTGTCTAAGGGGTTCGGGCCGCGCGGCTCAGGCGGCGTGGCCGCCGGCCTCGGTCATCACGAAGGCGTCGGCGCAGCGCTTGGCCAGCGCCCGGACCCGGCCGATATAGGCCTGCCGCTCGGTGACCGAGATCACGCCGCGCGCGTCGAGCAGGTTGAACAGGTGGCTGGCCTTGATGCACTGGTCATAGGCCGGGTGGGCCATGATGATGCGCTTGCCGGTCTTGGGGTCGACCGCCTCGGCGTCGAGCGCGCGCTGGCACTCGGCCTCGGCGTCCTCGAAGTGCGTGAGCAGCGTCTCGGTGTCGGCCACGTCGAAGTTCCAGCGCGAGTATTCCTCCTCGGTCTGGCGGAACACGTCGCCATAGAGCAGCGGCTGCGGCGATTGCGGATCGTTGAACGGCATCTCCATGACGTGGTCGATGCCCAGCACGTACATGGCGAGACGCTCGAGCCCGTAGGTCAGCTCGCCCGAGACCGGGGTGCAGTCATGCCCGCCGACCTGCTGGAAATAGGTGAACTGCGACACTTCCATGCCGTCGCACCAGACCTCCCAGCCAAGCCCCCACGCGCCCAGCGTCGGGCTTTCCCAGTCATCCTCGACGAAGCGCACATCGTGCATCGACATGTCGATGCCGATGGCCTCGAGCGAGCCGAGATAGAGCGCCTGCAGGTCCGGCGGCGACGGTTTGATCAGCACCTGAAACTGGTAATAGTGCTGCAGCCGGTTCGGGTTCTCGCCGTAGCGTCCGTCGGTGGGGCGTCGCGAGGGCTGCACGTAGGCTGCGGCCCAGGGCCGGGAGCCGAGCGCGCGCAGCGTGGTGGCCGGGTGGAAGGTGCCGGCACCGACTTCCATGTCGTAGGGCTGCAGCACGGCGCAGCCCCTGTCGGCCCAATAGGTCTGCAGTCGCAGGATGATCTCCTGGAAGCTCCGCGGTTTGCTGCTGGTGTCGGTCATCGCATCGGCCCTGTCTGAGAGTTGCGGACTGATTATGCGCCACAGGCGCAAGGGTCAATTGCGGGGCTGACCATATTTTGAGGTGACGCCCCGACCGGCTCTGCTAAACACGAGGTCAGAGCAAAATAAGATTTCCGACGCAAGGGACAGATACAGGGATGTTGAGGTCAATACTGATGGCGGGCGCGGCAACCGTGCTGGTCGCGCAGGCTGCCATCGCGCAGGAGCGGGTGTTCATCCAGATCGAGGCGCAGCCGAGCCTCGCACAGGCCGAGGCGGCGCTGCGCGGCTATGCCAGCCGGCTCGACAACGTCAACGGCTTCTCGCTGGGCGGTGGCTGGTACGGCATTGCGCTGGGCCCCTACAGCCCCGACGACGCCGGGCAGCTGCTGCGCAACCTGCGCGCCAACGGCGTGATCCCGCGCGACAGCTATCTCGCGGCGAGCTCGGAATACCGCGACCAGTTCTGGCCGGTGGGGGCAGGGCTTGCCACCGATGCGCCGGTGCAGCCGGCGCCGCAGCAAGAGGCCGCAAAGCCGCCATCCGACACGCCGGTGGTCGAGGCCGAGCGCGAGCCCGCGCCGCAGCCGGTGATCGACGAGACCCCGCGCGAGGCCCGCGCCAGCGAGGCGATGCTCAACCGCGCCGAGCGCGAGCAGCTGCAGATCGCCCTTCGCTGGGCCGGGGTCTATGACGCCGGCATCGACGGCGCGTTCGGGCGCGGCACCCGCAGCGCCATGGCAGCGTGGCAGTCTCAGAACGGCTTCGAGGCGACAGGCATCCTCACCAGCGGGCAACGCGCCGCGCTGATGGGGCAGTACAACGCCGTGCTCGACGGGCTCGACATGCGCATGGTGCGCGACGAGCGCGCCGGCATCCGCATCGAGATGCCCACCGCCGCGGTCGGCTTTGATCGCTACGAGGCGCCCTTCGCGCTCTACGAGCCGACCGGAGATCTGCCGGCACGGGTGCTGCTGATCAGCCAGCCCGGCGACCGCCAGAGCATGGGCGGGCTCTACGAGATCATGCAGACCCTCGAGATCGTGCCGCTCGAGGGCCCGCGCGAGCGCACTCGGGATGGCTTTACGCTGACCGGCGCCAACAGCCGCATCGTCAGCCACACCGAGGTCAGCCTGCGCGACGGCCACATCAAGGGCTTTACGCTGATCTGGCCGGTCGGTGACGAAGAGCGCCGCGAGCGTGTGCTTGGCCTGATGCAGACCAGCTTCGCCACCACCGACGCGGTGCTCGATCCGGCCGAGGTCAGCGACGCCGGCCAGTCGGTCGACCTCGTCTCCGGGCTCGAGATCCGCAAACCCATCGCCACGGTCTCGGGATTCTTCATCGATGCCGGCGGCGCGGTGGTGACCTCGGCCGAGGCGGTGGCCTCCTGCGGGCGGATCACCCTCGACGATGTCTACGAGGCCGCGGTGGCGGCGCGCGATCCGGCGCTCGGCGCTGCGGTGCTGCGCCCCGAGACGGCGCTGGCGCCGCGCTCGGTGGCGAATTTCCGGCAGGGCACGCCCCGGATCGATTCCGAGGTCGCCGTGGCGGGCTACCCGTTCGGCGGCGTGCTGAGCGCCCCCACCCTGACCTTCGGCGCGCTCGAGGATATCCGCGGCCTGCGCGGCGAAGAGCAGTTCCAGCGGCTTGCGCTGGCGGCGCAGCCCGGCGATGCCGGTGGCCCGGTGGTGGATGCCGGTGGCGCGGTGCTGGGGATGCTGCTGCCCAAGGCGCAGGATGGCCAGTCGCTGCCCGAGGATGTTGCCTTTGCCGCCGATGCCGCGGCCCTGCAGGCCTTTCTCGACGGCGCCGGGCTGCGCAGCTCGGTGGCGCAGGGCGAGGCCGCCATGGCGCCGGAGGACCTGACCGCCGCCGCCGGCGCGATGACCGTCAAGGTCAGCTGCTGGGAGTGATGTCGGCGCGGCCGGTGACCGCATAACCGCTTGATCCGCACCGCCCTCGCGCGGTTATCCTCCGGGAGAGGTTTTCCCCCGGAGGCACACATGCTTGGCTATCTCACCCTGATCTTCGTCTGCCAGCTCGCGGGCGAGCTGATCGTCGGAGCGCTGGCGATGCCGGTGCCCGGGCCGGTGGTCGGCATGGTGCTGCTGTTTCTCTACCTCGCGCGGCGCCGCACGGTGCCCGAGGGGCTGGGGCAGGCGGCGGGCGGGCTGCAGCGCGCCATGTCGCTGCTCTTCGTGCCGGCGGGCGCCGGGGTCATGCTGCATTTCCACCTGCTGGCCGAGGCGGCGCTGCCGCTCGGGCTGGGTCTGCTGGTCAGCACCATCGCCACCATCGCGGTCACCGGCCTTTTGATGAGCTGGCTCGGGCGCGGGGCGCGCGACGATGGATAACCTCGACAACCTCGCCGAGACCTGGGTCTATCTCAGCGCCTCGCCGTTGTTCCACCTGACACTGACGCTGGTGGCCTTTCAGGGTGCATCGTGGCTGTTCGAGAAGGGGGGGCGCAACCCGCTGCTGAACCCCGTGCTGGGGGCGGTGATCGTGGTGGTGGCGGTGCTGCTCGCCACCGGCACCGACTACGCCAGCTATTTCGAGGGGGCGCAATTCGTGCACTTCCTGCTCGGCCCTGCCACGGTCTCGCTGGCGGTGCCGCTCTACCGGCAATGGGCGCTGGTGCGGCGCTCGGCGCTGGCGGTCACGGTGAGCCTGCTTTGCGGCTCGCTGACCGCGATCCTCACGGCGGTGGGCGTGGCTGCGCTGGCGGGCGGCGGCGAGGAGGTTCTCGCCTCGCTCGCACCGAAATCGGTCACCGCGCCGGTCGCCATGGCCATCGCCGAGGAACTTGGCGGGGTGCCTTCGCTGACCGCGGTGCTGGTGATCGTGACCGGCATCCTCGGCGCCATGCTTGGCCCGCTGGTGCTGACCCTCGTGGGGGTGACGGGCTGGAGCGCCCGCGGCCTTGCCATCGGCACCGCGAGCCACGGCATCGGCACCGCCCGCGCGCTGCAGGTCAACGAGACCGCCGGTGCCTTCTCGGGGTTGGCCATGGGGCTCAACGCGCTCGCCACGGCGCTCTTGCTGCCGGTGCTCTGGGGGCTGCTTTTCTGACGCGAAGTCAATGCGGTGAAGATTGCATGACGGTGCTGGCGCTCGTCAATCATGCGGGCTAACTCCCGTCTCATACAACTTGAAGGGAATCTCTGATGGGTCTTTTCGGAATCATCCTGTCGCTGGGTCTGCTGATGTATCTCGCCTATCGCGGGATCAACGTGCTGATCCTGGCGCCGCTTCTTTCGGCGCTGGCGGTGCTGATGTCGGGCGGTCTGCCGGTGCTGGCGACCTACACGCAGGTCTTCATGGAGAGCCTCGGCGGCTACATCATCACCTATTTCCCGCTGTTCCTGCTGGGCGCGATCTTCGGCAAGGTGATGGCCGATGGCGGGGCGGCGCGCACCATCGCCGAGCGCATCGTCGACTGGGTCGGGCCGGGGCAGGCGATCCTTGCCGTGGTGCTGGCCTGCGGCGTGCTGACCTTCGGCGGCGTGTCGCTCTTCGTGGTGGCCTTCGCGATCTATCCCATCGCCAATGCGCTGTTCCGCCGTGCCGACGTGCCCAAGCGGCTGCTGCCTGCGGCCATCGCGCTTGGCTCCTTCACCTTCACCATGACGGCGTTTCCCGGCACCCCGGCGATCCAGAACGCCATCCCGATCCCGTTCTTCGGCACCAACGTCTTCGCAGCGCCGCTGTTCGGCACGCTGGCGGGCCTGATCATGCTGGGCGGCGGTACGCTGTGGCTCAACCGTCGCCGCGCCAGCGCGCAAGGCCGGGGCGAGGGCTATGGCGAGCACGACACGACCGGCGCCGACAGCACGCTGCCCTCGGATGTGAAGCTTCCGAATTTCGCCGTGGCGATCGCGCCGGTGGTGGCGGTGATCGGACTCAACGCGCTGTTCACCTACGTGCTGATCCCGATGATGTCGGCCGATTACCTCGCCGAGCCGCAATATGGCGAGACCACGCTGAGCTCGGTCGCCGGCATCTGGGCCATCATCGTATCGCTGACCCTGTCGATCCTTCTGGCCATCGCGCTCAACTGGCGCCGCTTCAAGGATGTGCTGGAGACCGTCAACACCGGCACGATGGGCTCGCTGCTGCCGGTGTTCAACACCGCCTCCGAGGTCGGCTACGGCGCGGTGATTGCCTCGCTGCCGGCCTTTGGCCTGATCCGTGACGCGGTGCTGGGGTTGTTCCCGAACAACCCCGTGGCCTCGCTCGCGGTGGCGGTGAACGTGCTGGCGGGGATCACCGGCTCGGCCTCGGGCGGCATGTCGATCGCCCTGAACGCGCTCGGTGAGCAGTTTGCCGAGATGGGGCAGGCGCAGGGCGTGAGCATGGAGCTGATGCACCGGGTCACGGCGCTGAGCTCGGGTGGCTTCGACGCGCTGCCGCACAACGGCGCTGTCATCACCCTGCTGGCGATCACCGGGCTGACCCACAAGAAGAGCTATGGCGATATCTTCGTGGTCGCGGTGGCGATCCCGGTGCTGGCGACGATCGCGGTGATCGTGCTGGGCTCGCTCGGCCTCTGAAGGTCAAAACCGCCGCTTTTCTGGGCGGCGCGCACAGATCAGGGCGGAAAGACGGAGGGCCGGTGCTGCATCGCAGCATCGGCCCTCTCGATTCACGCGATCTTTGCCTAGGATGGGGAAGGGAGGACCGGACCAACTCAAGCCGAAGGATCCCTCCCCATGTGCCTGACCGCCGAAGCGCTCTTCCTCTTCCTCTCTATCCTGCCGCCCGAGATCGTCGAACTCTCTGACACCCGCATCACCGTGGCGGCCGAAACCCGCGATGCGGTCTGGCTGGCCAAGGGGGACGAATGGTGCACCTCTGCGCCCCAGATCGACGCCGCGGTCCGGCTCGGGCGAGGCGAGGTGCTCTGAGCGTCGCCGCAACGTAAAAGCCCGCGCCGGTGAGGGCGCGGGCCTGATCCGGCCAGAGCGGCCGGATGGATCAGGGATCGATCAGTTCTTCGCCTTGTCGACCATCTTGCCGGCGGAGATCCACGGCATCATGTCGCGCAGCTTTTCACCGACCTGCTCGATCTGGTGCTCGTCATTGGCGCGGCGCGAGGCCTTGAGGGTCGGCTGGCCGACCTGGTTCTCGAGCATGAAGTCGCGCACGAACTTGCCCTTTTGGATGTCGGTGAGGACCTCCTTCATGCGCTTCTTGGTCTCCTCGTAGGGCAGGATGCGCGGGCCGGTGACGTACTGGCCATACTCGGCGGTGTTGGAGATCGAGTAATCCATGGTGGCGATGCCGCCTTCATAGATCAGGTCGACGATCAGCTTCACCTCGTGGAGGCACTCGAAATAGGCCATCTCGGGGGCGTAGCCGGCTTCCACCAGCGTCTCGAAGCCGCAGCGGATCAGCTCGACGAGGCCGCCGCAGAGCACGACCTGCTCGCCGAAGAGGTCGGTTTCGCACTCTTCGCGGAAGTTGGTCTCGATGATGCCCGAGCGGCCGCCGCCGATGGCCGAGCAATAGGACAGGCCGATCTCGAGCGCCTTGCCGGTGGCGTCCTGGTCGACGGCCACGAGGCAGGGCACGCCGCCGCCCTTGACGTATTCGCCGCGCACGGTGTGGCCGGGGCCCTTCGGCGCCATCATGATGACGTCGACGCCGGGCTTCGGCTCGATCAGGCCGAAATGCACGTTCAGGCCGTGGGCGAAGGCGATCGCCGCGCCGTCCTTGAGGTTGTCGTGGACGTATTTCTTGTAGGTCTCGGCCTGAAGTTCATCGGGCATGGTGAACATGATCAGGTCGCACCAGGCCGCCGCTTCGGCGATGCCCATGACCTGCAGGCCTTCGCCTTCGGCCTTCTTGGCCGAGGGGGAGCCTTCGCGCAGGGCGACGACGACGTTCTTGGCGCCGCTGTCGCGCAGGTTCAGCGCGTGCGCGTGGCCCTGGCTGCCATAGCCGAGGATCGCCACCTTCATGTCCTTGATCAGGTTGATGTCGCAATCGCGATCGTAATAAACGCGCATGGTCTCGTCCTTCCTAGGTGATCTTGTCTTTGATCTCGTTATGGCGGGCAATTTAGCGGGCCGGCGGCGATAGTGCTTGCGTAGTTCTTGATTTTTCCGTGCATCGGTGAAAGATCATTCTCTCTTTCTCGATATTGCGGAGAATTCATGCTCGACGATACCGACCGGCGCATCCTGCGCCAGTATCAGGCCGCACCAGAGGTGGCGTCGACCGAGCTGGCCGAGCGCGCGGGCGTCACGGCCTCGACGCTGGCACGCAGGCTGGCGGCGATGCGCGAGGCGGGCGTGCTGCGCGGCGTGCGCGGCGTGGTGCACTGGCCGGCGCTGGGTTACGACATCGAGGTGATGCTGCGGGTGACGCTGGAAAAGACCCATCCGCGCGCCTTCGACGAGTTTCTCGCCGGCGCCCGCCTGGTGCCGGAGGTCATCGAGATCCAGACCTTCCTTGGCTCGGTCGACATCCGCCTCGCGGTGATCGCCCGCGATCTTGCGCATTACCAGGCGCTCTACCGCGAGAAGCTGCTCACCCTGCCGCATATCGCCGATATCGAGGCGCTGATGCATGTCTCGCTGGTGAAATCCGACGAAACGGTGCCGCTGTGAGCGCGCTGCAGGATCTCGACGAGCTCGACCGCGCCCTGATCCGGGCGCTGGCCGAGGATGCCAATGCCAGCGCCGGGGCGCTCGGGCGCCGGCTGGGCCTGTCGCAACCGGCCTGCTGGCGCCGCATCCAGCGGTTGCGGGCGGCGGGCGTGTTCCGGGGCGCCCGGCTCGATCTCGATCTCGAGCGGCTGGGGTTCGGGGTGACGGTGTTCCTCGGCATCAAGCTCGCCACCAAGGGCCGGGTGAGCCTCGAGGATTTCGAGCGCGCGGTGCGGGCGATCCCGGAGGTGCAGGTGGTCGACCACGTGCTCGGCGCCTTTGACTATCGTCTGAGAGTGGTGGCGCGCGACCTGCCGGATTTCGAGCGCGTGCTGCGGCGGCGCATCATGACGCTTCCCGGCGTCGGCAATGTCGAGGCCAACGTGATGCTGAGCGAGGAGCGCCGTCCCGGCCCGGTCTGATCGTCGGGAGGCTGGACGGCGCTCGCCTGCGGCAATCGCCCCGCCCGCCGTCCCGCCATGCCGCCCTTCGGAGGCGTTGCGTTCGCCGCGCGATGGGGTATCGAGGGGCAAACAGACAGGAGTTTGCCATGCCGCTGCGCGATGATGTCGATCCCAACGGGCTCGAGGAATTCTCGGTCGTCTTCACCGACCGCTCGCTGAACCACATGTCCGCCGATTTCCAGCAGGTGATGCGCGACATCTCCTCGATGCTGCGCGAGGTCTACGGCGCCGAGGGCGTGGCGCTGGTGCCCGGCGGCGGCACCTTCGGCATGGAAGCGGTCGCCCGCCAGTTCGGCCAGGGCGCCAAGGCGCTGGTGGTGCGCAACGGGTGGTTCTCGTTCCGCTGGTCGCAGATCTTCGATGCCGGGACGTTCGGCGGCGAGGTGACGGTGATGAAGGCGCGCCAGACCGGCAACGCGCCCGCAAGCCCCTTCGCGCCCGCGCCGATCGAAGAGGTGGTCGAGGCGATCCGCAATGAGGCGCCGCAGATCGTCTTTGCCCCGCATGTGGAAACCAGCGCCGGCATCATCCTGCCCGACGACTACATCCGCGCCATGGCCGAGGCCGCCCACGAGGTCGGCGCGCTGATGGTGCTCGACTGCATCGCCTCGGGCTGCGTCTGGGTCGACATGGCCGGGACCGGCGTGGACGTGCTGATCTCGGCGCCGCAGAAGGGCTGGTCCGCCACGCCCTGCGCCGGGCTTGTCATGCTGTCGCAGCGGGCGCTTGAGCGGATGGAGGACACCAGCGCGAACTCCTTCGCCATGGACCTGAAAAAATGGCGCGAGATCATGGCGGCCTACGAGGCCGGCGGTCACGCCTATCACGCCACCATGCCGACCGATGGCCTGAAGATGTTCCGCGACGCGATGATCGAGACCCGCGAGATGGGCTTCGAGGCCGCCAAGGCCGCGCAGTGGGAACTGGGCGACAAGGTGCGCGCGATGCTTGCGGCGCGGGGCATCGCGTCGGTTGCGGCCGAAGGCTTTGGCGCGCCCGGCGTGGTGGTGAGCTATACCGATGACCCCGAGATCAAGACCGGCCGCGCCTTCGCCGCGAAAGGCGCCCAGATCGCCGCCGGCGTTCCGCTGCAATGCGACGAGCCGGCCGGCTTCTCGACCTTCCGGCTTGGGCTCTTCGGGCTCGACAAGCTGGCGGATGTCGACGGCACCGTGGCACGGCTCGAGGCGGTGCTCGGCCAGGTGGTCTGAGCGGCGCGATCGCACCGGGGAGGGGGCCAGCCCCCTCTTGGCCCGTCGGGCCAATTCACCCCCGAGGTATTTTGAAACCAGAGAAGACGGGAGCGCGGCGCCCCTGTCTTCTCTTCGTCAAAAATACTCCCGCCGGAGTCCGGCCGGACCGTCCCGCCCGCGAGATCTCGGGCAAATGCGCCAGGCTATGCGACGCGGCACCGTGCCCGGCTCAGGTTCGGGTGCCGAGACCCAGTTGCATCAGCGTGCGGCGCACCGGAGCGATGCCGTAGAACGCGTCCAGCGCCTTGGCGCGGGCGTCGCGCAGCGGTGGCGCGGAGAGCATCGAGGTGCGATTGAGCAGCGTGATGCCCGCGACCCGGGCGCGGATGTCCAGGATACGCTGGCGGTGATAGCGCTCGAGCATCTGCCGGTCGCCCAGCCGCCCGGGCGCCTTGACCGCGAGATCATGCAGCGCGCGCAGGTCGTTGAGCGACATGTTGAGCCCCTGCGCGCCGATCGGCGGCACCACATGCGCGGCCTCCGCCACCAGTGCCAGCCGCTCTCCCGCGAGGCGCTCTGCCTGCTGGGCGATGATCGGCCAGAGCGTACGCTGCGAGACGAGCTTCAGCGGCCCCAGAATGTGGCACGACCGCTCCGACATCGCGGCCTCGAGCTCGGGCGTGTCGAGCCTGAACAGCGCCTCCGCCTTCGGGCCTTCCTCCATCCAGACCACCGCCGAGGACGGCTGACCGTCGAGGTCTGGCAGCGGCACAAGCGTGAACGGGCCGCCGGTGCGGTGAATCTCGGTCGAGACATTGCCGTGCGGGATCGGGTGGGTCACGGCGAAGGCCAGCGCCTTCTGGCCGAACCGCGTGGTCCTGACCCCGATCCCGGCGGCGCGGCGCATCGGCGAGTTGCGCCCGTCGGCGGCGATCACCAGGCGCACATTGGCGTGGCTGCCATCGGAGAGCCCGACACGGGCACCGGCCTCGCGGGTGAAGAGCGTGGTCGTCCCGGTGCCGGGGCGGAAATCGACCCCGGGCATCTCGTGCAGCTGCGCCGAGATCTCGCGCCGCAACAGCCAGTTGGGAAGATTCCAGCCGAACGGCCGCTCGGAGATGTCCTCGGCGTCGAAATCGCGGGTGACGCGCGGCTCGGGCCGCTCGCCGCCGGCATCGATGATGCGCATCACCTGAAGCGGCATGGCGTGGCTCTCGAGCCGGGCCCAGAGCCCGCACTGGTCGAGGAAATCCCGCGCCGGCTGCAGGAAGGCGGTGGTGCGCAGGTCGGCGCCCTCGGCCTCGCGCTCGGTCACCGGCGGTGCCGGGTCGACGCAGAGCACCGAGAACCCGGCGGCGCCGAAGGCGGCGGCCGCGGTCAGACCCGCGATGCCGCCGCCCGAGATGAGAATGTCGTAATCCATGGCCGCTCTCCTTTGCCTCTCTATCTAGGGCAGGCCGGCGCCGGAGGCCACGGGCCTTACTTGCCGATGGTGATCAGCAGGATCGCGGCGTAGCAGACCGGCACGCAGGCCAGCGCCGACATGGCGAGACCGGCGGCGCCCCAGGTCACCGTTGCGGCGACCACCAGTGCGAGGAACACCGCGACACCGGCATAGAGCTTGGCTTCGAGGCTGAGCCCGGCCGAGCGTGCCTCGGGGGCGGTGATGGTGGTGTCGGCGGCGTTGGTCATGGTCATGCAGGGATCTCCTTGGAACTGTCGCGACGCGGCCCGAGGGGCGGCGGCTTGCAGCGGAGATAATGATGCCGGCGGCGCATATCATCTGGCAGAATTGCCGCAGGCACGAAATGTCGCAGGCCGCGTCCGCCCAGCCGCCCCGTGCAACCCGCGACAGGTCAGCGCAGGCCGCGCAGGAAGCTGCCGAGGTCGTCCGTGTGGTGCTGGATGTGGTCGCCCATGCCGCGCTCGGGGGCCACGTGCACGGTACGCATGCCCATGGCGTGCGGCGCCGTGAGGTTGCGCGGGTCGTCCTCGAACATCGCCGCCTGTGCCGGATCGGTGCCGTCGAGCGCAAAGACCGCGCGGAAGGCGCCCTCCTCGGGCTTGGGGCGGTAGCCTGCATGTTCGACGCCGTAGATCGCATCGAAGGCCGCATCCAGCCCGCGCGCCCGCAGCACCTGCGCCGCATAGGGCGCGCTGCCATTGGTGTAGACGATCTTGCGCCCCGGCAGCGCGGCGATCAGCTCGGCCAGGTGCGGGTCGGGGGTGAGCGCGTCGAAGGTGATGTCGTGCACCTCCTCGAGATAGGCGTCGGGATCGATGTGATGCTCGGCCATCAGCCCGGCCAGCGTGGTGCCGTGCAGATGCCAGTAGGTCTTGCGCAGGGTATCGGCCTCGCCATGGTCGGCGCCGGTGACGCGCATGACGAAATCGGTCATCTTGCGCTCGATCTGGTCGAAGAGCCGGGCGGCGGGCGGGTAGAGCGTGTTGTCGAGGTCGAAGACCCAGTGACGCACGTGAGAAAAATGCTGTTTCACCATGGCCATGATCCTAATCCTGCCGCGCCAGCGCGGCAATGGGCGCATTGATCCCGGCGGCCTGATGGCGCTATCGTCGCGCAATCGCCCGAGGAGACTTGCATGACCCAGATCCGCACCCCCAACAAGGACGCCTACACGCTGATCCTCGAGGCCATCGATTCCGGCGTCTATCGCCCCGGGGACCGCCTCGTCGAGAGCGAGCTGGCCGAGCGTTTCGGGGTGTCGCGGACGCCGATCCGCGAGGCGCTGCAGCGGCTCGAGACGCAGTCGCTGCTGGCCCGCGACGGGCGCTCGCTGATCGTCGCCTCGCTTGATCACAACCAGATGGCCGAGCTCTACGTGGTGCGCACCGAGCTCGAGGGGCTGGCGGCGCGGCTGGCGGCGCGTCATGCGACCGAGGAAGAGATCCAGGTGATGCGCGACATGGTCAGCGAGGACAGGGCGCTGCTCGACGATCCCTCGGCGCTGGCCCGCGCCAACCGGCGCTTTCACAAGATGATCCATCTCGGCTCGCACAACCGCTTTCTCGTGCAGCAGCTTGATCTCGTGCACCGCTCCATGGCGCTCATGGCCACCACCTCGCTCGCGGCACAGGGGCGCGGCGAGATCGCGCTGGCCGAACACAAGGCCATTGTCGACGCGATCTCGCGGCGCGACGAGGATGCCGCCTACAAGGCGTTGCGCGACCACATCTCGGTGGCCTTCGTGACGCGGCTCAAGCTCGACAGTCACAAGGTAGATTGAGATGCGCCCTGTGCGCTCGGCTCCGGCAGGTCGGCGCCGTCGTGATCGGGGGCGGAGTGGCCGTGCATGGTCTTGTCCCAGTAGAACGGGCGGGTGACCAGCTCGAGCACGGCCTTGTAGATCGCCACGGTGGCGAGCGGAAAGTAGAGAAACAGCGTCGGGACCCAGGGCAGCAGGCCCCGGTGCGGGCTCCGCGCGACCGCGGCGACGCTGACCATGAGCGAAATTGCCTCGGCGACGAGGAAGCCTCCGAACAGCAGCTGTTTCTGCGCCTCGGTGAGGACGGCGAGCGCGGCCGGCTGCCAGCCGAGCAGCAGCAGCCAGAAGCTCCAGAGCGCGGGGGCGAGCAGGAATTGCAGGATCGTGGTCAGGAACAGGACCTGCATCCCGGCGAACCGCCACGCACCGAGATCGCGCAGCAGCGTGAGCGGTTGGCGGGAGTGTACCAGCCATGTGATCAAGTACCCCTTGAGCCAGCGTGACCGCTGCCGGATCCACGGCCAGGTCCGGTTGTTGGCTTCCTCGCGGGTCACCAGGGGCACGAGTTCGGTGACATAGCCGAAGCGGGCGAGGCGGATGCCGAGGTCGGCGTCCTCGGTGACGTTGTGCGCGTCCCAGCCGCCGACCCGGTCGAGCGCGTCGCGGCGGAAGAAGACGGTCGTGCCGCCGAGCGGGATCGGAACGCCGAGCCGGGCGAGCCCTGGAAGCACGAGGCGGAACCACGTGGCGTATTCGATGGTGAAACAGCGCGACAGCCAGTTGGCGTGGGGATTGTAGAAATCGAGGATGCCCTGAAGGCAGGCGGTTTCGGGCGGGGCGCGACAGAAATGCCCCGCCACCCTGAGAAGCTGGTCGGGGGCGGGCGAGTCCTCGGCATCGTAGATCCCGACGATGTCGCCCCGGGCGAAATTCAGCCCGTAGTTCAGCGCCCTCGGCTTGGTTGTGATCGGCCCGGCCGGCACCTCGATCACCCGCAGCCAAGGCGGCAGGCGGGTGGCCGCCAGCGCGGCCCGCGTGGTGTCGTCGCCTGCCTCGAGCAGCAGCAGCACCTCGAGCCGGTTGCGCGGATAGTCGAGCCGCGACAGCCGGTCGAGCAACGCCGCGGCGATCCTTTCTTCGCGGAACAGCGGCACCAGCACAGAGATCCGTGGCAGCCGCGCGGCACGCGGCGGCGCGTCCGGCACCGCGTGGCGGCTTGCGAGCAATGCGGCAAGCCGGGTAATCTGGGCAATCACCAGCACCGCGATGGCAAGGGATGCCGCCGCGAGAAAGAAGGCCGCCGGGGCGAGGGCGAGGGTGGCGAGCCCGGCCAGCGCGAAGCCGCCGGCGACAAGCGCCCGCCGGGGGGTAAGCCGGTTCAGGTCGCGGCAGCTCAGATCCGGGTGCAGCCGCGTTTCAGCGTCGCGCGTCAGCGCCGGGCCGTGGCGGGCGGCGATCTCGGCATGGATGTCGGCGACGGAGGCGGTGGCCATGGTCACATCGCCGCACTCGGCAGGCAACGCGGCGCGCGCCGCGTCGAAACGCTCGGGCCGTGCGGTGGCAAGCAGAAGGGTGTTGCCGACCCGCCTCCACGGCAGGGCTGCGTAGCGCAGGCAAATCTCCGGCGGCAGCAGGGAGGCGAGCGCGGGGTCTGGCGGCTGTCGGTCGCGCGAGAGCTGCGGGACGGCGCCGCGCCAGGCCGGCGCCGGGGCCTCGGCGAACTGCGTGTCGCGCATCGGCGCCACGACGTACGGTCGCGACGGTGTCGGCCCGGGACCGTTCGGCGCCGCCGACGCGACGTTGCGCGCCAAACGGGTCGAACGGAAGACCGGTCTGCTCTCTGGCATGATCCCCTCCTGTACCGAAACAGGAAGGGTTGTGGAGACTCATGGTAAAGCGTTGGTTAATTTCGGCAGGGCGCGCCGAAATTTCGCCGCAATCACATCGCCTGGACGAAGCGCTCGAAGAGGTAGAAGCTGTCCTGCGGGCCGGGGCTCGCCTCGGGATGGTGCTGGACCGAGAACACCGGCCGGTCGTTCATGCGGATACCGCAGTTGGAGCCGTCGAACAGCGAGACGTGGGTCTCGACCACGCCGTCGGGCAGGGACTGGCCGTCGACCGCAAAGCCGTGGTTCATCGAGGTGATCTCGACCTTGCCGGTGCCGAGTTCCTTGACCGGGTGGTTGGCACCGTGGTGGCCGTGGTTCATCTTGACGGTCTTGCCGCCAAGCGCCAGCGCCAGCATCTGGTGGCCGAGGCAGATCCCGAAGACCGGCAGGTCGGTGTCGTCGAGGATGCCCTTGATCGTCGGCACGGCGTAGGCGCCGGTCGCGGCCGGATCGCCGGGGCCGTTCGACAGGAACACGCCGTCGGGGCTGTGCGCGAGCACCTCGTCCTTGGTGGCGCTGGCAGGCAGCACGGTGACGTCGCAGCCGGCCGAGGCAAGGCAGCGCAGGATGTTGCGCTTGGCGCCGTAGTCGATGGCGACAACCTTCTTCTTCGGCGCGGTCTGCGGCGCGTAGCCCTCGGGCCAGGCCCACCGCATCTCGTCCCAGCGGTAGCTCTGGGCGCAGGTCACGCCCTTGGCGAGGTCAACGCCGGTCAGGCCCGGGAAGGCGCGCGCCGCCTTGACCAGTGCCTCGACGTCGAAGTTGCCGTCGGGATCATGCGCCAGCGCCACGTGCGGCGCGCCGGACTGCCGGATGGCGCGGGTCAGCCGCCGCGTGTCGACGCCGCCGATGGCCACGCGCCCGCGCGAGGCCAGCCACTCGGACAGCTCCTGCACCGCACGCCAGTTCGAGCTTTGCGTCGGCATCCACTTGACCACCATGCCCGCGGCGACCGGATCCTGTGTCTCGTCATCCTCGGGGTTCACGCCGACATTGCCGATATGCGGGAAGGTGAAGGTCACGATCTGGCCCGCGTAGGACGGGTCGGTCATGATCTCCTGATAGCCGCTCATGGCGGTGTTGAAGCAGAGCTCGGCCTCGGTCTGGCCGGTGGCGCCGAACCCCTGTCCGTAGAACAGCGTGCCATCGGCGAGGGCGAGGCAGGCAGTAGGTTTGGCGATCGGCGGCATGGCGCGACTCCTTTTGGCAGCTAGCAGACGGCAAATTGCGCCTTAGGTAAGGTGCGCGGGACTTGGGGTCAAGTGCTATCCTGAAAACGGAATGTGTTTAAAATCAGTGACTTGCCGGGTGATCGCGCAGAGTTGCGCCGCGCCGGGGCTTTCGGTAGGTTGGGCGCTTGAAACGTCAACGGGGATAATCGTTTCCATGCAATTGCGAGAACGCATCTCGGCTGCGACCAAGCAGGCGATGAAGGACCGGGCAACCGACAGGCTGTCGACGCTGCGGCTGATCAACGCCACGTTCAAGGATCGCGACATCGCGGCTCGGAGCGCGGATGGCGAAACCAAGGTCGAAGAGGCCGAATTGCTGGCGCTGCTGGTGAAAATGGTCAAGCAGCGCAAGGAAAGCGCGCGGACCTACGAGGAGGGCGGGCGGCTCGACCTCGCCGAACAGGAGCTGGCCGAGGTCGAGGTGATCGAGGAATTCCTGCCCAAGCCCATGAGCGACACGGAAATCTCGCAGGCGGTCGACGATGCCATGACCGAGGTCGGCGCCAGCTCGATCCGCGACATGGGCCGGGTGATGGGGGTGCTCAAGGGGCGCTACCAGGGCCGCATGGATTTCGGTGCCGTTGGCCCGATGGTCAAGGACCGGCTCGCCGCGGCGAGCTGAGGCCCAGGGGGCTTCTCAGAAACGACAGGAGCCGGCGGGATCGCCGCTCAGGGCTCGGGAAATTGCTCCCGGGCCGCTTTCCAGTCCTGTGGATCGACGGGAAAGCGCTTTACGAAGCGGGTCTTGAAGCCGACCCGTCCGCGCCGCGCGCCGAAATTCTCACCGTGATTGAGCACGTAGAGCACCGCCGGGCGGCGCAGCGCCGACAGGCCGCGCCCGGCGAGCCGTGCCAGGTACGGAAACATGCGATGCTCATGCGCGGTCATCTCGCGCAGGGCCGCGTCGCTTTGCGGCAAATCGGGATCGTGCAGCAGCGCGCAGCACGAGCCGCAGAGCTTCCAGAACGGCTTGCGCAGCGGATCCGCCAGGCTGCGCGGACCGGCCAGCGCCACATCGCCGGTGGCGTGATCCATGACATAGCCGGTCTCGACAAGGTATCCCGCCTCCTGCCGCTCCAGCATCTCAAAGACCGTGCCGTCGCGTAGCAGGTCGTCGGCATCGAAGCTCATGACATAGGCGGCGGCGCGCGACTCGGCGGCGAGGTGATCGCAAAGCGCCGCCAGCTTGCGCCACTTGTCGTTGCCGGGCGTCGGATCATCGAAGGGCAGCCAGCTGAGCCGGGGGTCGTCGGGCAGGGGCGGGCGCTGCTGGCAGCAGATCACCGCCTCCCACGCGCCGTCCTGCCGGCGAAAGCTCTCGACGGTCTGCTCCAGACGCGCGGTCACCGCCTGCCAGTCGCCCACGTCCTGCGGGCCGACCAGCGGCACGAGGAAGATCACCT
>Ga0208181_1000488_pt1 | contig 19873 bp, 15 predicted proteins | sample MalvirDeepMed_s6_FD_184244 | JGI IMG/M metagenome (GOLD analysis project Ga0208181, IMG submission 184244) | Marine viral communities from the Global Malaspina Expedition - Malaspina viral metaG DeepMed_s6 (SPAdes) (version 2) | ecosystem: Environmental > Aquatic > Marine > Oceanic | place... | reverse complement strand
GAGTCTCGGCGAGACCGACATTCCCTCGAAGCAGATCGGTGAGATCGTCATGGAGACGCTCGCCCGCATCGACACCGTCGCCTATGTGCGGTTCGCCAGCGTCTACAAGAACTTCCAGGCGGCGGACGATTTCGACAAGTTCGTCAGCGAACTGCGGCCCGACGCGACGCCTGCCGAGAAGTGACCGACGACTTGAGGCACATGGCCCACGCTCTGCGGTTGGGCCGGAGACGGATGGGGCAGTGCTGGCCCAACCCGTCGGTCGGCTGTGTCATCGTCAAGGATGGGCGCATCGTCGGCCGCGGCGCGACCGCGCCGGGGGGGCGGCCGCATGCCGAGCCGCAGGCTCTGGCGCAGGCCGGCGAGGCGGCGCGCGGCGCCACCGCCTACGTGACGCTCGAACCGTGCTCGCATCACGGCAAGACGCCGCCCTGCGTCGACGCGTTGGTCAAGGCCGGCGTGGCGCGGGTCGTCGCGCCGCTGGCGGACAACGATCCCCGGGTTTCGGGAAAAGGGTTCGCCCATCTGCGCAAGCATGGCATCGAGGTGACCACCGGGGTCCTGGCCGAGGAAGCGGCGCGCGATCACGCCGGCTTCTTCCTGCGCAACGACGAAGGCCGACCGCTGGTGACGCTCAAGCTTGCCAACAGCTTCGACGGCCGCATCGCCACCGCCACCGGCGAGAGCCAGTGGATCACCGGTCCCGAGGCGCGGCGCCACGTGCACGGTCTGCGGGCCAGCCATGACGCGGTGATGGTGGGGGCAGGGACGGCGCGTGCCGACGATCCGGCGCTCACCGTGCGCGGCTGGGGCGAGGTGCAGCAGCCGGTGCGGGTGATCGTCTCACGGCTCATCGATGTGCCGCTGATGAGTGCGCTGGCCAGTTCTGCCCGCGAAGTGCCGGTCTGGCTGGCGCATGGCTCTGACGCCGCACCGATGACACGGCGGGCCTGGCAGAGCTGCGGCGCCAAGCTGCTGCAGTGCAAGGTCACCGGTGGCCGCATCGACCCCCATGCGCTGCTTTCGGCACTGGGCAAGGAAGGGCTCACGCGGGTGTTCTGCGAGGGGGGCGGACAGCTGGCCGCCTCGCTTCTGGCGGCGGATCTGGTCGACGAGCTGGTGGGCTTTACCGCGGGCATCGCCGTCGGCGCCGAGGGCCGTCCGGGGATCGGCGCCATGGGCGTCGACCGTCTGGCCGAGGCACCGCGTTTCGAGCTGGAAGAGGTCCGGGCTGTCGGCGGCGATGTGCTGCATCGCTGGCGCCGCAGCGGGGCCGCCTCAGGCTGACCGGCCCCGGGGCAGGCGGGGGCGCACCCCCGCCGCAGTTCACTCAGTGCACGGTCACCGGCGCGAAATCGTTCTGTCGCGCGAGGATGAAGGCCTGCTTGCGGTCCTTGACCAGCGCTAGACGCTCGCCTTCCGCATTGTGCACCGCATAGAGCGTCTCGAGCCCGCCAAGCTGGCCCTGGATCTCTTCTGGGAGGTCTCCGGCGGCGACGGCACGCACGTAGACGATGCGCTCTTCGCCCGGTGTCTGGAATTCGTACTTGGTATTCATCGGATTACCCCTTTCTGATCGAGATCGTCTGGACCACCGTTTCGGGTCGGGAGATGGTCAGATCCACGTGCAGCAAGCCATTCTCCATGACAGCCTCGCCCACTTCCACGCCGTCGGCCAAGACGAAACTGCGCTGGAACTGTCGCGAGGCAATGCCGCGATGCAGGAAGATGCGTTCGCTGCCGTCGTCACCTTGTCGCCCTCGGATCACCAGCTGGCGATCTTCGACAGTGATCGACAGGTCGTCTTCCGAGAACCCGGCCACGGCGAGCGTGATCCGGTAGGACCGTTCCGAGGTCTGTTCGATATTGAAGGGCGGATAGCCCTCGCTCGATTTTGCCGTGCGTTCCAGCAGGCGCTCGAGTTGCTCGAAGCCGAGCATGTGCGGGTAGGAACCCAAAGTCATCTTGCTCATGACATGTCCTTTGCAGAAAGCGACCGTCAGCCGGGCCCCGCGTTCGGCAACCCGACTGAATTCAATATGGGAAGCCGCCGGAATATCCGCAAGGGCTTTGCCAGAGCGTTTGGAGTTGCTATCTAAGGGGTCTGTAGCGCAAGGAGTTTGCCCGCATGGAGACGCCGCAAGACATCTCGATGAAGACCGAGGAAGTGCTGCGCGTCGAGCTGGAGGTCTTCAGGCGCGAACACCGCGATCTCGACGAGGCCATCGCGGCCCTGCAGGACCGCGGCATGGGCGATCAGCTGACGCTTCAGCGCCTGAAGAAGAAAAAGCTGTTCCTGAAGGACAAGATCGCCCTCATCGAGGACCGGCTGACCCCCGACATCATCGCCTGAGGGCCTGCTCAGCCAAGGCTGAGCGCGGTCTGCTTGAGCATCTCTGCCGAGCGGCGCAGCGCGCTGGCCTCGTCCTCGGCCAGTTCCGGCAGCAGCGTGGTCATCACGCCGCTGCGGCCGACCACGCGTGGCAGACTGAGCGCCACGTCGGTCACGCCCTCGACCTCGGGCGTCACGAGCGAGACCGACAGCACGCTGCGCTGGTCGTCGCGCACCGCCTGCACGATCCGCGCCAGACCCGCGCCGATGCCGTACCACGTGGCACCCTTGCCCTCGATGATCCGGTAGGCGGCGCGACGCACGCCGTCGTCGATGCGCTCGCGCACCGACTGGGTGATCGCGGCGCCGACCTGCACACCGAAGCGCGCCACCGGCTCCGAGCCCGCCCGCGCCGACGCCCAGGCCAGCACCTCCGAGTCGCCATGCTCGCCCAGCACATAGGCATGTACCGATTGCGCCGCCACGCCGAGATGGTCGCCGAGCAGGCTGCGGAAGCGCGCGGTGTCGAGGATGGTGCCCGAGCCGATCACCTTTTCACGCGGCAGCCCCGAGATGCGCAGCGCCACCTCTGTCATCACGTCGACGGGGTTGGAGGCCACCAGCAGCATCGCCTCGGGGGTGGCCTTCTGCACGCCCGCGATCACCTGCGCGAAGACGTCGGCGTTGCGTGACAGCAGGCTGATCCGGTCCTCTCCGGGCTTCTGCGCGACACCGGCGGCGAGGATCACCAGATCGGCGCCCTCGAGCGCGTCATAGTCGCCCGCCGAGACCCGGCAGGGATGGGCGAAAGGCACGGCATGAGCGATGTCTTCGGCCTGCGCCACGGCGAGCGCCATGTTGCGGTCGACGAGGACGATCTCGCTGGCGCCGCCACGCAATGCCAGCGCATAGCCCGCCGCCGAGCCCACCATGCCCGCGCCCACGATCCCGATCTTCATGACGATTCTCCTCAGTGCTGCCGGGAGAAGGGTTGCACGCCAAGCGCGAGGGGAACAGGGGCAGAGGGCATGGGCGCGTCTGCGGCGCAGGGATGGCTCAGAGATTTGGCAAGAACGCGCGCGCGGAGGACCGAACGCTGGCGGCGGGGATCAAGGCCGAACCGCGCCTTGCGACTGCGGACCCGGGCCCCGGAGACTTGGTTGGACGCGGGCTCGGCTTCGCACTCGCTCGGACGCATCGGGGAGCAGCCAAGCGCGCCTCCCGACATATTGCCCCGCAGCGCGGCGCCGACGCGACATGCGCCTGGCCCTGCAGCGCCTTGGCATGAGGCCGCCGGGACACCTGGCGCGCGCCCCCCTCAGACGTCGAGCTTTGCCATCAGGGTGCGCAGCACCGTGCGCTCGTCCTCGTCGAGCTTCGCGGTGCGGCTGCGGAACAGCGTTGCCTGGCTGCGCAGCACCGGCTCATCGTCGATCACCTTGAGGTGGTTCGCCCGCAGCGTGTCTCCGGTCGAGGTGATGTCGGCCACCGCCTCGGCGGTGAGGTTCTTCACCGTGCCCTCGGTGGCGCCCTGCGAGTCCACAAGCTGGTAATCCGCCACGCCGCCATGGCGCAGATACTCGCGCACCAGCCGGTGATACTTGGTGGCGATCCGCATCCGGAAGCCGTGCTCGGCGCGGAACGCCGCCGCCGCCGCGTCGAGATCGTCGAGCGTGTCGACATCGACCCAGCAGGCGGGCACGGCGACGATCAGGTCGGCCTGTCCAAAGCCCAGCTCGGCCAGCGGCTCGACCTTCTGGTCCCACTGCACCAGCTTTTCGCGGATCAGATCGGTGCCGGTGACGCCAAGGTGGATGCGCCCGGCGGCCAGCTCGCGCGGGATCTCCCCCGCCGAGAGCAGAACGAGGTCGACGCCCTCGACCCCGTCCACGGCGCCGGCATATTCCCGGTCGTTGCCGGTGCGGGCAAGGCCCACGCCGCGGGCGCCGAACCAGTCGAAGGTCTTCTCCATCAGGCGCCCCTTCGAGGGCACCCCAAGCTTCACACTCATGCCCGCTCTCCCGTCTGCAAAAGCAGCCCCGGACGGATCACCCCGCCCACCGCCGGGGCGGCGCGGCCATTGCCCAGCCGCTCGGTCAGCGCGTCGTAGCGCCCGCCGGTGGCGACCGGGGGCAGGTCGGGGCGCGCGGTGGGCACGAAGCCGAAGACGAAGCCGTCGTAATATTCCATCGAGCTGCGCCCGTAGCTTGCCTCGAATTCCAGCGTGGCCACGTCGATCCCGCGCGCCGAAAGCGCCTCGCAGCGGCGCTCGAAGCGCTCGACCGCCGGCAGGAGCGCCGGCATGTCGACGGCGATGTCGTGCAGCTGTTCGAGCGCGAAGGAGCAGGTCTCGCGCACGGCCAGCAGCGTGTCGATCAGCGCCACCTGGCTCTCGCAGAGCGGACCTTCGGCGGCGTCCTCGCGCAGCGCGGCGATGCGGGCGGCGACCTCGGCCTCGGAGCGCAGGCCGATCGCCGGGGCCGCGGTGTCCAGCGGGGTCTCTGCGGCCAGCAAGGCCTTGCGCGAGGGCGGCACCGGGCTGCGGCCCGAGTAGCGGTCGAGCAGGGCGCGGAAGCGGCGCGGACGCCAGATGTGGCGCATCAGCGCGGCGCGGCGGCGCTCGGAGGTCTCGAGCCCCGCGACGGCGGCGGTCAGGATGCCGATGTCCCCGGTCACCGCGCGCAGCCGGTAGGGCGCCAGCGTCTCGGCGAAAAGCGCGAAGACCTCGGCATCGGCCTGCGCGGAATCGTCGTCGGCGAACAGCTCGAAGCCGACCTGGAAATACTCCGGCGCGCGCTCGGGATGCTCTTCCTGCCGGCGAAAGACCTCGCCTGCATAGGTGTAGCGCGACGGCGCGGCGCCGGTCTCCATGTGCATCTGCACCACCGGCACGGTGAAGTCGGGCCGCAGCATGACCTCGCCGCGTGCGGGGTCGTGGGTCACGTAGGTCCGCGCCCGGATGTCCTCGCCATAAAGGTCGAGCAGGGTTTCCGCCGGCTGCAGGATGGCGCAGTCAACAGTCTCGGCCCCGGCCTCGAGAAAGCGCGCCCGCAGGCGGACGGCTTCGGCGCGTTCCTGCGCGATGGTCACGCCCATTGGTTCAGGATCTCTCTCACCTTGGCGACCAGATCGCCGCGCGCCACCTCGTATTGCGAGGGGCGCTCCTTCCATTCCTCGAGGCTGGCGCTCTCGGCCAGCTTGGCGCCGAGGACCAGGTCCTTGATCTGAACGACGCCGCGGTCTCTCTCGTCGCCGCCCTCGATCACGGCGACCGGCGAGCTGCGCTTGTCGGCATATTTGAGCTGGTTGCCGAAATTCTTCGGGTTGCCGAGATAGACCTCGGCGCGGATGCCCGCGTTGCGCAGCTCGGCCACCATGGCCTGGTAATCGGCCATGCGGTCGCGATCCATCACCGTCACCACGACGGGGCCCTGCACGGTGCCGCCGATGCGGCCCTTTTCGCGCAGCGCCGCGAGCAGACGGTCGACGCCGATGGAGACGCCGGTCGCGGGCACCGCCTGACCGGTGAAGCGCTTGACGAGGTCGTCGTAGCGTCCGCCGCCCGCCACCGAGCCGAACTGGCGCTTGCGGCCCTTCTCGTCGAAGATCTCGAAGGTCAGCTCGGCCTCGAAGACCGGGCCAGTGTAATATCCAAGGCCGCGCACCACGCTGGGGTCGATCTCGATGCGATCGGGGCCGTAGCCCTGCGCGGCCAGCAACGCGCCGATCTCCTCGAGCTCGGCAACGCCCGCGGCGCCGATCTCCGAGCTGCCGACCGCGGCGCGCAGGTTGGCCACGGTGGCGGCGGTATCGGCACCCTTGGAGGTCAGGAAGGCGACCACCGGTTCCGCCTGCGCCTCGCTCAGCCCCACGCCGTCGATATAGGCGCCCGAGGCGTCGAGCCGGCCCTTGCCCAAGAGCTCGCGCACGCCGGCTTCGCCGACCTTGTCGAACTTGTCGATGGTGCGCAGCACCGCGTCGCGCTGCGCGTCGTCATCGAGGCCCATGGTCTCGAGCACGCCGTTCAGAACCTTGCGGTTGTTGACCCGCACGAGGTAGTCGCCGCGGGGAATGCCGACCACTTCCAGCGTGTCGGCCAGCATGGCGCAGATCTCGGCATCCGCCGCGACGCTCGCGGCGCCCACGGTGTCGGCGTCGCACTGGTAGAACTGGCGGAAGCGGCCGGGGCCGGGCTTCTCGTTGCGCCAGACCGGGCCCATGGCATAGCGGCGATAGGGCAGGGGCAGGTCGTTGCGGTGCTGGGCATAGACCCGCGCCAGCGGCGCCGTCAGGTCGTAACGCAGCGCCATCCAGCTCTCGTCCTCGTCCTGCCATGCGAACACGCCCTCGTTGGGCCGGTCGACATCGGGAAGGAACTTGCCGAGCGCCTCGACGGTCTCCACCGCGCTCGATTCCAGCGCGTCGAAGCCGTAGCGATGATACACCCCGGCGATGGCCTCGAGCATCTCGGCGCGCTCGGTCACTTCGGGACCGAAATAGTCGCGGAAGCCCTTCGGCGTCTGTGCCTTGGGGCGGGGGGCTTTTTTCACTTTGGCCATGGCGGGCTCCGGGCTCGTCCAGATTGCGCGCCCCCCTTAGCCCCTTGCGCGTGCGGGGGCAAGCGACCGGCGCTGCGCGGCGGCCCGGCGTTACATCCCGTGGCTTGTGCCGGATGCCTCCGGCGGGGATATTTGGAGCCAGAAGAAGACAGGGGCGCCGCGCTTTTCACCCGCCCTGGTTTCTTCTGGCACAAAATATCCCGGGGGGAGGCCGTCAGGCCGGGGGGCAGCGCCCCCCTCCGCCCTTTCCAAGCCGCGCGGCGCGGCCTATGTGCCGCTTCAAATGCGGCGCGCCCTATGTGGCACGAGAAATGCAGCGCGGCCCACGTGGCGCGACAAGAGGAGCCGAAACATGCCAAGCGACACCGACAGCCTGCAGGAACGCATCGCCTATCTCGAGCGGACGGTGGACGATCTGTCCGACACCGTGGCGCGGCAGGACCGCGACATCGCGCTTCTCACCCGGCGCGTGGCGCTGCTGCTCGAGCGCGAGGCGTCTCGGCAGGACGAGGGCGCGGGCGCGGTGGTGATGGGCGACGAGCGCCCGCCGCATTACTGAGACGCGGCCGGCGCAAGGGACAAAGCGCCCGGCTCAGAAATCCTCCACCGCCATGACCCCGTCGAGCGATTTCACCGCGCCCTTGATCTCGGGGGTGACGGGGAATTCCTGCCTGAGATCCATCTCGACCTCGCCCGGCAGGCCAGCGCCCGCGAAGCACAGCCGCACCGGGCCGCGCCCGGCGCGCGGCATCTGTTCGGCGGCGCGGCCCAGAACCGAGGCGACCTGCGCCACGGTGTCGGGGTTCTCGATGTAGATCTTCATGCCCGCGGCGCCGGCATCGGCCACCACCTGCTCGACCGGGCCGAAGGAGCGCGCCAGCAGCTTGAGCTGATCCGATTCCAGCGTCGCCTCGACGGTGACCACCACCTTGGTGCCGGTCTCCAGCAGGTCGCGCGCCTTTTCCAGCGTGTCCGAGAAGATCGTCACCTCGTAGGCGCCGCTCGGGTCCGAGAGCTGGGCGAAGGCGAAGCGGTTGCCCTTGGCCGACTTGCGCTCCTGCCGGCCCGCCACCACGCCGCCCATCTTGGCGATGCAGGCGCCGCCGCGGGCCTTGTCCTCGACCTCGTCCAGCGTCAGCACGTCGCGCCGCTTGAGCGCCGGCATGTAATCGTCGAGCGGGTGGCCCGAGAGGTAGAAGCCGATCGCCTTGAACTCCTCCGAGAGCCGCTCGGCGGGCAGCCAGTCGGGCGCCGGCGACAGCCGGGGCTCGGGCAGGTCGTCGCCCGCCTCGCCGAAGAGCGAGACCTGCGCCGAGGCCTTTTGCTCGTGGATCGCGGCGGAATAGGCGACCAGCGCGTCGAGCGATTCGAAGATCCGCCGCCGGTTGCGGTCGAGCTGGTCGAAGCAGCCGGCCCGCGCCATCATCTCGAGCGGCCGCTTGCCGACGCGCTTGAGATCGACCCGGCGGGCGAAATCGTAGACGTTGACGAAGGGCTTGTCGGGGCTCTTGGGATCCTCGGGCACCGAGCGGCGCCCCTCGACCACCAGCCGCATCGCATCGAGACCGACATTCTTCAGCGCGCCGAGCGCGTAAACCAGCTTGCCGTCCTCGACGTCGAAGCTCGCCTGTGACCGGTTCACGCAAGGAGGGATGTAGTCGAGCTTCAGGCCCTTCTTGGTCTCGTAGAAATAGACCGCCAGCTTCTCGGTGAGATGGATGTCGCAGTTCATCACGCCGGCCATGAACTCGACCGGGTGGTTCGCCTTGAGCCAGGCGGTCGGGTAGCTCACCACCGCGTAGGCGGCGGCGTGGGACTTGTTGAAGCCGTAGTTGGCGAATTTCTCGAGCAGGTCGAAGACCTCGGTGGCCTTCCTCTTCTCGACGCCGTTCTTGGCGGCGCCGGACTCGAATTTCGGGCGCTCGGCGTCCATCGCCTCCTTGATCTTCTTGCCCATGGCGCGGCGCAGCAGGTCGGCGCCGCCGAGCGAGTAGCCCGCCATTTCCTGGGCGATCTGCATCACCTGTTCCTGGTAGACGATGATGCCCTGCGTCTCGGCAAGGATGTGGTCGATCGAGGGGTGCACCGAGGTGATCTCGCGCTGGCCGTTCTTGACCTCGCAATAGACCGGGATGTTTTCCATCGGGCCGGGGCGATAGAGCGCCACGAGCGCCACGATGTCCTCGATGCAGGTCGGCTTCATGCGCTTGAGCGCGTCCATCATGCCGGTGGATTCCACCTGGAACACGGCCACGGTCTTGGCCGAGGCGTAGAGCTTGTAGGTCTTGTCGTCATCCAGCGGGATGAGGTTCATCTGGTTCTCGCCGCCCTCGGCCGGCTCGTAGAGCTGGGTGCCGTCGGCGGCGACATGGATCGGGCGGCCGGACTTGAGGATCAGGTCGACGGCGTTCTGGATCACCGTGAGCGTCTTCAGGCCGAGGAAGTCGAACTTCACCAGACCGGCCTGTTCGACCCATTTCATGTTGAACTGGGTCGCCGGCATGTCCGAGCGCGGATCCTGGTAGAGCGGCACCAGCTCGTCGGTGGGGCGGTCGGCGATGACCACGCCGGCGGCGTGGGTACCGGCGGAACGCAGTAGGCCCTCGACCTGCATGCCGTATTTCAGCAGCCGGTCGACGACCTCCTCGCGCTCGGCCTCCTCGCGCAGGCGCGGCTCGTCCTGCAGCGCCTTCTCGATCGAGACGGGCTTCACGCCCTCCACGGGGATCATCTTCGACAGCCGGTCGACCTGCCCGTAGGGCATCTGCAGCACCCGGCCCATGTCGCGGACCGCGGCCTTGGAGAGCAGCGCGCCGAAGGTGATGATCTGGCCCACCTTGTCGCGGCCGTACTTCTCCTGAACGTAGCGGATCACCTCTTCGCGGCGGTCCATGCAGAAGTCGATGTCGAAGTCCGGCATCGAGACCCGTTCGGGGTTGAGGAAGCGCTCGAACAGCAGCGAGTAGCGCAGCGGGTCGAGGTCGGTGATGGTCAGCGCGTAGGCCACCAGTGAGCCCGCGCCCGAGCCCCGGCCGGGGCCGACGGGAATATCGTGATCCTTGGCCCATTTGATGAAGTCGGCAACGATCAGGAAGTAGCCCGGAAAGCCCATGCCCTCGATGATGCCGAGCTCGAAATCGAGCCGTTCCTGGTATTTCTCCACCGTCACCGCGTGCGGGATCACCGAGAGGCGCTTCTGCAGACCCTCGTTGGCCTGACGGCGCAGTTCGACCACCTCGTCATCGGCGAATTTCGGCAGGATCGGATCGCGGCGATAGGCCATGAAGGCGCAGCGCTTGGCGATCTCGACGGTGTTCTCCAGCGCCTCGGGCAGATCGGCGAAGAGCGTCGCCATCTCCTGCGGGGTCTTGAGATAGTGCTGCGGCGTCAGGCGCCGGCGCGGCTCCTGCTGGTCGACATAGGCGCCCTCGGCGATGCAGATCATCGCGTCATGCGCCTCGTACATGTTCTCCTTGGGGAAATACACGTCGTTGGTCGCCACCAGCGGGATGCCCATCTCGTAGGCCATCTCCACGTGGCCGCGCTCGGTCAGGCGCTCGGCCTCGGGCAGACCGTCCTCGCCCGGGTGGCGCTGGAGCTCGACATAGAGCCGGTCCTGGTAGATCTGGTGCAGCCGGGTGAGCAGCGTCTGCGCCGCGGCACGGTGGTTCTCGCGCAGGAGGCGGCCGACCGGGCCGTCGGGCCCGCCGGAGAGGCAGATCACCCCCTCGCCATATTCCTCGAGCTCGTCCAGCAGCACATGCGCCAGCTCGCCGTCGCGCCGCAGGTACAGGCACGAGTTGAGCTTCATCAGGTTCTCGTAGCCGCGTTCGTTCTGGGCCAGCAGCACCACCGGCGCCGGCGGCTTCGGACGCTCGCCGGGCGCCGGCTGCACGTAGCGCAGATCGATCTGGCAGCCGATGATCGGCTGCACCCCGGCTCCGCTCGCGGTCACCGAGAACTCGAGCGCGGAGAACAGGTTGTTGGTGTCGGTCACCGCCACGGCGGGCATCTCCATGGCCTCGCAGAGGCCGGGCAGCTTCTTCAGGCGGATGGCGCCTTCGAGCAGGGAGTATTCGGTGTGGACGCGGAGGTGAATGAATCGGGGATCTGCCATGCGCCCGACATTATGGCGCCGCCGCGCCCGGCGAAAGACCCGACTCACGCCACGGCGACGTCTCGGGGCCGGTCTGCGCCATTGGCCGCCGAGGGCGTTGATCAGCCGGAATCCGCGGCAATGAACACATTTCGACAGCGAGTTTGCCCAAATTTCCCCTCAGTTTCTCGTGAATTTGAGTAACACACCACTTCTTCCCTGCCGTGGCGCCTTGTATTGCGCTGCGGTCCTACATAGACGGTCCGGGTTTCTCCCCCTTCCGAGCGCGGCATATGGCAATGGACAAGGCACTCGATTCCTATTCTCCCGACAGCACAGGCATGACCTTCGCCGAGCCCGGCGCTGGCCAGATGCCGTCCTTCGACCCGATGTCCGAGCAGCGCGCGGGCCTCCCGATCCTGACCCGTGAGCGCCGCCGCAAGGCGCTTCTGGCCGCGGCGAAGCTGGCACCGGGCCTGACCGCACGGCATCTGGCAAAGCGCTACCTCTGCTCTTCGGCCAATATCGATCGCGCCCGGCTCTGTGGTGCGGGCAAGGCCGAGTTCCTGCCCTCGGGCGAGGCGGCGGCGGTGCTGCGCCACGCTCCGATGGCCGAGCCCACCGGTCAGCGCATCCTGCTGGTGCATGGCCATGACGGCAACGTGCGCCAGTTCGGCCGCATGATCCGCGCGCTGCAGAATGCCGGCGCCGAGGTCGATGCGCTGCTGCTGCCGGGCCATATCGAGCCCGATCGCGACCCGTGCAGCATCGCCGACATCACCCGCGCGATCCTTGATTGCGCCCGGACCCACGGACCCTATGACGGGGCAATCGCCCATTGCGTCAGTGCCAACGGGCTGATCTTCGCGCTCGAGGACGGGCTGGAATGTGGCCGCGTGGTGTTGATCTCGGCGCCGCTCGATCAGCGCAAGCTGCTGCGGCTTGGCGGCTCACAGTACGGCATCGAGGGCGACTGTCTCGAGCGCTTCGTCGACGAGGTCGTCCGGCTAAGTGCCCCGTACCCGGCCGAGGCGCCGTGGCGCAGCATCGCCGCGACGCGCCCCGAGCCGATGCTCGCCGTGCACGCGCGCCATGACTACGCCGCGCCTGCAGAGGATCTCGAGCCGCTGGCGGAGGTCTGGGCCGAGGGGCGCATCGAGATCTTCGAGAAGGCGGATCACAACACCATCATCGGCCAGTCCGAGCCGGTGCAGTGCATCACCGACTTCCTCACACACGATGCCCGCCACCCCGTCGAGGGCCGCGCCGGCTGATGCGGCAAGCTCGGAGAGTGACGCCAAGTTCGGTGGCGCTCTCCGCCCATCTGCCTTTCAAACGGGCATTTTCCTCTTGCCAAGCAGGAAACCCGGAACCTAGCCTGTAGCGGATCGACAAAGGTCCGCACGCTTTCTACGCCGCATCGAGGGTGTGCATGACAGGGACGGGGTATCGCGGCGGGTTCTTCATATGGATATCTGCTTTCTTCTGAACGGGGAAAGAGTGGAGCTGCGCGGCGTGTCCCCGACGCGCACGGCTCTCGACTGGCTGCGCGAGGACCGCGGCCTCGCTGGCACCAAGGAAGGTTGCAACGAGGGCGATTGCGGTGCCTGCACGGTGATGGTCACCGACGCGCGCGGCTCGCGCGCCCTCAACGCCTGCATCCTGTTCCTGCCGCAGTTGCACGGCAAGGCGCTGCGCACCATCGAGGGGCTCGCCGGCCCCGATGGCAGCCTGCACCCGGTGCAGGAGGCGATGGTGACGCATCACGGCTCGCAATGCGGCTTCTGCACGCCGGGCTTCGTGGTCTCGATGGCCAAGGCGCACAAGGTCGGCGACACCCACTTCGATGACGCGCTCGCGGGCAACCTGTGCCGCTGCACCGGCTACGCGCCCATCGTGCGCGCCGCCGAGGCCGCCGCCGAGGCGCCGGTGCCGGACTGGATGGAAGAGCCGGCGCTTCCCGAGGTTGCCGGGCAGGTCTCCTCTGCGGATCTCAGCGCGCATTCGCCCTCGAGCAGCGACGAACTGGCCGAGCTGATCGCCAAGCACCCCTCGGCCACCATCGTCGCCGGTGCCACCGATGTCGGGCTGTGGGTCACCAAGCAGCTGCGCGAGCTGCCGGAGGTGATCTTTCTCAACCGTTGCGAGGATCTGCAGCAGATCGAGGTCACCGACGAGACCCTCCGGATCGGCGCGGGCGTCACCATGGACCGGATGCTCGAACTGATGCGCGACCATTACCCCAGCTATGCCGCGATGCTCCGCCGCTACGGTTCGGCGCAGGTGCGCGCCGCCGCCACCCTCGGCGGCAACATCGCCAACGGCTCGCCGATCGGGGACAACCCCCCGGCGCTGATCGCGCTGGGCGCGCGGCTTCATTTGCGCTTCCGCGACACGCGGCGCGAGATGGCGCTGGAGGATTTCTTCATCGAGTACGGCAAGCAGGATCGTTACCCGGGCGAGTTCGTCGAGGCGGTGACGATCCCGCGCCAGCCTGATCGGCTGAAGGTCTACAAGCTTTCGAAACGTTTCGATCAGGACATTTCGGCGGTCTGCGGCGCGTTCAACGTCACCGTCGAGGACGGCAAGGTCGCGACGGCCCGCATCGCCTTTGGTGGCATGGCGGGCATCCCCAAGCGCGCCGCCGCGGTCGAGGCGGCGCTGACCGGCAAGCCGTGGACCGACGAGGCGGTGGTGTCCGCGTGGGACGCGTGGGAGCAGGATTTCGCGCCGCTTTCGGACATGCGGGCGAGCGCCGAGTACCGGCTCGCCGCGGCGCGCAACATGCTGACCCGCTGCCTGCTCGAGGACATGGGCGCGGCCACTGACGTGCGGGAGGTGCGGGCATGAGCGTTACGAAACCGCTGCCGCACGACGCGGCGCCGCTGCATGTCACCGGCAAGGCCCGCTATATCGACGACATACCCGTGCCGTCGAACTGCCTGCACATGGCTTTCGGTCTGTCGGAGATCGCCTCGGGCCGGATCCGCGAGATCGACCTCTCCGAGGTGCGCCGTGCGCCGGGGGTGGTGAGGGTCTGGGAGGCCAAGGACCTGCCATCCGATTGCGACTGCTCGCCCTCGCTGCATGACGAGCCTCTGCTGTCGGGCGCCTCGGTGCATTACGTGGGCCAGCCGGTCTTCATGGTGGCCGCGACCAGCCATCTTGCCGCCCGCAAGGCGGTGCGCAAGGCCAAGATCACCTACCAGCCGCGCGACGCCGTGCTGAGCGTCGACGAGGCGATGGCCGCCGACAGCCGCTTCGAGGACGGCCCGCGGATCTGGGAGAAGGGCGACGCCGACGCGGCGATGGCCGAGGCGCCACACACGGTCTCGGGCACGATCGAGATCGGCGGGCAGGAGCATTTCTACCTCGAGGGGCAGGCCGCCATGGTGCTGCCGCAGGAGAACGGCGACCTGCTGGTGCACAGCTCGACCCAGCACCCGAGCGAGATCCAGCACAAGGTGGCGCACGCGCTGCACCTGCCGATGCATGGCGTGCGGGTCGAGACCCGGCGCATGGGCGGCGGCTTTGGCGGCAAGGAGAGCCAGGGCAACGCGCTGGCCATCGCCTGCGCCGTGGCGGCAGCCGAGACCGGCCGGCCCGCCAAGATGCGCTACGACCGTGACGATGACATGGTGATCACCGGCAAGCGCCATGATTTCCGCATCGAGTACAGCGCCGGTTTCGATGGCGACGGGCGCCTCAAGGCGGTGGATTTCGTGCACTATGCCCGCTGCGGCTGGGCGCAGGATCTGTCGCTGCCGGTGGCGGACCGGGCCATGCTGCACTCGGACAACGCCTATGACATCCCCAGCCTGCGGGTCGAGAGCCACCGGCTGAAGACCAACACCCAGAGCGCCACCGCCTATCGCGGTTTTGGCGGGCCGCAGGGCATGCTGGGGATCGAGCGGGTGCTCGACCACGTGGCCCACGCGCTGGGGCGCGATCCGCTCGAGATCCGGCGGGTGAACTACTACGCGGATGCCGGCGCGGCGGAGAGCCCGGACGGGGGGCTGTCTGCCCCCCGGGCGCCTGCGGAGCAGGCACCTCCCCCCGAGGATATTTCCGGCCAGAAGAAACAGGCGGCCTCGGAGGAGGACCTGACCTCGCGCGGGGCGGTGTCGAGCGTGCCCGCCGGACCTGCACCCAGCGTGCCGGCGGATAGGCAGGTGACGCATTACGGCCAGCCGGTGGAGGATTTCATCCTTGGCGGACTGACCGAACGGCTGGCCGAGAGCTGCGACTACGCGGCGCGGCGCGCGGCGGTGGCCGAGTGGAACGCGGGCACGCCGCTGCTGAAGCGCGGGATCGCGCTGACGCCGGTGAAGTTCGGCATTTCCTTTACGCTCACCCATCTCAACCAGGCCGGTGCGCTGGTGCATGTCTATCAGGACGGCTCGGTGGCGCTGAACCATGGCGGCACCGAGATGGGGCAGGGGCTGTTCCAGAAGGTGGCACAGGTGGCGGCGGCGCGGTTCGGCCTGCCGCTCGATATGGTGCGGATCACCGCGACCGACACCGCCAAGGTGCCCAACACCTCGGCCACCGCCGCGTCCTCGGGCTCGGACCTGAATGGCATGGCGGTCAAGGCCGCCTGCGACACCATCCGCGACCGCATGGCCGAGCATCTGGCGGGGCTGTTCCAGGCCAAGGCCTCGGAGGTCGCGTTTGCCGGCGGGGAGGTCACGGTCGGAAGCGAGACGATGAGTTTCGCGCAGGCGGCCAAGCTCTGCTACGAGGGGCGGGTGAGCCTGTCGTCGACCGGGTTTTACAAGACCCCCAAGGTCGCATGGGACCGGATCAAGGGGCAGGGGCGGCCGTTCTTCTATTTCGCCTATGGCGCGGCCTGCAGCGAGGTGGTGCTCGACACCCTGACCGGCGAGTACCGCATCCTGCGCACCGACATCCTGCACGATTGCGGCGCCTCTCTGAACCCGGCGCTCGACATCGGCCAGATCGAGGGCGGCTACGTGCAGGGCGCCGGCTGGCTGACCACCGAGGAACTGGTCTGGGACGGAGAGGGGCGGCTGCGCACCCATGCCCCCTCGACCTACAAGATCCCGGCCTGCTCCGACCGGCCCGAGATCTTCAACGTGGCGCTCTGGGAGGGGCGCAACCCCGAGGAGACGATCTATCGCTCCAAGGCGGTGGGCGAGCCGCCGTTCATGCTCGGGATCTCGGCCTTCCTGGCGCTGTCGGACGCGGTGGCGGCCTGTGGCACGCGCTACCCGGCGCTCGATGCGCCGGCGACGCCCGAGCGGGTGCTGATGGCGATCCGGAAGGTGCGCGATGAGCTTTGATCTGGAGGCGCTGCGGCGCGCGGTGGACCGGCACGGGCGGGTGGCGCGCGTGGTGGTCGCCGAGGTCGCGGGCTCGGTGCCGCGCGGACCGGGCACGGCGATGCTGGTCTGGGCCGAGGGCGATGGCCTGGCGCAGTCCGGCACCATCGGCGGCGGCGCGCTCGAGCTGGCGGCGGCGGAGGCGGCGCTGGGGCGCGAGGGGCTGACACGCCATCCGCTTGGGCCCTCTCTGGGGCAATGCTGCGGCGGCGCCGTGGTGCTGCTGACCGAGCATTACGATGCCGCGCGCGTCGCGGCGCTCGAGGGTCAGGAGGTGATCGCGCGCGGACCGGGCGAAATGCCGCTGGCGGTACGGCGTCTGATCGACCGGGCGCGGGGACAGGGCGTGCGCCCGGAGCCGCAGCTGGTGCAGGGCTGGATGGTCGAGCCGATGGCGCGGGCCGAACGGCAGCTCTGGGTCTGGGGTGCGGGCCATGTCGGTCGCGCGGTGGTGGCAACGCTGGCGCCCTTGCCGGAGTTGGCGATCACTTGGGTCGACACCGCGCCCGAACGGTTTCCGGCAGAGGTGCCCGAGGGTGTGACGGTGGTGCCCGCGGCGCAGCCAGAGCGGCTGGTGCAGCACGCGCCCGAGAGCGCCGAGCACCTGATCCTGACCTACAGCCACGAGATCGATTTCGCGCTGTGTCATGCGCTGCTGGAGCGTGGGTTCGGCTTTGCCGGCCTGATCGGATCCGAGACGAAATGGGCACGGTTTCGCAAGCGGTTGGCGGTGTTGGGTCACGCAGATGCCCGGATTGCGCGCATTTGCTGCCCAATTGGGCAAAAATCCTACGGCAAACATCCTCAGGCCATTGCCATTGGGGTTGCTGCGCATCTACTCAACCGTGAAACAGGGGACAGACAGGCGTGGCAGACACACTTCTCAGCATCCGGGGCCTGACCAAGGCCTATCCGGGCGTCGTGGCCAATGACGACGTGTCCTTCGACATCCAGAAAGGCGAGATCCACGCGCTTCTCGGTGAGAACGGCGCCGGCAAGTCGACGCTGGTGAAGATGATCTTCGGGCTGGTGAAGCCCGATCGCGGCGAGATGGGGCTCGATGGCAGCGCCTACACGCCGGCCAAGCCCTCGGATGCGCGTCGGGCGGGCGTGGCGATGGTGTTCCAGCACTTCTCGCTCTTCGAGGCGCTGGATGTGGCCGAGAACGTGGCGCTGGGCATGGAGAACCCGCCCAAACCACGTGATCTGGCGCGGCAGATCCGCGAGGTCTCGGAGACCTACGGGCTGCCGCTCGATCCCTCGCGCACCGTGGGCACGCTGTCGGCTGGCGAGCGCCAGCGGGTCGAGATCATCCGCTGCCTGCTTCAGCATCCGCGGCTTCTGATCATGGACGAGCCGACCTCGGTGCTGACGCCGCAGGAGGTGGAGATCCTGTTCGAGACGCTGGCCAAGCTGAAGGCAGAGGGCACCTCTATCCTCTACATCTCTCACAAGCTCGAAGAGATCCGCACGCTCTGCGACGAGGCGACGATCCTGCGGCTGGGCAAGAATGTTGGCACCTGCACGCCGCGCGACGTCACCGCGCGGCAGATGGCCGAGATGATGGTGGGCTCGAGCTTTGCCACGCCCGAGGCGCGCAGCACCGAGAAGGGCGAGGTACTGCTCAGGTGCGACGCGCTCTCGATGACGGCACCGGGCGCCTTCGGCACGCCGCTGCGGGAGGTCTCGCTGGAGGTCCGCGCCGGAGAGGTGCTGGGCATCGGCGGCGTCGCCGGCAACGGGCAGGACGAGCTGCTGATGGCGCTTTCGGGCGAGCGGCTGGCGCCCAAGGGGGCGATTTGGTTCAAGGGCGAGGATATCAGCCGCGCGGGGCCTATGGCGCGCCGCGATGCCGGGCTTCTGTCGGGACCCGAGGAACGGCTGGGCCATGCTGCGGCCCCCAATATGAGCCTGACCGAGAATGGCGTGCTGACCGCCTCGCGGCGGAAGGGGCTGATCTCGAGGGGCTTCATCGACTGGGGCCGTGCCACGGGCTTCGCCGAGGAGGTGATCGCGCGCTTCGATGTGCGCACGCCGGGGCCGGGCACGGCGGCGCGCGCGCTGTCGGGCGGCAACCTGCAGAAATACGTGGTCGGCCGCGAGATCCAGCAGGATCCGGATGTTTTCGTGGTCAACCAGCCGACCTGGGGCGTGGACGCGGCGGCGGCGGCGGCGATCCGTCAGGCGCTGCTCGACCTGGCCGCCAAGGGCGCGGCGATCATCTGCATCAGCCAGGATCTGGACGAGCTGATGGAAATTTCCGACCGTTTCGGCGCCTTGAACGAGGGGCGGCTGTCGCCGACCCGCGCGGTGAGCGAGCTCGATATCGAGAAGATCGGCCTGATGATGGGCGGTGCACATGACATGGAGGTGGCCCATGTGGATGGCTGACCGCAGCAGAGTTTTCGTCCGAAAACTCTGCGATCCGACGGCGGGGGCCAAGATTTTTCCTGCGAAAAATCTTCCGGGGGCGCGCGCATGATCCGGCTGGAGAAACGCCCGCAGCCCTCGACGCTCTGGACCGCGCTGACGCCGGTGCTGGCGGTGCTGCTGACGATGATCGTGGGCGGCATCATGTTCGCGGCGCTCGGCAAGCCGCCGCTCGAGGCGATCCGCACGATCTTCTGGGATCCGCTGTTTCACCCGCAATTCGCCTCGTATTCGCGGCCGCAGCTGCTGGTGAAGGCCGGGCCGCTGATCCTGATCGCCATCGGACTCTCGGTGGGCTTCCGGGCGGGGATCTGGAACATCGGGGCCGAGGGGCAGTACATCATGGGGGCGGTGATCGGCGCGGCGGTGGGGCTGGCCTTCTACCCGTCCGACAGCGTGCTGCTGTTTCCGCTGATGGTGGTGGCAGGCGCGCTGGGCGGCTGGCTCTGGGCAATGATCCCGGCGCTGCTCAAAACCCGCTTTGGCACCAACGAGATCCTCGTCTCGCTGATGCTGGTCTACGTGGCCGAGAACATCCTCGCCTCGGCCTCCTCGAGCTGGCTGCGCAATCCCGAGGGGCAGGGCTTTCCGGGCTCGCGCAACTTCAAGCAATGGCCGGCGGTGTTCAATGACGAGCTCATCGCCAATACCGGCATGCACTGGGGCGTGGTCGCGGCCTTCATCGCGGTGATCGGCGCCTACGTTCTGATGGCGCGCCACATCCAGGGCTTCAATATCCGCCTGACCGGCGAGGCGCCGCGGGCGGCGCGCTTCTCGGGGGTGAACCCGGTGCGCATCGTGCTGCTCTGCCTTGGCGTCTCGGGGGCGCTGGCCGGCATGGCCGGGCTGTTCGAGGTCACCGGGCCGGCGGGCCAGATCAGCATCGATTTCGGCTCGGGCTACGGCTTTACCGCGATCATCGTGGCCTTCCTCGGGCGGCTGAACCCGTTCGGCATCCTGCTTGCCGGGTTGCTCATGGCGCTGACCTATATCGGCGGCGAACTGGCGCAGCTCATGCTGGGCCTGCCTGGCGCGTCGATCCAGCTCTTCCAGGGCATGCTGCTGTTCTTCCTGCTCGCCACGGACGTGTTCACGAATTACCGCATCCGCTTTG
>Ga0208181_1000482_pt1 | contig 20256 bp, 27 predicted proteins | sample MalvirDeepMed_s6_FD_184244 | JGI IMG/M metagenome (GOLD analysis project Ga0208181, IMG submission 184244) | Marine viral communities from the Global Malaspina Expedition - Malaspina viral metaG DeepMed_s6 (SPAdes) (version 2) | ecosystem: Environmental > Aquatic > Marine > Oceanic | place... | reverse complement strand
TTCTTAAAGGGTGTAAAAATATGACATGAAGAACCTCATGCACAATTACACCGAGAAGATATTCAGTAGACGTAGCATCAACAAACAGAGGATTGAAGTAAATCTTTCTTCCGCATGTAGCCATAGTCTCAGTTTGACTGGAAACATGAAGACCTAACTTCATCGCTAACTGTCCGAAAAATACATTCTTGAGAATTAATTTTGATCGAACACCAATCAATTTATCTTTAGCTTGTTTAACATCATTATCATTAAACATTTTCGACTCCTTATATTTAATTAACTGTTTCATACTTTCGTAATCATCAGACCGAGTAACACTCGATTACAGTTAAAGTATAGGGGGGGAGAAAACTCCCCCCGTAAACTCATCAACAAGAAATAATTATTGAGCACTTAATAATTAAGGCTCTTATGACTTCTTGTTGGTTCTGGCTAGAAGGTCAGCCGCACTTGAAGCAACATCTTTAGCAGACTTCGCTACCTTTTTTCTCTTTGAAGAATCTTCTCGGAGAGTCTGGGTATCGTCTAATGTTAGGTCAGAAGAAATCTTCTGCCTTAGCTTCTCAATCTCTGGGTCACTATTCACATTAAGATCGCCAACAGTTGTTGCTAGGTCTCGTAGGTTCGGCACTAAAGAATCGTTGAAGAAACCTTTTCCCTTATTCTCTGGGTCATATTTATTTAATGACTCAGAGACAGTAGAAAGTTTCTCAACTACTCTAGTGAGTAAAACTTTACGAGCAGACTCAAAGTTACCCTCAATCTCTTTGCTTAACTTATTCCTTAGCTTGTCTTCCTCAGAGCGAGATAAACCCACTCGTAAGTCAGAAGAGTTAGGAATAGGCTGAACCTTGCTTTCAAATTTAAACTTGTCTCTGAGTTCTTCTACCGACTTGTAATCGGATATATCGAACGCTTCGCCAAGAATATCTTTATCAGCAGTGATTAAGTTGTCATAGTTCTTTAAGAATGCTTCAACCTCTTTGTTAAATTCATTCTCAAAATCAGCTATGTCTTTTTGCCAACGTCTGTAAGTAGAATCAGTTCCTCTAACCTCAGTGCTAATTAATCGCCACCCTTCTGTTCCGTCAGACCAAGGCAGAGTACGGTCAGAAACATAATTTCTAACCTTACCTACAATCTTCTTAATTTCTTTTAAGTAGTTGTAGCTACTGACTAAGTTTTTTGCCACGTTAATTGCTTCGCTAGAAGCATCGTGGGTATCAGCGACAGCTTGAGACAATTCCCTGTCTCGTTTAACACCAGAGTAAGAACCAATCTCTACTCTAACCAGTACCGCTTTAGAGCGAACACCTTCACTTGATTTAGATTTCATATCGACTCCTGTTATTTAATCTAATTAATAATTGACCACTCAATAAAGAGTAGCCACCTAGACTAGACCACTACAAAAGCAAAACTCTTTTGCAAGATTATGTGATCTAGTTTCGCCTGAGTTTCACAGGCTCATCAGTAGGCTAGTTTTCGTACTCAGCTAACTCGGTAACGAGTTCTTGGTACTCAACAGTCTGACTTATGTCAGGACATTCAACCTCAGCTTGCCTAACAAACAGAGTTAAAAACTCTGCTTCGTCCCAACGCTTTAGATAAGTGATGATGTTAGAAAATCTATCTTCATTCACTTCCCTAGAGAGCACACCAATCAGTGCCCACTTGGTATCTATATCGTCAGGGACTTCGGCAGTCTTAGGTTTCTCAAAAATATCTTTGGGGTCTCCTAGAGACCTAGCTATTTTTATGAACCCTTCCAAAGTCAATGCCGCTCCTTCGCCAATCGAACCTTGTATAAGGTCGAACTCGACTTCTTTAGGAGCATCAATATATCTTGATGCCCTTACGAAAGAACGAGGGGTAGGAGAGACTCTGGCTTTAGGGTCAAAGTCATTAACCAATTCTGGCTTCCATTGTGATGCCGCTATCGCTAGAGGATTCACACCAGATTGTCTTGCCCATTCTGTCCACGACTCTAAATCAAATTCGACATCTATATGTTCGAATCTGTCAGAGAGTGCCGCTTTCAGTTTGGTTACTCCGCAACCGTCTTGCTCTCTGTTGCCTGCGGCAATTATCCAGAGATTTTTTGGTGCGGTGTAATCTCCCAATCTTCTCTCTTGAATTAAAGAATAGAATGCCGCCTGAGTAGAGGGCGATGCTAAGTTTAACTCGTCAAGAAACAAGACATGCTTGTCTGTTAATTGATGTAGAAAGTTGGGGATTAACCAACGGACATATTCGGCATCAGTTATAGGCAACCCACGAACATCAACAGGATCAAGTTGTGATGCTCTCACGTCCACAAGCTTACGACCTTGAAGGTCAGTAAAGTCTTGAACGAAAGTTGTCTTACCAATACCTACGCTTCCCCATAGCCATACAGCATAATCTGGGTTCACGTCAAAGTGATGCAATAATGCACCAGTTAAATTTTTCAGTTTCATATCGACTCCTTAGTATTTACTGAAATTAAAAACACACTGCGAACACAGTGTGACCTAGACCAGAACAAAATGATGTTCTGGTTTCGCTCAGATTTTCGCTGAGTCTCTTCAGTAGGTTTAATTATTTACCACTCAGATATTGAATTGGGTATGACTTCGTTGATTGAATATCCTAATTTTTTTATCCTTGCGACTGTTCCACGAGTTAAAGTTTTGTGTCCAGATATGGAAGCAAAAGTTTTAGCATCGTCACAGTATGGGTAGCATAATTTGTTACCGTATACGTTCTCGAAATATACGTCTATTTGCATAGCGACTCCTTATATTTAATTTCTGTTTCGTTCTTTAGAACTCGTCAGCGAGAGTACACACTCTCGGACAGAAGGGAGAGAATAAATTCTCTCCCAACTCAATGACACCGCAACAACGTAAGTTGTCTTAGTGTCGGAGTCGGAGTCTAGTAATTAAGTTTAAACAATTCTCGCCGCTCAACACAGCAATTACGCACATCATTTAGCCGCCTTTAGCTTCCTTCTAAATCTAATCTCTTATCGCTCTCTCTTTCCGTTCAGCCTGTTTCTTTCCGCAAGCAGTTATCGTTTCTACTGTCGGTACTCAACAGAGTTCCAAGTAAGTCTTTAGTCAGTGATGATTGTCAAAATGTATGAGTCTTATTTTATATCCAAGTCTATCTAGTGATTGTAATGGCAGACCTTCTATTCATTATCTCTTGGTCTGGCTACCGATTCCCTTTTGGGGGAGAGCACTTTTTAGCTTCTTTGCTTGGCTTGGCTCAGGCTCGGTTGCGACACCTAGAAGTAGTTGGTTCTTTCTCGTCTTGAGGGAAACCGTTCCTTCCGTTTTCTCACTTTAAACTTTTCGTACCTTCTTGGCGTGGCTCAGTTTAGAGTCATAAGTTGTGGACTGAGAAATCATTATGGACTAATAGATACCCAAAATCAACAAATGGGGTATGGATTAAAACACCGCATCAGCTTTAGCTGATATTGTGGTGGCATCATCTACAGGTAACAGACATGACCAAAGAGAAAGACAAAGATAACAAAGTAACCAGAATCAAATCCAACCTCACTGCTAAGCAGGAGAAGTTCATAGAAGGAGTAGCCAAAGGTCTGTCGGCAAGTGAAGCGTACAGGCAAGCGTACAACACCAGTAAAATGAAATCCTCTAGCGTGTGGACGGAAAGTAGCGTTCTCATGTCGAACCCTAAAGTTACCAGAAGGTTGAAGGCTATCTATAAGAAGAGAGAGGACACAGCAGTGGCTTCTGCTGTCTCTTTAAGATCATGGATTCTTGAGAGACTACAAGCAGAAGCAAAGGATCAAGACAACAATGAGTCAGCTAGGATCAGAGCACTCGAACTCTTGGGCAAGACCAACGAGATTAAACTGTTCAGTGAAGTCATCGAGAACGTGAACGTGGACAAGTCAGCAGACCAGATCAAAACAGAACTGGAAGAACGCATCGCAAGACTTCTGGTCAGCAATAACGACTGACTGCAAAATAATTATTAAGGCGTAACGTCTGCTAAAAAGAAATATTTCTAGCGACCTATTCTGACGCACACTCAGAGGACGGTCTCCAGAGCAAGCACGCATTCGCAGACACGCACACTCACGCAAGCACACTCAGGACGACCACCACAGGTCATGTAAGTGAGTACTCACTGACCTAGCCAGATTCCACAACAGAGTATTAGAAGCCCCCCACCCCCCCCCTGTGCGAGTACGTCCACCTGATACCCTTATCTGGGTTTCACGCAAACGATTTCATAATTTTCATAGGGGGGGTACTATTTTTTTTCCGCTAGGGTCCCCTCAACCCATGTACCCTATATTTTCTTGGTTTGTTCTGGTACCATAGAAACAGGGGGCAGCATTATGACACCGAGACAACGGGACGTACTGGAGTTTATAGACCACTACTGGCAGCAGAATCATTGTGCTCCGAGCATGGAAATTATTTGTCGGGAGCTGAACATGAACTCCAAGTCTAATATCCACAGGATCATCCATTTACTCATTGATGACGGCTATTTGAGTATGAAGCCGAATCGTCCTCGTACCGTCCGAGTTGAAAAAATACCGTGGGAACGCTTGACGAACTTGTGAAGAGGGGGTAATGTGCTATGGTCGAGAGAAAAACCATCTCTAGGAATATACTAGGTACTAGAATTAAACTAAGTTTTTTTATAGTTAGTTTAGTTCTAGTTACTAGATACATACTAGAGGGATTTAAGTTTAGTCCCTCTTCCCGCTTGGGCTTTATTCACATAATCTTTGACATACTCTCCAGAGATTCCACGGGTCGAGGGGCTTCTTGTTCAGAATGCAGAATATAATTTCACAGATAAACCAGTTGCCTTTAGTCCAGCAGAAAGAAATGCTGAAACTATTGGAAGACTATGAAGAGGCGAAGACACGGGAACAATGCCGTGCTTCTTATATGCCCTTTGTGCGGGAAATGTGGGCAGCGTTTATCGAAGGCAACCACCATCAGATTATGGCGGAGGCTTTTGAAAAGGTTTCACGAGGTGAATTGAAACGCTTGATTGTTAATATGCCTCCCCGACACACCAAGTCAGAGTTTGCCTCGTACTTATTGCCCGCATGGTTTCTGGGAAACTTTCCTGAGAAGAAGGTTATCCAGACCGCACACACGGCAGAGCTGGCGGTAGGCTTCGGACGTAAGGTGCGTAACCTAGTCGGCTCGGAAGAGTTTAAAAAGATTTTTCCCAATGTGGCTTTGCAAGCGGATTCAAAAGCTGCGGGTCGCTGGAACACAAACCATAACGGCGAGTATTTTGCGATAGGGGTTGGCGGAGCGGTAACGGGTAAAGGAGCCGATCTGCTGATTATAGATGATCCGCATTCTGAACAGGAAGGTCAGTCGGTAGACCCTGCTGTCTTTGACCGTGTGTACGAATGGTACACTTCAGGTCCACGACAGCGACTACAACCTGGCGGAGCCATCGTGGTCGTGATGACCCGTTGGCATAAGAGGGACTTAACAGGACAAATACTCAAGTCTTCCATAGAGCGAGCTGGAGCAGACGATTGGGAGGTTATCGAATTTCCTGCCATCCTACCTTCGGGTAAGGCACTGTGGGAAGAGTTTTGGCATCTGGAAGAATTGGAGAAGTTAAAGGCGGAACTGCCTGTCTCCAAATGGACCGCCCAGTATCAGCAAGACCCAACGGCTGAAGAAGGTGCGATTGTCAAACGAGAATGGTGGAAAACGTGGGAACAGGAAGAACCGCCGAAGTGCGAATTTGTTATTCAATCTTGGGACACGGCTTTTCTTAAAACACAACGGGCGGATTATTCAGCCTGTACCACTTGGGGTGTTTGGTACAACGTGGGCGATGACGGTTATTCGCAACCGCAACTCATCTTACTGGACGCATTCAAGGACCGCATGGAGTTTCCAGAACTGAAACAATGTGCGTTTGATACATGGAAGTCATGGCAACCCGATGCTTTTATCATAGAAGCGAAGGCTGCTGGCAGTCCCTTGATCTTTGAATTGAGGGCGATGGGCATACCCGTATCGGAATATTCACCGTCCAGAGGCAACGATAAAATAGCAAGAGTAAACGCTGTTGCTGATTTGTTCGCATCTGGTTCTGTGTGGGTTCCCGAAAGGAGATTTTCAGAAGAAGTAATAGAGGAGTTTGCTGCGTTTCCGAGCGGCGATCACGATGATTTGGTGGATTCCAGTACGCAGGCTTTACTGCGTTTTAGGCAGGGCGGCTTTATTCCGCTTGCCACCGATGAAGCGGATGAGCCTTTATTGTATGACAGACGAGCAGATTATTATTAGCAATACGGGAGGACGTAATGCCAGGACCAGGAAGTAGACAAAAATATCCAAGAGGATTACTGTGGCGTATGAAACAAAACAGGAAGAATAAAGGGAAAAAACAGAAACGACCAGAAGGACCACAAGGAGGCGGCGTTGATCCAGAAGCAGGAGCGTTCCCTGGGATACCTGATGAAAGACCACCAGGTAATGCTTCAGGCGGAAAGGTTGGAGAATACTCTTCAGGTGGAGTGGTTTCTTGGCAAGATTTAGTTAAAAAGAAATATAGTTCTTAGGAGAAAATTATGGCTGAAATTAAAACAGAAAAGAACGGCTTGGCTACTTACAAGTATGTCTATAAGAACCCCAGACCCTCAGAGAAGGTTGACGTAGAGATGTTTCAAGATCAAGTCAAGCGTAAATACAGTGATGGTGGAACCACAGAAGGAAGAACAGGACTTGCAGGAGGCGTATATATTGGTGATCATGTTAACCGCCCTGGAGGTCCTCAAATAAGACAAGTATTTAAGAAACAAAGAGGTTATGGTAGAGCACACGAAGGAAAAAGAGGTGCTTCTAAAGGCGGTAAAGTTTAACAACAAAAAATAGGAGCAGTTATGTCTATTTGGAACACAGTAAGAACCAATATTAGAGCTGGCATTAAATGGGCTTTTTCAGGTTATGAAAAACCAAAGTCAACGAAGTCTGAGGCTTCAGCCGTAATTAGAAGAAAGGCTGAACCCAAACCAGTTGCCAAACCCAAAACAACTACCAAGCGGGTTCGTGCCCGCACTATTAAAGGGCGTTACAAGGGAGATGATAAATCCACTCCCGATGTTGATGAGGCTTGGACTACAGTAAAAGTACCCGTGAAGCGTGTCGATAAAACAAAGAAGTAATTTATGGCAATAGAAAAGCAAATTCCGCCCACGAATGGCGAGATTAAGGACGAGGAATTGGAGATTTCCATTCTGAATCCAGAAGCGGTTGGCGTGCAAACCGAAGACGGCGGCATGTTAATCGACTTTACGGACGGCGAAGATGAATTTGCAGGTGGCTTTAATGACAATCTAGTCGAATTGATGGAAGAAGGCGACCTAGACTCTTTAGGCAGTGAGTTGATCTCCCAATATCAAGGCGACAAGGACTCCAGACAGGACTGGGAAGAAACTTATCGCAAGGGTTTAGACCAGTTAGGCTTGAAAATTGAAGATCGAACAGAGCCTTGGGCAGGAGCTTGTGGTGTCTTTCACCCATTATTGACAGAATCGGTAGTACGTTTCCAATCACAGGCAATATCGGAGATTTTTCCCGCCGCAGGACCTGTAAAAACACAGATATTAGGGAAACTTACGGACGAAAAGGAAGAACAGGCGTTTCGGGTTCAGGATTACATGAATTATATGCTGACGGAACGCATGGTAGAGTACCGTAGCGAGACCGAAAAGCTATTATTCAGCTTACCCCTAGCAGGATCGGCATTCAGAAAGATATATTACGACATTAGCATGGGCAGACCGTGTTCTATCTTTGTGCCTGCCGAAGATTTAGTGGTTTCTTACGGAGCCAGTGACTTATTGACCGCTTCCCGTGTCACTCAGGTGATGAAGAAGACTAAAAACGACATCAGGAAGCTACAAGTAGCAGGATTTTACCGAGATATTGAATTACCCGACCCATCCCCCGATATTGACGAAGTTAGACGCAAATACGATCAATTAACGGGAGATAGTCCAAATTATAGCTTCGATAGACGCTATACGTTGCTGGAAATGCACGTTAATTTAGACTTAATCGGCTATGAAGACACCGATAGCGAAGGAAATGAGACGGGAATCGAACTCCCCTATGTTGTCACCATTGATTTAAGCTCAACTAAGGTATTGTCCATCTATCGTAACTGGTATCAGGACGATACACAGAAAATGGCGAGACAACACTTCGTCCATTACGAATATCTACCAGGTTTAGGCTTTTATGGCTTCGGTTTAATCCACCTAGTCGGTGGTTTATCCAAGTCAGCAACCTCATTACTCAGACAATTGGTTGATGCAGGTACTCTGTCCAACCTTCCTGGTGGTTTGAAGTCAAGAGGACTGCGTATTAAGGGCGATGATTCCCCCATTATGCCTGGTGAGTTTAGGGACGTGGATGTCCCAGGGGGTGCTATTAAAGACAATATCACTTTCCTTCCGTACAAGGAACCAAGCGTGGTTCTGTATCAGTTACTTCAAACCATCGTGGAAGAAGGACGCAGGTTTGCTTCCGTAGCTGATATGAAGATTGCGGATATGAACAATGAGGCTCCTGTGGGAACCACATTGGCGATTATGGAACGCAGCATGAAGGTCATGTCTGCCATTCAAGCCAGACTCCATGCGGCGATGCGTAGGGAGTTTCGTATTCTCACTAACATTATCAGGGATCAAGGTCCAGAAGCCTATCCGTATGAAACCGCAGAAGAGGAGGCATTGGTAGCCCAAGACTTTGACCAAAGGGTTGATGTGTTGCCCGTTTCCAATCCAAATGCTGCCACCATGTCCCAGCGAATTATGCAGTACCAAGCGGCTTTACAGCTTTCTACTACGGCTCCACAGCTTTATGATCTGCCCGAATTACACCGTCAAATGCTTGATGTATTAGGCATTAGGGATGCGGCTGATCTGGTACCGTCAACCGATGATATACCGCCATTAGACCCAGTGACCGAAAACATGAACATACTGAACAATGTGCCCATACAGGCGTTTGAGTATCAGGATCACGAAGCTCACATACAGGTTCACATGGCTGCCGCCGAAGACCCGAAGATACAGGAACTGTTATCCCAGTCGCCGAATGTTCAAGCCTTACAGGGAGCGTTTGCGTCTCACGTTACTGAACACATCGCTTTCCAATACCGCCGAGAAATAGAAAAACAACTCGGTGTGGAGTTACCGCCGATTGGAGACCCCCTTCCAGAAGATGTGGAAAAACAATTATCAGCCCTAACCGCAGCCGCCGCCGAAAGACTGTTGGGCAAAGACCAAGCCGAAATGCAGATGCAACAAATCCAAGAACGTATGGAAGACCCAGTTATTCAGATGCAACAAAAGGAATTGGCAATCAAGGAACAAGACGTGCAGCGTAAGGCTTTAGAGGCTCAGGCTAGAATACAGGCTGACTTGCAGAAAGCTAGGGATCGTAACGAATTAGACGCTGAAAGAATTGACGCTCAAGAACGTATAGCGGGAGCTAAGATCGGAGCGGATTCAGCGAAACAGGCTTTGGAAGCGGAAATGGAAGGAGAGGAAATCTCCAGCCGAGAACGCATCGAAGGAGCAAAAATAGGAGCAGAAGTGGCAAAAGAATTAATGAAAGAAGACGATGGCTGATGCCTCGTATGAAAACAGTTTTGATTACTTACGCAAAGTATTGCGTAATAAAATGAACGAAATAGCCGACAACATCTCTACTGGAGGTGCTGTTGACTTTCCCGAATATAAGCGAATGTGTGGGATCATCGAAGGTCTCGCTACTGCTGAACGGGAGTTGCTCGATCTTCAAGAGAAGATAGAGCATTCGTAACGTCCGTAAGGACGCAGGGGGAACTACGACCCCTCGTGAAGTCGTTGCAAAAGGAGAGAAAATGGAAGCAGAAATAGCTACCAACGGAGACGGTGTAGAGGAAGAGGTTACTACCGCTTCACAATTACCCGAACCGTGCGGTTGGAAACTTCTGATTGCAATTCCCGAAGTTGAAGATAAAACCGAAGGCGGTATTATCAAATCAACGGAGGCGATGCAGGAAGAAGGCTTATCCACCGTGGTTGGCTTTGTTATGAAACTAGGACCATTAGCCTATCGAGATATTGTCAGGTTCCCTACGGGACCGTGGTGTCAAGAGGGCAATTTTATCTTAATGCGAGCGTATTCTGGAACAAGAATTAAAATTCATGGGAAAGAGTTCCGTTTAATTAATGACGACACCGTGGAAGCGGTTGTCGATGATCCTAGAGGAATAGCCAAAGTATGAATATAGAAGCTAACCAAGAGACCACAGAAGAGAAAGTAGAGGAAAAGGTCGATTTACCTCTCGATGAATTTGGGTTCGCAGAACCCACCACCATTGAGAGTCCCGATAAATCCGATATTGAAATCGAAGTGGTCGATGACCGTCCCGAAGGGGATCAGGTCACAAAGAAAGACCCAGACGCTAAAGCCCACGAGGAAGAGCTTGAGGACGTTAGCGGCAGGGTACAAAAACGTATTGATAAACTCAAATACGATTACCATGAGGAACGCCGAGCTAAGGAGTCGGCAGAACGAATGCGGGATGAAAGTGTTCGTTATGCCCAGCAAGTTGCTCAACGAAACCAAGAACTTCAGGGTGTTTTAGCTGAAGGAGAAAAGGTTTTTGTTGAGACAGCCAAGTCCAAGGCACAAGGAGATTTGGATTCGGCAGAAAGGGATTATAAGTTGGCGTATGAAGCAGGTGATACCGATGCCGTAACACAAGCTAATAAACGCATGATGCAAGCTCAGTCTCATTTGATGCAGACAGAGCAATTTGTGCCAACTGAACCTCAACAACAGCCTACTGCTCCACAGCAACGGGCAGTTCCGCAGCCAGACCCGAAAGCACAGGCTTGGTTGCAAACAAATACATGGTTTGGTCAGGACAAAGAAATGACTTCTTTTGCGTATGGCGTACACGAGAAACTCGTGACTGAAGAAGGCGTTAGTCCAATGACCGATGAATATTACGAGAAGGTAAACGCTCGTATGAGACAAGTATTTCCAAATAAATTTGATGGGGAGGAAACCTCTCGGCAGACTGCGACCCATCAAAGCACATCGACAGTAGTCGCTCCTTCCACACGGAACAATAGCGGCAAACCTCGCAAAATGCAGCTTACTGCCACTCAGGTCTCTCTCGCAAGGAGACTTGGGTTAACACCAGAGCAATACGCCAAACAACTCATAAAGGAGATGTCATAATGGCTGAAAATGAAGAGCGTAGGTTAAGCGGGGAAGACCCATCCCGTGAATCACCAAAAGAGAGGGAAGACGTACAACGCCCCTCTGACACTTGGGTCCCACAAGGCGTTTTACCCGAACCAGAACCGCAGGACGGTTATGTGTTCCGATGGATCAGGACTACTAGTCTGGGTCATTCGGATAACACTAATGTGTCCATGCGTTTTAGGCAAGGATGGGAACCCGTGAAAGCGGAAGACCATCCCGAACTGAAGATCGTGTCAGATCACGATTCTGCGTTTGAAGGTAATGTCGAAGTGGGAGGTTTATTACTTTGCAAATGTCCCGAAGAAATTGTGCAAAAACAACGTGATCACAATATTGCGATGGCAAAAGCACAAATGGACGGGGTGGAAAGCAATTTAATGAACGAAAGTGACCCCAGAATGCCCATGTTAAATCCTGAGCGTTCTACTAAGGTCACATTTGGTGGCGGTTCTAATAAATAAGAGCAGTTTTAATTATTAGTATCGCTTTGGTTTAGTACAAAAGCGTAAAGCAAGGAGAATAGGATGGCAGCTTCAGCAGCCCCTTATGGTGCAAGAGCTATCGGTACTCTCAGTGCGAGCGGTTCCTTTTCAGGAAAAGTTCAGCACATAAAGATTGTCGATCAGTATGCCGTTAATATCTTCTACGGAGACTTTGTAAAACTTGTGTCTACTGGAACTATCCAGAAAGATGCAGGTACAACTACATTGACTTCTGTAGGAATATTTGTCGGCTGTTCTTATACACCAAATTCGACTGGTCAAAAAACGTTTGCACAAATGTGGACAGCGAGCACCAACTGCTCAACGGAAGATGACATCATGGCGTATGTAATTACGGACCCTGATGTTGTTTTCCAGATGCAAGGTGACGCATCCTGTGCCCAAACGACTCTTGGCAACAATGCAGCAGTAGTACAAACCTCTGGTTCAACAACTTTAGGTCGCAGTAAAAATGCGTTAGATGCTAGTACAGCAGCAACCACAAAGACCCTACCACTCAGAATCATTGACTTTGTTAATGGTCCTGACAGTTCTGTAGGTGATTCTTTCACGGACACCATCGTAACTTTCAATTCGTTGGGTGCCACTGGTGCTTCTGTTACCACTAACCATCAATACCGTGACCCCCTAGGTATATAAGGAGAATAACAAATGGCTATTTCAAGAGCACAGATGTTGAAGGAACTTTTGCCTGGGTTGAATGCACTTTTCGGACTTGAATATGACGGTTACGAGGACGAATCTGCTTTAATGTATGAAAACGAATCTTCAGATAGAAGTTTCGAAGAAGACTTAAAATTAAGTGGATTTGCTCAAGCCCCAGTCAAGGCTGAAGGTGGTGCAATAAGCTATGACTCTGCACAAGAGTCCTTCACAGCAAGGTATACCCATGAAACGATTGCGATGGGATTTGCGTTGACCGAAGAAGCGATGGAGGATAACCTCTACGATTCCGTGTCAGCAAGATACACCAAAGCACTCGCTAGAGCGATGGCGTATACCAAGCAACAGAAGGCAGTTTATCCGTTGAACAATGGGTTTAGTGGTGGAGCCTTTAAAACAGGCGATGGTGTTACATTATTTAACACCTCACACACACTAGTCTCTGGTGGAACAGTATCAAATACTTTCTCAACTCAGGCTGACCTCAATGAAACATCGTTGGAAAATGCAACGATCCAAATTGCGGGTTGGACTGATGAAAGAGGTCTTTTGATAGCTGCAAAGCCACGCAAACTAATTATTCCTCCGAATAGTATGTTTGCAGCGACAAGACTGCTAGATACCCCTGGTAGAGTCGGCACAGCCGATAATGACATCAATGCCCTCAGAAGCATGGGTGTGATTCCTGACGGTTATGCCGTCAATCATTACCTGACTGACACTAACAGTTGGTATCTAATAACAGACGTTCCCAACGGTCTGAAACACTTTACTAGAACTCCTCTGGAGACTAGTATGGACGGTGATTTTGACACTGGTAACGTGCGTTACAAAGCCCGTGAAAGATATTCTTTCGGGGTGAGTGATTATCTAGGCATCTTCGGATCGTCTGGTTCATCATAATAATTTAGGGGGCGGTTTCGAGTTCCGCCCCTTATTTTTTTCTAGGGATTTTTTAATGTCTATAGACTGCCCTAGCAGACTTGCCAAGACTATAGATTTATTTAGGAGACTAAATTATGGCAAACACAACATTTAATGGACCAGTCAGGTCGGAGAATGGTTTTGAACAAATCAGCAAAAACTCCACGACTGGTGCTATTACAACCAATTTAGATATTGACTCTAGTGGTAATATTACTACCACAGGTTATTTATCTGCTTATTCAAACGTAAGTAGCATTACCAGTGCTACTAAAAGTGTTGAGTCAACTGATTCAGGTACTGTCTTTACCCTTAACAGGGCAGCAGGTATTGTAGTTACATTACCGACTGCCGCAGCAGGGTATAACTATACCTTTATAGTGGGTACAACTTTTACAGGTGCAGGACAGATCAATACGGATAATGCCAGTGATTTATTCTCTGGTTTTGCCACGATCTTTGATCCAGCAACTGCATCAGATAATAATACTTTTATTCCTGATGCCAGTGATGATGACACAATAGATTTAGGTACAGCAGGACAGGGTTGGCTGGTGGGCGGAATTATCCGCTTAGTAGCAACTTCTGCGTCTGTATGGCATTGTGAAGCATTCTTGCATGGGGACGGTACATTAGCGACTCCATTCGAGTAAACTAGGAGATAACTTATGGCTGATGCAGTAACATCACAGACCATTCTTGACAGTGGTGGGCGAGACCTAGTAATGAAATTTACCAATATTAGCGATGGCACGGGAGAAAGTGCGGTTGCTAAGATTGATGTTTCTGCACTAACGTCCAGTGCCATAACGGGACAGTCGTGTAACCGAGTTGTCTTGCAAAGGATTTGGTTCAGTAATGTGGGTTTAGGCTGGTCATTGTATTGGAATGCAACTTCCAATATGTTTATCTGCCAATCCCCTAAAGACTGGACTGATACTTGGGATTTTACGGATAGCAGTCAAACGCTACCTGGGATTCCCAATAATGCAGGATCGGGTATTAACGGCGATTTGTTGTTAACGACCAACGATCATACGAGTGGCGACACTTACAGTATCGTTATCTGGGCAACGAAAGGTTATACCAATCCTAGTTAGTGCCATTAAAGAAAGGTAAATCCAAAAAAGCGGTTTCCTCAAATATCAGGCGACTGCGAAAGGAAGGATATCCTCGTAAGCAATCGGTAGCGATTGCCTTGAGTAAGGCGAGGAAATCCAAAAAGAAAAAACCAAAAAGAAGAAGGAGAAAATAGTGCCAGGATTATATAGCAGAAGAAAGGCGATCAGAGAAGGTATAGATTGGACCAAAGAGACTGACTACGATCCAAGAGATAAAAAGAAGCAGGGTTATGATGCCCGCCTCGATGAGTCTCTGGGAGCAAGAGAAGGTAAAGAAAGTACGAAAAGCCAAAGTTATAAGTCGAGACGGGACGAAAGCAAGGGAGCTGAAAAAGCTGCTGGCAAGAGAGCCTATCAATCTATAGACAAGTAATAAATGGCAACGAGTAGTACCAATACCTTTAATCTGGATATTGGCGAGATAGTCGATGAAGCCTTTGACCGTGCGGGTATGGAAGCTCGTACTGGTTGGCATTACAAGACTGCCAGACGCAGTTTAGACCTGATGATGCTGGAATGGCAGAATCGGGGGCTTAATCTATGGACAGTATCGGGACCGACTTCGCAGACTTTAACTGCGGGCACAGCATCGTATACCCTTGATTCTTCAGGGAATACAGTTGATCTCATAGAATACAATTTAAGAACTAATGACGGCGATAGTGGGAGTCAAACAGACTACACACTACGCCGTATTTCTATACCTGAATACGCTGATTTCCCTAATAAACTCACCGAGTCACAGCCCACACAGATTTTAATTAACCGTAATACGTCATCGTTGACGGTGGATTTGCTCCCCGTTCCCGATGATTCCCAGACCTATAAACTGATCTATTACAGTTTAAGATTGATTTACGATAGCGGTTCACCCGCTAGTTACAACATGGACGTACCCAAATTATTCCTACCCGCATTGGCAGCAGGTCTTGCTTACTATGTGGCGATGAAGTTTCCGATGGATGCGGCAGACAGGTTGCCTTTTTTAAAGCAGGAATACGAACAACAGTTTAATTTAGCAGCAGAAGAGAACAGGGTTAAAGCTCCAATTCGCTTTGTGCCTTATCAGAGCTATACCTAATGGCAGAGGAAAAAAAAGATGCTAGAGAAAATCTGGACTTACAGGTTGTAACTCCTGAAGAACGTAACGCAGAAAAAGAAAGGTGGAGAAAGCTGAAGTACGACTTGAACCAGTCGATTATGGAAGAACAATATGATCCTAAACTCTCTATAAGTCAAAATATTATATCTATACTTGATGCAGCTCAGCGTGATCCTAAATATCAATCAGAAGAATTTGATCGGTATGGAGTTAGCAAGATGAAGAATTTAAGGCAATATGATCTTTTTAACCACCCTAAAGGCTACGATATTAGGAAAAACATATTATTGTCGGACAAGTCACCTGAAGATGTACTAAATCAATATGGGTTCCATGAATATGACAAATTTTGGGATGAGGATAAAGACCTTAAATACTTTCTCCAAGATGCTGATAAGGAGAGGTTAGATTACGATGTTAAACAGCATCTCTTAGATTTTTTAAATGAAAGGCAGCGACAAAATGCAGGTGGTAAAATTAAAGATGTATACAATAGAAGATTAATCTAATGGCAGACTATGCAAGTGCTAAGCACGCTATCGGTATTTGTGATCGGTGTGGATTTGAATACAAATTAAAAGAATTACGCTGGGAGATATACGACCAGCACAGAACAGGTTACAGGGTTTGTTACGAATGTTTTGACCACGACCAGCCACAGCTACAACTTGGTAAAATGGATGTGTCTGATGCAATAGCGATTCGTGATCCGAGACCCGACCCATCTTTACAGGCGAGTAGACGTTTATCTTCTTGGGACCCGATTGGCGGTTGGGACTCAACTTACGGTCCTAGTGATTTAAACAATATGGTGATGCAAGGAAAAATAGGAAGATTAACGGTGACAACAACATGACATTAACTGAATTAAAAACCTTAATAAAAGATTATCTACAAAATTCTGAGACTACCTTTGTCAATGACTTAGATCAGATTATTAAACAGGCAGAAGCCCGTATCTTAAACTCCGTACAGTTACCTGTATTCAGAAAGAATCAAAGCGGTACTACCTCAGCCGATAATCAATATTTATCTATACCAAGTGATTTTCTGGCTCCTTATTCTTTATCGGTTACTGACGGGGACGGTAATCAACAGTTTTTATTGAACAAGGATGTCAACTGGATAAGGGAAACTTATCCTTCGGCAACAGCTACTGGAAGTGGTTCCTTCCCCAAGTATTATTCCATATTCAGTGATGATTTCTTTATTATGTCGCCCACACCAGGAGCCGCATTTACTGCTGAAGTACACTATTTTTATAAGCCTGCTTCCATAACTTCAGGAGCTACAGGCGGAACTACTTGGTTATCTACGAATGCTGAGTCTTCTCTGTTATACGGTTGTTTGGTTGAGTCTTATACGTTTATGAAAGGAGAGCCAGATTTAATGGCACTGTATCGTGAACGCTATGATGAATCTATTGCACGGTTAAAAGTCTTAGGAGACGGCAGAGATAGGAAAGATGCCTACAGGGGTGGGCAATTAAGAATGCCTGTAATGAGTTAATTTTTAAAAGGAGCAGATATGTTAAAGAAACCAATACCCGAATTAGAGGGTAAAAAGATAGCTTTGGTGGCGATGGGTAACAGTCAGTTAGACTACCATTTAGCCATTACGCACAGCGAGAAATTTGATGAGGTTTGGGCAATAAACGCTATGTGTGGAGTAATTCCTAATCCTGATAGAGTTTTTCTTCTTGATCCTCCGTCAAGATTTTTTGATACGGAAGATGCAGGCGATATGACTGAGCTAATGAGGGAAGTATTACCTACGTTAAAATGTCCAGTTTACACTTGTGAATTGGACAAGAGGGTACCCGCCGCAGAGCTGTTTCCATTGGAACCTTTAATAGAGGATGCTAAATGTGCTTATTTAAACAATACCGTAGCTTATGGAATAGCCTTTGCGTATTGGAATAGGGTAGGTGGTTTGAATATTTTTGGAGCTGATTTTACCTATAAATCTAATTTATATTTTGCCGAAATGGGCAGGGGTTGTTGTGAGTTTTGGTGTGCTAAGTGCATGGAAAGAGGAACAGAAGTGTCGATTGCAGTGCGTTCTAATCTGTTAGATGCGAATATTGATGCCAAAGATAAGTTATATGGCTACCATCGTTTAGCCGATCCAGTTGTTAGTTATCAAGAAGACGGTGAGATGAAACTAATTAAGTGGTCAGAGATAGTAGATAGGGGTCAGGTTCCAATAGGTATTTCGGATAGAAATGATAATCCTCTGGTCTGGCTAGACAGAAAAAATACGCCGATAGTTCCGAGTTCCAATGAACCACTAGAACCCAAAAAATACTGATGGAAACGGAAAAATTTGAAACATCCCTAGGGGATTTAGGGATAAAGACAACGAATTACAGAGGTCACTCTATTGAAGAAGTGGCTAAAATGGCTACAGATAAATTGATTTCTGTAAGCGATACAGCACCCGAACCCATAAAGACACAGGCTCATGCGTTCAGGGAACTGTGTCAAAAAGTGATTGCGTATTATATGCAAGAAGCGGTTAATAACCACATTTGTACGGTATGCAATCAATTAGAAAAACAAGGTCAACAAGACCTAGCTAATATTATTAGGAGACTATAATGGCGATAACTCAAGCGATGTGTACTAGCTTCAAGAAAGAACTCTTGCAAGCAAAGCACAATTTCTCAACGGGAGGAAACACTTTTAAGCTGGCTCTTTATACCAGTTCAGCTACGATGAGTGCTTCTACTACAGCTTATTCAACCAGTCAGGAAGCGACAGGAACCAATTACACGGCAAAAGGGGGAACTTTAACTAAAGTTGAACCTACTACTTCTGGAACGACTGCGTTCACGGACTTTGCTGATTTAACTTTTGGTACAGCTACTATAACAGCCAGAGGTTGCATGATTTTCAATGACACGGCTACAGGCGATCCTTCGGTTGCGGTCTTTGATTTCGGTGGTGATAAGACTAGTACAGCAGGTAGCTTTACTATTACTTTTCCAACCGCAGACGCAAGTAACGCTGTTATTAGAATAGCGTAGGATAGCCGATGGCTGTCGGTTGGGGTCGAGGTACCTGGGGTCAAGGCACCTGGGGCGAACCCGTTGAAGTTGATGTTACTGTAACCCTTACGGGGCTTGCAGGCACTTCCGCATTAGGCACAGAAACAGTTACCTGTGATGCTAATGTAGCAGAAACAGGACTGGCAGGCACAGGCTCAGTTGGCACAGTTGTTGCCACAGGAGCTGCAAATGTAGCAGAAACAGGAGTAGTTGGAACTACTGCATTAGGTACAGAAACAGTTACTGGTGATGCGAATGTAGCCGAAACAGGTTTAGCGGGTACGGGTGCTGTTGGTACAGTAGTAGCTACTGGTGTTGCTAATGTAAGTGTTACAGGACTGGCTGGAACTACTGCACTCGGTACAGAAACAGTTAGTGGTGATGCTAATGTAACCGAAACGGGACTTGCAGGAACGGGTGCCGTAGGCACACTACTCGCAGCAGGTTTTGCAGTACATGGCGTTAGTGGTCATGCTTCTACAGTATCCGTAGGTGATGAGACAGTTACTGGTGATGCTAATGTTTATCCTACGGGAGTAGCAGGAACCTCAGCATTAGGCACATTAACCCTAGTAACCAATAATATTATAGCGGTTACGCAGGATGCCAGCACAGGAAGTGTCGGCACATTAATCGCTACAGGAGTAGCAAATATTTCCCTTACTGGGGAATATGGAACAGGAGCAGTTGGAGATTTAGCTGTTTGGGGAGAATTAAATCCCGATCAAGATGCAGAATGGTCTGAAATTGGTCCTTCGCAAGATGCTTCTTGGGAAGATGTGGCAGCTTAATAATTTAATAATAATTAGGAAATAATTATGGCAAGTACATATGTAAATAATCTAAGACTCAACGAAATGGCTACTGGTGACGGTAGCGGAACGTGGGGTACAACAACAAATACGAATTTAACGCTGATAGCAGATGCTTTCGGTAGTTCATCAACAGGGATCACGGGGACTTCTGAAACGATTACTATACCTGATGGTGATGAAACGGATTCGGAAGCAAGAAGAATGGTATTAACCTTAACAGGTTCTATTACCGCACTCAACACAGTTACCCTCGCACCCAACACAGTTAGTAAAGTCTGGATAATTCAGAACTCTGCTGGTTACGCAGTTTCCCTTACCCAAGGCACAGGAGCCAATGTCGTAATACCGAATGGCGGTATTAAGATGATTGCCACTGACGGAGCAGGATCAGGTGCTGCCGTTACTGACGTTTTAGATTTAACAGGGGGCACAGGCAACGTAGGACTCGGTAGCGGTAATTTAGGCACAGCCTTAACCACAGGTACGGACAACGTAGCGATAGGGGAAGCGTCACTGGATGCGGTCACTACTGGTTCCGACAACACCGTAGTAGGCGATAACGCTGGTGGTGCTTTAACCACAGGTGCTTCTAATGTGGCTATTGGATCAGGTGCTTTATTGGTAGCAACGACTGCCAGCAACAATGTTGCGGTAGGAACTTCGGCTTTAACCGCTAATTCTTCTGGAACAGATAATGTAGCGGTTGGTGACTCGGCAGGGGATGCAGTCACTACTGGCTCGGATAATACTTTAATTGGTGATAATTCAGGTGGTGCTTTAACCACTGG
>Ga0208181_1000481_pt1 | contig 20258 bp, 31 predicted proteins | sample MalvirDeepMed_s6_FD_184244 | JGI IMG/M metagenome (GOLD analysis project Ga0208181, IMG submission 184244) | Marine viral communities from the Global Malaspina Expedition - Malaspina viral metaG DeepMed_s6 (SPAdes) (version 2) | ecosystem: Environmental > Aquatic > Marine > Oceanic | place... | reverse complement strand
GTCTTGGTCATTGTGTGATAGTCCAACTGCACCTTCAGTGTGTGTATGATTTTACCCGCAGAGTTATTCATCTCTGAGGCTACCTTGGGGGTTATGTTTCCCGTTCTTAGATCATCAAAGGTGTCGCATAATTCGTTACGTAGATCTGTTATGTTCTTCATTTCTGTTCTCCATTGTTGAGATATCTTTGTATCCTAAGGTTCACTCTTTTTAATTCAATTAGTTCTGGTGGCGGGTTAACACCACATTTCAAAACCTTTTTCACGTAACTGTCGTGTAGGTTATCCCTTTCGGCTTGGCTTCTCGCTCTAAAGGCTTCCCTATTCTGCGCGTAGTTCATTTTACGCCGTGCGACTCTTTCGGCACGTTCATCGTCTGTAAGGCGGGCCATATATGCCAAGTCGTAAGCCTTTTTGGCTACCTTCTGTTCGGGGGTCATAGGTTTTCTAGCTAGCTTCTCTGCTTCAGTGCGGGGCTTACGGTTCTCCCTACGTTTGTCTCGGTTGGCCTTATTCCAAACGCGGGTTAACGCGTTTCTACGTTCTCTACGTTCTTCGGACAGGGCTGCAATCCACGCACGATTATAAGCGCGTCGATGTTCTTTCTGTTCTTCGGACATGCTTTCACGATATTTTTTATTTTCCTCTCGCTTACGCTCCCGCCAGCCCTCGTCGGATATGTTCTTAGGTCTAGTCATACCTAACCACCTTGTTCCCAAGCCTTCTCTTCATCCTGTAACTGATTCCAAGTAAGTTCACCTCCACACGCAAGATAACCGCACCCGTCTACCCAATTGTCAAAATTAGACTCATTGCTTCCTAAACGGGCAATCTTTAAGAGGGCCATCATAATTGCTACATCCACAGCAGTTACTTGTGTGCCAAGATGTTGTGACCAATATGTGGCTATAGTGGAAAAATTATCTTCCATATTGCCGTGTTCGTCGGCTCTGTCTTTCGTCACGTATGTCTCGGCAGTACGTAACACCTTTGCGCGTATTTCAGCACGATCATATGGCTTGGGCTGTTCGTGAAGTGGTGGATCAAAAGGTAGTTCTAATTGTTCAGACATTTTGTTCTCCCTGTTAGCTTGTTGTTGTGTGTGTATTTACATACCCTAGTCCCCGGGCTCAGGTTCTTCGTCAGGTTCTTCTTCCAAATCCCATGTTGCACCAGCTACAATGGCGTAACACACGGCGCATTTGATTGATTTATTAGACAGCAAATAGCAGGCATTATGCCCACAATCGAACACCACTACTTCCACTTCTTCTGTTTGTACATCTCTTTTTCTTGGGAATTCTATGATGTTATCAGAAGTCAATTTTGTTAGCCTCCATCCAAGCGACGGCAATTTTTAAATCACGTCTGCTTTCCTTGGTTAAGACACAAACAGGAAAACAATTCCTGTCCCCAAAACTGCTTTCTCCTTCCTCGCCATCATAAGCCCACGTCGCAAAAGTTCTGACGTATTTCTCACCATTAGCCTCAAAACAATCAAACAAATAACCTTCCGTATACATCACAGGACATACTAACTTATTTCCGTCTGTAAGTTTAACCATAGCGCTGTCCCCAATTATATCTCTCCAACATATAGTTATGCGTGGGTAATGAACGCCACCTACTTTTACAGAATCTATTTGTTTATTCATTTTGGGCGCTTTGCTTCCGATTCAAAAAGGTGCCTCCCCCAGTAAGGGGAGGACTAACGTAACGTGTTTCTCCGGTGATAGCCCGTGGGGAAGGAGACTTGAACCTAAACACCGACAAAGGTCCAATCAAAACCTACGCCTATCACTGTGGAAGGATACTTTAGCGACCTCTCTCCCACTTAGTCGCCCATGCCGAAAATGTAAAAAACATGGGAGGTCAACTACTTGTTACCCCAACGCGATCTCAACTTCCTTACGCGGTACCACATGCGAGGAAAATTTGGTATAAAACGAGCGGGATAAAAAATACGCTCGCCAAATAAAGTAACATTTTCAAATTCTGATCTAAACGCTGCTGGGCAATCAGCGGGAGCAGTATCTTTAATTTTCTGTTTAATACGCTTCAACGACTTTTCCTGCACCATGTCAGCATTAAGCGCGTCGTTCAATTTACTCGCTGCTTCTTGGACGTTCCCTTCCTTTTCCAATTTAGCGGCTTGATCGAACAACAAATCCTCCAAACGATAATTCTGTTTAAGTATCAATGCCATGTAATATATCCAAAACGTCTGCCATATTATCTTCGTTAATAACCAGACTCAGACCCCCCGCGTTTTTAATATCCTGTAAGCTATTTTGCTGTAGGGGAGTAGGTTTGTTCTTCCCTGCTTTACATTCAATACCAAAGAAATGTCCTTTGTAGCATCCCACTATATCCGGTATGCCACCTCTTCCCCAACCACCTGTTACGGGGTAAAAATAAAATGCCCCCAACTGCTTCAACTGCTTGGCGACAACCTTTTTAACTTTGGCTTCAGGTGTCATTGCCATCAGGCTTACCTTTTTCTATCTGTTCTCCCCGTTGCTCCAGAAACGCTATCATTTTTGAATGATCCATTAACAAGTTAAGGAGCGTAGACCTTTTAATAGTCACGCTGGTTTTACGTCCTTTATCCGCAACCAGATGAGCGACTCTGAATGTTTGATCATTGGTGTAAAGTTTCATTTTTCTTCCTGATCAGGCATGACACTGGTTTCAACTTTCTGGGGTTTCTGCTCTGTCTCACCGCTACAACAATCTTCAATTGGCCTTCTGCAACTCATACAGACGAAATGCCCATGAAGGGGTTCTGGTCGAGTAGCCTGACCGCACCAAGGGCAGTCAATCATTTTTTCCATTATACATCCTTGCCCTCAACAATCGCGGGACGAAAGACACTTACGATACCCTTATTAATTTTATAACTCTCAAATTTTTTGTCTTTCATCCTTGCTGAAAACTCCTCATCCCATCTCATAACAGCTAGATGTAATTCAGCTTCAGAATTGAAAATTCGATTTTGATTTTTTCTCATCTACATCTAATCCTTTTTAACCCGTGGCACTGGTTTCAAAACGGAGGAGCCGCCATCGCGTTTAAACGGCTCCCCCGAAGCACCAACCTTAAAAATGTTAGTGCCGCACTAACATTCAGGTGATTGCTCGTTATCATACATCATGGATGAACCACCCAAAATGTATTCTCGTCGATACGCCTGCCAAAATTACCAATCTTGTTGGTAGGAGGTTCCGCACGGCTGATCATCAACACAGCCAAACGTTCCTGTAACCATTCAGGCAGTTCATCTACGTTACTATAAGTCCCTTCAATTTCTTCGTCAAGTTTATCCATGCCAATATATACCACTTCGATAGCATCCGTTTCTTTATTTACGAAAACACGGTATATCTTATCATCAGATACATTATTGTACGACATAAAAGCAACTTTCTGAAGCCTTGTACCCCACGTCATCGACGTATTGCCCATGTTCACACATACTGAGCACAGATAACTGCCCCGCTATTTTAGAGGGTAGCGTTTCTTCTGTATATGATTCCTGTGTAGTCCAATCATGGGTCCACCCAGATATATCTTCAGTTGAGGCTATACAGTATAAGGTGCTACCATATAATGTCTGCTCTACACTTACCATCAACATCCGTTTAGTACGCCCACTTAGAGCTTCTTTTCTTTCCTCATGTGCTGCCAAAAACTCAGACACCCTCTCAGTAAATTGAGGGTCAAGGAATTTATGACCACCAACCACGAGTGCTTCTAATTCCCTATGGAGTAAATCATTTACATGTGACTCTTCCGCAACCTCCTCACGTGCCTTCCTTATTTTTTGTGTTAGTTCGGTATTGGTTGTGCCCCACTTACGACGACATGCAGAACTGTTTACACCCGCTACCTCTGTCACCTTGTAATCACGCAGAAACTTCTTAGCATTACGTGTCGCAGCCTCTATGTCACCGCTTGTAGCCATATTGCGTTGTATGTTCTCACTTCTATACCTTGTGTCCTGTATAAGTCTTGACCACACACCATAAGAAAATTTTCTATCCTCATGGTGACCCCTTCTGTAATCATCATAGCCGATCCACCCCATACACAAAGGTTTGTTCGGGTGATAAACCCAAAGTCTACCACGGGTGTCACCTACTGCAAATTTACACAGCGGGAAAGCCTTCTGAACTTCATCTACGAACCACCCAAAAAATTTGCAGTCTGCCCCGTGAGCAGACAGTTCTCTCGGGTCTCTTATATTTTCCCACCCAAATTCAGAATTCTTGAGCCGAATAAGCGGTTCGCATTCCGCAGTCCATTTATATTCATTATGTGACATGTCATCCCCTTTATTTTTTTATTGTTTGATTGAAACCCAGTGTTTTATTCACCCATCTATTGAACGATGACCGGAACTTCTTCACATCTTGGTAGTCATATTGATCTGTCAGAAAATTGCAAGCAAGATGAATACGTAGCGGATGATTATAATTCTTCATAATCTCTAATGCAAGTTTTGGCGGTATAATGCGCCCCCCCTTATTATAAGGTACAGGCTGTACCTTGCTTTCGAGGACAATATCGCAAGCAAGATTTGTAACATAATCACGAACTTCATTACGTAATTTGCTGTTGTAATCCCAATTCCCAACGGGCAACATCGGGCCTGTCACGCAAAGCCACTCGTAGAAAGAAGCTATGTGTTCTTTAGCAGCCGCTTTCTTCTTCTTGTTCACTTGCACTCTGGGTTTTTTGTACTCACGGCTTACAAGGTTCCAGATGTCCATAGCTATTTCCCAATGTTGGTCCCGTTCAAATGTAAGGGAATAATCATCATTCGCATTCTCAGGCCGTGGGAGATAATACCTGTTCGCGCCTGTATCAATGTAATGAGACCCTAATCTAGTCCAGTTATCGAACTTCAAACCTATCGGGAGCCACGCACGTAGAAAATTGTATCTACTTGTGTCACAGCCGTTACGAACAGCACCACGCACGGTAACTTGTTCCCTCGTACCCTTGCGCTTCCATGTAATTGGTGGCCGCGCTAAGTATGGCGTTCCCCACTCGGTGGTACAGGGTAGCATGTCATACAGTACATACTTATTCCTGTTAACGTGCTCAATACGTTCCCACTTGCGCCATCGTTGACCCAACGGACGGATGTCCTGTTCCTTGGTGTGGTTGCAACTTACTATCGGACGGGTTTCGGCGTAGTGTTTCGCCACCTCGTCAAATGTATCTACTGACATTTTTGTTCTCCTTGATTTTGTTAGTGTCACACTAACCATTTCTTATTTTGTTGAAAGCCTCGTTGATCTTGGTCATATCAACATCGACAACCCCTTTTTGTTCGAGGCACCATTTATAATGCGCTATAACTTTCTCCATGATTTCTAACGCTTCCTTATATTCCATTTAATCCTCCAACCTGTAAAAGATGTGTTGCCCAATCTGGGCAGTCATCTGCATTGTGTGCCGCCATGATGGTGACACATTAGTAGTATGGTAGAACATCGCACCCTCCGATATATCGATGGGGAGGGAGGAACTGGTCTCCGTGACAACGGTGGCGATACGCAACGCGGTTTGCCATGCCTCATAGTCATGTACATCTTCAGGCTTACCATCACACCAAAAAGAGAATTGACATTTGTCACGCACAGGATGGCCGGAGGGGTAAGTTGGCCCCTCCATGATAACTTCGCACACCGTGTCAGGGTAACGCTCATCGACTACTCGATTGAGTACAACTTGCGCTACCGCCAACTGCCCTGCTATCGGTTCAGATCTAGCCTCAAAGTAGATAGCTACAGCCAAACAAGTTATAGCGGATATCATTACAACTCACTCGAACTTACGTGAATAACCGTGCCGACATCGGGCTTGGCATCTTCGTTGTCGATGATGACCCACAAGACAGGGCAATTCCAATTACCCCAACCGCCGTAGACTTCCCCATCCGTTATGATGATGGTGGCTTGTGGTTGTATGCTATGTTTGGTGAGATACGGCGGCACACATTCAACATTGGTGCCACCTCCACCACGTGGTTTGGTAGTTTTTGCAAAATCATCAAGCTGATCCTGCATGTATTTTTCATCCCCCACTACCTCGGTACCCCAATACAGCATACGAACCCATTCAGGTTTGACCGTATCGAAACATGCCTTGGCTTCGGTGATTATAACTGACTGTTCACGTTGCCCGATTGACCCAGACATATCACCACCAACAACGACGCCCTCTATACTTTCCGATATGCCACTCGGCATGAAAATTCCATCCCGTGTGAACACCTCTATGAAACGCCTGTTAGGTCGTCTGTATGTGGAGAAATCGTTGCCAGCGCAGGTAGAGGTAATAAACTCACGCATTGTCTCATGCCAATCTATTTGTGGCTTCAACAATTCTTGGAACTCACGCTCCGTACCCGTGCCTAACTTGCCTGCGATCAACGCGCCCTGTCGTATGGCCTCGTCAACATCACGATCAAGTTCACGCTTCTCATCGTCCGTGAATTCCTTTGCGCCTTCCCAATCATGGTCATCAAAACCTTGTGGGACATTACCCTGTGGTTGTGGACTACCACCGCCATTGGGTGGTGGACATTTACCACCACCGCCGCCCTTCTTTTCTTTCTTGAGCATGTTGAACACCTGTGCGGTATCCATATCGCGGAACCGCTCGTCCAACAAAGCTATCTTCGGTGCAACTGCAAACCCATCCCTGTTGTCATCTGAAATTTTAATATTGATGACATAATCCGCAGATTTGTTCGCCAAGTCTGCATCTTCTTCCCACAAGTGACGCCACGTAACGAGATGCTTGTAGAGTTTGTGGTAGTTCTCATGCAGTACCAGATACCGCAGTTCAGGATCATTGAGACTGTCCACAAACTTCCTACCGTACATTTCATCACGACCATTGGTGCAGGCAGTCGGTATATCATCTTTAACAAGCCGATCACCGATCATCAATATACCCGCCAACGCCACGTATTTTTCTTTAGCCATTATATCGACCACCGCCTTTGATAGACGCTGTTCGACGGTAAGGTCTTTTCCTAACGCTAACATTATCCGTTCTCCTTGATTTTGTTAGTGCCGCACTAACTATTTCTTATCCGCTGCGAACATGTAGTTGTTCGCCATAGCCCACTCGGTGAACTTCTTGTTCGTCATAACGAGTGACTGTTTGCTATACTTCGGAGCGCGTACGCCATTGGCGAATAATCCCTGCGCCTCTTTGTCAAGACGAACCATGTACTCCATCCAAGGAGTAACCCACTCCTTATCCAAACTCGCTAACGTGCGATACACAACCATACACACGGCGGAGGCACTGTTAGGCACCTTGGCGTTATGCGGATCTTTCTTGATACTCTCCAACGATGGCAACTGATCTGCCAACTTGACGAAAGCCATCAGGTCCATCGCCCCACGATCACCAATGGTGCCCATGAGCAAACACGTTAACGTTTGATCGTCGTAGTGTTCTCTTTGTTTGAGCCAATCACTAGCCGCCTCACCTGAACGTGGTGTGAAGAAGGCGGTTCTTTGTGCCCGTGGATGGAAGATGTAAGGATTTTCATCTGGGTCTTTGACATCCTCGAACGAGGTGAACAACTGTGGATTATCCTTGCACCAACCGAGCAACGTATGGTCGATCTCATTGTTAATCCCCCACTCGATCCATTCGATATTATTCGGTTTCCGCATCGGTGTGACGGTGATGCGATTTCGTGCGTGTGGTGGTAACAGGTCACCCACGCCTTCTGCGCCAAGATTAGTAGTAGCAAACACCAACGACTTCTCATGTAGTGTGTATCCACCAATCTTTCGCTCCAACATAAGACGCAACATCGCGTTCTTGACGGACGGGTTAGCTTTCCCGTACTCGTCAATCATCAGGATGATTGGCTTATTGAGGTGAACTCCCAACTCCTCGTTAGTGGCATATTCTACATAGTCACCACCTTCGGCATCGTTGAGGGTAGCGAGTTTCGGTATCGTGATGTCACCAAGGTCTTTCGTGGTGCAATCAAAATAACAGGGAGTATGGGTTGGCAACTCATCTGATAAGATGTTAAGGATTGATGACTTACCTGATCCCATGTGCCCTTGAAGTAAGACGGTACGTTTGTGACCACCGTTTTTGATAGCCCCAACGGCTTGAGGTATGTTTAACGCGTACATTGATTTGGCTGAATTCGCCATGATTTCGTTCTCCTATAAACGAGTTGTTGTTAGTGTCGCACTAACAGATTAAACATCCAGACTTGGTAGTGATTTGATAATATCATCCACACTCCGTTTCGTTTCACGGCGTAGATGATCGTCGTCGCGTAATGCCTCGGGTGTTATCCCGTGCATAGTTTCTTCCAGTTTGTGCTGCATTTTTGACATCTGACTGCTACCCGTGATGTTGAACGTGTCTAACAGCGGGGTTATTTCAAGCACATTCTCCACAAGACTATCGCGGAATGTTTTCTTGTCCTCCTTACCTGTGTAGTCCAGACGTTCCGACATCCTGCTAAGTACCTTGTGCAGTCTCTCCCAAACTTCTTTGTACGAGTTCTCTATACGGTCAACGTAGAATGTCTGGTAGTGATCCGCCAACTGGGTGTTGCCTTCGGTGCCGATATCCAAACGGAAATCACCACCCTCGGGCATCGGTATGTAGTTGGTGCTAAAGCTGAATTTACCTGAGAGCTGGTTTGCTGTCGGATATTCGTTACGGTTAAACAAGTCACCAAGCCTTGCTTCAGCCTGTGATATCTCCCAATCGTATGCCGCTAGGAATGAACTGACCGCTCCGAGCCATGTCTGTTCGCGCTCGGTCATCAGTTTGTGGTAGTCGAAATATGCCTTCGTCGGGAGCAGACGTACGCCCGTGTCGAGCCACGGCATTGTCAGTCTGTAGTGTTCGTTGCGGATGTTGCCCGTGAGATCGTGTACCTTCTCCAACTCAGCACAACCTCCAAGCAATTTCTTGTGGACGTTGGCTACACCCGTTTCGGCATTGTTGTCGTCGGTCACTTTCTTGGACGCCTTGCGGTCTTTCTTCTTTCCAAGCCATTGCGATATAGACAACTCGACCATCATCGCTGATGACGAGATTGATGGAACCTCAATTTCTGGTGCTGTATCTGTTAGTGCCGCACTAACAGCGGGGGTGATCAGCTTGTGGAGTAGCAATGCGTCGGCCTTGAGGTTGTACTCTTCCTTTTCTTCAACGTTCATTTCCTGCCACAGTTTACTAGTCATTTCTTATACTCCCTGTCGTACGAGGTTTGACCAAAGTAATTTTCTGGTCGTAGGTTTTGTCTGGGGAAATTTGTTTGGCATATTCAACGAGTACCCATTCCCCGTCAGCACATCTACCGAAAGTAGGGTTGCCGTCAGCCCACTCAAGCCACTCATTCAAAGTCTTTTTCATGTGTGGGTTTTCCTTATTTTATTACGGGTACGATAAGTCGTGCTACTACCTTGCCGGTTTCGGCGTTGGTGTACACAACCCACGTGTTGTCGTGTTTTGTTTCCGTGTGTCTGTTTATCTGCCGCATGTATTGTTCTCACTTTCTGTTAGTGTGACACTAACGTTTCTGGTTGTTTTTTGTGTCTCTGAAAAAAGAGACTTTTCCTGATTATCACTAGTATACCACACTTATCAGATGAGATCAAATGTTACAGAAACGTGTTTATACGTATCAGAACGTGTATTGTTCTGTATTGTTCTGTAATGTTCTGTGTGGGTGGTCGATAACGCGCTGAAAAACCTAGAATGTTCTAATGTTCGCTTTTTCGGGAAATTGGAGAGGGAGATTTTAAGTTTGCTTTTTTGCTTCTGAAATTAATCTGCGGAAGGGTAGGTCTTAAATGTTTCTTTATACTTTCTCTAAAAAAGAACATTATCATTATTATTACTATATCACACAAAAGACAATAAGTTGATAGGCATTTCTTCTCACAGCTTCACATGTGCTGTCACGCATTGCTACGAAATCATAATGTTCTTGGGATACCGAACATTGTACGAACATTACGAACATTATAAAGAACATTACTAACGGGGGTGGTAATGTTCGGAGATCGTCTTCTTTCTGAGTTGTTAGTGTGACACTAACAAGTTATGGTGTGTCAATGGCTCCCCGCGTCTGGAGGCACTGGCATCATTTTGTTAGTGTCACACTAACATTCGCTCTCCGCGTCTGTGGGCACTGGTATCAAAGGCACAAAAAAAAAGGGACAGGACCGAAGCCCTGCCCCCATGAGATAAGAAGTTACGAGATGTTCTTATTGAGAACAACGAGAGCAGCATCAATGGCTGTCCTCATGTCAACAACATCGAACGAAGCAGTTTCCGTGTTCTCGCAGACCTTAACACAATCCTCAAGATTTTCACGGATACGACGTTCCGGTGAACGTGCACGTCCCGCTTCGCCACCGTCTAACGCTGCCGCCTCACGCTTTAAAAGCGCCTTTTTGAAATCCGTGCAACGAGTTCCGATTTGCTCTTGTAAGTAGTGACGGTGTGCCTTCATTTCTTGTGGCACGGTCGCAACCGGCATCGCCAGAAGTTCCTGATCGTCCTTGTCAAATCCCAGAACAACCTGTTCTTTCTGCCATACCCACCGTTCAGATGTAGTCGTAGAACCATCACTCTTTGGTGAGATCCAATCAGTAGACAGATGGCAAATCTTATACTTGATAAAAGTGTCTACTGTGGCGGTCATAACCTTTCCGCTCTTTACCGCCGCTTTCACCGCATTGGTGATTGCAGCGCCAACAATTTGCAATGTTTGCATTTTGTATTGTTTTCCTTAGTAATGAACAAGACACCATGTCCCGTTCGATGTTTGTAGTAGATCACATGGTAACTAGTTATACTATAGATAAACCAGCACTATCTATAATAATTTGTTAGTGTATGGCACTAACACTCGTCGCTTCCGGTACTCACTCTCCGCGTCCTAGAACACTGGTATCATTTTGTTAGTGTCGCACTAACCTCCTCATCGCTTCCGGTAGCAGGGGAAGTACGGGGGAGGGTGATTGACTCATCGCGTCCGGAGGCACTGGTATCAAAGGCACAAAAAAAATGGAGGGTAGAGACTGCAGTCCCTACCCCCCGAGTTAACAACTAGCGCTTGTTGACCACAGTAGCCAGCTCTCCCAACTTTTCGAGAGCTTCAACCAAGTCGAATTCTGCTGACTCAGCAGCCTCCAACCGTTTCTTGAGAGCAACACAAGTCTCCGAAGCGAAAGTCTCTATGGACTTAGTAGTCCGGGGATTTGTTATCCCGGCAGCAACATCTTCCCGGCGTTGGAGTTGGTTATGGAAGTCCCCAACTCTCGCACCTATCTGCTTTTGCCAGTAGCGTTTCGTATCCTTCTGTTTTTCCGACAATGCTTTAGTCGGGGTATCCAGAAGTTTACGCCTTGTCTCGGTAAATCCCGCGACAACCGCGACTTTCAGGGCCGCATACGCTTCTTTGTGCTCTACGTTATCGCTGTCCCTTTTAGGAGACTTGCAATAACGTGCCTCGAAACCACCGCTGTATAGAACGTCAACGGCTGTGGTCATTGCAGTATCAGACGTCAGACGCTTTGATACTGCGTTTGAAATGGCTTTCACCATTTCTGTCGGCATTACATAAGACATTATGTCTTATCCTTTCTGGCACCCTGACGACGCCAGAGCGCCGGTTGTCCAACCGCATTATTGCCGGTTGGTGATTGTATTATGCAGGTATTTGGGAAAATTGGAATAGATAAAACAGCACTAATTGATATAAATTGTAATTAAATGCTAGCGAATGATACGCTTTACGCTTCCGGTAATATTGGCTCGCCGCGTCCAGAGGAACTGGTTTCAAACTCCGCGCATTTCAACTGGCTCGCCGCGTCCGAAGGAACTGGTATCAAAGGGTAGAGCCGAAGCCCTACCCCTTGAGATGTTATAGTGAGGCACCAATTGCTATACCAATCAACAAACCTACAGTTGTAAAGAATAGCACATTAGATAGTCTCTCTTTGGTCTCGATGTCCATTATATATCCTTCCATTTGATGACCTTGCGCCGTGCTTTCCGTGTGGCGTTACGTCTACGTAACTCTGCATTAGTGGAGTTAATGTAGGGATCTCGGGCATTAACGAGGTATCTTTCGTAACGCATACCCAGATAAAAGATTAACCAAGTTAAACCTACAAGTATGACGATGGGGTATAGATCACCCATTAGTTTATCCTCCTATGAATGATGTATGCACCTACGAGTGCGATGATGCCAATGGTTGTCGCAAAGAACGGTATCCAAACAGACATGATGTAACTACCGTTGTTGACTACCATGTAGTCATTTGTGTAGTACCCGAGCAGTACTGCCAGAGTACCGAGTATAGCCAGTATGTATTTTAGCATGGTCTTTCCTTCCTTGGTTGTGGGGGGGCCGAAGCCCCCCCGGGTTATTTAATTAGAGCGACCGCGCAATGGGATGAAACATGCAGCGTTCTGTTCAAATGCTTGGTGGACTAACATCTCGGCATGATCAATAGCTATTATGGTCTTCATTGCTTCAGGACAGCTTTTGATTAGTTCAAGCATATAGTCTTCGGTTAAGTCATTGTCGTAGAATGCCGAGAGAATGTACCGTAGCATCTGTTCCCCTGTTATAGGGTCTCCATTGTTAATGGTCGGTGAAGTGGAAGGGTCTGTTAATGTATCAAACCCTAGACCTTTTTGTCGGTTCCAGTTATTCATGGTGGGTTGTGTTCCTTAGTTGTGGGGGGGCCGAAGCCCCCCCGAGATTATGCGCGACGTGCGCGGTATTTCGTTATCAACGGGATAACGAGCATTGGTAACATACAACCGAGGATGATACCCAGCACCGCAGCGCGAGTGTAGGGATCAATGACTGCACCTATGCCGTCACTGATAGTATTACCAACAGCACCACCTAACACCGCACCGATGCCACGTTCGGCACCGAGTAATGTAGGGAAGCGTGCGAGTAACACATCATCCATTGTCATTCCCTTGAATGCGAATGCTATCAACACACCGTTATCCAAGAGACCGAATAGCAAACCGTTTGGTATGAGATCAAACATCAATCACCTCCATGTTGCTGTCGATGATTGTATTAGAACACACATACCTACTAATTGGAATAGATAAACTAGCACTAATTGATATAATTTGACAGTATATGGTGGGATCTGATAAACCAATATGGGGCGACCATACCCGCCCCCCATAACCCCCTTACGTGTAAGGGACTCCGGGTGCTACTATATAATAGTAATCCGCTCAAATATTTTACGATTTTTCAGATTTAGGGGGGTCCAAAGATGGGGGAGGACAGGTATTTTTTTTATAGGACCACTTTTCGGCCTATTTGCAGGAACTTTTTTATATGGCTTTCCCTAGAGAACTTTAAGCAAATAACTATAAAACCCGTCCTTTTTTCTAAAACCTGTCCTTTTTTATAATATTTTACGTTTTTTTGCGTTTTGGAACATTCAAGCCTTCACCCTCGATAGCAGGGACTATATGTACTCCGCGGGTGTCCATGTTTACGTAGGCTATACGGACCCCGAATACCTTTTGTTCTTTTGATCGCACACGATGTATTCTGTGCGGCCCGTATTTTATACCGCGCCCTTTTGCATTTTTTACTTTGAAATATCGTAGACGCTCTTTTTTTGCATCGAGCAGGTAGACTTTCCCTGTCCTACTGGATATGGCTATTACATCTATAGGACCGAAAGATGCTTGGGGTCTGAATACATAGAACTCCCTGCGCAATAAATACTCCATGAGTATTGTTTCGCATATTTGTCCTTCTGCATGTCTTTTATACATATATGGAACACCCCCCCTTTGGAGTCCCAAACTTCTTGTGGAAACTTTTTATATTTGGTACGTTACAGCACGGTTGACTACCTGCGGAAGAAATAAATGACTTTAGTCATAGAAGCTGAACTGGGAGTTCCTTTCTCCCCCGACACCCCATATGTAGATTTACAAGCGCGAGCCGAATCCGCCTGCAACACTGCTTCAAAGTTATCCGAACATGGGTTGGACATACAACCTACGAAAGAGGATAAGGATATAGCAGCTAAACTGACTATGGCTTACGCAAATGATCCCGAGAAGACTTCTAAAAAAGTTACAGCGAAAAAAGCAGCCGCGTTGACCCCGGCATCCCTGCTGATGACTAACAGTATATTGCAGGAGTTTGGTCATTCCGTGGTGGAGAGTGCCAGACAGATACGGCACCTCGTGACAAACAAGCTCGTACTGGAAGCCGATAATCCTGATCCGCGGGTGCGTATACGTGCTTTGGAATTATTGGGAAAAATATCGGATGTGGCTTTGTTTGCGGAAAAATCGGAAGTGACTATAACGCATCAGTCCACTGATGATATCAGGAACAAGCTGCGGTCCAAGCTGGCGAAACTTATAAACCCCGAAGATGAAAATGATATTATCATTATAGATGGCGAAGCTACGGACGTTGACACTGAACTCGGATTAAAAGAACCCTCTAATGCCTCCTGATGTAGCGTTAAACAAGGATTTCTCGGAAGAGGAAGTCCGGTTTATGCTGGGCAATCTCGACAAATACACGCCGGAAGAGATAACGGAGATAGATAGTCTTGTAGATGAGCTGTCAGCCAGAAAATATAAACAGAAAGTACGCGACGACCTTATGGAGTTCTGCAAACATATGCAGGCAGACTACAAGGTTGGCAAACATCATAGAATGTTGGGCGATATGCTCATGGATATTGAGCAGGGGAACAAAGATCGTATATGCGTCAACATACCACCCCGTCATGGCAAGTCACAGTTGGTGTCAATCATGTTTCCGGCGTGGTTTCTGGGAAGAAATCCGAACAAAAAAGTTATGATGGTCTCTCATACTACCGATTTGGCTGTGGATTTTGGTCGTAAAGTACGAAATATGATTGCAACAGACGACTATAAGGCCATTTTTCCTACGGTTTCGCTTGCAGTTGACTCGAAATCCGCCGGTAGGTGGAACACAAGTACAGGTGGTGAGTATTATGCGTGCGGTATTGGCTCATCTATTGCTGGTCGTGGCGCGGATTTGTTGATAATTGATGATCCGCACTCGGAACAGGACGTTATTAACGGAAATTTCGAGGTTTTTGAGAAAGCGTACGAGTGGTTCACTTATGGTGCCCGTACCCGTCTTATGCCGGGGGGAAGTGTAGCGATTATACAGACTCGATGGCATATGGATGACCTTACCGGGCGTGTTGTTGCCGATATGTCACAGAATGCGAAAGCCGATCAGTACGATATTGTTGAATTCCCTGCGCTGTTGGAAGTACCTGACGAGGAAAATTCCGGTTATGTGAAAAAACCTCTATGGCCCGAGTTTTTTGATCTGGACGCACTGCTCCGTACCAAGGCTTCCATGCCTTCGTTCCAGTGGAATGCACAATACCAACAGGAACCAACGGCTGAAGAAGCCTCTATTGTAAAACGGGAATGGTGGCAATCATGGGGGGATAAAAAACCTCCGTTGTGCGAATATATAATAATGTCTCTTGATTCAGCGGCGGAATCACATAATCGAGCCGATTTTACAGCACTTACTACATGGGGAGTTTTCTTAAACGAAGAGACTAGCGCGTATAATATTATATTGTTGAACAGTATTAAGAAGCGTTTGGAGTTTCCCGAGTTAAAAGAAATGGCTATGGAAGAATACGAAGAATGGAAACCGGATTCTTTCATTGTGGAAAAGAAAAATTCAGGTACTGCATTATATCAGGAAATGCGTAGAATGGGATTACCGGTGCAAGAGTATACTCCTCATAGAGGTTCGGGGGATAAACTTGCACGGTTGAATTCTGTTTCGGATATTGTGTCTTCGGGTCTGGTTTGGGTTCCTACTACACGTTGGGCGGAAGAAGTGGTAGAAGAGATTGCCGGGTTTCCGTTTATGAGTCACGATGATCTGGTTGACTCTACTATTATGGCTCTTATGAGATTCAGACAAGGCGGGTTTATAAAATTACCTACTGATGAACAAGAACCGATACGATATTTCAAAAGTAAACGTGCCGCTGGATACTATTAAGGTATGAAAACTTACGTTCATGTTAATCAACATGTTATAAAACGTAATAATAAAACAGGAGAGCGTAACCCTGTTATTACTGCCAAGACATATAAAGACAACAGATACGGGCAGGAAGTATTAATTGATGGTCCCTGCAAGGTAGTTTACAGACCTGATAAACCTTTGTCCTGTGGCGCTAAAGTATGGATAGAAACAGAGGCAATAGTGGAAGTACAAGGATAGATTATGGCTATTGATAAAGCGTTAACTCCCCGGCCTAACGGAGTCGGTGCTCCCCCTACTGGAGCTGAACTTGAGATTGAAATTGTCAATCCTGATATGGTCACACTTGATGACGGTAGTGTTGAAGTAACACTCATTCCCGGTAAGGAATCCGGGGATGATTCTTTTGATAGTAATCTTGCTGAAACATTAGAAGAAGACGTTCTGCAAAAGTTGACCGAGGAAGTTATAGGTCTTGTCGATGCTGATATTGAAAGCCGTAAGGATTGGGCTGATACCTTTGTCAAGGGATTGGATGTATTAGGATTCAAATACGAAGAACGCACAGACCCGTGGGAGGGTGCCTGCGGTGTGTATTCCACCATATTAGCGGAAGCAGCTATTCGTTTCCAAGCAGAGACGATGAGTGAAACCTTTCCTCCTTCGGGACCGGTGAAAACAAAAATTCTTGGTGAGGAGACAAAGGAAAAAGAAGAAGCGGCTACTCGTGTTCAGGCAGATATGAATTATGAACTTACTGAACGTATGGTTGAATACCGGCCTGAACATGAAAGACTTTTATACAGTCTGGGACTCGCAGGTTCTGCTTTTAAAAAGGTTTATTACGATCCCAATATAGGCCGTCAGGCAGCTATCTATATTCCTGCTGAAGATGTGATAGTGCCTTATGGTGCGTCCCATATAGAGAGCGCGGAACGTGTTACGCATATTATGCGTAAAACAAAAAATGACTTGAAGAAACTTCAGGCTAACGGGTTCTACCGTGATATGGAACTTGATGATCCGCAACCGTTTCATACCGATATAGAGGAACGTAAAGCTAAAGAAGGTGGTTATTCCATAACGGATGATGACCGTTACGCAGTATATGAGATCCATGCCGATCTTGTTATAGAAGGTATCGACGATTCTGATGAAGAAATTGCAAAACCGTACATATTAACTATAGAACGGGGAACATCCGAAGTACTGGCAATACGTCGAAACTGGAATCCTGACGATGAATTAAAGCTGAAGAGGCAGCATTTTGTACATTATGTATATGTACCGGGATTCGGATTTTACGGTCTTGGCCTTATTCATATTATCGGTGGTTACGCTAAAGCAGGCACAAGCCTGATACGGCAGCTTGTAGATGCTGGCACTTTGGCGAATTTACCGGGGGGATTAAAATCAAGAGGGTTGCGGATCAAAGGTGATGACACCCCCATAGAACCGGGTGAATGGCGTGATGTGGATGTACCGTCAGGCAGTATCCGCGATAATATTACATTCCTCCCTTATAAAGAGCCAAGCCAGACACTTTTGGCGCTGCTTAACCAGATAACGACTGAAGGTCGCAGGTTAGGTGCTATCAGCGATATGAATATCTCTGATATGTCGGCTAATGCCCCTGTTGGTACCACGCTGGCGTTGCTTGAACGCACTCTTAAACCTATGGCTGCAGTACAGGCTCGTGTTCATTACGCCATGAAGCAGGAGTTCAAACTCCTTAAAGCGATAATGTCCGAGTATGCACCGGAAGAATATGACTACCAACCTCTTCGTGGAGAAGTCGGGGCACGCCGGGAAGATTATGATTCTGTAGATGTAATTCCTGTAAGCGATCCAAACAGCTCTACTATGGCGCAGCGGGTTGTGCAGTATCAGGCTGTCTTGGCAATGGCTCAGTCTGCACCACAGATATATAACCTACCCCAACTTCACAGGCAGATGATTGAAGTATTGGGAATCAAGAATGCGGATAAACTTGTTCCTACAAAGGACGATATAAAAGCCGTAGATCCTATAAGCGAAAATATGAGCGCACTTATTGGGAAACCGGTAAAAGCATTTATATATCAGGACCACGATGCCCACATCAGTACGCATATGTCATTTATGCAAGATCCTATGGTTGCTCAATTGATCGGGCAGAATCCACAGGCCAAACAAATAATGGCATCGTTGCAAGCGCATATAGCGGAGCATTTAGGGTTCAATTACAGAAGGCAGATAGAAGAACGTCTTGGTGTTGACTTACCACCACCAAATGAGGAGCTACCCGAAGAGATTGAAGTTGATCTTGCGCGTCTTGTTGCCAAGGCAGCTAAACAGCTTACACAGTCTCATCAGCAACAGGCTGCACAACAGAAGGCACAGCAACAGGCCCAAGATCCTGTGCTCCAGTTACGACGTCAGGAAGCGCAGACCAAACAGGCTGATGTACAGCGTAAAGCACAGAAAGACGCAGCGGATACACAGTTACAACAGGCTGACCTACAGCGGAAAGCCCAGAAAGATCTTGTTGATGCTGCTGTTAGTACTCAACGGGTTGAACTTGAAAAGGTTAAGACGGTAGTAGATGCCAAACAGGATCAGGTTAAACTGAATGCAGATACTCGGAGAGAAACTGATAAACTTGATCTTGAGATATTCAAAGCGGTAACTACTCCACCTCCTACCCTGCCTTCTAATAACAAGAAAGAATAGACTGAATGGCAAAAACCGTCTTTGACGTGCTTAAAGAACGTATTGAGGAGCAAAAGTCCTCTGCAATGGAATTCCTTGCTGATGGTGGTCCGAAAGATTACGCCGAGTACAGGAATGTGTGTGGTTTGCTTCGGGGTCTGCAAGTCACGCTGTCTTATATAGAAGACCTCTCGCGCAATTATTTAGAGGGTGATGATGGCTGAACAATTATCTACCATAAGTTCAAATTCAGAATCGACCATGACTAGTTCAAATCCAAAATCAACCATAACTATAAGCAAAGATCTGCTTATTAACGAAGAGGAATTAGAGGCCCAGCTTCCCGTTCCAGTTGGGTATCATATTCTTGTGGCAATGCCGGAAGTTGAGGATACCTACGACGATACAGAAATCCTTAAAACAGTATCTGCAAAACACCATGAAACTATTTTGTCTATTATAGGACTTGTATTGGATATGGGAGAACAAGCGTATAGTGACAAAGATAGGTTTCCTATAGGACCGTGGTGCAAGAAGGGTGATTATGTCATGTTTCGTGCTAATTCGGGAACACGGTTTTTAGTTAATGACAAAGAATATCGTCTTATGAACGATGATTCTATTGAAGCTATTGTGAATGACCCCCGCGGCGTTTCGCGTGCATAGGAGTTAAAATATGCCTTTTAAGAAAGTTGAATATTCATTTCCAGACGAAGAAGCACCAAATAAAATTGAGATAGAACCTTCCAGTGCCATTGAAGTTGATATATCTGGCAAGAAAGCAGTGGGAGAGAACAAATCTGTTGAGGCTGTAGAGGCAGAAGATTCTAATGATGGTTTTGAAGTCGAAATTATTGATGACACACCAGAAGCTGACCAAGGTCGTACGACGTCTGACCCTCCGAGTGAGATTACTGAAGAGGAACTTGAAGATTATTCTGAGAAAGTTCGCAAAAGGATTAAACACTTTAGTAAAGGGTATCACGACGAACGTCGCGCAAAAGAGCAAGCGCTTCGTGAACGTCAGGAATTGGAGACTTACACTCAAAGACTTGTTGAAGAAAACAAGAACTTAAAAAGTTCTGCTGGTAAAAATCAGACAATACTTCTTGATCAGGCTAAACGTACAGCCGAAGGGGAATTAACACAGGCTAAAAGTGCTTATAAAGAAGCATATGAAGCTGGCGAAGCAGATGCAGTTGTTGAAGCACAGGAAAAGTTAACGGCTGCTAAAATAAGAACTGATCGGTTAAACAATATACAACTGCCTTTACAGGAAGACCAAACAACTGTAAAAGAAGCTAACACACAAGAATCCACCCCGGTAAAAGTGGATGAACAGGCCAAGGAATGGGCGAAAGCCAATGATTGGTTTGGTTCAGACGACGAAATGACAAGTTTCGCATTGGGGTTGCATAATAAACTTGTCAAACAGGGTATGAACCCGCAAAGCGATGAGTACTACAAGGCCATTGA
>Ga0208181_1000478_pt1 | contig 20381 bp, 30 predicted proteins | sample MalvirDeepMed_s6_FD_184244 | JGI IMG/M metagenome (GOLD analysis project Ga0208181, IMG submission 184244) | Marine viral communities from the Global Malaspina Expedition - Malaspina viral metaG DeepMed_s6 (SPAdes) (version 2) | ecosystem: Environmental > Aquatic > Marine > Oceanic | place... | reverse complement strand
GCGACAACCTGAAGTTCGCGGTTGAGCTGATCGCCCCGATCGCCATGGAAGACGGCCTCCGCTTCGCCATCCGCGAAGGCGGCCGTACCGTCGGCTCCGGCGTCGTCTCCAAGATCATCGAGTGATCTTGACAGCAGGCGCGTCCGGTCTTATCCGGCGCGCCAGCTCGGAATTCTGATGGGTGCTTCGGCACCCATCATGTCTTAGGGCAGGGGCCTCGGCCGCGCCCGAACGGGTTCGAAGAGGGGGCGGGATGGTCCTGTCTCCTCCTCTCAACTCCCACGCCTATGAAAAGGCAGACCGAACATGCAAAGCCAGAACATTCGCATCCGGCTCAAGGCGTTCGATTACCGCGTCCTCGATGCTTCGACGCAGGAAATCGTGAACACCGCCAAGCGGACGGGCGCGCAGGTGCGCGGGCCGATCCCGCTGCCGAACAAGATCGAGAAATTCACCGTTCTGCGTGGCCCCCACGTGAACAAGAAATCCCGCGACCAGTTCGAGATCCGCACCCACAAGCGGCTGCTCGACATCGTCGATCCGACCCCGCAGACGGTGGACGCGCTCATGAAGCTCGACCTCGCCGCCGGCGTGGATGTCGAGATCAAGGTGTAAGGAGAGCAACTCATGATGCGCTCTGGAGTGATCGCAAAGAAAGTCGGCATGACCCGGCTTTTCCTGGAAGACGGCAAGCAGGTTCCTGTGACCGTTCTCCAACTCGACGGTTGTCAGGTCGTCGCCCAGCGGACCAGCGACAAGGACGGCTACACTGCCGTTCAGCTCGGCGCGGGCTCGGTCAAGGCAAAGAACGTTTCCAAGCCGATGCGTGGCCATTTCGCCATCGCCAAGGTGGAGCCGAAGCGGAAGATCGCGGAATTCCGCGTCGATGCCGAGAACCTGATCGGCGTCGGTGAGGAAATCACCGCCGACCATTACTTCGAAGGCCAGTTCGTGGACGTGTCCGGCACGACCATCGGTAAAGGCTTCGCCGGTGCCATGAAGCGGCACAACTTCGGCGGCCTGCGCGCCACGCACGGTGTGTCGATTTCGCACCGTTCGCACGGTTCGACCGGTCAGTGTCAGGATCCCGGCAAGGTCTTCAAAGGCAAGAAGATGGCCGGCCACATGGGTGCCGTCCGGGTCACGACGCAGAACCTGCAGGTTGTGAAGACCGACGCATCGCGCGGCCTCATCATGATCAAGGGCGCGGTTCCGGGCTCCAAGGGTGGCTGGGTGACGATCAAGGACGCGGTCAAGAAGCCGTTCCCCGAGAACGCCATTCTGCCCGCCGCCCTGAAGTCCGCCGCTGAGGAAGCCGCGAAAGCCGCCGAGGAAGCCGCCGCACAGGCCGCCGCCGAGGAAGCCGCAGCAGCCGAAGCAGCAGCCGCAGAGCAGGCCGCAGCCGAAGCAGAGGCCCTGAAAACCGCCGAGGCGGAGATCGAGGCCGAGAAGAAGGAAGGCGACGAATGAAACTCGACGTGATCAAACTCGACGGCGGTGCCGCGGGCGAAGTCGAGCTGACGGACGAGATCTTCGATCTCGAGCCGCGCGCCGACATCCTGCACCGCGTGGTCCGCTGGCAGCGCAACAAGGCGCAGGCTGGCACCCACAAGGTCAAGACCCGCTCGGAAGTGAGCTACTCGACCAAGAAGATCTATCGCCAGAAGGGCACCGGCGGCGCACGCCACGGCTCCCGCAAGGCGCCGATCTTCCGCAAGGGTGGTATCTACAAGGGTCCGACCCCGCGCAGCCACGCCCACGACCTTCCCAAGAAGGTCCGTCAGCTGGGCCTCAAGCTCGCACTGTCCGCCAAGGCGAAAGCCGGCAGCCTCGTGATCATCGAGAACGCCGATGCCGACGGCAAGACCAAGACCCTCGCAAGCCAGGTCAAGAACCTCGGCTGGAAGCGGGCGCTGGTCATCGACGGTGCCGAGGTCAACGAGAACTTCGCCCGTGCCGCGGCGAACATCGACGGCCTCGACGTGCTGCCCAGCATGGGTGCCAACGTGTATGACATCCTCAAGCGTGACACCCTGGTGCTCACGAAAGCGGGTGTCGAAGCTCTGGAGGCTCGACTGAAATGAGTGCGAAGCCCGAACATTACGACGTGATCCGCAAGCCGATCATCACCGAGAAGTCGACCATGGCGTCCGAGAACGGCGCGGTTGTCTTCGAAGTGTCGATCGACGCAACCAAACCCCAGGTGAAAGAGGCCGTCGAGGCGCTCTTCGGTGTCAAGGTCAAGGCCGTGAACACCACCATCACCAAGGGCAAGGTGAAGCGCTTCCGTGGCCAGATCGGCCGCCGGAACGACGTGAAGAAGGCCTACGTGACCCTCGAAGAGGGCAACACGATCGACGTGTCGACCGGCCTCTGATCGTCTCACAGCGATTGCATGACATGGCAAAGGCCCCCGGGAGACCGGGGGCCTTTTCGCGTTTGGGCCAGGCTGAGGGGCGGGTTTTCGCGGCTCTGGCGCGGCCGAGGGGCAGGGGCCGGGGCGCCCGGTCGCACAGGCTTTGGCGGAGCGGATGACGGGCCTTGACCTCGCGGGGTGGATCTCGTAGACGACCCCATCCGCTACGGCCCCGGATTCGTCCGGGGCTTCGCGTTTTGCCCAAGCTGATCCGTTCCACGTATTCGCCGGGCATCGAACCGGGCACCTTCGGGGGCCTACACCATCGGCCACCTGCGGATCCATCCGGGATCGAGGGGGCTCACACATAGGGTGGACCCGTTTCACCCGTTCTGCAAACGGAAGACAGAAGCATGGCACTCAAGTCGTACAAACCGACGACGCCGGGCCAGCGCGGGCTGGTGCTGATCGACCGTTCGGAGCTGTACAAAGGACGTCCCGTCAAGGCCCTCACCGAGGGTCTGACGAAATCGGGCGGCCGGAACAACACCGGACGGATCACGGCACGCCGCCGCGGCGGTGGCGCGAAGCGTCTCTACCGGATCGTCGATTTCAAGCGCAACAAGTTTGACGTGAACGGCATCGTCGTTCGCATCGAATACGACCCCAACCGTACCGCCTTCATCGCACTCGTCCAGTATGACGATGGCGAACAGGCGTACATCCTGGCGCCGCAGCGTCTGGCCATCGGTGACAAGATCGTCGCCTCGGCCAAGGCTGACATCAAGCCGGGCAACGCGATGCCGTTCTCGGGCCTCCCGATCGGTACCATCGTGCACAACATCGAGCTGAAGCCGGGCAAGGGCGGTCAGATCGCACGCGCCGCGGGCACCTATGCCCAGTTCGTCGGCCGTGACGGTGGCTACGCGCAGATCCGTCTGTCCTCGGGCGAACTGCGTCTGGTGCGTCAGGAATGCATGGCCACCGTCGGTGCCGTGTCGAACCCCGACAACAGCAACCAGAACCTCGGTAAAGCCGGTCGCGTCCGCCACATGGGCAAGCGTCCGAGCGTCCGCGGCGTCGTGATGAACCCGATCGACCACCCGCATGGTGGTGGTGAAGGCCGGACCTCCGGTGGTCGTCACCCGGTGACGCCCTGGGGCAAGCCGACCAAGGGCAAGCGGACCCGCGACACCAACAAGGCGTCGCAGAAGCTCATCGTCCGCTCGCGTCACGCCAAGAAGAAGGGTCGCTAACATATGTCGCGCTCTGTATGGAAAGGCCCTTTCGTTGATGCCTACGTCCTGAAAAAGGCCGAGAAGGTACGCGAAGGCGGCAAGAACGAAGTCATCAAGATCTGGTCGCGCCGCTCGACGATCCTGCCCCAGTTCGTGGGCCTGACGTTTGGCGTCTACAACGGCCAGAAGCACGTTCCCGTGCTGGTTACCGAAGACATGATCGGTCAGAAATTCGGTGAATACTCGCCGACCCGCACCTACTACGGGCACGCGGCCGACAAGAAAGCCAAGAGGAAGTAAGCCATGGGCAAGGATAAGAATCCCCGCCGCGTGGCGGACAACGAGGCAATGGCCAAGCTGCGCATGCTGCGCACGTCGCCGCAGAAGCTGAACCTGGTGGCCGCGCTGATCCGTGGCAAGAAGGTGGAAAAGGCCCTCACGGACCTGACCTTCTCGAAGAAGCGGATCGCCGTGGACGTGAAGAAGTGCCTTCAGTCCGCTATCGCGAACGCCGAGAACAACCACGGTCTGGACGTCGACGAGCTTGTCGTCGCCGAGGCTTACGTGGGCAAGAACCTTGTGATGAAGCGCGGGCGTCCCCGTGCCCGTGGCCGCTTTGGCCGCATCAACAAGCCGTTCTCGGAACTCACCATCAAGGTGCGTCAGATCGAGGAGCAAGCCTAATGGGTAACAAGACCAATCCGATCGGCATGCGTCTTCAGGTCAACCGCACCTGGGACAGCCGTTGGTACGCTGACACCAAGGATTACGGCGACCTGCTTCTGGAAGACATCGCGATCCGCGAATTCATCCACGAAGAATGCAAGCAGGCCGGCGTCGCGCGTGTGATCATCGAGCGTCCGCACAAGAAGTGCCGCGTGACCGTTCACACCGCACGTCCGGGCGTGATCATCGGCAAGAAAGGCGCGGACATCGAAGTCCTGCGCAAGAAGCTGGCGAGCATGACCGACAGCGAGCTGCACCTCAACATCGTCGAGGTCCGCAAGCCCGAGCTTGACGCCCGCCTCGTGGGTGAGAACATCGCGCAGCAGCTCGAGCGTCGTGTGTCGTTCCGTCGCGCCATGAAGCGCGCGGTGCAGAGCGCCATGCGCATGGGTGCCCTTGGCATCCGTGTGAACGTCGCTGGTCGTCTCGGCGGTGCCGAGATCGCCCGTACCGAGTGGTATCGCGAAGGCCGTGTGCCCCTGCACACCCTGCGCGCCGATATCGATTACGCCAACGTCGAAGCCACGACCCCCTATGGTATCATCGGGATCAAGGTCTGGATCTTCAAAGGCGAAATCATGGAGCACGACCCGGCTGCCCGCGATCGCAAGTCGCAGGAAATCCAGGACGGTCCGGCTCCGCGCGGCGCCATGGGCGGCCGTCGCTGAGGGAGTTTGACTGATGCTGCAACCGAAACGCACAAAATTCCGCAAGATGTTCAAGGGCCGGATCAAGGGTGAAGCCAAGGGCGGCTCTGATCTGAACTTTGGCCATTACGGTCTCAAGGCTCTTCAGCCCGAGCGCGTCACCGCGCGCCAGATCGAGGCAGCCCGTCGTGCCATGACGCGTCACATGAAGCGTCAGGGCCGTGTCTGGATCCGGATCTTCCCGGATACCCCGGTCACCTCGAAGCCCACCGAAGTCCGGATGGGTAAGGGTAAGGGCTCGGTCGATTACTGGGCCTGCAAGGTCAAGCCGGGCCGCGTGATGTTCGAGATCGACGGCGTTGCCGAAGATGTCGCACGCGAAGCTCTGCGCCTTGCCGCGATGAAGCTGCCGATCAAGACCCGCGTCGTCGTTCGCGAAGACTGGTAAGATCGGGCGCTTCCGCGCTTGAGAAAAGATCGAGACCCCCGCCGAGAGATCGGCGGGGGTCTTCTTGTTTCCGGGGCAGGGTGGGGCTAGTCCGTCAGCACCTGCGACACTTCACGTTCGAAGCGTGCCCAGCTCATGGTCGCCTTGTTGCCGGCGTAGCCATGATAGTGCGATCGACCGCTCGAGTTCGGCAGCCCGGCCCAGATCCGTGCGAGGTTGTTCATGAAGCGGGTGCGGCTGATCGTGCCCGCCTGTAGCTCGTCCAGCCCCGCATCGCGCAGCAGCAGGTCGGCGAGGCGGTCCTGGACCTGCGGTGAGAACCTCGTGCCACGCGGGAGATTTGCGCGCCGGACGAGCATGCGAAGCGTATCGGGGATGAACTGGTAGCGCCCGATCGCATGTGGTTGCCCGGGGGTATCTGCGATCCACCGGAAAATCTCGGCCAGTGTCATGCGCGTGGGCGCCTTGGGCGGGCGGATGCGGGCGCCGTGCTGCACGGCGTCATAGCCGGCGGGACCAGCTTCGGCCGCGGCGATGACGTCGCGCAGATGCGCGGCGATTCCGGTGACGGGGCCGGTAAACCGGGGGCCACCGCGCGGGGCGATGGGCGCGAAGAGCCCGCCTTCCCGACGCCCTGCAAACAGGCTCGGGGTGGCGAGCGTGGCAAGGACCTCTCCGTCCTGAGCAGAGACCGGCGCGACAGGCGATGGTTCCTCGCGCGCGCTGCGCCGGGCCGGTTCGCTCGCCGCCGGCCCGAAGAGCGGCTGGCCCTGTGGAAGGAGTGGCTGCCCACCGCCCTGAAGCGGCAGGAACGCCGCCGCAAAGCCCGGCACCGGAAGGAGCAATGAGAGCACGAGACATGACAGCACGAGACATGCGCGCAGGAGGGCCATTCTGACCTCGTCTGGATTTGTCCGCCAAGGCGCTTGGCGGCAGGGAATTGGCAAAGGCGGACGACGCCTCGTGAAGGCGCCGCCGGTCTTGAGCAGGGAGCCGCGGTCGGGCCGGCTTGGGGCCCAACCGCGGAGAGAGCGCGCCCGACGCGGACGCGAGGTCGTGAGTGGCATCTGAGACCTGACCGTGAGCATGGCATCGCGCGGTAAAGAAAAGCTTGCCTCTCGCCAGTTTCCGCGACTCGCGCTATGAGCGGGGCATGACCCAGATCCGTTCCCTCTTCGCGACCCGCCTCTATCGCGCCCCGCTCTCCGAGCAGGCGCCTGCCATCGATTTCGACGAGCTCGAGGCCTCGTGCTGGTCCATCGCCGAGGATGACGAGGCGGGGCAGGAATGGTGTGACGAGAACAACTACCCGGGCTACACCTCCTATGCCTCGCTGACCGACCTGCCGTGGCGCTTTCCGATCTTTGCGGCTCTGGTCGAGGCGCTCGACAGGCATGTGGCGGCTTTCGCCGAGGACTTGGAATTCGATCTCGGCGACCGGAAGCTGGTGGTCGAGGACATCTGGATCAACATCCTGCCCGAGGGCGGCACGCATTCCTCGCATATCCACCCGCATTCGGTGATTTCGGGCACCACCTATGTGTCGATGCCCGACGGCACCTCGGCGCTCAAGCTCGAGGATCCCCGGCTGGGCTTCATGATGGCCGCACCCGCTCGCCGCAAGGGCTGCCGCGAGGAGCTGAAGACCTTCGTCTACGAGGCCCCGGCGGTGGGCGACGTGCTGCTTTGGGAATCGTGGCTGCGCCACGAGGTGCCGCCCAACACGTCGGAAGACGAGCGCATCTCGGTCAGCTTCAATTATAAGTGGGAGTGAGCACCGGCTCGGCATAGCCGGCAAACGCTCCGGGGGAGCGTTTGAGGTGCGAACGGGCGGAGCCCGGCGTTTTGGTTCAAACTCCACGGGGCACCCAGCGGGCAGGGGCGGCAGATCCGCCGGCCCATGGCGCCCGAAGCCCTTTCTCCCTTGCCTTATGCGCGCGCGCGGCCTATAGAGCGCGTTCATCCACCTCCACCGGGAATCAGGGTGACCCGCGTAACGACGGGGCTCTCCGGTGATGTTGCAACAAAGGAGCGACCGATATGGACGCCAAAGAGCTTAGCTCGAAGACCCCGGACCAGCTCCGGGACGAGCTCGTGGCCCTGAAGAAGGAGGCCTTCAACCTCCGCTTCCAGAAGGCCACCGGAGCCATCGAAAACACCGCGCGCATCCGCCAGGTCCGTCGTGACGTGGCGCGTGTGAAGACCGTGCTGAACCAGAAAGCCGCGTCCGCGGCTTCGGCGGAATAAGGAGTTAACCCCATGCCCAAGCGTATCCTGCAAGGCACCGTGACCTCCACCGCCAACGCACAGACCGTCACGGTCCAGGTGGTCCGCCGCTTCAAGCACCCCGTGCTGCAGAAGACCATCAAGAAGTCGAAGAAGTACCGCGCTCACGACGAGGCGGGCAAGTTCGCAGTCGGCGACAGCGTCCGCATCATCGAATGCGCGCCGAAGTCGAAGACGAAGCGCTGGGAAGTGATCGCGGAGTAATCCGCCCATATCCCAGTTTGATCGAAACCCTGGGGGGTAGACCTAGAACAACCCCCAAAGGTCGGGAGAAACCACATGATCCAGATGCAGACCAATCTGGATGTCGCTGACAACTCCGGTGCCCGGAAAGTTCAGTGCATCAAGGTCCTCGGCGGCTCGCATCGCCGCTACGCATCGGTCGGCGACATCATCGTCGTCTCGGTGAAAGAGGCCATTCCGCGCGGCCGCGTGAAGAAGGGTGACGTCCGCAAGGCCGTCGTCGTGCGCACCGCCAAGGAAGTCCGCCGTGAAGACGGCACGTCCATCCGCTTCGACCGCAACGCGGCCGTCATCCTGAACAACACGGGCGAGCCGGTCGGCACCCGTATCTTCGGGCCGGTCGTTCGCGAGCTGCGTGCGAAGAACTTCATGAAGATCATCTCGCTCGCTCCGGAGGTGCTCTGATGGCTGCCAAGCTGAAAAAAGGTGACAAGGTCATCGTTCTTGCCGGCAAGGACAAGGGCAAGACCGGAACCATCGAATCCGTCGATCCGAAGGCCGGCAAGGCCGTCGTCGGCGGCGTGAACATGGCGATCCGTCACACCCGTCAGTCGCAGGACTCGCAGGGCGGCCGTCTGCCGCAGGCGAAGCCCCTGGACCTGTCGAACCTCGCCATCGTCGATGCCAACGGCAAACCGACCCGCGTTGGCTTCCGCATGGAAGGCGACAAGAAGGTCCGTTTCGCCAAGACCACGGGGGACGCGATCGATGCTTGATACCGCAACCTATACCCCGCGTCTCAAGACGCAGTTCCGCGACACGATCAAGGCCGCTCTGAAAGAAGAGTTCGGCTATACCAACGACATGCAGATCCCGCGTCTGGACAAGATCGTCCTGAACATCGGCTGCGGTGCCGAGGCCGTGCGCGACTCCAAGAAGGCGAAATCGGCTCAGGAAGACCTGACCAAGATCGCCGGCCAGCTGGCCGTCACCACGAAAGCCAAGAAGTCGATCGCCGGCTTCCGGGTTCGTGAAGACATGCCGCTCGGTGCCAAGGTGACCCTGCGTGGTGACCGGATGTACGATTTCCTTGACCGTCTGGTGAACATCGCGATGCCGCGCATCCGCGACTTCCGCGGCGTGAAGCCGGCGTTCGACGGCCGTGGCAACTTTGCCATGGGCATCAAGGAGCACATCGTGTTCCCCGAGATCGAGTTCGACAAGGTCGACGAGGTCTGGGGCATCGATGTCATCATCACCACCACCGCGGCAACCGACGCGGAAGCCAAGGCGCTGTTGAAGCATTTCAACATGCCCTTCAACGCCTGAGGAGCGAACACATGGCCAAGAAATCCATGATCGAACGCGAAAAGAAGCGCCAGGCGCTGGTGGAAAAGTACGCCGCCAAGCGCGCTGAGCTCAAAGAGATCGCGAACGACGAAAGCAAACCGATGGAAGAGCGCTTCAAGGCCCGCCTGAAGCTGGCGAAGCTGCCGCGCAATTCCTCGCCGACCCGTCTGCACAACCGCTGCCAGCTCACGGGCCGTCCCCACGCATACTACCGCAAGCTCAAGGTCAGCCGTATCGCGCTTCGCGATCTCGGTTCCAATGGCCTGGCGCCCGGTGTCGTGAAATCGAGCTGGTAAGGAGGGTATGAGATGAACGATCCTATCGGCGATATGCTCACCCGTATCCGCAACTCCCAGCTTCGCGGCAAGTCGGTCGTGTCGACCCCCGCATCGAAGCTGCGTGCCTGGGTGCTCGACGTCCTCGCGGACGAAGGCTACATCCGCGGCTACGAGTCCGGGACCGACAAGAACGGCCACCCGACGCTCGAGATCAGCCTCAAGTACTTCGATGGCACCCCGGTCATCCGCGAACTGCAGCGGGTCTCCAAGCCCGGCCGTCGCGTGTACATGGGTGTGAAGGACATTCCCTCGGTCCGTCAGGGCCTGGGTGTGTCGATTGTCAGCACGCCGAAGGGCGTGATGTCGGACGCAAACGCCCGCGCTGCCAATGTCGGCGGCGAGGTGCTCTGCACGGTATTCTAAGGAGGGACGCATGTCTCGTATTGGGAAAAAGCCGGTCGAGCTGCCCTCGGGTGTTTCCGCATCCGTGAGCGGCCAGACCGTTGAAGTGAAGGGCCCGAAAGGCGCTCAGACCTTCACCGCCACCGACGATGTGACCATCGCGGTCGAGGACAACACCATCAGCGTGACGCCGCGCGGCAACTCCAAGCGCGCCCGTCAGCAGTGGGGGATGTCCCGCACCGTGGTCGCCAACATGGTTCACGGCGTTCAGAACACCTTCAAGAAAGAGCTCGAGATCCAGGGCGTGGGTTACCGCGCGCAGGTGCAGGGCGCTGTCCTGAAGCTGAACCTCGGCTACAGCCACGACGTGAACTTCGACATTCCGCAGGGCATCACGGTCACCACGCCGAAGCCGACGGAAATCATCGTCGAGGGCCACGACGCCCAAGAGGTCGGTCAGGTTGCGGCAAACATCCGCGACTGGCGCCGTCCGGAGCCGTACAAAGGCAAGGGTATTCGCTACAAAGGTGAGTACATCTTCGCCAAGGAAGGCAAGAAGAAGTAAGGACGCGGACAATGGCAAACAGCAAACTGCAACTGTTCCAGAAGCGCCGCCTGCGCGTCCGGAACAAGCTTCGCAAGGTCAACGCCGGCCGCGTGCGCCTTTCGGTGCACCGTTCGAACAAGAACATCAGCGTCCAGCTGATCGACGACGTTCGTGGCGTGACCCTGGCTTCGGCCTCGACCATGGAGAAGGATCTCGGTGTGGTCGGCAAAGGCAACGTCGAAGCGGCCCAGAAAGTGGGCGCCCTGATCGCCGAGCGTGCCAAGGCCGCCGGTGTGGAAGAAGCCTATTTCGATCGTGGCGGCTTCCTCTATCACGGTCGCGTCAAGGCTTTGGCCGACGCGGCCCGCGAGGGTGGCCTCAAGCTCTGATCCGTCGCGGCGGGGCAATCCCCCGCCCGGCGATCTCTCTCGGGGCAGCTTCGGTTGCCCCGTTCTTGTAGGCGGAAACGCCTCGATGATCCGGGAGACGCCTTTTGCGCCTCACCTGGATTGCACCAACCCGGTGGCTCCGGTCCGCGAGGATCGCAGCGCGCCGACCCTGAACAGAGGAATGCCTGATGGCAGAACGTGACAATCGCCGGAACAACCGTCGCGACCGCGACGAAACGCCGGAATTCGCCGATCGCCTGGTTGCGATCAACCGTGTGTCCAAGACCGTGAAGGGCGGTAAGCGCTTCGGTTTCGCCGCGCTCGTCGTCGTGGGCGATCAGAAGGGCCGCGTCGGCTTTGGCAAGGGCAAGGCCAAGGAGGTCCCCGAGGCCATCCGCAAGGCCACCGAGCAAGCCAAGCGCAAGATGATCCGCGTGCCGCTGCGCGAAGGCCGCACCCTGCACCACGACATCGAGGGCCGTCACGGCGCGGGCCGCGTGGTGATGCGCACCGCACCGCAAGGTACCGGTATCATCGCCGGTGGTCCGATGCGTGCCGTGTTCGAGATGCTGGGCGTGCACGACGTGGTCGCCAAGTCGACCGGGTCGCAGAACCCCTACAACATGATCCGCGCCACGCTGGCCGGCCTCGAGCGCGAGCAGTCGCCGCGCAACGTGGCCCAGCGTCGCGGCAAGAAAGTGGCCGACATTCTGCCCAAGCGCGACGAAGCGCCGGCGGATTCGACCCAAGTCGCTGAGGAGGCCTGAGATCCATGGCTAAAACCATCGTCGTGAAGCAGATCGGCTCGCCGATCCGCCGCCCGGAAGTCCAGCGCAAGACCCTCATCGGTCTCGGCCTGAACAAGATGCACAAGACCCGCGAACTCGAGGATACCCCCTCGGTGCGCGGCATGATCGCCAAGATCCCGCATCTCGTCGAGGTCGTCGAAGAGCGCGGCTGAAGCGACCCGCTTCGACAGCATTGAGGCACGCCCCGGAGATCGCTCTCCGGGGCGTGTTTCGTTTTGGCCGGACCTCTCCGCCGCGCCCAAGAATTTTAGCTAAAATTCTTGCTCCCTTGGCCGCGGGCAGGAACACGGGTTCGTGTATCGTGCAGCGCCCGGCGGGCCCTAGATCAGCCGTCCAATGGTCTGAAGAGAGGGTCCCCATGTCGATCGTCGAGCCACTGTCATTGCGCCACGGCGCGTTGTCTCTCAGGGGCAGCCGCTACCCGGCGGGGGCGCGTCGCGTGTTGCTCTGTCATGGCTTCAAGTCCAACCGCATGGGGCCGGGCCGGTTCTATGTCGAGCTTGCCCGCGCGCTTCAGGAGGCCGGGCTCACCGTCGAGAGCTGGGATCGTGCGGGGCAGGGGGAAAGCGATGGTGCGCTTTCTGATCTGACGCTCGAAGACGAATTGCAGCAGCTCGAGCTGATGGTCGATGCCTGCGGAGGCAAGGGCGTGCATCTCGTCGGCCATTCACTCGGCGCGATGGAAGCCGCGGTGCTGGCGGGGCGGGTGCCCGGCAAGGTGGCTGGGCTCACGCTGCTGGCACCCGCGGCAGTGGTCCACGACGAGGTCTGCGGCGGCACTGTCCTTGGTCGTCCGGTCTCCGAGATCGAGAGGTCGGGCTATGTGGATCTCGGAGGGCAGATCATCGATCAGACCTTCATCGACAGCGCGAGAGCCTTCGATCCCTATGCCGGGCTGGATGCATTCGACGGGCCGGTGACACTTCATCATTGCCGCGACGACGCCGTGGTGCCGTACCGCTATTCCGAGCGCTACGCCGAGATCTGGCCGCAGGCCCGGCTTCATCTTCATGACAGCGGCGGGCATGGCTTCGAGGAGGCGCCTCTGCGCGCCGGCATCATCTCCGACATCGTCACGCGGCTTGGCTAGGCTATCTGCATGAAAAAAGGCCCGCTCGAAGGCGGGCCTTGTGTCCGAGCGTGCGGCCTTCAGTGGCCGAGGATCTGGCTGAGGAACAGCTTGGTGCGCTCGTGCTGCGGGTTGTTGAAGAATGCCTTGGGCTCGTTCTGCTCGACGATCTGGCCCGCATCCATGAAGATCACCTGGTTCGCCACCGCCTGCGCAAAGCCCATTTCGTGGGTCACGCAGATCATGGTCATGCCTTCCTCGGCGAGGCTCACCATGGTGTCGAGCACCTCCTTGATCATCTCCGGGTCGAGCGCCGAGGTCGGCTCGTCGAACAGCATGATCCGCGGCTTCATGCACAGCGAGCGGGCAATCGCCACGCGCTGCTGCTGACCGCCCGAGAGCTGGCCGGGATACTTGTGCGCCTGCTCGGGGATCTTGACCTTCTCGAGGAAGTGCATCGCCGTGGCCTCGGCCTCCTTCTTCGGGACCTTGCGGACCCAGATCGGGGCGAGGGTGCAGTTCTCGAGGATGGTCAGGTGCGGAAAGAGGTTGAAGTGCTGGAACACCATGCCCACTTCCGAGCGGATCTTGTCGATGTTCTTGAGGTCCGAGCCAAGCTCGGTCCCGTCGACCACGATCTTGCCGGCCTGATGCTCTTCGAGCCGGTTGATGCAGCGGATCATCGTCGACTTGCCCGAGCCGGAGGGCCCGGCGATGACGATGCGCTCGCCGCGATGCACCGTGAGGTCGATGTCGCGCAGCACGTGGAAGCTGCCGTACCATTTGTTCATCTTGGTGATCTGGATCGCCACTTCGTCGGAGACGGTCATGTGGCTGCGGTCGATGGTCTCGGTCGCCTGTTGTTGCATGATCAGGTCTCCTTAGCGGTGCTCACGACGGAGCTTTTTCTCGAGGAAGAGGGAATAGCGGCCCATGCTGAAGCAGAAGATGAAGAAGCACAGCCCGATGAAGACGAAGAGTTCCCAGTAGATGCCGTTCCAGTCGGTGCTGGCACGGATCGCGTTGGACAGGCCGATCGGGTCCAGCAGGCCGATGAAGACCACCAGCGTGGTGTCCTTGAACAGGCCGATGAAGGTGTTCACGATGCCCGGGATCGAGATCTTCAGCGCCTGCGGCAGGATGATCAGCCGCATCGACTTCCAGTAGTCGAGGCCAAGCGCGTCGGCCGCCTCGTACTGGCCCTTGGGAAGCGCCGCGAGACCGCCGCGGACCACCTCGGCGATATAGGCCGAGGAGAACAGGGTCACCATGATGATGACCCGCAGCATGAGGTCGAAATTGGTGCCCGGCGGCAGGAAGTAGTTCAGCAGAAGCGAGGCGGTGAACAGCCAGACGATCAGCGGCACGCCGCGGATCACCTCGATGAAGATCACCGAGCACTTGTTGATGATGAACAGGTCCGATTGCCGTCCCAGCGCCAGCACGATGCCCAGGGGCAGCGACAGCGCGATGCCCGAGACGCCGATGATCATCGCCAGCATGAAGCCGCCCATGTCATTGGAGCGCACGTTGACCAGCTCGAGCGGGATCACCGCGTTGAGCGCGCCCGCGAGCGGGACACAGATGGTGAACCAGTAGAGCAGGGGGATGAGGATCGCCAGCAGCACGCCCGCGAGCGCGCCGAGGGCCGGGGCCGCGAAACGCATCGCCACGGCGCCAAGCGCAAAGCCCGCCGCCACGGCGATCGGGCCCCAGAGCGAGCCGCCCCAGAGCAGCCAGTAGAGCACGAAGGGCGCTGCGGCCGAGAGCCACAGCGCCTTGCGCGGCATCGAGGCAAAGAGCACCGGCGCGATGGCGGCAAGGAACAGCACGAAGGCCAGGACCGCGCGCCAGTAGAGCTCGGGCGGGTAGAAGCCGAAGAGCAGCTGGTTCCAGCGCTCCGAGATCACCGCCCAGCAGGCGACGGAGGCGTCGGCGCCGTAGATCTCGTCGCGGATCTCGCGGCACTGGGCGAGGCTGTCGGCATCCCAGATGCCCATCACCGCCCAGGGCAGCAGGTGGCTCAGCACGGTCCAGATCACGAACAGCGACACCACCGTCAGGATGACGTTGAGCGGGGTCGAGAACATGTTCTCGCGGATCCACTTGTAGGCGCCGGACTGCGACAGCGGCGGCTCCTGCTCCTCGACCATGGTGTCGCGGACAAAGGCGACGGTTTCTGCGTGGGTATCGCTCATCTCAGCGCTCCTTCAGCTTCACGGAGGCGTTGTAGACGTTCATCACGCCCGAGATCAGCAGGCTGAGCACGAGGTAGAACAGCCCGAGCAGCAGCATGCCCTCGAGCTCGCGTCCGGTCTGGTTGATGGTGATGCCGCCAAGCGTGGAGCGGACGTCCATGTAGCCCACGGCGATGGCCAGCGAGCTGTTCTTGGTGAGGTTGAGAAACTGCGAGATCAGCGGCGGGATGATGACCCGCAGCGCCTGCGGCAGGATCACGAGGTTCATCGTGGTGCTGGGGCGAATGCCGAGCGCGTAGGCGGCCTCGGTCTGGCCCTTGCTGACCGCGAGAATGCCGCCGCGCACGATCTCGGCGATGAAGGCGCCGGTGTAGAGCGAGAGCGCCAGCCAAAGCGCGATCAGCGAGTTGCGCAGGTGAATGCCGCCGCCGAAGTTGAAGCCCTGCAGCGAGGGCAGGTCGAGGAACGCGCCCATCAGCAGCATCAGCAGGCCGGTGGGCAGGATCAGGATGCCGAGGATCAGGTACCACGTGGTCGGCCGGTCGCCGGTGGCTTCCTGGGTCTCGGTGGCCCAGCGGCGCAGGCGCTGGATGGCAAAGATCGACGCGCCGAGCACCACCAGCACCGCGAGCCAGTTGAGCGCCCCGTTGGTGAAGAAGGGCGAGGCGAAGTGGATCGCGGGGATATAGACGCCGCGGTTGGTGATCGCCACGGCGTCGAACAGCATCGAGGCGTCTGGCGTGTCGCCGCGGAAGGCGCGCGGGGCCGGGGTGCTCTCGGTCATCAGCGCGAAGATCAGCACGATCCAGAGCAGCAGCGGCACGTTGCGGAAGCCCTCGACATAGACCGCCATCAGGCGCGAGACGAGCCAGTTGTTGGACAGGCGCAGCACGCCTGCGATGACGCCCAGCACGGTGGCGAGGGCACAGCCCAGCACGGCGACGAGCAGCGTGTTCAGGATGCCGACGACGGCCGCCCGGCCATGCGTGGACTGGCTGTCATACTCGATCAGGCGCTGGTTGATGTCATAGCCCGAGGGCTGGGTCAGGAAGCCGAAGTCGAAATCCTTGCCGAGCGTCTGGAGGTTGTGGATGGTGTTCGACACCAGCCACGAGAACAGAAGCATCAGCACGATCATCGCCACGACCTGGATCGTGAGCGAGCGGTAGCGTGTGTCGTAAATAAGCTGCGACAGCCGGAAGCCCTGCCCCGGCGGGTCTGTCATCGTCGTCATTTCGTCTCCCCGGTGGTTCCCGTTCATTTCAAGGCGTCGCACCGGTTTGTCCGGCATCCGGCCTCTCTCCGGGAACTCAGTTTGGTCGTTTCGACCGATCGTCTGATTTGTTTGTCGTCAGTTAAGAAGGGCGCGGGAATGTCTCCCCGCGCCCCGTGTGTTTCCGTCCGATCAGCGGAACGGCGGGCTGTACATCAGGCCGCCTTCGGTCCACTGCGCGTTGAGGCCGCGCGACAGGCCGATCGGGGTGTTCTCGCCGATGGTCTTCTCGAAGATCTCGCCGTAGTTGCCGTTGGCCATGATGGCTTTCTTGGCCCAGTCGGCCTCGAGGCCGATCATCGCGCCAAGCTCACCTTCGGTGCCGAGCAGACGGTTGATTTCCGGGTTGTCGGTCGGTGCCGAGGACAGTTCCTCGATATTGGCCGAGGTGACGCCGTACTCTTCGGCGGCGATCAGCGCGTTGAGGGTCCAGCGCGCGATGTCGCCCCACTCGTTGTCGCCATGGCGGACCAGCGGGCCGAGCGGCTCTTTCGAGATGATTTCCGGCAGGATCACGTGATCGCCCGGGGTCTCGAAGGAGGCGCGGGTCGCCGCGAGGCCGGAGGCGTCGGTGGTGTAGACGTCGCAGGCACCGGCAAGGTACTGCTGCTGCGCCTCGGCGTTGGTCTCGATCGGCACCGGCTCGTAGTTGATGTTGTTGACGCGGAAGAAGTCCGCGAGGTTGAGCTCGGTGGTGGTGCCGGTCTGGATGCAGACGGTGGCGCCATCAAGCTCCTTCGCCGAGGACACGCCCAGCTCCTTGGGGATCATGAAGCCCTGACCGTCGTAATAGTTCACGCCGACGAATTCGAACTTCAGGTCGTTGTCGCGCGAGAAGGTCCAGGTGGTGTTGCGGGCCAGGATGTCGATCTCGCCCGAAGCCAGCGCGGTGAAGCGGGTCTGGCCGGTGGTGGAGACGAACTCGACAGCCATCGGATCGCCGAGGACGGCGGCGGCAACGGCACGGCAGACGGCGACGTCGAAGCCCTGCCAGACACCGTTGGCGTCGGGGGCCGAGAAGCCGGTCAGGCCGGTGGACACGCCGCAGTTCAGATTGCCACGTGCCTTGACGTCGTCGAGCGTCGCGGCGCTTGCCGCGCCTGCGGCAAGACCGGCTACGGTCAGCGCGCCAAGGATTACGGTGTTCTTCATGTTAACCTCTTCCTGTTTTCCAGCCCCTGTCGGGCCGGTTCATTGGCCCCACTCGGGCCGGGATAACCTAGGATGGGTGCTCCCCCCCATTGGTGCTCGCAAGTTTGGGAGGATTCCTTCTGAGAGGTCAAGCCGTTCCGCCTGAGAAATCACCTTTACGTGCCGCCTAATTGAGCAGTCAATCCGGTGGCGCGGCGCGATTAATCACCGCTGCAGAGACGATAAAACCTATGGGCGTGCAGGAAGGCGGCGCGCTTTCGTTCCGCGACGTCGCTTGCCTCTTCGTCAACGCCCCAAAGCTCTTCCTGCCAGCTCTCGTCCAGCCGCGACAGCGCCCAGAGCGTCTCGGGATCGTGCTCGGGGTCGGTGGCCGCAAGGCCCAGCACCAGCGAGCCGGTGAGCGATACGAGGTCGTGGAAGGCCGCAAGCTCGAAGGCATCGAAGGCGTGGGCCTCGCGGGCCAGCGCGGCAAGGGCGTCCGGGTCCTGCGGCGCGTGGATCACCCCGGTGCGGGGCTCGAGCCGGGCGCCGAAGCGCGTGGCGGCCCAGTCGAGCAGCGGATCCCAGCGGTCGGACTGGCGCTGCACCAGCTCGTCGGGCTGGTCGGCCCGGTAGCACAGCAGGTCGCTGTCGCCGTAATCGGCCAGCATCGCCGCGACGGCATCGCGCTGCGGCGTGACCTTCTCGATGGCGCTGTTGGCGGTGCGAGTGAAGGGCATGGTGTTGGGGTCGATCTTCTCGCCCTGCGCCTGCCATTCCTCGGCGATGGCCTCGGCCAGCCCGCGGGTCGGCACCACCAGAGGCGACTTGCCCGGCGTCATCACCCGGCGGCCGTCCAGCGCGATGCCGTGGCCGCCCTCGACCTCAGTGGCGGTTGCGGTCTCGTAGAACCGGCGGGGTGCCCATTCGCTCATGCGGTCTGCTCCCAGATCTGTGTCAGAAGGCCGGGCAGCAGGCGGATGTCGTCGATGACGAGATGCGCGTCGCGCAGCCGCCCGGCGTCGTGGTAGCCCCATGTCACGCCGATCGCGAGAATGCCGGCGGAACGGGCCATGTCCATGTCGTAGCTGGTGTCACCGACCATCACGGCGCGATGGGCCTCGACGCCGGTCTCCGAGAGCGCCGCCTCGATCATCGACGGGTGCGGCTTGGACGGGTGGTCGTCGGCGCATTGCTGGGTGACGAAGAGCCGGCGCACGTCGTGCCCGTCGACCAGCTTGTCGAGCCCGCGGCGCGACTTGCCGGTGGCGATCCCCAGCAGCGTGTCCGGCTCGGCGTGAAGCTGGTCGAGCACCTTGCGCACATGCGGATAGAGCGGCGAGCTTTCGGGCGTGCCCTTCTCGGTGCGCAGGCCGAGATAGGCGGCCTTGTAGGCCTCGACCATCGCGGCGCGGGCGGTCTTGTCCGCCTTGGGGGCGAGCTTGGCCATCGCCTGCGGCAGCGAGAGGCCGACGATGGAGAGGATCTCCTCGCGCGAGGGCACCGCGAGGCCGGTGGCGCCGAAGGCCGCCTGCATCGAGGCAAGGATATCGGCCTGGCTGTCGACCAGCGTGCCGTCGACATCGAAGATCACGAGGCGCAGCGACATGGCTCAGTGGAGCTCTGCGAAGGGATCGTCGGCGGCGATGTCCTCGGCCCAGCCGAGCGTGTCCCAGGTGTTGGCCATATGCGCAGGCAGCGAGGCGGTCACGGTGACCGGCTTCCGGGTCACCGGGTGCAGGAAGGTCATCGAGCGGGCGTGCAGGTGCAGCTTCTTCGAGATCACCCCGCCCAGCTGGGCGCCCCAGCCATCGCCGAGGTTCTCCTGCCCCGAGCCGCCATACTTGCCGTCGCCGATGATCGGGTGGCCGATCTCGGCCATGTGGGCGCGCAGTTGGTGGGTGCGGCCGGTGATCGGCTCGAGCGCGACCCACGAGGCCCGGCCCGCCACGCGGTAGAGCGTGGCATAGAGCGTGTGGGCGCGTTTCGCGCCGGGGGTACGGTCCATCTCGCGCGGGTGCACGCAGATCATCTTTTCGCCCTCGCCGGACTTGCCGTGGCCCGGCGCCTTCACGAGGCCGAAGCGGATCTCGCCGAGATAGGGCGTCGGCACGCCCGCGACCACGGCCCAGTAGATCTTGCGGGTCTGCTTGTGCCGGATCGCCCCGGTGAGCGCCTGCGCGATCTCGCGGGTGCGGGCCAGCAGCAGCACGCCCGAGGTGTCCTTGTCGAGCCGGTGCACCAGCCGGGGCTTTTCGTCGTAGTCGAAGCGCAGCGCCTCGGCGAGGCCATCGACATGGCGCTCCTGCTTGCTGCCGCCTTGCACCGGCAGGCCCGGCGGCTTGTTGAGCGCGATGATGTGCTCGTCGCGGTAGATCACCGCGTCGCGGATCATCTTGGCATCGGCATCGCTGACCGTGGCCTTGGGCTTGGCCGCCGGGGCCGGGGTCTCGCCGGGCTCGGGCAGGGGCGGGACGCGCACCTGCTGGCCGACCTCGAGCCGGGTCGCGGCCTTGCAGCGGCCGCCGTCGACGCGCAGCTCGCCCTTGCGGCACATCTTCTCGATGCGGCCCTGCTGCAGGTGCGGGAAGTGGCGCTTGAGCCAGCGGTCGAGGCGCTGATCGCCGTCGCCGGGGCCCACGGTGATGGTCTGGACACGGCTCATGCGACGACACTCCGGGTGATAAGCAGGCCGGCGAAGAGCGCGGCGATGGACAGGATCAGCGAGGCGGCGACATAACCGGCGGCCAGAGCCACCTCGCCACGTTCATACAAGGTGACGGCATCGAGCGAGAAGCTCGAAAAGGTGGTGAAACCGCCAAGCACCCCGATGGCGAGGAAGGGGGCGAAACGGGTGGCCGAGAGGTTGGCCAGCGTGACCACCAGAACGCCCATCAGGAAGGAGCCCACGACGTTGACCGTCAGCGTGCCCCACGGGTAGCTGCGCCCCAACAGCGCGGACATGCCGACGCCGGTGAGATAGCGCCCGCTGGCCCCCAGTGCGCCGCCCGCGGCGACCTGTATAAGCGGTCGCCGCGGGCGGCGCACTGG
>Ga0208181_1000477_pt1 | contig 20390 bp, 16 predicted proteins | sample MalvirDeepMed_s6_FD_184244 | JGI IMG/M metagenome (GOLD analysis project Ga0208181, IMG submission 184244) | Marine viral communities from the Global Malaspina Expedition - Malaspina viral metaG DeepMed_s6 (SPAdes) (version 2) | ecosystem: Environmental > Aquatic > Marine > Oceanic | place... | reverse complement strand
CTGCTATTACGTTCGACACCAACGGCACGGTGCCTAGCGGTGCGCAGAAAGGCGATGCGACTAACTTATTCAAGGCCGATGGCGCGACGGTCTATTACGCTCGCAATGTGGATACGAATAATTTCGGCATCTTTATCGACGCCGCGGGGGCATCAGCAGACACCGACGCCAAGAAGATCGGCTTCTCTACTGTCGGAACGGGCACGATGGTCGTCTATGCGGAGACGCGCACCACGGCGGTCAAGCGTTATGTGGAAAGATTCAAGCCATTCGATTTCGGGACGGATGTCGAGGACGCTTTTTATGTAGACTCTGGGCTGTCCTATTCGGGCAGCGCGACCAGTACACTGACAGGTTTAGGCCATCTATACGGCCACGATGTTGTCGTCCTGGCAAATGGCGCAACGCACAATACCAGGCACATCGCAGCGGACCCTGCCGGCATCACGCTGACGCGCACGACCACCAAGGCGCATGTTGGTTTGGCGTACGATTCATTGTTGAAAACCCTACGCGTCGATGTGGGATCACAAGAAGGCACGGCACAAGGCAAGACCAAGCGCATCTCGGATGTCACGATCAGGCTCTATAGAACGGTAGGCCTGCTGGTCGGCAGCTCGGAGACTGAATTAGACCGGGTGCCGTTTCGCGACAGCTCCATGGCGATGGACACTGCGGTGCCGTTGTTTACCGGCGATAAAGATGTTGAGTTCAAAGGCGGCTACGAACATGAAGGCCAGATCGTGGTCAAGCAGAACCAGGCCTTGCCGATGACCGTGATCGGGATCTACCCGAGGCTGCAGACGTTCGATCAGTGATTTTAAGACAATTCGAGCGCGCCCATGCCGAGCAATCGATGGGCGGTGCGGAACCGATACCGCATTTCTTTCAGTACGTTCAGCAGATGCGCGTGCAGGGGTTGTCCTGGTCTATGGAGATTGACGGCACGATCGTCGCTTCTGCTGGGCTGGTTCCGTTGTGGGCCGGCGTGGCCGAAGCCTGGATGATCGCCGGCGATGATCTGGGAAAGCACCGCATCAAGGCGTCTCGAAAGATACGGATAATGCTCGATGACGTGATGCGGCAGCAGGGGTTCTATCGTGCCCAGTCCAACATCCACTGTGGTTTCGAACGTGCGATCCGACTAGCCGAATGGCTGGGATTTGAAAACGAAGGCCTGATGCGCCGGTTTGGCATCGAGGGCGCTGATTACTTTAGATATGCGAGGGTTCTGTGAATGTCACCTAAGCTAGTTATGGCGGCCATCTCTGCTGCGGCTTCGATCATTGGCGGCGTGATGGCTGCGCGCGCCTACGGGCAAGCTGCGGATACCGAGCGGCAGGTTGGCGCGACCAACCAGGAGATGGCAGAGCGCGACGCCAAGATCAAGGAACAGCAGGCTGAGGAGCTGCTGCGCGTCAGCGATCTCGATCAAATGGAAGACGAGGAAGAGTTCCGCAAGCTAGAGGCGCGCACGCAGCTGGCGCTGTCGCATAACGGCTGGCTTACGGATAGCGGTTCGGCGGCATACATCCAGATCGCCAACGCTGACGAGTTCGAGCAACAGCAGGAACGGAATGAATATGCGGCCCGGGTTGGCCGCGACGCTCAGCGTGAAGGCGCGGTGCAGGACCGGATGCGCGGTTCTCTGGAAAGGCAGATGGCTGAAGCACGCGCGACGGGATTGGAAGCTGCCGGCAAGGGCGCGCTGCTCGGAAGCGTCTCCAAGGCTGCGTCTATCGGCATGTCGACGAAGAAAAACTAAGGGTAAAAACTAAATGATCGTACCGACATATACCGCCTCCGCTAAAAATGTAACCGGGGTTGCCGGCCAAGCTATGAGCTTCAAGGTTCCCGGCGGCGCGCTTAGCCAGGGCCAGGTCGCCGAGGCGCAGTTTTTAGGCAAGGTAAGCAGTACAGCTGCGTCGTGGGGCAGCGCGTTCTATGGCATGCATCGCTCAGCTGTAACCAGTAAGGCGGTTACGGAAGCAACCAAGAGCCTCGATGAGGTGGCGCTGGAATCGCAAAAAAAAGACGTGCTCGCAAAAAATGAGATAGATCAGCCCAGCGGTTATTTTGCTCACCATGCACAGTTGATTGCGACCAAAGCTGCAGCCGCGTCTTGGGATCCTATTACGCAAAGGGATATCGCCAGCCTCGTCAGCAGCCGGGTTGTAACGCTGCAACGCGAAACAAACAAGCTGAGCCGCCTTCGCATCGTGCAGGTTGACCAGAGCATTCTAGCCGATCGGGAGCAAATCTATCGCGATCAGATAGCTCGGACGATTCCCGAAGAGTGGGACGGTAATATCGATAGCCTGCCGGCACATGGACAATCGGCTTATTACGATCTTCAGAAGATGCGCAAGGAAGCTGCTGGGCGGGGCACTATCTCTTATGTGCAGGAACAAAAAGCCAATACGGCAGACCTTTCGTACATCGCCAAGCTGGCGGTATCCAAGCGCATGAGGGCGGCGGCGAACTCGACCGAGACGCAGAAGCTGCTAGGCCAGCTGCAAGACGGCACGTCCTGGCGCATGTTGACCGAAGACGACCGCGATACCTTGGAATGGAAATTGCATAGGCAGGTTCTACGTCAGCAGGGCAAGGAAGCCGCCACGGCGAAGCAGCAGCAAATTGAAAAGCGCCGGCAGCTGACAAAGACGCAAAACGACAACCAGTCTAACTTGCAAGTACGCATCTACCAGGCGCGCAACGGCATCGCGAACGCATTGATGCCGACAGTGATGGAGATCGCAAAAACGCAACTGACGCCGGCTGCGCGTACGGCCCTCATGACAATGATGCTGAATGAATACCCGCGCGAGACGGATGCCGACTACTTTCTGGAGATCCATTCGAGACTGCGCGTGATGGAGACCGCCGGCCTCACGGCAGAGCAGTTAGAGGAAGGCGTCAATGCGCTGCAGGATGAAGTGCTTAAAGAGGTGACGAAGAAGCACAAATCCAGAATCAACGACGCCGATGCCCTGGCGTTCTCTAGCGTGCTGCGCAGTGTCCGCCAGAAGAAGGGCCAAGGTTCGGTCATCGATAGCATCGAGAAAGATCTGCGCCTGACCTTGAAGAAAACCAAGATGGGCAATGTACAGGATAGAGAGCTTCCGAATTTATACGCCGGGATCTCCAAGGCCACCCGTGTGCTTTACCACGAGGGCGGCACGGAGCAAGAGGCGCTCGAAGCCGCGCTGTCTACTATGGGCAGGACCCGGCTACGCAGTCCCTACCCCAAGGCACTCCCGATAGCAGAGAAGCTGGGCATCCCGTCACAAACGCGTCTTTGGAAACTGAAGGACCATGAAGCGGCCACGATTTGGCTTATGAACAATCAAGGGGCGTTTACCGGCCCAGCCGAGCGGGATGAAACGTACGAGCAGATGCAAGACATTCTTACGGCTATCCACGAGAGACAGGCGGCGTTAGATGCGGCAAAAGCCAAGCAGAAGGAAAAGAAGAAATAATGGCTGATGCAACACTAATCCCCGTAGCCGGAATTGTTGAGCAACGACCGGAGGATGTCCCGGCGGATTTTCCTCAAGTCAACGTGCCGGCATCGATTGCGCGAGGGGGCCAGGAAGCAGCCACAGACGACGCCCGGTACGCGCCTTTGCAAGTGGAAATAAACCAGGGAACGATCTCGCAAGACGTTGCCGCACGGCCCGAACCCCAGCCTTTGAAGAACGAAGGCGATTGGCTCGAAGACCGGATGTCGGCGAAGTACGCGCGGAGGCATCGCCAGGACGGCGCAACTGCACAGGACTTTGAAAAGGTCGGCGTTGATAACCGTAACGCCCAGGACGATGATTCCTTCAACGCCTTGAAGCACACCCTGCAGACAATGGCCGAGCCATACAAAGCAGTCGGCGAGGCGGTGCTGGATGTGAACGAAGAGGTCGGCAGGGTCATCGCGACGGCAGGGCACGGCATTCTCAAGAACTTCCTCGATGTCACTGACGAGCTGGGCGAGTTCATGGCCGACAACTGGATGTTCGGCGGTCGGTTTGGCAGTGCCTTGACCCAGGAGCAGGCGCGGTCGATGCGCGCCAATGTCTATATGTATGTAGGCGAGGACGGCACATTAAAGCTGTCGGTCGGCGAGCGGCCCGAAGATTACGAGCCGGTGTCCATGCCCGAGTTCATGCATAAACCAGAGACGCTAGTCGGCGGCATCGCCGCTGGCATCACCCAGTTTGCCGGCAATATGGCGTTGTTGTGGGCCGGCACTTTGGGAACCATCCCGCTAAAAGCAGTCAAATGGATGGCCACGGGCGGTATCGCTGATGCCTTGTTTGACCCCGAAGAGGGCGGCTTCGCAACCATGCTCATGGAAATGGACGTGGATCGAAACGTAATGCTCGATTTCTTGGACCCCAAGGTTGATAAAACATCCGACTACGAGGACCGCCTGGTTGGTCGCATGAAACTGTCGCTAGAAGGCCTTGGTCTCGGACTGCCGTTCGATCTCGCTGCGCTGGCCTATCATGGATTCAAGACTCTAAGGGCAAACAAGCAGCTGGCCAAAAAGGCGCGCGCGCACCTGGAGCGTCAACTCCAGATAGAAGCCGCGCAGCGATTGGATCCGGCAGGTGCGCAGCAGCAAGTTGTGCCAGTAGACGACGCTGCCCAGCGAGCAGTAAGCGAGGGAGCGACCCAACCAGAGCAGCCCTTGCTAACGCCGACCGGGCGCGGTGAAACCCCCAAGCTGCAGGCCAAATTGGAGAAGTTAAAGCATACCGTCCCGGGCTTCGCCAGGGTCATCCCGTATCTGCTGCCCCAGGAAGCTGCCAACCTGACACGCCGGTCTGCCGAGAAGATCCTGCGAATGATGAAGGCCTTCCCTGAGCCGGCTGAGATGGCGTCGGTCGCCTACGCGGGTCGGGCCAAGCGGGGTTGGTATCAGCGCTCAGGCGATGCCATCGTCGAGGTGTTCGGTGCCCACGATGCGCCACGGTTCTCAACGCTGCTGGCAGCTCTGTCGCCGCAGACCTCTGTTGAGAACAATACCATAAATACGCTCAGGGTATGGAACGCCTGGGTGCGCGAAGGACGGCCTACGGATGATGCATCGATATTGCGTATCCTTGCCGAGAATGTGCAAGGCGAGAAAGGCATGGAGTCTGTCATGGACGCCTGGATCGGCAATACGCTGATAGCCTTGAAAGCTGAGAACCCAACGGCGCTGGACCCATCTGTTCTGTCTGGCGCAAAGGTCGATAGCTTCCAGCTCAATCTGATGCACTATGTTAATTCCGTAACCAACGATGCCTGGATGCTGAACTACTCGGGCCTGTCCATTCCCGGGTCGACGGCGACACCGTTTAGCAAATCAGGGACAACGAACCCCGGCACGTCACCTGGTTACAAGGCCTTCTCCGCTAACGTACGCAAGGCAGCAGAGATCTTAACCAGGCGTACTGGCGAGGTCTGGACGCCGCGCGAGGTACAAGAGACGATATGGTCCTGGGCCAAGGCGCTATACGAAGCAGGCGACACTGTCGGCGAGAACAGGCAGCTGGTGGAGATCCTGGAAGCTGGCGGCTTGACCCACTCAGATATTGCGGATACACCCGATTTCGGGTTATTGTTCGCCCAAGGCATATACAAACGGATTTTAGAGGAAGGCGGTTATGGCCGAGAAGTTCGAGGACTCGATGAAGCTGCTGCTGGAAGAAGCGATGGAGCTACAGAAGCAGGAGGCTCAACCTTCGACCCAGAAGGCTCAGGCGTTGCTGGCGCTACTTTTGAACGACACCTCAGAAGCGGAGCAGAACGGCTCCAGCATGTCCGAAACATCCGAGACAAGTATGCCCGAGTCAAAGCTATACGATCGGCAGGATGGGACGACCTGGACGGGAGACCTGCTGATGGAAGGCAACCCGCTGCTTACGCGAAAGAAGGCAGAGCTGCTGGCGAAGTTCACCTAGACGACCTTCAGCCTCTAGCAACCAAGCGTACCCCTCTCGATCAATCCGACGTTGTACAGGTCCACGCGCCGCACCCCGGGACACTAAAGGCCGTCAGGGGCACTGGGGTTAAATACCCTGAGTACATCGAGCTTGCCCCTAGCCCAAAGACAGCCGGGGTATTCCACAAGGCGATCACCCAGGCGCGCAGGGCCATGGGCCGCGCAGGCGACGCCGTCTATGTTTATGATAAGGCCGAATACGCTGGAATGCGCACGTTTGTCACGGCAGACGGCAAGTCGGGCTTTGCCTTGAATGGCGACGACATCGTCTCTGTGTTTACATCGGCCCCCGGCGGCAACGTCGCGCAGTCCATGCTGCAGCTGGCGGTGGCTCAGGGTGGCCGCAAGCTAGACGCGTTCGATATTCACCTGCCGCACATTTACAGCACGTCGAAGTTTCGCGTTGTCTCGCGCATACCGTGGGATGAATCCCAGGCGCCGCCAAAGTGGAGCAAGAGCTTCTGGAAGGATTACAACAACGGCGAGCCTGATGTCGTATTCATGGTCTACGATCCTGATCGCATGTTTTCGACGCAGAAGATTCACGACGTTTACACCCCGGGCGAAGGCCAGATGTTCGATGACTATGGGAAAGCCGAGACTGCCCAGAAAGCAGCTGTCGACGCCTTAAACAAAAGACTTGAACCGCCTGATGTTGCCCCGACACAAGCCGCCGACAGCCCGCCTCCTGGCGGGTTTTTTGATGAGGGAACAGCGAGACAGATAAACCTGACCGAAGTTGAAAACAGATTCTTTGGGGAACTTCTCGGCAATGAAGCGAACCGCGCGGATCTGCTTGAGTGGGTGCCAAGTCTGAAAATTGAAGACGGTCAACTCAGCGTGACGCGGGAGCATGCCGAAGGGCTTTGGAAGTTCATAGAAGACCTCGTTGTTTCGGACGGACCAGGAAGCGTGCCGCCTCGCCTCAAGAAAGAAAAGTTTTGGGACACTCTGATGGGCGAGCAGGAATACGAGTGGTCTAGCACTTACGACAAGTCTGGCCAAACCGTGCCACCAAGTTGGGTCGGAGGGGATTGATCGCAATGGTTGAGATTGTAACAGAATCTCCAGAGGAACGGGCTAGGCTGTCAGCTGCCGAACGGGACATTACCCTGCCGCCGGCCGTCGTCGATGCGCTGCCCCAGTTCCGCCCAGAGGTGACAGAAGAGCTGTCGGACCCGCAGCAGGTAACCGTCGATACTCTGCCTGCTACACCCGCGATCGAGCCTGACGGCCAGCCGCTGCAGCTTGCCAGTAACTGGCGATCAGATCTCGGCAAGGGTCTTATCAAGCTGTTCGGTCCCCCTGCCGACAAAGTCGGGGACGTTATCTCGACCGTAGGTGGCCCGAAGCTGGGCGCTGCACACAGAACAAAGAAAACCCTGCAGCAAGAACAGCGCGCCCGTGAGGAGTTTATTGGACCGCCGGCAAAGCCAGACCCTGCGGTGGAGCGATACCAGAAGAAAGGTGAAGTTGTACGACCTGGTGAAGCAGCTGCTGCGACGGCAGAACCGGCACCTGCGCCTCACACCGCGATTACCCAGGCCCAGGCAAACGCCGCGATCGACGCCCAGGTGCGCAAGCAGTTCCCGCGCATTCGGCCCCCCGAGATCTCTGCGGACAGGGCGCTGGCCGACATTGTTGAACCGCGAAGAACCGAGCTGCTGTCTGACGGGCTGACTGACTTCCGCACCCACGGCGAGAAGGGCGACGCCAAGATCCCCAACACCGGCAATGTTTACGCGCTGGTTGAATCTAATTCGCGGCAGCTAAAAGAAACGGGCGCTATTACAAAGGCAACGCGCGGCAGGGTTACCGAGGAGGTCACCCGGGAGCTGGCCAGCTATATCGGCGCTGATCCGCAACGCCTGATCGATGCGGTGATGAACATGCAAGGCACGGGCCGGGTGCCGATCGTTGAGGGCTTTGGTTTGTCCGAGACGATCATGGCGGCGCGCAACTTGCTTTACAGCGAAGTATCCAAGCTGGATGGCCTCGCAGACCTTGCTCACCGGGAACGCAGCGATGCAAACCTGGTCAACTTCCGTCAGCAGCTGGAGTTCGTTGCAGCTCTGCAGCTCAACTTCAAGGGCATCCAGACTGAGATAGGCCGATCGTTGGGTGTGTTCAAATTCCCTGTGGACCCGCGCGCCGGCGCACAACGCGATCTGGATCTGGTGACCCTGGTTAACGAGTTCGGCGGTCGTAAGGATATGGACGAGGTCGTAGAGGCCTACATGCAGCTGCCGGTCGGCGAAAGGCGCGCACAGTTCGCCCAGAAGAAATCCAAGTTCAAGCGGTTCTCCGACGCGGCTTATGAGGTGTGGATCAACTTCCTGCTGTCGTCACTTGTTACCCACGTCAAGAACACCGCAGGCGTTATCTACACGGTCTTTGGCGAGATCCCGGTAGGGCTTACCGCAGCAACGATCGGCAAGGTCGAGCGCGCTGCTGGCAAGGCGATGGGCTATGAGTACGGTGGCCCAACCGGCCATTACGTTACCTATGGAGATGTTGGTGCCAAGTCGTTCGGCATGCTGATGTCCATAACCGAAGCCTTTGGTATGGCCGGCAGATCATACGCAAGCGGCAAGACGCCGATCGCCGGCAGCAAGCTGATGGATCAGACACAGGGTGTAAACCAGGGCCGTCGCGTGCAGCCGTTCACCGGCGAAGCTATGGAGGCAACCGGCTTTTGGGGGCCTGTAATTGACGTGCTGGGTGCGTTTATGACCCTCGGCCGCGTGCCCACCCGCGCACTGCAATTCGAGGATACGCTGCTCAAGGTCGTGGCGCAGCGCGGCAAGCTGTGGGAGCTGGCCTATCGCGCCGCTCGGGAGCAGGGGCTGAAGGGCGATCGCGCCAGCGACTTCATGGGCGAGTTCATGTTCAACCCGCCGGCCGAGGCGATAAAGGAAGCTGACGGTTTAGCGCGTTACGTCTCGCTGCAGGAAGAACTCATCAAAACACCTGGGGCAGGTATAAAGAATATAGCGCGCTGGGGCGCGATGCGCTGGATGGTCCCGTTCATTAAAACGCCATACAACGCCGCCAAGCTATCATTCGAGCATTCCCCGTTCGCCCCGGCTACCCGACGTTACCGGGAAGCAATCGAATCTGGCGACCGCGTGCAAATCGATACGGCGCGCGCACGGATGGGCCTGGGTACGGGAGCTGCAGTTACGCTTGGAGCTTATTGTGCAACAGACCAGCTGACCGGCGGGGGGCCAACGCACGAAGGCCAGCGCGAAGCACTAAGACGGCAAGGGTGGCGACCGTATTCGTATCTTGCGACCGCCGATGACGGCACAAAGGAGTATCGTTCCTACGCCTGGGCCGAGCCGTTCAGCACGATTGTCGGAATGACCTGTGATATAGTCGAGATGTCGCAGACGGGTTATGGCGAGCAGGAGGCGTACGACAAGCTGGGCGTCGCCGTTGGCTTCTCGTTCGCCAAGAACCTTACCAGCAAAACGTACATGGAAGGCTTCTCGGCGTTCATAGCCGCGCTGCAAGACCCCGATAGATATGCCGCCGGCATAGTTGAAAACCTTGCCAGGTCAACGGTCCCGCGCGCCGGCGCGAAAGCTGGCCAGTTCATCGACCCGCAAAAGCGCACGACGGATTTTCCGCCGCCGATGCCCAAGGAGCTGCGGGAGCTTCTGGAGCTGAACCCCGGGCGTTACCCCGAGCTAGAGAAGCGCTACCTGGAGCCGGTCATGTTGCCTGGTATAGATATCGGCTCGATTAGCCTCCCAGAGGCAGATATAGCGCACCTGCTCCAGCTGGTTAACGAGATCAAAGCACAGGTGCCGGGTTGGTCGGATAGCTTGCCGGTTCGCCATGACCTGTGGGGTAGGCCCAAGTTCTATGACAAGACATTCGGGCCGCAATGGATGTCGCCGATTTACAAGTCAGCCTTCGAGCCTAACGAGGTCGACCAGGAGCTGCACAGGTTGCACTACTTCCAATCGGAACATCCCGATGAATACAACGACGTGCCGATGACGAAGGACGAGTTGGAGTTCTTCCAGCAAACCGCCGGCAAGCTGTCATGGGCTGCGCTCGCTGGGCCAGACGGCGTTCTTAACGATCCTGATTATAAAGAGAAGCGGCAGCAGGCCATTGGTACGGGCCAGCGCTGGGATAGCGACACTAACACATGGCTGCGTAACTGGCTTGTGAACACTATCAAGACCGCTCGGGCGGAAGCAATCGAAGCTCTTGAGGACCATCCCCTGCTTGGCCCGGGCTTTCGCGCGGCTCAAGAGGAGCATGAAGATTTCACCATTGATGCGTCAGACGCCCTGGGCGACAGAGAGGAAGCGGTGCCACTACAATGACCTTAACAACCACAACGCAAAAACTGATCTACACCGGGAACGGTAGCCTCACCGAGTTTGCCTACACCTGGCTGATCAATACCAACACCGACCTCAAGGTCTACCTGCGCACCATTGCGACGGGCGCTGAGACACTGCAAACCCTGACGACACATTATTCTGTGTCAGGCGTTGGCTCTGCCGGCGGCGGCAACGTGACATTTGTCAGCGCGCCAGCCGATACCCTTCAAATCGTCATCGTCCGTGCGGTGCCTCTCACTCAGGACACCGACTACGTTTCCAACGACTCCTTCCCGGCCGAGACCCACGAAGCGGCCCTCGATACGCTGATGATGGCTGTGCAGGATCAAGCCGAGGTTCTCGACCGATCGATCAAGCTGTCGCCCACCAACGTGATGACGAGCACGGAGTTCACGCAGTCAGCTGCCGATCGTGCGTCCAAAGTCCTGGCGTTCGATAGTTCCGGCGAGTTAAGCGTCACGCAAGAGCTGGGCACGCTTACGGGTAACTGGGCTGCGTCGACAGCGTATGTTATTCGCGATCTGATCAAAGACACGTCCAACAACAACATCTATTTCTGCAATACCGCGCATACCAGCAGCGGTAGCCAGCCCATCAGCTCGAACACAGATTCTGCAAAATGGGATCTCATAGTCGACGCGGCGAGCGCGACCACTAGTGCGGCAGCAGCTGTAGTAAGCGCACAACTAGCAGACGACTATGCGGTGAAAACATCGGGCGCTGTTACCGGCACGGACTATTCGAGCAAAGCCTGGAGCGTCGGTGGCACGGGCGTTACGACCACCTCTAGCCGTGGAGCAGCGAAAGAATGGGCAACCACCACCGGCGGTGCAGTAGATACGTCTGAATATTCAGCAAAAGAATATGCGCTCGGCACCACCGTTGCAGCAGGGTCTGCCAAAGACTGGGCGGTCCTGGCCGAGGATTCAGCGGTCACCGGCAGCAGCTATTCCGCTTTACATCACGCCGCCAAGGGCGCGGCATCAGCCACAGCAGCTGCTTCCAGCGCGACATCCGCATCGTCCAGCGCGACGACATCGACCAACTACGCGACAAAAGTGGACGGCGCAGTTACAGGCACAGACTTCTCCAGTAAAGCCTGGGCGGTCGGCGGTACTGACGTAACGGATACGTCATCGAGAGGCGCTGCTAAAGAGTGGGCGATTGAAGCAGAGGACAACACGGTCGCTGGTGCTGGCACCTATTCTGCTTTGCATTACAGCGCGAAGGCATCTACGAGTGCTACTGCTGCTGCCTCGTCAGCTACATCCGCCGCCGCATCATCGGCTGCATCATCAGCCGCTGGGCTTGACTATGTTTACTCGACGACCACGGCAGATGCCGATCCAGGCACCGGGGTTATCCGGTTTAATCATGCCACGCTGTCCAGTGCGACTGCCGCGTACATGGATGATACCGACGCCAATAGTGTTGACGTATCGACCTACCTGCTGACCTGGGACGACAGCACGACGACAGCCCTGCGCGGCACCGTCAAGATGGTCAAGTCGGGAACGCCTTCTACCTACGCGCTGTACAATATCACGGGCGCCAGCACGGATGCCTCTGGCTATGTGAAGCTGGCCCTGACGCACGTTGCATCTAATGGCACGTTCTCCAACAGCGATACCGTCATCATACATAATACCAGGACAGGCAATACCGGCTCGTTCTCGGAAGGCGCGGTAGATCTCAACGGCGAGAAGCTGACGCTTGATGCCAATGCGAATACGTCAATCCATGCCAGCACCGACGATCAGATCGACATCGAGATCGCAGGCGCTGACGACTTCCGCTTTACGGCTAACACCTTCTCGGTGCTATCTGGCTCGACGCTGAACATTGACAGCGGTGCGTCCATAGTAAACTCAGGCACGGCTACTAATTTTGGTGTCGATCCAGAAAGTGCCTATGCAGGCGTATTACAAACTAACGCTAACTTTGTAGATCAAGTTATCTTCGGCCCCTCCGTTGATGGCGTGGCATGGAACGGGGCGTGGAGCAAAGCAAGTGTATTTTCCAGCCTGATGCTGGCGACCATCGAAGATGAGGGCAGCAACACAGAAATTAACATCTGGGATTTAACTGAACAATCGGCTGGAGCTATTAGTACTACGCCATTAGCAACGGTTGATCTCAGTGCTGCTGCGACACCAACAGCGATAGCGGCTTGTATGGGCTATCTTATAGTCTCTTCAGAAGACGGCATCGCCATCATCGACCCACATTCCGGCGCATGGGCTGAACGAACGGTTGGCTGGCCCAGAACATTGTCAACCAGTACGACACCGGCACTGACGGATAATAGTGTTAGCGGGGTTTCAGCGAATGTGTGGGACAGTTGGCCTCTTGATCCCCGTACTGGCGGAACAATGCCCTGCTTTGGTATTGAGTACAGTACGGGAGCAGACACTGCCTCCATAATCAAATACGACGGGACCGTATATGACAGATCAGGAGCCACAAGCGCAACTACCTCTGTCGGCATCGCTGGTGGCCGTATTCTGATACAGAAATCAGGAGTAGTACAAGCGTCGCCCTTGATTGATACTATTGTGGCAGACGACTGGAATAATACTGATATACAAAACACAGGGGCGGCACCCTACGGCCTTAGCGCCGACACGGGTATGGATGCGACCAACAATTTCTTGGCCGCTGCTGACGCAACAGGGGCCACCTTCACCTACCCCGTATATACAAGCGGAATCTCAAATAATGCCGTCGTTACCCGTACCTACAACACCGGCTACATGGTTGGCGACATCCGTGGCGCATGGTTAGCAAACAGCAAAACAGCGGATCGCAGTTACAAAGCCAACACCCTCACCGAAAACGGAACTGTGACCGAAGCGGTTGTGGAAACCAGTGCGGAGTTGTTGGGGTATAGCGGGTTTAGCACTTCAAATTATCTCTCCAGAGCAAATGACTCAGACTACAATGCTTTTGGCACGGGATCGGCTTATTTAAGTTGTTGGTTCAAGACGACATCAAACAATAGTACTCAAATGTTTGCCATGGTCGGATCAACGCCAGACAATGAGAGGTTCAATCTTTCGCTTCAAAGTGACGGCACCTTGCGTGGTATAGACGACGGTGCGACAGCGGCCACCACCATAATTTCCGTCGCCGTTTACGACGATGCGGTTTGGCATAAAGCTGACTTTGTGCGTATTTCATCGACAGAGCGATATCTGTACGCCGATGGTGTATTGATTGGATCGGATACTACGGATGCCGGTTCCCTGACGGCTACAGTAACATTTCGGATTGGACTTGACACCGCCTCTAGTCCCATCGCGCCTGCGGATGAAAGTGAAATTTCTCTTGTTCGCCTATCAGCCACCGTCCCAACAGCCACTCAAATCAGACAAATGTACGATGCAGAAAAAGGCATGTTCATCGCCTCTGCCGAATGTCTCCTTCAGAGTGGTTCGACCGATGCAGTGATAGACGTGAATGTCGATCCGCTGTCGGGTAAGGTACTGGTTACCCAGACCGACGCCATAACCATATTCGATGGACTGGTCGTGGACAGCAAACCCACTGTCAATAGCGGTACATCTGAAAAAGGCAAGTTGTGGGGCGATTTACGGGCTGAACAGAACTCAGCCAATGCCTACGTCACGGCACCGGCCACTGACCAGCGTCAGGTCAACGAGATGGTGCGGGGTCTGGCTAGTGATTTGCCAAAGGGCGTTGATCTGAGCAAGGCGAAGGCGTGGGCTACTTGCACCCTGAGTAGTGGCACACTGGTCATCAGGGGGTCATACAACATTAAATCAATGACCGATAATGGTGTTGGCGATATTCGGGACATAACCTTTGGGGTGCCGTTCAAAAGCAATTTTGCCGTGGCTACTTCTGGTGGCAATACAATCGTAGGGCCGCTGACTGATGCGGGTTCTAGAGATGTTCTTCTTTCCGGTGATCAAATTGGACGTCTATCTCTCATAGCTCACGATGGTAGTGCCGTAGATGGCAGCTTTTACTTTGCCTGTTTTGGAGAACTCGAAAATGAATGAACTAATAGTTAATGCTGACGGCACGGTAACCGTGGTCGGTGATGCCGGATCAGTCAGCGGTATCTTAGCTGAACTGGTCGAGGCCAATACCGTTCCTGCCGAACGTGATGAGGATGGCGTTGTGACAAAAGAAGCGGTTGTGCCAGCCGCCGATACGCTGGCTGTAGAGGTCACTGCCGAGGAACTGCGGACTCACGTATGGCGGGTGCCCAGAGCCCGTGAAGAACGGTTAGGCGACATCCGCGCAGCCCGTAATGCCAAACTGTTCAAACTCGACGACGAAGCCAATCAGGCTTTGACCGGACGCCCTGGCGTCAGAGCCGTCGAGGATGTCGAGGCCGAGCGTCAGGTGCTTCGAGATCTCCCGCCCATCGCAGAGGCCGCGCTGGCGCAGCTAGGCGATACCGAGGTCATAGCGGCGTACGTGCCGCCTGAGATCGAATGACCCGCCTCGCCACCCTCACAGCAGCCGCCTTGATGGCGGCTTTTTTAATGCCTGCCGTCCAGGCCCAGCAGATGCCGGTGGTCTGCCAGCCGCACGCCAAGATTGCTGAGCATCTGCTCAAAGAGTTTCGTGAGGTCGTCGTGGCAAACGGCGTTGCCGGCAATGCTTTATTCGAAGTCTATGCGAGCGCAGCCGGAACCTGGACAGTCCTGGTAACCAGGCCGAGCATGGGCCTCGCGTGCGTCCAGGGGACAGGAACCGACTTCTCGCTGACAGGGAACAAATTCCCTGCACCCAAGAGTACGCCGTCGTGAACAAGCCTGACGCAATTGCAACCGGCGCAGGCGTAGTCGGCGCGACTGTGCTGGGCGTGGGCGACCTCAACGCAGTGTTGGCGCTCGGCGTGGCCGGCTTGACGATCCTGCTGTTGCTAATACGCATTGGCTTATCAGTGCGAGAGTGGAACCGTGGCCGAACCTCTAACCGACGATGAGTGCCTAAGAGTCCTCGAACTTTACGAGAGATTTGGCAACCAGCGTGAAGCTGCAGAGGCAATGGGGATACCGAGGACGACGTTCCATAACCGCATGGTCGCGGCGAAGAAGCGGCTAGGCCCTAACCCAAAAATAGAGCCGCCGGCGGTCTTCCCCACCTTCCCCGATGATGACGTTGATGCCGAGGAGATCCTCGACCACATGGAGCGGCGCTTTGAAAAGCGCCAGGCGCGTGAGAAGGCCGAGCATTGGTTTGCGATTAACGAGCCGACTAACGAGCCGATTGCTTATTCGTGGTTTGGTGACCCGCATCTGGGTTCGAACGGTTGCAATATAAAGTTACTGCGCAGAGACATCGAGATCATCAAGTCGACGCCAGGTTTAATGGCAGCTAATTGCGGTGACACCGTCGACGGCTGGGGCGGTAGCCTGGTGCGCCTGTATGCAGACAATGATGTATCGCGACAGACCGAGCGCCGCTTGGCACGCTGGTTTCTTGAGGAAGCGGGAATACCCTGGAGGTTGTGGCTGCTGGGCAACCACGACGTAATGGACGGCTCACTCGTGGCCTATTTGGAGGGCATCAACGCACACCGCGTCCCGATGGTTGATTGGCGCGCGCGTTTCCGTGTCGTGTTTCCGAATGGCTGCGAGATAAAGATAGATGCGGCCCATGACCATAAAGGCTCGTCGATCTACAACCCCCTGCATGGCCAGAAGCGCGCCAGCCTGTGGGATGAGGACGCAGATATTTATATCGCCGGTCATAGGCACAACTGGGCGCTGGCTAGTGAAGAGGTGGCTGGTGGTCGTGTGATTAATATGTGCCGTGCCCGTGGCTACAAATACCTGGACGAATTTGCACGGCGCAGGAACTACGTGATCCAGCAGACCGGCGCATCGATCGTGACCGTGTTCGATCCAGTAACCACCTCACCTGTGAGACGCGTGCAGTGCTTCGCAGACGTTGAAGCTGGCGCGGACTACCTCACCTGGCTGCGGAGCAAGTAGCATGGACATCGACATCCGGCTGGTGGTGAGCATCGGTGTATTGTTCGCGTCTATCATCGGCGCAGCTGCGATAGCCAGGTATCAGATTGCTTCGCTCCTCGAACAGCTCAACGAACTCAAGCGCGCCATCAGCGTCATCGACAGCCGGCTCGATCGTAACGATCAGACAACGTCGACAATGGAGAACCGCGTCACGATCCTGGCCGGCATGATGTCGCCTGATACTTTGGAAAAAAGATTTCGCGAGCTGACATCGCTCGGCAAGGACATCGAGTATCTGAAGGACAAGCTCAAATGATTAGCACTTTGATAAGCAGCATCCTGCCGATCGCCGGCGAGGTTATCGATAGGCTAGTGCCGGATAAAAATGCAGCCGGAAAAGCAAAGCGTGAAATGGAGAAGGCCCTGGTCGACGCTGAGGCTGCTGGCATCCTGGGGCAGCTGGAGATCAACAAGATCGAGGCGGCTCACAGGTCTGTGTGGGTGTCGGGCTGGCGTCCATTCATCGGCTGGTGCTGCGGCGCAGCCCTTGCATACCATTTTGTCCTGCAACCAATCATCGTCTTTGGGTTGGCGCTGACTGAAACCGCGACGCCTGCGCTGCCCGAGTTCGATATGGAATCCCTGATGACCGTTCTTTTGGGCATGCTCGGTCTCGGCGGGATGCGTAGCTTTGAAAAGTTCAAGGGCCTGACCAAATGAACCTGTCCGAACACTTCACGCTGCGCGAGCTGACGCGATCGCAAACAGCTGAGCGGCTTTGTATCAAGAACGAACCGAACAGCGACCAGATGCTTGCGCTTAAACTGGTTTGCCAGAATATCCTCGAACCAGTCCGCCGGCATTACGGCATCCCGTTCTCACCATCGTCGGGCTATCGCTCCCCTTTCTTGAATAAGCACATAGGCGGCAGCGCCACGTCGCAGCATTGTGCAGGCGAAGCCGTCGACTTCGAGGTGCCAGGCGTGTCGACCCCTGCCCTGGCAGCGTGGTGCCGTGACAACCTGCTGGAATGGGATCAGTTGATCTGTGAATGCTGGCACCCTGGAAAGTCCGACAGCGGTTGGGTGCATATGTCTTACGGCGGCGCCATGCGTCGCGACGTGCTGACCTACCAAGCCGGTAAGGGAATGATGAACGGCCTGCCCGGATTTTAGCCGCTCATTATCGGGGTATTTCGACCTAGATACCGGATGTTTTGAACGAGTATCCGGTATGGGTGTCTACACCTATTTTTTAGCTTTGTTGCTGAGATACGCCGCTACCGTTTCGTCGTGTAGTTTAACCGTCAACTGCTTGTAATCTTGCCAGAGACATGGAAGCAGAGTTAATCGAGGCTGGGTGATAAAGGAGCCAACATGACAACAAAGAAAAAACGCAATCCGCCGACCAAGCGTACCGTCGAGCTGGAAGACCAGTTGGTGGAGACGATGCAGGACGGCATGACCTACACCCAGGCTTGCAAGTCCATCGGCGTTGATCGCAAAACCGTGAACCGCTGGCGCGACAAAGATCCCGACCTGGACGACAGATTATTGTCGGCAAACAAGCTGGGCGTGATCTGTCTCAACGATGCCGTGCTCCAGAGATACGAAGGCGTGATGCGTGGCGAAGAGGTGTGGACCAAGGAGCAGGTGGCTGCGATGCGCGATATGAGCCAGCACGTCCGTTGGCAATCGACGCGTCTCTACCCGCGCCTGTATGGAGACAAGGGCATGGCGCAGGTGGCGCAGGCCGGCAACGGTACGATCACCCTCGCGTGGCTCTCTACCGGCGCGACCGACACCGAAGCCCTGCCCGATCCCGAGCCTCAACTGATCGAGGACTTGTCATCATCATCGTGACAAAGTTGGTGGACCTCTCGTGGACCTGCATGTCCATACACACCACATTATCCCTCTAAACCTTGTCACGGTAAGAGTGTAGAAATCTGCCGTTTTGGTAGAGGCCTGTCGAAAAAACAGGCCAAGACTCGGATTGTGGATCTGGAGGTCGGGGGTTCAATTCCCCTCACTCGCCCCATACTTTCCCTCAGAATACTGCCATTTTATAGCTCGCTGCCAGGTTTGCCATCGGCCGGAAATTAGGCTTCGTGGACCTTACGTGGACCTGGAGCTTGTAATCGCCTCCATTTGTGGCCATATTGATGACAAGTTGTCATTACCTATGCACCAACAGGAGGTCACGATGAGAGTAGCGAGAGACAAATCCAAGACGACCGAAGACCGGGGACTGATCCGGTTTCACATTATCGCCAGCGCCGAGCATCGTGCCGGCTTGCTCCCCAGCAAAAGGATTCGCAAGGACGATGCTGGTCAGGTTTTCACCACTCAGACAGCTGCATTGGCGTACGCGAAAAAGCTGCAGGGCATCATCGGTGCTGGCAACAATCCATCGACCACCGTTGGCCGCACCTTTGAGGACGCGCTCAAGTTGCTGCGCGCCGATCTCGAAAAGCGTGAAGCCGACGACGTTGGCACCGCCTATCATTACGACACGATCCGTTCGCGCCTCACCAACTACATCGAGCGTCTGACAATTCGCGACGTTCCAATCAACGACGTGCAGCTGAGCACGATCGACTATGAGGCGGTTGAGAACGACCTGGTGCCGCAAATCCGCAATGCGAAAAAGCTGGGCACCGACAAGCCTGTCACGAAAAACTTTCAACGGTTGCTCAAGCAGGATGTTAAAGAAGCTCTCAGCTTTGCCATCACGGCCAAATGGATCTCGCATAACCCGATCGCTCACGTCACGTTCGGCTCAGTGCAGACCAAGGCGCGCGAGCGTAGCGGCGTCGATGCTCTCGCCCGGGAAGTCTATCAGCGCCTGCTGGCCTCGTTCGATCTGCATCTGGAGTGGGCGCGGCGGTTGGACCCCAATGCCGAGCTGCCGATCCACGTTGCTGCAAAGACCGGCGTTCGTGCCGGCGAGCTGTTGGCAATCTCGCCTAACAAAATCGGACACAACACCCGCCAGCTGCTTATCGATTGCGCGTTCAAGAAAGTCGAAAGCCGTCAGCCTAAGATCGTCGGGTTGCCCAAGTCCAACAAGGCGCGTGTCGTTGGCCTGCCGGCGGATCTGCTCAACCAGGTCAGGCAGCATCAAGAGGAGAACAACATCGGCAACGACGAGCTGCTATTCGGTGCCACCGATCACGCTCCTTGGCGTCGGGCTTGGCAGCGCGCACAGTTTGCTGTCAACGGTTGGCTGCTGCTCTACTCCGGTTCGACAAGCAAGGCCTATCGGTTGTTCAAACTGCGGGGCAACGAGACAGACGCCGAGATCGCCAAGCTGCGCAGCTGGTCGGACGGTCAAGTCGGCAAGGCCAAGAATTGCAAGCGCGACGACGGCGTTGTCTTCAACACCCTGGCCGAGGCAGCTGCTCATGCCGGCATCACCCTGCTGACATGGCACGACCTACGTCACCTGTACTGCTCGGTCCTGTTCCACGCTGAGCTGCCGATCAAGCGGATCACCGAGCTGCTGGGCCACGCCAACGACGATGTAACACGGAAGCATTATAAGGAGTGGATCACTGACCCCGTGCGCGACGCCAACGAGGCCGACTGCGTCGACGCGGTGTTCAAGGCTCAGCGTAATGTAGTGGAGGTAGCGTTTGGTTAGTCAAGGTTTAGACGGTAACTCGGGGCCGGCCTTCGCGCCGGCCCTTTTCTTTTTGTCGTCGAACCGCCAGCGGTACTCGTCGCCGATGCGGCCGAGTGATCTATTCGCCCGTTCTTCCAGCCAGCGCTGCTCGGCGTGGCCTTTCTTGTAGACGTACGGGTCATCGGACATCATGTATGTCCAGTCGTGTACTTCCAGGCGAAACTCATATTCGACTATAAGTAACCGCGTCGCCTCTGCGATGGCTTCCTTATGCAGCTCGACGATGTCGCCGGTGACGCGCTCGCCCAGGAGAATACGCGCCAGCTCCCAGCGCGCCTTGTTGCACTCAGCGATGTCCTCAAGCAGCGTCATGGTCGTCCGCCGCTGCCTTGGACTTGGCGATGTACTCCTCAACCGAATCTCTAAACACCCACCACGACGACTTCTCACTGCCTGCCT
>Ga0208181_1000471_pt1 | contig 20702 bp, 35 predicted proteins | sample MalvirDeepMed_s6_FD_184244 | JGI IMG/M metagenome (GOLD analysis project Ga0208181, IMG submission 184244) | Marine viral communities from the Global Malaspina Expedition - Malaspina viral metaG DeepMed_s6 (SPAdes) (version 2) | ecosystem: Environmental > Aquatic > Marine > Oceanic | place... | reverse complement strand
AGATGGCTGTCCATTCAAGTATAAGTGGCAGATGGCTGATGATTTGTCAGCATCCCGCAAAGATATTAAGTTCAGTCATCTAATGGTATTACCTAAGGCTGAAGTAAAGAAGTTATGGCTGCTCAACAAGGAGGGTAAGTAAGGTTTGATCAACAGGTTATTGCATACGAGCGCCTTGAGTGTTGTACTGACCTGTCAATCTCTGATGCGTTCTCGGCTGCAAAATGGGAAGATAACAGTCGTCATTGCCCACAAGACTATAACAAGTGGACTTCCCAAATAATTTAAAAAAGGGAACAATAAAATGACTAACATAATCGGATATATCCAAAGAGGTATAAAGTTAAATAAAATATATGGTAATCAGCATACACACGAGATAGTTAAATATTTCAGGGAGATACCAAGATTTAAGAATATCAACAAAGAAGATATTATGAAGGCTATGCAAAGAATGGTTAGAGCGAAGTATAAAGGATATAGGACTATTAAACTGATAGTGGGATTTATCCATAACCCTAACCCAAACAGTAAGAGGTAGCGCAATGAATGATGCAACTTTTGGAGTAGGTATGGGTATTGGTATCATTATTGGTATGGTAATATCAATGATATTAGATAGATGGTATGAGTGGAAGGATGAGATGAAGCGAAGTGGGGTGGAGTAATGAGTAAAGTACACGAAGCACTAAGACCTGAAGAATATTGTTGTGATGACTGTGACTATTGGGGTGTATCACCAGACGTATGCCCTCATAAAAATATGGTATTTCAAGCATATGAGCCTGATACAAATGTGCAGGAAAACTATTTCTGTGATGACTGTGGTAAAGAATTTGATGTACCAGAGCCAGACTGGGATTTAATGAGAGAAGGTAAATAATAAAAGGTTGTCAAATGAAAAAGTGATGACCGTTGGCAAATATGGGTTTGTGAGGTATCATGAAACATAGTGTAAAAATCCTACCAAGACTATCTGGAGCGGTAGTACAAGCCCATATTTATTTAATTAAGGAATAAATAATGATACGTAATATATATAAAACATTTCTAAATATTGTCAAGATCATACACTATAATGTGTCACTGATGACAAGATACGTTGATGATTACATAAATAAATAAGCATAAGGAGGAAACTAATGATATACACAGTCACTGGAATATGGAAAAGACCAGTAATGAATGAAAAGTTTGCCTACTATCTACAAGTAGAGCAAAAGCTGAGAGCTACTAATAGAATTGAGAAAGTATGGATACACCCATTCTCTATACCTAAAGACCTCGATACATCCACAGTAAATGTTGGTGATGAGGTTGAGATAACTGACAAACTCTTTGAATATGGTAACATTCACGCAATAGCATGTAGATGTAGTAAATGCAGTGGTCTATTTAAAGACATAATAGATACTGCTACGAAGAAAGGGACTATAGTTATCAATACTCACGGCAAGACAGCTGATGAAGTTGCGGACAAAGTCATAAAGTTAGCAAAATGACTAATGAACAGATTGTTGGAGTATTTATCATCACATATCTTTTGATATGGGTAGCAATATTTGAATTGATAATAAATAATGATGTAACAGCGAAAGCGAGGAAAATAATGGATAGTACAATGGACATTTATAAAATGGTTATACTTGGAATAGAGCATTTTGCACTATTTACAGTAGGATTCTTAGGAGGTGCATTCACCTTCTACTTTAAAAGTAAATATTACTTAAATACTAAGCTATTTACTAAAGAAGAAGTCAGAGGACTGGTTAATATGGCTCTTGGCGAAGAAAGACGCAAAGAATCATCATTGATGAGTAAGACTCTCAGAAAGCTGAAGTAATATAATGAAAAAAAATAATCTGACTAAACATTGGACTAAAAAAGCAGAAGATGTCTTGCTTAATAGAAAAATAATAAAGGTTGAATATCTCACTAAAAAAGAAGCTAGTACATATATGTGGTATAGCAGACCAGTATCATTCATATTAGATAATGGAACAAGAATTATAGTACAACAAGATGACGAAGGAAATGATGGTGGTGCATTATGGGCTGGTTTAAGTGAATCCACATGGGAAATATTACCTGTTTTAGGGTTAGATAATTAATAAAATAAAGGAGAAATATAATGACTTTAAGTGACAAACAATCAGATAACCTTTTAGAAGATGTCGGCAAGCTCATAAATACAGTAATTGATTTAGATCAAAAGATTATAAACCTGAACCATAAGATTAAAGCTGTATCAATATCAGTAGTAGACTTAATTAATCATACAAATATGCCTGAGCCACAAATAATGCCTTGCGATCCAGATGATGGCAGTTGGGTGGGCAGGTAATAAAGAATTTGCCAGCAAAGTGCTGGCAATGTAATCCACAATCGTAATAAAGGAGGAAACCCTAATGCCGTACAGAAATCGTAACAATACTATCCAAGAAAGGTTAGTAAAACTTCTGAACAGTAAAATGACCTTAGGTGTCTGGTATCCATACTCTAGTATAACAGGATGGTGTACTGGATACAAAGAAGGCACATTGTCCTCAGTTCTAAGCAAATGCAAGAGCATAGGTGCTTTAGAACATAATCCTGATAGTGGTGATAGAAGAAGACAAAAAGATATTGAGTATATAGATATGCTCAATTTCACTAAGAAGTACAAAACTGTATCAAATAATCTAGGTGTAACCCAGGTTATTTGTGATAAGGTTAAAGCCCTTAATCAAGTTGACTTCACACATACTGAAATCACTACTGTCCTGAAGCTAAACGAAGCAGTTGTCACAGATATAATCAATTGTGAATTTAATGTTCACAAATATAATGATTATTGGCGTGAACTAAACGCTTCTAAAGAGACTAAGAATGTTGAAATCTGGACAACCCAGGATGCACTCGAAAACACAGCGTCTAAAATAAAAGATGCTGTAGATGACCTGGTTAATACTGTTTGGCACTTAGCGTCAAGAAAATGACCAGCATACTTGATCACGATATCAGACTGATTCGTAAGCAAATTGCTGTATACTTCAAAAAGGAGTATTACAGAACTCTATTAAAGATGAACTATAGCGACATTATGTCACTGTGGTCTGTTCTTAAAGGCAGGGTTAAATAGGTCAACGTGGGGGCGCCCCAGTTTCATATTGGGGCACCCTCATCTTCTTTTAACGATTAATAAACAAAATGGAGGAAGTAATGAAAGACTTCTTAGAAACATATGCACACGCAATAAGAGCAGCAGTAGCTATCGTAGTGATAGGCTGTTTATTCTATTTAGGTAGTACCATGAACCCGGAAGAGGAGTTCATAGCTCCTGAACCAATAATTGAGGTAAAAATCGAACCAATAGCTAAATCTGAGCCAGTAGTCAAACCTGATCCAATAGTCGATGCTGAGCCAGTAACTGAGGTGGTCGATAAAATAATCGAGCCTGAGGCTACTCCTGAGCCAGAGACTGTTATAGAAACGATTGAAGTTGAAGAAAATACTGTGATTACTGACACAGTTGAATATATTATTGAGATAGAAGATGACTCATTAAAAGCACCAGTTGAAGTAGAAGTTGATTCTACACATACAAATCATATGGTGACAGAACATCCTGAAGTAACAGTTTCAGTAGATGGATATTTAATTGTTCCTGACTCAGTAGATAATATAGTTAATGCATTTGTATATGCAGTTGAAAGAGTTGGCCGCAATACATACTTTGTATGGAGGGATTCAACATTTACAACTGAAAACTTTTATGATAATACAGGGAGGATGAATAACTAAACAAAATATACATAAAGAGGTGTTGAAGCGTGTAAAAAGTCTCACTACCCAGAGCTATATGCTCCGTGATGACACCCGACGGGGTTGTATCAACTTAATGAACTCAAAAGCTAGCCTGCGCAGAGTTCGCCTCTTAAAGTTAGTCACGGCATTAGGCGTTGAAAGAATAAGTAGATGTTCCTGGCCAGTTCCCTGAAAGTTCTGGAGCCATGCCGTGCAAAATATGGGGGGGTGGCAGAGGGTGTTATCATTAACCCTTCCTCCATTTACTGCAATATATACCGAAAGGTAGCAGGAGCAGTAAATACTGTTGCCCCTCTCTATTTATCTTTGAAAATCCTCGGATATTTCGTAAATTTAGACCTAATAAACCCCTAAAATAAGGAGAATAACCACATGACAAAATATAATCAAGTTGGCAAGGGAGCTGCTTTTCTTCGTGAGAAAACTAGTGAAAAACAGCCTGATTTCGGTGGTACCGTCACTATAATGGATAAAGAGTTACTGGTATCACTATGGAAGTCCCGCACAAAGAAGGGTGACCCCTACCTAAGCATCCAGTTTTCAGAGCGTATAGAAGATGAAGCAGATAAACCTGGGGATTGGGGCTCAGGAAAAGACCTCGATAAAGAATAATCCAGAATGCTCAATATAGAAGGTGTCTATGCTGACTTCATAGATTCCCACAGCGAAGACCACGATCGTAAATATAAAAATTACGAAGGCTGGTTCGGAGCATCATCTGCTGGCCAATGTTTCAAGAAGCAATATTATAGATATCTCAAAGTTGAACCTAAAGGGTTTGACAATAGAGTTGCAAGACTACTAAGACTTGGGACTATTGTCCATGAGGACATGGCAAAAGCAATAAAATTTCATAGAACTAACAGAGACCCTAATTCTAAATCAAAGCTATTTGTTGAAAAACAGGTAAAGATTCCAAGACTCAAAGTTTTAGGTCATATAGATATTCTTGAACAAGAAAATGGTACTTCAAGAGTATTTGACTTAAAGACTGTTGCAAGTTATAAATGGAGGAAGAAGTTTGGACGTACTACAAAGAAGTTCAAACCAGACCCTAATTCAGATTTATTCTATAAAATGCAACTTGGATCATATGGACTTGCGTTAGTTGATAAATCATCTAATGTAGAAATGTATCTCTGTTGGTATAACAAAGACAATAGCAGTATGAAACCACCTATTGAGGTGGATGGTGCATGGATTGATGCAGCTGAATCATACTGGATGGACTTGTGGAATGCTATTGATGGGACAGGAAGTCCTGATGATATGATACCAGGAGTTACATATGGTGTTCCTATGGACATAGAATGGGAATGTAATCTGTGTCAATACAATCATATATGTCACAGTAAATTTAACACTAAAAGAAAATAAGGAGGAAATAATGTGGTTCGATAAAACAATGTCCGAATCAATTAAGAATATAGCTGCAGCTCAGCTTAAAGTTCAGAAAGAGATAAAGGATATCTCTAAGGACAGTACTGGATATGGATACAAGTATACATCATTTGATAAACTTGTTCAATATCTAAGACCATTACTTGCAAAGCATGGAATATCTTTTGTTCAGATGCCAGTAGGAGATGATAAGCAAGTAGGTTTGCAAACAATATATATGCACGCAGAATCAGGTGAATGGATTACTAACTCTATAAAATCACCTATTGCAGAATCTAAAGGAATGAACACATATCAATCAATTGGTAGTGCTATCACATACTTTAGACGATATAGTCTTTCATCATTTGTAGGTATTGCAAGTGAAGAAGATGTTGATGCATCTTCAAAAGAAACCAGAAAACCAACAACAAATAAAGGAGAAGACGAATGGTAACACAAAATTATGGTGGAGCATTTTCAATGGTCCCAGGCCTGAGATATAGTGTAGGTCTAAATGACGGTAAAGAATTTAGAAGAGTAGCCTTTGTAGGCACCAAACTGCTAAATGGAAAGCCAATGATGTGCTTTAAGACTGTTGAGTCTGTTGACTTAACAGTAAACCCAAGCTATATGGCTTTTATAGTCGAAGATGTAGTAGAAATCATCGACGTAACGTTAAAAGAAGATAACCTCACAAAATAGGAGAAACACTATATGGGTAAACTAACAAACCAAGATGTTCAGACTTTGGAAGAAGCTGGAGTTCTTGATAAAGACACTGTTGCTGGCATAAGAGAAAAAGGATTAGCTAGCGGTGGTCGTCGCACAAGTGCAAAACGCTACATGCGTACTAGCGATGGTAAATGGGTCAGCCCCACACTGTATTGGCGTGGAGCTAAAGACACAACACCATCTAAAAGGATGCAAGAGTTCAGTACTAAATTTGGTGAACTTTTGACAGAGTTCGCAACTGAACAGAAGTAGTGAAATAAATAACGCACCGTGTTGATATGTTTAAGGCTAGGCATTGCCAGATGTAGTATCCAGTCACGTGTTAATGAGATATGAAAAAGGTAAGACCTCATTGCTATGGCTCTAGCCTTAAATTATGCCCCTTTCACATACCATCGGTGCGTTATCTTTTATCGTTAAACAATAAATATTTATTAATAATCAATATATAGGATAATTAAATGTCTATTAGCATAAATAAAGAAAAGTTTGATAAGTTTGAAGCAGTAATAAGGAGTGGTAAATATAATATGTTTGATAAAACAGCCCGATATGAGACTGACCTTACTGAAAAAGAATGGAGAACCATAATGAAAGATTATGGCAAGTTGAAAGATGCATGGTCTAATAACAACAATAATAATGGAGATAAATAATGGCAAAAGTAGCAAAGAAGCCTGAGATGAGTGGTTTAGTTAAGATGACAATAAGCGAAGATGAACTACGTATTAATAAAGTAGGATATAAAGAGCTTAACAAAAAGAATACTGACTTATCAAAGAAGCTTGAGGTTTTAGAAGGAAAGATTGAAGTTGCAAACGCTAAACTATTTGATGAAGGTGTAACTGAAGATGAACTCAGAGTGAATAAGCTTGGATATGATAACTTGTCTGATAAAAGTACAACAATGGCACATCAGATTCAAGATATAGAAACAAGGTTAGCAAGTTTAGAATCTAAAATGATTTCATTATCAAGTAGAGTCGAAAGAGTGGATGGTAGAAAATACGAATGATAAAAGTTGTAAAATTACATGCTAATATATGTAAACATCAATCTTGTCTAAATCGAGCAATGTATGAATTTACAGATATTAAAAATATGGCACCAGAAGGCAGTTTAGAAGCTAGTGAATACCAAAAAACTATAACTATTGGATATTCATGTGAGCATCATGTAGAAGAAGTTAACAAATTACTAAAGGAGATATATTATGGGAACGAGAAGTCTGACAATATTCAATGATGAATGGAAAAATGAAGAAATAGCTGTTTTATACAGACAGTATGATGGATATCCACAATGTCACGGCAAAGAGCTGTTTGAGTTTTTAAACGGAATGACAGTTGTTAACGGTTTAGGCATTAATAATCCACCTAAGATTGCTAATGGAATGAGTTGTTTAGCTGCTCAAGTAGTTTCACACTTCAAAGGCAATGAAGCAGGTGGTATTTATTTATATGGATCAGGTACCAGAGATGTAGGTGAACAGTACATATACACTATATATTTTAACAAAAAATCATTAATGATAAAGATGACAAATACATATGATAAAAGTGAATCATTTGACGGTACTGTTAAAGAATTTGGTGAGTGGATTCATAAAGATGAAATAAAGGCAAGTAAACAGACTGAACAGTCAGTATCAAGTTACATTAAAAACCAATTAGGGAAAATAAAACCTATTAATGGCCAGAAAAACTGATAAAGCATACGACTGGAGGCAATACCCAAAGAAAGAGTGGCCGTATAAAGGTGACGTTAAAGACCCTCAGTATTTAAAAGACCGTGCAGAGCTGTTCGCTGATAATAAAAGTGAATTAGCTCCTTTTAACGGATGGTGGTGGTACGTACCTAACAAGATTCATAAGATTATTAATAAATATCAAAAGATTAAAAGAAAAAAGAGGAAGAAAAATGATAAATAGACAAGAGTTTAAACATAAACTCAGGATGGAAACAATGTGTGATATTCAATACACAGGTTGGTCTTGTGGGACATGCTTTTTTACATTGTCTGAAACTTTAACTAATTTAGACTGGCAAAATCTTTTGCTTTATAGAGGTGACTACAAGGAAGATGATCTTGATAATCTACCAAAGAACAAAAAGAAATCTATTAACAAAATATGGGGATTAATAAAAAATGGATAGTATGATATATTGGACACTAATTCTTGCACTATTTATAGTTGCATTAACAATAAGCGGGCTATTTGTATGGCTCGAAAGGAGGAAGTAATGGGTAAAATGTCTGAAATAGCATCTATGCTTGAAACAGGTGATGAAAAAGGATTAGTAGAATTCTTTGGAAATTTAGAATGGAGAAAATCTGTTGCTGATATTGGTGGTAAAGAATTTCTGAAAGCATTTGATGAAATAAAAGAAGCTAAAAAGAAAAAAAGGAGTTATAATGAATGATTTGCAAAATGAGATTTGGAAAGAAGCATGTGAAGAAGAAGAAAAAGCAAAAGGATATGTTTCTGCTGAATTATTGTGGATTCCAATGTTAGTAAAAATGGCAGAAGAAGGAAAGATTGAGATAGGAGGCTCAGAAGATTTTATGGTAATAGGTAGTAAAGGAACACTTGATAAATTTAAAGGAGATAAAAATAATGGATGTATGTAACCATCATTTATTTGGATTAATAATATTCTTTGTAGTTGTAATTATTGGAATCATTTCAGTAATAAAAGAAGAAATGAAATGAAAGTAGGCAAAATAGAATTTGAAGGTGGTGTCCCATTGGATGAATTTTTTACAAAACAACAGGAAATCATTAAAGATTTATCAATTCTTTCTGATAATAAAAGTGAAATTATTGAAGAACTTGTACTAATCACTAAGAATCTTAATACGAGATTATCCGCACTTGAAAAGGCAGTAGAACATATTGAGATTGATTACACTACATTAAAAAGCCTTAAACCAATAATTGCTTGTTATGATAATCTACAAGAACAAGTTGATATACTTGCTAAAGATTTATATGAAGAGGAGAAATAAAATGAGAATAACAATATTTGATAAAAATGATATTACTAAACAAGGAAAAATGAAAGTGAAACACAATGCTCAAATCATGAATGAAGAAGAATTTCTTGAATATGCTTTAGATAATAAATTAACAGTAACACCAAGATATATAGATAATATTGCTGATTTATCTAATGGAAAAATGATTAAGGCAAGTTATGGTGGAATTATGATTGGAACAACAAATATTTCAAAGCAAGTATTTGCTTTAAATAAAGGAGAAATAAAATGATACTTGAAGTAAAACAATTCCCAGAAAGTCAGGAAGTAATGGATGACCCTGAGTGGTTCTTTATAATGGACACAAATTCTAATGATAATAAATTAGGGAACAGTTCCTATGCAAGAATATTGGATGAATCAGAATATATCCTTGTAGAAAAAACAACTGCTGATGAACATAATAAAGAATGGTTAGATGATGGTATACATATGCATAATAAGGATAGAGCAAAGAAATTTCTTAACAGTTTAAGAGGGCACCTCATAGTGTCACAAGCATTAACATACGGAATAAAGCATTTAAGAGCGTTAGAGGACAGAAAGAATAAGTATCCTAAAGACGGAGAACATGCTGAACCTTCAAATAGAGCTGACATGGAGTACATAAAAGAGCATCTGTTCCCATTATATGATATATTTAATACTGATTAGTAGAAAACCCCGTGGGGCTATCAAATAACTCTAAAAAAGCGTATTGTAGTAGTGACTTGAAATGGTAATTATCATTAAGTTCATGCTATTAACAAACATATAAACTAATAAGTAACGAAAAGAAAATAATGGTATCAACAGCAACAATAAAATTAACGAAAGCGGAAATAGATAGGGTAGTAAGGTCACTAGTATTATCAATGAAGGTATCTGATGTATTTGATTATAACAATAAAAATGGTGAAAAGGCTTATTTTAATACATTAAAAGATGACTTTGTAAAAATTAAAAGAATGCTCGATGATGGGGAGCAAGAATATAGAAACAGAACCCCGACTGAAGATGAATACTATACTGTACAGGTATGTGAAGAGTGTGAATAATATTATCATATGAAATAAATGATATAATTCGTAAATTCATATATGAAAAGGAGGATAAAGATGGTACCCATCTCGGGCCTTGAACCAGGGTCAAAATTTTCAATCAATAAAACAGAAGAATTAAAAGGCGTTGTCCTTGATCACAGTCCAATGGGAACAAATGTGTACTGGTATGCTATACCTGAGAGATGGAAGAAGAAATATTACAGTGATGAAGATAACGAAGATGATGATGGAAATTTATACATAGGACTTGACACTCTTTTCTATAGAAAGAAGATGATAATCGGATCATCTGCTGAAATAATTGAAATAACCACTAAACAAAAAGGAGAATAACATGATTGAACAATCATTGTTTCCAGTAATGGAAGTACCAGCTATTGGAATACCCACTATGGACAATAAAGAAATAGATGACACTGGGTACAAATTCATAGTTAGGGAAGACAATAACCATGTGCTTTCTTGTGTTACTAACGAGTATAAGCTAGTAACAAACCAAGAAGTGATGGATAAAGCTCTTCCAATCATTGAAAAGAACCACGGAACTATAGATGAAGTTAAAACCTTCGCACAAGGATCAAGGACAAACTGGGTATTTAAGTTTCGTAAGAATCCAATCACAATTGAGGGTGAAAAACTGTTTCCTCAACTAAATATAAAGAACAGCTACGATGGAAGTACACAGGTTGATGTACTTGGAGGAGCATTTAGATTAGTTTGCAGTAATGGATTAGTTGTAGGTAGAATAATAGGTCATAAGTCTGCAAGACACAGCATATGGAACCCTAAACTACAAAATGGCCACATTGGTGAGCTTGTTGAAGAAACCATTGATAATATGGAAACTGTACTAAATAATGAATTCCCTAAATTGATGGCATCTAAAGTGAAGCAAAAGGATATTGTTAATGTTATGCAGATGTTCCCTACTACACAGATTGAGCATATGGTTAGATATTTAACTACTAATAAACCAAAAACTCACTGGGATTTATTTAATGCAGCTACATGGGTCCTCAGTCATGTAAGTAACAGAGAACATGAAACAACTCATCGAATTGAATCAGAGATGTATCAAGTAATAAAGAAAATGGCAAAGGCTTAATACATGACACACATTGGATTTGCAGACTGTCCAGTTGTAATTCCTTATTATGGCGGGAAGTGGGAACTATCTAAACAGTTAGTTCCAATGCTTCCCGTTCATATCCGATACATTGAAGTATTTGCAGGTGGATTGAGTATGTTCTTTAGAAAGAAAAGAGTTGATAGTAATATAGTTAATGACTTTGATAATGATATTGTTAATCTATATGTGACTATAGCTGAGAAGTTTGATGAGTTCAGCAACCACGTATACTGGATTCCAAGGTCAAGAAAACTATTCGCTGATTACCAGGCAAAGATATTATCAACAAAAAGTGAGATAGAAATACCTGATGCTAAAAGAGCTGCGATGTATTACTATGTTATAAAGAACGCATTTAATAAGAATGTGTATAACGTGCTTTCTAAAGCTGAAGGTAGAAAGACTAATTGGCATACTGGACTTATAGAAGAATTAAAATGGTCGAGAAAAATGATAGATGGAGTGATAGTAGAGAATCTTGATTTTAGAGAGCTTGTAAAAAGATATGAGCCACAAAAAGGCGACTGTTGGTATCTTGATCCACCATATGTAGTAGCAGGTGAGAAAAAGAATTATTACTTCCATGACTTTACTAAGAATGACCATGATGCTTTAAAGGATGTATGTGATCAAATACATGAGAATAATGCAAAGTTTATGGTCAGTTATGATAACAGGCAGGTCATAAAGGACTTATTTAAAGACTACTTTGTAAATGAAATTAAAACGGTATACTCAGGATCTGCTGATAAAAAAGAAAGAATTGAGCTTGTAATTACTAATTATGAGCCAATGTCATCACACCAAACAACAATATTTAATGAGGAAGGAGGAGAATAATGTCAACAATAGATGGAACACAGCCCAACAGTTATGATGCTGAGCAAGCAGTAATAGGTGCAGTGTTATTTGGAGGAACAAATACAATGGAAAGGGCTATCGGATGGATTAAAGATAGAAGAGCCTTTTACGTTAACGAACATATGATGATATGGGACTCAATGTATTCACTATATAGATCACATAGCGTAATAGACGCAGTTACAGTTTGTGATGAAGTAAAGAAAAGAATGAATGTTCAAGATTCTGGTAGAGAAATGGGATATTTCTTAACTGGACTATATGAAGCATGCCCAACAGCTGAGAATGTTGAAGAATATGCAAAGATAGTATGGGAAAGATTTATAAAACGAGAAGCAATTAAAAGCGCTCAAGCTTTAGCTAGGACAGCCGAAGACAATAGTAAGACTATAACTGATATACTTTATAAGCATGAAAGATTTTCTGATGAGTTACGCAGGCTTGAACCAACTGTTAAAAGGGACATATCATCAATAGTGGATGAAACAATAGACCATCTTGATAGGAAAGATAATGTGATTCCATTTGGCATTGAGTTCTTGGATAAACCTGCTGGTGGAATGACAAGGCAAGAATTAACAGTCATAGGCGGAAGGCCAGGTCACGGTAAAAGTACATTGATGATAAACATAGTTAGTAAGATTATAGAAGGTGGATACAATGTGATGCTGTTTAACAGAGAAATGTCTAATACCGAAATGATGAAAAAGCTTATATGTCTGGAATCACAGAACCTTGAATATAACAAGGTGAGAAGACATCAGCTAAACGGTGAACATAGAATTGAGATAGACAGAGTATCTGAATTAATAAGTACTAAATATAAAAACCTAATGATGTATGACAACATTAGGACACTTGCCGAAAGTATGAGAGAATCAAGTAAACATAAACCTGATGTTATTATTGATGATTACATACAACTTATTGACATGGAAGGGACTGCAGACCAAAGAAGATTAGAAATAGAAAAAATCATGTATGAATATAAGTGGCTGTGTAAAAGAATTAATTGCAGTGCAATATTAATTAGTCAGTTAAATAGAGACATTGAGCGTAGAGATGACCCTGTTCCTCAAATGTCAGACTTTGCAGAGTCAGGAGCAATAGAACAAACTGCCGAAATGGCTACATTTGTATATTATCCATTTAATACTGACCCTTCTGTCGAAGACAGGTATGAAACAAGAATTATAATAGCTAAATCACGATATGGTAACATTGGAAGATATACTGTTGGATACGATGGTAATAGGTGTAAATTCTTTGAAACAGTGGAAGAAGCGAGGTCAGGGAAAACGGATTGGTAAATGAGACCAGGGATAACACAACTACCAAAATGGTTCGAGAGAAAAGAATGCAGAATGTGTGGAAGGAATATTCAGAACAAGTTGAAATATTCATACACCAGCCCAATTGCAGATGTAAGGCTTACAGTGTGTAAGCAATGTGCAATTAGAGAATATTACGGGACGTCTGGCTCGAACAGTAAGCTATATAAAAAGCACATGTCTAATAAAAAGTTATTCGGAGTTGATTCAGATGAGTAAAATAACAATAGGTATTGACCCAGGTAAATCAGGTGGAATATGCATATATGATGGTAAAAAGATGAGAAATGTACAGGCATGCCCAGGTGATCCGAGGGAAATGGCAAATTCCCTGAGGGAGATAATTAGAGATTTCGACATTGAAACACTAGGCAAAGATTCAGTTCAAGTTATAATTGAACATGTGCATGCATTCCCTATGGACGGTAGGTCAAGTGTATTTAAATTTGGAACAAACTATGGAATGTGGCTGGGAATATGTGCATCATATGATCTTGATGTAACAACAGTTCCTCCACAAGTATGGATGAAAAAGTATGGTGAGCTACCAAAAGAAAAGCAAGAAAGAAAAAGATATTTAAAGATGCTTGCATTAGGTTATTTTCAAGACTTAAAGGTAACATTGAAAACAGCAGACGCTATATTGATAGCTAAATATGGATTTGAGGAGTTGGGTCGGGATTAGCAGCTGAAGGACTTTCCATCCTTTCAACTTTAGCGAGGTTACCCGCCTAACTCCTTGATATTAAATAAACAAAGGAGATAAAAATGGGAGATATGAAAGAAGTTCGTGTAGAAACTAGGTACGAGAAAGAGTTTTTAATCTTTGGTCTAAAGTACTGGACAATTACATCTAATTACACTCAACATGTAGTAGACTTTAAGGTTAAAAAGCTATTTAGGTTTAGGATTCAGAACATCTTAGGGATGGTATCTGACGTTCAGATTCAATTTTATAAAGTATTCGTTAACTTAGGCGCTGGCATCTCTGAGGAAGAAATCTGAATGGACCCAAAGGATCATGCTGAAACGTTAGAGAACATTGCTAAGTCGTTAAGAAATATTATAAGCTCACTACAATCTATAATGAGTGTGCTTATAAAGATTTCTAAAGATAAAAGCTAACGTATTCCCTTTAAACCTGGTGGTATATCGAAAACGCTGAGAGGGAGTCTTCCTTCCTCGTACATATCCTTTTTGGCAATAATATACTGTATTGCCATTGATACTATGACTGGGAGTATAAGCCTTGCTATGTCATCATATATTTCATTGTTCTCATCGTCATCATTCCAGTCTGCCCCAGTTGCAACTGTTAACGCAATTAACCTCATAAAAACTCCAGCTATAGGATTTTCCATACTTCTAACAGCCCCAAAGGCAGTGTTACCAGTCATTAATCTTACACTGTATCCTATACCAGGAAGAACTTCTATGAAAGCAGCTAAGAAACTAGCAAGTAACCTAGTCCCTAAAATTCTGATAACTGATCTGGCTTCATGGTCTATGCCTTTTGTACCAGGTGAATATACATATTGTTTCTGACGAAGTATGAATCCCTTAACAAACCCATACTTAATTGCATCTTTTTGTGCTCTTAGTAATCTCTCGATAGAGTCTCCAACACCAGAACTTCCATTAGCAAAGTTAGCAAATGTATTGTAGTCTCTTATAACTTGTTGTAATGGATATGCTTTATACTGTAGTCCAGACCTTCCAGCTCCTCCAAATGCCTCGCCTAAATACACTTGGCTCATACCAAACTGAGTCGAATAGACTGCGTTTCGCGCTATGTTAACCGCAACATCAGATAGGAACCTATCTTGAACTTTAACTTCTACCCCATCAAAATCTTTAGCCTTTTTTAAATCTCTAGTTGTTCCTAAAGCTCCCATCGCATCAGCAGCCATTAAAGACGCAACTACCGTCATACCTCTTAATGCTTTTTCTCCTGCAGTAAAAGTAAACAACTCCTTTAGCGGTTCAAAATGCCAACTCAATTTCCAGGCTACCATTTTCTTTAGCCTGGCATCTGCAATATCACCAACCAATGACTTAATACGTGCTCTAACAATTTCTGGAGTTTGTTCATTTTCATTCGCAAACATTAAATCCCAGTATATTTCTGCAAGGTATTCTATGTCTTTCCTCTCCTGACCTTCAGCTTTTTCTGATAGTCTTCCAAGGAACTCATATATATTTTTAATGTCTTTCTCTCCAGTTTTTTCTAAAGCACCTTTAATAAACTTTTCTCTACCTAAATTGTAAACTCTACCCCAGCTAATAAGATTCTTTGTAGGTAATGTCTGTGAAAATCCAGCCGTAGCTAATAGCACTAATGGATGAGAGACCATACCTACATCAGTCATTTTAACTTCTTGACCTGACATCATTACATCTTGGAACATTGATACTAAATTTAAAACCCCAGTGTTATTGATGATACCCTGCCAATATGGATTTTTATAGTCTTGCCATGCTTTAAATAGTATTGGAAACCCATATGTTATTGCATCATTAACACTCTGAGTTCTATTACCAAGAGCAGGTTTTGATCCAAGTAACCTCATTGTAGTCAAACCGTTTAATACCAAAAACATATGCTCAGAGGTACCTGGAGTCCAGTTCTGTTGCATTCCAGCAATAGACTTCAAATTATTTATCTTGTTAGCAATCACTTCATTGCCCCATCTTAGTCTTCCCCATCCTGCTCGAGTGTTTGGATCACCAATAGCAACCTTCACCCTGTTTATCATATAGTTAACTTCTTCCTCTAATAAACCAGGGTTTATTTTTAACTTAGACATCTTGTCAACTGTTAGAACCAACTCAGCTATAAGATCGTTGCGTATAAGTGTTCTATAAGTGTTGTTAAGGTAGTCGTTAGTAACTCTATCATCTTTACGCCTTAAAGCATGATCTGAAAACTTCTTTCTATGTTTTGTATGTACAGCTTTTTGTAGGAAGACGAGTCTACTAATATATTCTTCAGATGAGTTTTCATCCAAACCTGCAAGAGATGTACCATATTCTTCCATCTCTTTTATATCAGCATCAAGAGCATCTATCTCATCCTCTGTCATTTCATCAGACAGCTGTAATTTTCTTTCATTCATCTCAGATATTGCTCCGTCTATAAAACTATCTAACTCCCTTCTATGAAATTTAACAGGAAAATAGTTCTCTCCTACTGGTGTAAAAAATGCATTTAAACTATGGATGGTACCGTCTTTACTAATAAATACACGGGACTCAGCACCTGCCATATTTGCCATAGCAGTTACCATTTCATCTATTACTTCTTTACTTAGGTTGCCGCTTGTCTTTAATGATCTCTTTAAATTTCTTATCAATGATGACATTGTCTTTTCTTCATTAGTTATTCTTGACTTCATATCAACTGATATTTTCTTAAAGACTGTTCTATATGTCAGTAGCTCTTCCCAAAGTGAACTATATCTAAGACCAGGATCAGCTCTTAATTCAGCAACTTCACTCATAATATTTGAGTTAGGCTGTCTGCTCATTCTTCTAAAACCACGCCACCTTTTATCAACTGAACCTTTTATAAACCTGTTCCTTTTTGTAAGTGTTGGAGAAAAAGACGCTTTGACTTCAGACTTATAAAATCCAGCCTTAAGTGCTTCTTTAAATTCCTTAGCATCATATCCAGTCTTTACAGTAGACCTTGGTTTAAGACCTGGCTTTTCAATCCTTGTAACATATGCATGGTACCTTTCACCAACGCTTTCTTCTCCTTGTTTTACCATAACATAAGAATAGGCAACCCCTTTGTGTGTGATAGTTCTTATATCTGGTGACTTTAGATTCTCTGCACCATAATATTTAAGCCTGTCAATCTTATTCATGACCTTTTTTCCATCATTGGACTTCATCCATTTACTCTTAGCAGATTTATTTGTTGGTATAGCCATTGGAACTATGTTTCTTACTTGTCCATGACCTAAGTCATTTAGTAACTCATCACGATATTTATCTATAAGAGCCATCCTAAGGCTTTCAGTCGTAACATTAATATTCTTCTTACTAACTTTAGTCCTAGCTCTATCAGGATCATCTTCATACATAATTGTGTAAGTATCAGCGTCCTCACCTATGATTATTACATTTTTGTTATCTCTATCTTTAAATCCATATAAACCATCCATAGATGAATTATTAACGGTAGCAGCTCCTGATATAATATGGGTTTTTATATTGTTAGTGACACCAGTCCTTACAGTCTCTAACTCAGCCTGATATTCAGCATAAGCCTGTCTTGTATTATCAGTAAGTCTAAGTGATGACCTTATAACTCTATCAACAAGCCCAAACCTGTCAGCCCTAGCAGCTACAAGTGAAGGAGGCATAAAAGCTTTTTCAAAACTGGTCAAACCTTTTGCCGTTCTGTTCAATCCTATAATCTTTTTAACATAATCATGAACAGACTTAGGTCTTCTCATATGCATTATAGTTTTTGGAGTGATTGGTATAATATACTTATCGTTTAACATATTATAAAAACTTCTTATCTTAATATGAGGATCAATATGAACACCTACTGACATACCTATCTCACCTCCCTCTAAAAGAAAGTCAACCATCATATCATGTAACCTTTTATGATAATCATAGTTAATCTTAGCTTCTTTCTCTTTTCTCTTAGTCTTCGCCTGTTTTATAGGAAGCTTAAATCGACTAGATGGTCCTATAAGTCCATTAACAGCAATTACAGTTTCATCTTCGTAAGCTTTTCTTTGCTGTTGTACAGCTCTGTCTAATGCTTCGTTACTACTTACACATGCTTTACCCACACATATCCTCCGATTTCTTTTTTGCTAATGCTAAAGCTTTCCCAAACTTAAATCCTTTATATGTCTCTCCTCTTGAATCTATTGGTTGTTTAAACTTTGAATTCATATCTTTCATCATCATTTCCCAGTGTAACTGTGCATATGTTTTCCACATTCCATTATGCATAAGGTTTAATGGGAGAAATCTTCTAACATCCACTCTTAAAGCTGGTTTTCCAGCCCTATCTCTTGTTGCCGTGCCTGATAAAAAATACAGCGTTGCATACATCTGAGAGTTATCTTCGAGTTTGTTCCAATCATCTATATAGTTATCAATAAGCTCACGAAGGGGCTTATGGTACTCAGGTTTAAGTCTAACAAATTTACCAGGTCTTGTCTTTTTTACATCCTTAAATATAGCTCTAAAGTCTTTATCTATTTTAGACATTAACCTAGTGCCACTTTCCATTTCAGCATTTGTAACACCTCGTTTAGCAGCTAAAGTAGACCATTGTTCCTCAAGTTTTTTCATAGCATTTACATGAGCAATCCTATATGTTGCTTCTGTATATGTGCCTGGCGATCCACCCCACTCAGCTACAAACTGGTCACCAGATTCGATAGAGTTAACCCTTTTATCATACTCTTTAGCAAGCATTGTAAGCAGTGTTTCGGTTGGTGTTGATTTATCGTTTACCGATACACTAGTAACCTCGAATCCTCTATACCAAGGAACCCATTCGGGATGATCAACGCTTGACCTTCCATTAAGATTGTTCATTAATAATGTATTTCTTTCAAGAGAGCTTGATTCTAGTAGATGATTTATCCTAATACTTTCAACTATATTCTGATCCATAGACGCTTTCTCACCACTAACTACACCTCTACGTGTAGGACTATAGTTAAACATCTGCCTTGCCGCTTTCAGTACATGTAACACGCCTTTACCAGATATTCTACCATTATCACTACGCTTAAACATTCTGCCTATAAGCATATTAAAGTTATACCCTATCTTAGAAAGTAATCCAAGTCCCACATCATCTACAGCAAGCTGAAGTAAGTTAGTCATTTCATGCTCGTGTGTAGTCCTTAGATATAATTTAGTCTTTATGTCAGGAATTTCATCTGCTGTTACTTCTTTAAACTTACCTTTTACAAGCGTTACAACTGAATCACCTTGTTCATTAAGTAAATTAAACAACTCAAACTCTTTTTCCATTAAAGATTCTTTGTCAAGAGGTGCATAATCCATTACAACAACCTCAGATGGAGAGACAGCCTCGAATGTTACATCTTTTAATTTGCCTTTATCACCCTTCATCTTGAGCTTAAACTCTTTATATGCAAGTATATTGCCAATTACCTTAGAGTTTGTTACTACTCCTTGTGAATTTGATGCAACAGTAATATCAGATACTGTCAATAGAAAGTCTTTATAAGTTGTCATCAATGTATGTTTCTTTTTAGTAAGAAATACATTTGTGTAAGCTGTTTTATCACGTGCCTTAAATGTATCTGTTTCCTGCCACTCAATGAATGCTTTTTCAACTTGGCTATTGTCAAACATTTCTAAACTAACACTATCACCATCATAGTCAGCTTGTATTTTAAATATATCTTCTTCACTCATAAATACTACCTCACCAATCTTACCATGACCAACTGTAAGCTCATTAATCTTACGCATTATAGTGACCGTTGACCCTGTGACTGGTTGACGTGAGAACTTAGCATATATAGGACGCCTTTTAAGTACCTCATTTATGGAATCAATCTGCTCTGACAAAGGTTTACCTTCAAACTCATCAATAGCAATCTGGACTCCTTCATCTTCAAATGTAGTAATTTGTGAAGCAGCAAGAACAATTTCACTTTCTATATATAATTTTTTAGCTCTGTCAAATACAACACTGTTGCTAGCACTAACACCTACAGTCCCTTTTATTCCACCTATTCTTGGTTTAAGTTTAAGATTGGTAGACATTCCATTCATTTGTCTTACTTTATTTAACCCATCATTAATGAATATATTATTCAAGTAAGATTCAGCTATTGACATAACATATGGTAAATGCAAACCAACACCTGTAGGTCCGAGTAGTTCCACAATCTCTTGAAGTTCTGTTGGAATTGCACCAGCTGTAACTGGTTTATAAATAGCATCCCTTAGAATCCTCGGGTTATCATGCATATTAAATAAATCTTCAATCCATACATCACCAACATTCTTATAATGAGCATTTAAAGCTGTCATAAATTTTTCATAGTCAGGATTGCCTGCAAGATCTGGGTCTAATGTGAGATCACCTTCAGCTACAGGATAAGCAGAGTTTTCTTTAGACTTTTCAGGAGTCACAAACAATACTTTGATATCTTGCTCACCGAGAGTATTTACTTTATAAAAACCATCTTCATCAGACAACCCACCATGTTCAGTATCCCTATCAAACTTACCTGCTAACATCTTAGCTTCTTCTATTGATCCTAAATGATGGAACTCTTCACCTGTAGCAGTCTCAACAAATACTGTTTCACCTCTACGAACCTTAACTTCAGCAAACTTCTCACCATCTCTAA